>Ga0209380_10001377_pt1 | contig 16379 bp, 19 predicted proteins | sample HubBroMetageWFT6_FD_188347 | JGI IMG/M metagenome (GOLD analysis project Ga0209380, IMG submission 188347) | Warmed and freeze-thawed soil microbial communities from the Hubbard Brook experimental Forest, New Hampshire - Hubbard Brook CCASE Soil... | ecosystem: Environmental > Terrestrial >...
GGCAGTTCTTGGCGATTTGGTAGATGTCGGCACCCTCCATCAGACGCAAGCAGATGTATGTATGCCTCAAACTGTACGCGGTCCGCGGTTGGCCCTCCCGGTCGACACGAAGTTCTTCCTCGCCGAGAATAGTTTTAGAGAGCTCGCGCTGCCACTAGTGGAAAATCGGGTCCGTAGGCTCGCGCGTGCGCCGTCCTGAAAGAGGATCTTGGACGAGTCATCATGGATGAACTTCGCCTACCACCGTCGCCTAATAAATTAGCTGGACGGCTGGCATTTGCACTGCGGCGCGTGGGCATGCCATTCCCATGTAGTAGCGCGAGCTTTTCGTCGAGAGTGAGCTGTTTCAGAACCAGGTTGGCCCGATCCTCCGGGGAAAGGCTGGGATTCATCCAGGGTCGGTCATTGTTCTGAGCCGCTGCAATAGATGCTGCAGAGATGAGCGCGAAGGCCGCGATAACGGTGAGAAGAAGGTAAGAACCAGACTTGCAATTCTGCATGTGTCTCCAAAAACTCTTCACGCGAGGGTGATGAAAGAGTTAGTTCCTGCTCGATCGGCTACATAAACGCTATTCCGCGGTGTGCTGGGCACCGACAGAACTCATTTCGACGCTTCTGTGCCGTTTTCAAAGACGAATTTGGCATTCCTAGTGTGAAGTTCCACTAACAAGAACGCTCGAATCGGTGGGAGCAACTTTCATTAGCCTAGAAAGCACTCCCTGAAACGCCGACGAGGTGACGACGATCTCTTCGAACATGAACGCTTGGTTGATCTGCTCCCTGAGCACTACGTTTTCGTCGTGCAGTTGATCTCGCAAACGCTTAATCTCTTCAAACGCTTTCTCCAATTCAATCCTGGCCTACGCCTGTTCGGTGACATCCATTGTTGTCCGTTTGCACTCGACGAGGTCACGCACTCAGAGCTCCTGCCCAATGGATTCGCACTCCTCGAGATTTGAAGGTTGAAATAAGCGGCCTCGGCCCATCTGCTTCGACTACGAGATCCGCTATCGCATCGACCGAGGCGACGTGGAAAGATGCTGACGCAGACAACTTCTCATTCAACACTGCGATAGCGACTGAGCCGGACTGCTCTATGAGCGAGCGTTTCATCTGCGCGTCTTCATTATGGAAAGCCGCGATACCGTTGTCTGCGTCCAGCGCGCACAGTCCAAGAAAGAGAAGATCGGGGCGCATACCAAGAATCACGCGGAGGGCTTGCCCGTCGACCGCCGCGCCGACGAGCGGATTGACCTGCCCTCCTATGGTGATGAGCGTCAGGTCCGTCCGGCCTGCAAGGACAGAGGCGATGGTCGGGTCATGCGTAGCCACCGTTGCTCCAATGCCTTCGGGAAGGGAACGGGCAGCGGCCAGGTTGGTCGATCCTCCGTCGATAAAGAGGAGTTGACCAGATCGCACCATCGAAGCCATCTTTTTCCCCAGAGCGAGCTTCCGGTCGGTGGACTCCTTCCTTCGCTGAAGTGCGGAACCTGAGGCTGGAGACATGGCTAGGGCGCCCCCATAGACACGCGTACATAGTCCCTGAGCTGCCAGATCGCGCAGAGCACGACGAATCGTGTCTTCGGAGGTTTGAAACTCCTGAGCCAGGTCGGTTGCCAGAACCCGACCGTCCTTTCGGATACGCTCCAGGATCTCCTTCTGGCGTTCCGCGGGCATCAGGGTCTTTGCGGACGTGGTCACCTCGACGCAAAAAATACTCCAGGGCATTATGCAACAACAAGCATCAATATGCAACATCGTGTATTCTCAGTACACCGGCGAGACGGTGTGAGAATCGACCTGGCCAGACGCCCCCCATGATCGATAACAAGTTCCTGACCGTCGTGACTAATTCAGTTCCGGCGGCGAATGCTGTCTTTAACCGGAAAAGGCTCAAGCTCCTTATGGTCGGCGGCGCAGTAGAAGCTGATCTAGCCGAGTGCGTCGATGTCGATGCTGTTCTCGCCGTGCGAAAATGAATATCGATCACTGCTTTCTTGGCGCCTGCGCGGTTTCTTCGAAATTAGGGCTTGGAGGATTCAATCCTGCGGATACACTCTTCAAACGTGTCCTGCTATGCCGTAGCCAGAAAGTGACTGCGCTCGTGACGTTCGACAAGCTTGAGACCCGAGCACCGCACGTCATCGCCCCGCTAGAGTTCGTCCATGAGTTGGTTGTTCCACACGATACCCCCTGCCATCGTTTAGCGACACTGGGAAAGGCTGGTACCACCGTTCTGACTGCCGACGAGCCACCTCAACCCGTCGCGACGGGAGTATGACATGTCACCCGTCGCTGATCACTCAAAATCACGTCTAGCCACGCGGCTCTGTTTTGCCGCGGCTGGCTTCGGGGTGGCCTGTTGGGCTCCTCTTATTCCTTTCGCCATAGCGTCGATCGCTGCGGTCGAAAAGACCGAAGCTTTGGATTTGAGGGGAAGTTCGTTGAGAATGCGAAGGAATGTTATGCAGCCTAATCGCCTATGGATCGCAGTGCTTCTGGCCATGTTTTTTGCCGTTTCCCTCACGATAACGGCGGAGGCCCAAGAGAGCGGGACACCAAATGACGCTGTCTGGCGGCGCGCAGACGAACTACTGAAGAAGTTGACCCTCGACGAGAAGCTTCAGTTGATTCTCTCCAAGTATCCCTCCAATGCCTCACCAGGTGGCGGAGGCGGATATATCGAGGGTGTAACCAGGCTCCATATTCCCGACATCAATATCTCCGATTCGGGCACGGGTTCAGGGAGCACAATCCAGCCGAGCTCTACTTTCCCTGCGACTATTGCTCTTGCTGCCAGTTGGGACAGGCAGTTGTCTTATGACTACGGGAGTGAAGTAGCGATCCAGTTGCGCGCCCAAGGATTCGCAATGGGTCTTGGCGGGGGTGCAAATCTCACAAGAGAGCCCAGAGGAGGCAGAGCATTCGAGTACTTAGGCGAAGATCCACTCCTCGCGGGGGAACTGTTGGCGGAGCGCACGAAAGGGACTCAGAGCCGGAAGGTGATGGCGTCGATCAAACACTTTGCGGGAAATGAACAGGAGACGAACCGCATGGGTGGAGACAGCCGCATCAATGACCGCACGCTGCGAGAACTTTATTTACTACCTTTTGAAATCGCCGTTGAACAGGGCCACCCGGCAAGCGTTATGTGCAGCTATAACCGGCTGAATGGCGAGTATGCCTGCGAGAATTCAGTGCTTCTAACTGACATTCTGAAAACGCAGTGGCACTTTCCGGGCCAGGTGCAGTCGGACTGGGGAGCGACTCACACAACGGCAAAGGCGATCAACGCCGGCCTTGATGAAGAAGAAGGAAGCGATGCGGGCCCTTCTTACTTCGGGCGTGTCCCAGTCCTATTCGCATTGGCCAACCATGACATCAGCCAAGAGCGGGTCGACGATATGGTGCGTCGCAAACTCTATTCGATGCTTGCTTCCGGCGTTATGGATAGTCCTCCCCACGGTGGAGAAAAGATTGATTTCGATGCGGCGCGGACCTTTGCACAATCCGTAGAGGAACAATCCATCGTATTGCTCAAGAACGATCGTCGGCAGCTTCCGCTATCAGCCTCAAAGCTGAAGCGTATTGCGGTCATCGGCTCCCATGCAGACGTAGCTGTGATGTCGGGTGGCGGTTCTGCAGATACGATGCATCCGGTGACGGGCTCGTTCACTGGGTGTGCAGGGCTGGAATTCCTCGACCATAATGGCTGCGGATGGTGGCGCAATCCGTGGCTGAAGGTTCCTGTTCCCCTGACAAAAGCCATTCGCGAATTATCGCCGGCCAGCGAAGTCGAATTTTCTGGGGTCCAGGACGAGCAAGCGCCCTTCCGCGCATATAGTCCGGGCGAAATCGCCGATGCAGTCGCGCTGGCACGTCGGTCAGATATCGCGATTGTCGTAGTGGCGCAGCCCGCTGGGGAAGATTTCGGAGATTTGAGGACTCTCAGTTTGCAGAACCCCTCGAACCAGAATGAACTGGTAGACGCTGTTGCAAGCGCCAACCCTCATACGATCGTTGTGATCGAGAGTGGTAATCCGGTTCTGATGCCGTGGAAAGAAAAGGTTGCGGCGATCCTCGAAGCCTGGTATCCAGGCGAAGCGGGAGGCAGAGCGATCGCCAATGTCTTGTTTGGCAAGGTGGATCCTTCCGGCAAGCTGCCGTTTACGTTTCCCGCCCGGGACGAGGATACTCCCACCTGGGGCGCTACCGGCGCCATTTCTAAAGATCCTGTCTATTCCGAAAAACTCAATATAGGCTATCGCTGGTACGATGCGAAGAAACTTGCACCGCTCTTTGAGTTCGGCTACGGGCTGTCGTATACCCACTTTACGTACTCGGACCTCTCCCAAGAACGCGATCCAGATCACACTCTCCACGTGTCGTTCACGGCCAAGAATGACGGCACTGTTGAAGGCGCAGAAGTTCCGCAGGTCTACCTGGGAATTGATTACGCCGGGGAGCCACCTCTGCGATTGGGTGGCTGGACCAAGATTCGTTTGAAACCTGGAGAAAGCCAACAGGTCGATATCACGGTTTCGCCCAGGACCCAAAGCGTTTGGGACACGTCCGCCACCGATTGGCGGTATATTCCGGACGCCGTCGCCTACGTGGGCTCGTCATCGCGAGACATACGCTTGAAAGAGCGATGATCTGCGACGGAGAACAGCATCAGGCAAGACTGGGTTCCACCCGCGTCACGAAAAGAAACCGTCACTCGTTGACGTGCCTAATCCACACGGAGCCACATTTAATTCACATCCTCATCGCACAGGCACGCTGGAGTTCGACAAGCACGACGATTTGGCGGAGGCCCACCGGACGCTGGGCGACCGTTGGCACGTGCCGCTCGAGGCCGTGTTCGAGACGGCCTACACGTTCGGCTGGCGTCACGGGGAAATTACCCCGCTCAAGGTGCGGCAATTTCGCGACGTGAGCCCGACCGAAGCCTGGCTGCATCTGGACGCAGACACCACCAAGAACATGGAGGCTCGCGTCGTTTCGCTCGGGTCCTGGTGCGTGCGGCTGATCGCGATGCTGCGCGAACTGGTGAAGGGCAAGCAGCCTGATGATCTGATCTTCACGCGAGGCTTGAATCACCGTCCGGTGCAGCGGTTCGACAAGCTGTGGAGGCGCGGCTGCCGAATGGCGGGAGTGAACGAGAGCCTTCTGGTGCACGACCTGCGGCGGACGGCGGCGCAACGAATGCTGGACGCCGGGATACAGGCGCCGCGCATCATGCAAATCTGCGGTTGGAAGACCATGTCGACGTTCCTCCGCTACGCGATGACGGGACGCAACGTGCTGCGGCCGGAACTAGAGAAGCTCGTCGAGTTTGAACGGAAGCAGAGACAAGGGCGGCAAGAACTGGTAAAACAGAAGCGGATGGAGAACGGTGGGCAAACGCGGGCATTGACTGGGAAAGATAAGTTATATTTAAGTCATAGTCGACGCAAAGGCATGCAATCCGTGGCTCCCTCGTCGCCTCCGGCGACTTCCGGTAGGTCACGGAAAACAGAGAAGATAACTGGGAGCCAGTAAGACAGATGGGCGCGTAGCTCAGTTGGTAGAGCAATGCCCTTTTAAGGCATGGGTCGCAGGTTCGAGTCCTGCCGCGCTCACCATGAACCCCTTCAGGTTCATTGGATTGCATCCCCTCCGGCATTTTCTGCCAAGAGATTCTGACCCACGCCCAACCCACAACTCTCGAACCACCGCACCTGAACATCATGCATTTCATCGGTGACCACCTGAGCGTACTTGCTCAGCATGATCTCCGGACCTGGGTGGCGCATGTTGCCTTGCGCGGTTTTCACGCCGGTTTTGTCGATGGACACCATCCAAGTTGCCAGGCTGGAACGAAGCGAGTGCAGACCGAACTGCTGTCCGTCAGCAATCTCGACTCCTGCGCTCAGAACAGCCGGTTGTTTTAGTCGCGGAGCGAGCTTACCGATGGTATCTTTCTCGACATGTCGAGTTCGGCTCGTAAGCGCAAATTTATCGTCTATGTAGCCGTTAGTGCTGATGGATTCATCGCACGACGAGACGGCTCAGTTGACTGGCTAGACCGTCCGCGTCCGAAGGGCAACTACGGCATGGCTGAGTTCTACCGTTCCGTTGACACCTGCGTTCTGGGGCGCAAGACTTACGACCTCTCTGTCAGCTTCGGAATGGCTGAAGGCTACGCTGGGAAGAAGAATTACGTTTTCTCGCGCACGCTGTCGAAAGCTGCCAGTCCAAAAGTGAATATCGTCAGTGAAGACGTTCGTGTCTTCGCCGAACGCATGCGCTCGGAAAGAGGCAAGAACATTTGGTTGGTGGGCGGGGCTGAGCTGGTTGCCGCATTTCTCGATTCCGGGCAAGTAGATGAGTTCGTTATCCATGTGATCCCGAAGATGATCGGCGAAGGTATTCCTTTGATCGCACCACGCCATCGAGACCTCAGTTTGAAGCTGCTCGCAAGCAAGCAGTTTCCTGACGGCGTGGTCAAACTGCACTATACAGTTCTCGCGAGAGGAAGCTTGAACTAACGGGTGCTGATGTGCTCACGTTATCTACAGTTCTAATTTAGATCATGACCTTGAGCAAGACAAAAGCCTTGATTCATCAGGTCCTCGTATTAGGTGCCGGCTCTGCGGCTGGTCGCCTCGCAAAGAAGACCGATGGTCTTGTGACTGCGGGCACGAGTGGAATACGTTCGATACGGGGGGAATCTGTCCCGCGTGCCTTCACAAATGGAATGAAACGCATGCAGCCGATGGTCGCCGCATTCGGACTGGTGTGCGCAGTGAGAAAAGACGATCTGTCACTTCAATTGCGGAGGAGTGCGATGATTCCTATTCGTGATCTTTTCGAAGCCCACCTTACGGTAGCCAACCTGCAACGCTCGATGTCTTTTTTCGGTGACGCATTGGGACTGGAACTCGCACAGGTCTTCCCGGAAAGAAAGGTCGCGTTCTACTGGATAGGGCGTCGAGGAGATTCAATGATCGGGCTGTGGGAAGCGGGGATGGGTCCGCAACGAATGAACCTGCACGTAGCCTTCAGCATCGATCTTGATAACCTGTTGCAGGCTGCGGATCGCCTTCGCGAGGCTAACGTCATCCCACTCGATTTTGCGGGCGAGCCCACCGACGAGCCAGTCGTTTTTGCTTGGATGCCCGCTGCCTCTCTCTTTTTCCACGATCCAGACGGCAACTTGCTGGAATTCCTTTCGATGCTGCCTGATGCTCCGCAATGCGATCTCGGAGTCGTCGGGTGGAGTCGCTGGAAGTCGGCTCAAGCGAATGAAGCGCGCAGGTAGGTGCCAACATGCCAACTGTAAAAAACGGATTGAAAGACCGCCTCACCCGCTACCGCCAGATCGAGATCAGCGTGATCGGCAGGAGGTCTGGGCAGACAATCTCGATCCCCGTCTGGTTCGTGTTGGAAGGCGAGAAGCTCTACCTCTTGCCCGTGCAGGGCTCCGACACGCAGTGGTACAAGAACGTTCTCAAGAACCCGGCGATTCGGATTGATGCGCGGGGTGCGGAAGCTGAACTAAGGGCAGAGCCCATCACCGACTCGGCAGCCGTGAAGTCCGTAATCGAGAAATTTCGCGAGAAGTACAGCGCAGGAGACGTGAAGAAATATTATTCGAAATTCGACGTCGCGGTTGTGGTTGAGATGGGTTAACCACGGGAGCGTTGCCTTGGTGGATTTGTCCATAGCAGAAGGCAAATTGATGTTGAATGTCCAAGGTGTTGACAAGCTTTGGGCTTTCACAGAGCAGCCTCGAAATACCGCTCGTCCACATCACAGGCGTCCGAGCCGACTCGGAGGTCGCATGCGGATGGTGGCATGGCGTGCGGATGCCCGGAACCAGTGTGCCCGGAGTGATTACTGCAGGAACCTTCTATCAGGACGGCAAGCGAGTCTTCCGGGATGTGCATCACCCGGAGAAGACCATCGTGATTGATCTGCATGACGAGCGATTTAACGAGTTGGTTGTTGAGGTGGCTGATCCTGAGGCAGCAGCTATCAGCACGAGATGGTCAAGCCAGTATACCTTCTGAGGCGCGAAAATCTAGCACGCGGATCGCTTCAAAATGCGCTTCGGATGAGCTTAGGCGAAACAGGGGGCGAAAGGTCGCCAAGAATAGAAGCTGCGAACGGCCCTTTTTGAAACGCTCGACAACGCGACAACGAGCAAAATTTCCCATTAACTCGTCCGGCTGCTCCGAGCGGACTTCGGGAAATTGTGAGCGATATTGAACATCGTCCATCATCGTTCGTGTGACCTTCGAATCATTTCTCCACCACGAGAGTATGTCGAAACGATCAACGCAGCGGGCCGAGGACCCGAAGAGCCTCAAAATCTCCGCCAAAGGATCATTTCCAATGGGGTCTCCTGAGTTCGCGAGTCCCCGATTACTTTACACACCCCAAGCTCTGGCCGCTTGCGAGAAGGCACTCCGAACGATTCTCACGAACACCGGACCCTGGGGTAACCGATTGTTTCTAATCGGGGATATGACACCACGCTATCTCGTAGGCACGGTGCCGTGAGAAATGAGGGAACATAACGGTAGCACCAATCTCGATATCGTAGTCGGGGTGAGCCTTGCCACCGAAGAAGCAGAGGTCTATCGGACCCTTCAGCAGAATTTGAGGGCAGCTCAGTTCGCGTCATTTACTCCAGCCCTAAATAGGTCTAATCTCCTACTTGAACAGCACCAGGGGAGGGCTGATCAACATGCGCCCCGTGACTCAACATCGAGTTAGCGCCTTTGTTTTGCGTCCAAAAGTTTGACTACGTATATGCGTGACTCTAGCCCAGTTCCATCGACAGCGATCAGTCCACCGTCTACAAGCGAAACCAAAGAGCGTGGCGGATTGGACTTTCGCGACTATCAAGAGCTTAAAAACGGCATCCATCGCTACCTCCTGAACAAGGTTGAGCTGGAAAAAGTTGCTGCCGAACCGGACGAGCGAACGCGTTCCCAAGTACTGGCTGTGATCCAGAATCTCGTGTCTTATCTCAAAATCCCCTTCAGTGATTCCGAGAAAGAGAGTCTATCCCGCGAAATCCTGGATGAAGTGTTTGGCCTCGGCCCGCTTGAGCCGCTACTGAAGGATCCATCCATCAGCGATATTTTGGTCAACGGAGCCAAAGAAGTTTACGTCGAGCGCGCCGGCGTTCTGGAAGAAACCAAGATCAAGTTCAAGGATGATGCTCACCTGATGCGCATCATCGACAAGATTGTTTCAGCCATCGGACGCCGCGTGGATCAATCATCGCCCATGGTGGACGCTCGGCTCGCCGACGGCTCTCGTGTCAATGTGATCCTTCCGCCCTTGGCACTTGACGGTCCTCATCTTTCGATCCGGCGTTTTGGCAGCATTCCGATTACCGAAGAGGATCTCTTGGCAAATCAGACCCTAACCACGCCCATGCTGGCGTTGCTGAAGGGAGCAGTGGCTTCACGTCTTAACATCGTGATTTCCGGCGGGACGGGCGCCGGGAAGACCACGTTACTGAATGTGCTCTCAGGCTACATTTCCGCTAAGGAACGTATTGTCACGATCGAAGACTCAGCGGAATTACAACTGAAGCAACGCCATGTCGTCCGATTGGAATGTCGGCCTCCCGATGCGGAAGGCAGGGGAGCAGTTCAACCACGCCAACTCTTGATCAACAGTCTGCGTATGCGTCCCAACCGGATCGTCGTCGGAGAGGTCCGTGGCGAGGAAGCCCTCGACATGCTGCAGGCGATGAACACCGGTCATGACGGATCACTGACCACGATTCACGCCAACACCCCTCGGGACGCGATTGCCCGAATGGAAACTCTGGCCATGATGGCGAACCTAAACCTGGGCGAAAAGGCCATTCGAAAACAGATCGTGTCGGCAATCTCTTTGATCGTTCAGGTTACCCGCTTCAGCGACGGAACGCGCCGTGTCACTCAAATCACCGAGATCACCGGCATGGAATCTGACGTCGTCAGCATGCAGGATATATTTATGTTTGAGAAGGGGGGAGTTTCCTCCGAGGGCCGCAGGCTCGGAATCTTCACTTCCACAGGCATCCGCCCCAAGTTCGCTGAGAAACTCGAGACCGCCGGTTTTGACCTGCCGTTGAACATGTTCGAACCAAACAGGAGACACTAGAAGTGTGACGAGATGTTGCTTAAGAAACCTGCTGGTTGCCGCCTTCGCTTGATAAGCTGAGTGGTAGAATTTGATTCCGAAAAGTCAAGAGACTACTATTTTCCAAGAATAAGTAGTCTTCCACACCTCGCCGGTTTTACCGGCGCACAGGAGAATAGGTAATGAAAAGAATTCTTTGGGCAGCTCTGCTGCTGCTGCTGTCGAGTGCCTTTGGATGGGCCACAGATGACGTAGTCAGCGCCGTCCACGGAACTGTTACCAAGATGGATGCTGGCACCAAGACGGCTGTCGTCAAAACCAAAGACGGTACCGAGTACACCATCAAATTTGTCGACGAGACCACCGTCCACGGTGTCAGCGCAAGCGCTGACGCAACCGCGACGGGTACCAAAGACACCTTCCACGGTCTCAAAGAAGGTTCGGACGTAGTGGCACACTACACCGTCAAGGGAACGGATAAGACAGCGGTCGAGATCGATAATGTTGGCAAACATGGGATCAAGGCTGTAGACGGTACGGTCACGCATATCGATCGCGGCACCAAGACCGTGGCCGTCAAGACTGCGGATGGCACGGAGCAGACATTTAAGCTTTCCGGCCACGCCGCAGCCGATGCGGGAAAGGACATCGGAAAGGGTACCGAAAAATCCGCCAAGGTAACCGTTTATTACACCGAAAAAGCGGGCAAGAAGACCGCCCATTTCTTCGAAAAAATCTAGAACGCTTTTTCGTACCATAGTCCGAGCGGCCAGGCGAGTTATGGAGTACCGTCAGATCCTGGGCGATGGGGCTGCCCAGCCTCCGTAGTTGATCTTGCGTCGGGCGTCGCGTGAATCGACAAATATCGGCGCAAGGCGCGTCCGCAGCTGGCCAGCGACCCGGACGATGGCAGGGTGTTCCTCAGCGTCGAAGGCGGGCCGTTTCATCCCGACCGCTTGAGCACGCTGGCGCGGGAATGCGTCGAAGCTGCCAATCTCGGCAAGCGCGGGGCCTGTCACATGTCCGTCCCCCCATGGCGACGTTGATGCTCGAAGGCCGGACCGATATCCGTTACATCCAGCAGATGCTTGGTCACAGCGATCTGTAAGCACGCGGGTGTACACGCTGGGGTACACGCAAGTGTCGATCCGCAACCTCAAGCAAATCCACACGGCCACGCATCCCGGCGCGGCGCTGGAAAAGAAACCGCCCGCCGACATCCAACCCACGAACGAAGAAGCGCAGCAGAAGGCCGATCTGGCCGCTTTAGAGGCCGAATCCGGTGACGAGGAATGACGGTATAATCGCGCCATGGCTGACCATGTGATCCACATCTCGAAGGCAGAAGCCGCCAGCAACTGGGCTGACCTGCTGGCGCGTGTGCGCGCCGGCGCGGAAATCGTGATCGAGAGCGGCCAGCTGCCTGTGACGGTGATCCGTGCGCCTGCCCCACCGCGCGCACCATCTCCGAGTGCATCGCGCCCTTACCCGAGGACTCGACTGCGGCCATGGATGCTGACTTCGCCAAGGATGTAGAAGCAGCAATCGAGAGCCATCGCGAGCCGCTGGAACCGCCCGCATGGGACTAATCCTCGATTCCAGCGTTCTGATCAAAGCCGAGCGGCGGGGACAGAACGCGCGGCAGATGCTCGCCGCCATCGCCCGCACCGCCGGAAATATCGACATCGCCATCCCCGTGGCCACGCTGATCGAATTGGCCCCACGGCGCGGCCCGCGCTGACACAGCCGCAGGAAAAGCGAAGCGGCAGCAGTTCATCCAGGAACTATTATGCTCACGGCACTACCCATTCATCCGGTCACGATAACCGTTGCTCTTCGCGTCGGTCAGATCGACGGCGAGAACCAGGCGAAAGGCGTACGCCTTGCGCTCGCCCATCGGTTGATCGGCGTCACGGCCTTGGAACTCGCATCCCTCCGAGGAGCGGGGAGGAGTTTTTGTTCTTGACATCCCCTCTCTCCAAGAATTTGTCAGATAACTCCTGTCGAATCAATAGAATCCTCGCCAAGTTCTTGGCGTCAGTGACTCCTGCGGAGGCGCAGTCAACTGCTCTTATAGGATCACTTACGGGTGGTGGTAACAGGTTCCATTTCCACAGTTATTCCACAACTTTCCAAAAAACGGCCCTGCGCCGCGACCGTCGAAAACCGATCTTCTCATCCTATGTGATCGGGATGCCGCCGAATAGGAGCGAAATCAGGCGGGGAGAAGCCCCCAGTCGGGGGTGTCTTGCGAGAATCCTCTCCTCGTCCGGAAACAGCCTACTTTAAGGTTCAATGGTCAGGAGCGATGCGTCTGATCTCCTCGACGAGACTCGCAGTGTTTTCGGGGGAGCACGAGTTGAGTTGCCCGATCCGGTCTGATTTCAGCGGGAACCAGCGCTCGACTTGGCTCCAGCACACTCTATGGTGTGTCTATATACTGGAGAATGTCTCGATAGCAGACGTGTGACTGAATCTTTCCAGTTAAAACTCCTCTCCGATTCGCTGTTAAATCAATGGCTTAGGCGATTCGCGTCCGGCGGTCGCTTACCTGCTTTATCGAGGGCGTGTGAATATCTTTCAGCGCAGAGAGACTGGAGTTGGCGAGCGGCCCTTCCCGGATAAGAACAGGCTACGACTTATCGTCAAAGCGGTAATTGCTTCCGCCGCCTTTGTGTCCCTTTTCCTTCTTCTGGATGGCGCATCGACGACTGCTCAGAAGTGGGAAGGAGCACCTCCCTGTTACCTGCCAGTCGCGTTGAGCGTAGCTATCCTGGTCTGGGGCGGAACTCGTTACGTCCCTCTCATTTTGCTCTCCAGTGTCATCGCAGCCACGATCAACTATCATCGTCCGCTACTATCTTGGTGTGGGATACCGGGCGCGTGCGCGATTTACGTCGGCTACATCATCTGTGCGATTATTCTGCGAACGAGATGGCGGATCGATCCTCGCCTGAGCACGCTGCGGGACGTAGGGCGGTTTGTATGCGTCTTATTTGGCGGTGCTATTTGGAGCACCACGTTCGGTGTGTTAACTCTTTACCTGGACGGTCTCATTCCTCGGACCGAGCTTCCCCATGCCATTATTGACTGGTATGCGAGCGACGTAATTGGAATCGTTACATTCACACCATTTCTTCTAGTATCCCTTGCCCCACGCGTGAGTTCCTGGTTGCATTCCAGCAAGCCGTCTCCTTGGTTCGAACTTTTCAGGTATCAGCTCGCGCCAGACGGAATACTCGAATCGGTAGCACAGGCTTGTGCCGCAGTAGCCGCAATCTGGGTTCTATTTGCCGTTGAAGCCATGAGGCCCTACCAGCCCTTGTACCTCCTGTTCGTGCCGTTGGTGTGGGCTGCAGTTCGGCGCGGGGTTCATGGTGCGGTCTTTGTCACGTTCGTGATGGGCACTGGAATGGCGGTTGCGGCAGGTCTAACGGGCGCAACCAGAGGTTCCCTGCCTCGGCTGCAATTGGCTGAATTGGTGATGGGACTAACGGGTCTTTGCCTTGGTGCGATTGTGTCAGAGCGTAAAAGAGCAGAGCGCGAGCTACGCCGAAACGAGAACAGACTTCGAGAGGCGCAGCGAGTCGCGAGTCTTGGTAGCTGGACTTTGGAAGTAGCCACCGGCGAAGTCACATGGACGGAGGACCTTTATCGGATGTTTGGTCTCGATCCCCGCTCCGAACCGCCGATGTTTCCCGAACAGGAACGGTTCTTCTCGTTGGAGAGTTGGGCGCGGCTCACCAGAAGTGTAGAGAACACAATGAGAACCGGCCAACCCTACGATCTTGAATTGCAAACTGTCCGCGCAGACCGAAGTGGTGGGTGGATTCGCGCAAGGGGAGAACTTCAACCCTCGTCCAAAAGCGGCCAGATCACCCTTTCCGGCATCGCACAAGACATCACCGAGCGAAAACGGGCGGAGGAAGCACTGGTGTTCAAAACCGCGCTGTTGGAGGCTCAGGCTGAGACAACCATTGATGGCATCCTGGTCGTCGACGAGTCCGATCGCATCGTCCTCGCCAATAAACAGTTTGGGCTCCACTTCGGACTGTCGGATGAACTGCTCAACACGCGAGACGATCGTATCGTTCGAAAGCGCTTGACTGATCAAGTCGAGGATTCCGACACCTTCGTTGAGAGAGTTCAGTATCTCAATAGCCATCCGAATGAAAAGAGCAGGGACGAGTTCAGACTCACGAATGGGAAGGTGTTCGACCGATACTCTGCGCCGTTGATCGACTCAAACCTTCAGCATCGGGGCAGAATCTGGTACTTTCGCGACATCACCGACCGAAAAGTTGCTCAGCAGCGAATCAACTATCTAGCCTATTACGATGCTCTTACGGATCTGCCGAATCGGGTTCTCCTTCGTGATCGTCTTGCCACAGCACTGGCTGGAGCGCGGCGACGAAAAAACAAGGTTGCTCTGTTGTTCCTCGACCTTGACCGATTCAAGTTCATCAACGACTCGCTCGGCCACTCCGTTGGGGACATTCTTCTCCGAGAAGTCGCTGTCAGGCTAAAGAGTTGTGCGCGTGAACAAGATACCGTCGCTCGCTTAGGTGGAGACGAATTCCTCGTTGTGTTGAGTGATGTAAATGCCGTCCCTGATGCAGTGATTGCCGCGGAGCGGCTCATGGATGCAATGACCCATGAGTTCATCATTCACGATCAACCATTAAATATCAGTTGTAGTCTGGGCATCAGCATCTATCCAGAACATGGTGGGGACGGCGAAACATTGATCAAGAACGCCGATGCGGCCATGTATAGCGCAAAGGAAAATGGACGTAACAACTTTCGCTTCTTCACCGACGGCATGAACGCACTGGCCATTGAGCGAATGGCTTTGCAGAGAGGTTTGCGGCTGGCAATGGGGAAAGACGAATTCTTCCTCATGTACCAACCACAGATGGACATCGCCACCGGAAGCATTAATGGTTTGGAGGCGCTGCTCCGCTGGCAACACCCTGACCTGGGTCTTGTGCCACCGGATAAGTTCATACCGATTGCTGAGAACATCGGCCTGATTACGATCCTCGGAGAATGGGTGCTCAGGACTGCCTGCGGTCAGGCTCGAAAATGGCAAGACGAAGGACTCCCCGCCATTTCAATGGCAGTCAACGTATCGGCGGTCCAGTTTCGTCACGACGGTTTCTGTGATCTCATTAGAGCTGTTCTCGAAGAAACTGGCCTTCCCCCACAATGCCTCGAACTTGAGCTAACAGAAAGCGTCTTGCTAGCTGATGTCGACGCCACCATCTCGGTTATTAAAGAGTTGAAAGCCATCGGGGTAACGCTGGCGATTGACGACTTTGGGATTGGTTACTCCAGCTTCAGCTACTTGAGGCAGTTCCAGATCAGCAAGCTTAAGATTGACCGCTCATTTATTCGAGATGTGGCAGTTAACCCTGACGACGCGGCGATCACAGCCGCCATCATCAGCATGGCAACCAGCCTGAGGCTAACCGTGATTGCCGAAGGGGTTGAGAACGACGCCCAAATGTCATTCTTGCGATCACATCAGTGCAACGAAATCCAGGGGTACTTTTTCAGCAAGCCCCTAACGGCTGAGAACGCTGCCGAGAAGCTGCGGAGTCTCGCGGCGAATGCGTTGGTTGCGAAGGGTGAGCGGGATAACGTCTAAGGAATCCCAGGGGCCTCTGCGTATAAGGAGTTTCTGACCTGCAGTCAGTTTCGGGTGGTGAACGCTTCTGATACCCCTACGACGAAAAGAACGCGGGCAAAACCGCCAGTTCGCGGGGTCAACGCGGCCCCAAAAGCGGGGCGATCGCGGGGGGTGTGCGGGCGAGGAATCGCCAATGCTGACACGGCGCAACGGCAATTTATACCTCAGGGTGCCAGTTACCTTTACCGTTAGTCCTCTGCGAAAGTGAGAGTGGAGGTCGTTTTCCTTTGCGACGCCTGATTCCTTGGCTGCATACCCATACGCACCCCCACTACTGTCCGGTTAAAACTCGAACAGAATCAGTTGGTTAACGTCTCCTCCTAATTCGTTTTGGGAGTCGGTTGCTTCCAAGGCCCGCATTATGGGCATTTTCTCAAAAAGCGTGAGACTCAAAATCTGTAGAATTTGGTAAAAGCTCACTTCCAGCCGTAGGCGCTTGCGGAGGATCGCAACCAGCACGTAGGTGGAGACCGCGATCCAAATCTGAGTCTTCACTGCGTTCTCGCTCGTACCATAAAACGACTTAATGCGGAGGTGCTGTTTGACAAATTTG
>Ga0209380_10001380_pt1 | contig 16350 bp, 17 predicted proteins | sample HubBroMetageWFT6_FD_188347 | JGI IMG/M metagenome (GOLD analysis project Ga0209380, IMG submission 188347) | Warmed and freeze-thawed soil microbial communities from the Hubbard Brook experimental Forest, New Hampshire - Hubbard Brook CCASE Soil... | ecosystem: Environmental > Terrestrial >...
CCTCGGACGTGATCCTGGCCGCGATCATGCTGGCGGCCAGCAGCGCCGCGTTCGCGGTCTTCAACATCGTCGCGGTCACCATGCGCCAGCAGCGCGTTCCCGACGCCCTGCTGGGCCGGGTCAGCAGCCTCTTCGGGACCGTCGCCGGGGGCGCGGAAGCGCTCGGCGCCCTCGGCGGCGGCCTGCTGGCCACCGCGGCCGGCATCCGCGCACCGATGGTCTGGGGCGCGGTGCCGATCGCCGGCGTTACGGTCCTGCTCGCGTGGCGGCACCGCGGGCGGGGCCATGACCGGCGGCAGGCGGCCTAGTCACTCGCCGAGAGCAGCCGCTGCCCCAGGGCGCGCACGGCTTCCTTGACCTCGGGGCACTTCACGACGCGGAACGACGCCGGGATCGCCGCGAGCCGCTCGGCGTACCACACCGGGTTCTCGGTCGTGCCGGTGAGCAGCGTGGTCGTGGCATCGAGCGCGGCGAGCCTGCCGATGGCGCGGGGCAGGCAGCGCCCCACGGGCTCGAGCGGCGCGTCGATGACGACCTCGACCTCGTAGTCCCAGCCGACCGCGAGGTGGTCCTCGAGCATCCTGACCGAGTCGATATCGGCCGGCGGGGAGAAGGTCCCGTCGAGTACCTCGAGCCGGCGGATCCGGTCGATCCGGTACGCCCGCTGGGCATCAGCACTGCGCGAATGGCACAGCAGGTACCAGCGGCCGTGGCGGACGACTACCGCCCACGGCTCGACCACGAACTGCCACTCCGCGCCCGCCTCGGAGCGGTAATCCAGGCGCACCGGCCGCCGGTCCGAGCACGCTTGTACCAGCGCGGCGGTCGCCCCAGGGTCAGGCCGGGCAGCGGCCCGGTCGGGCGCCGCCGCCGTGGCCTGGCGGACGGCCTCGGCCTGCGCCGCGACCGGCTCGGGGAGGGCCCGCATGATCTTCCCGAGGGCGCTGCCGATCGGGTTGACCGGATCGCCCGCATCATGGTGTCCGTCCAGCACGGCCATGACCAGGCTGAGCGCCTCGGTGGCGCTGAACATCAGCGGCGGGAGCCGCAGGCCCCGGCTGACGCGGTATCCGCCGTAGGGTCCGCGGACAGACTCGATCGGGATCTCGGCCTCGCGCAGGATTCCGATGTAGCGGCGGGCGGCGCGCTCCGAGACGCCGAGCTTGCCGGCCAGCCGGTCCGCCGTGATTCCCGGGCTGCTCTGGACGAGTTCGAGGGCCAGCAGCGCCCGCGCCGTCGGGCTCGCGTCTGAAGTCACAGAAGCTCACCATTCTGGAAGTAGAACGTCCGGAATACAGCCTACATCTCGGCAACCTGACGTAACGCATAGCCTGATAATCGTGGCGATTACCGACCAGTCGGAGGACTTCCGGCACGTCCGGACCGACAGGCTGGACCTGCGGGCGATCAGCGCGGACGATCTTGATCAGGTGTACGCGCTGAACGCCGATCCGCGAGTCTGGACCCACCTGCCGAGCGGAGTGCACACCAGCCCCGAGCGGACGCACGCGCAGCTTGCCCGGGAAGCCGCTGCCTGGGACCGCGACGGCCTCGCCTACTGGGCGGCTCGCCTGCATGACGGAGCGTTCGCCGGAGTCGGCGGCTGCTCGATCAGGGGGGCGGTCTGGAATGTCTATTACCGCTTCGTACCCGAGGTCCAGGGCCGGGGCCTGGCCAGCGAGCTGGTCCGGGCCGCCTCCGCGGCGGCGCGGCGGGTCCGCCCCGACCTCCCGGTCACGGCGCTGCTGCTCGAGCACAACCTCGCGTCCAAGGCGGTCGCGGAGAAGTCAGGGCTGCGCCTGCTCTGGCGCGGGCCCGACGCCGGGAATCCGGATCCGGGCGCGATCAGGCTGGTCTACGCCGACCGGGCCGTTGCACGCGACCTGCTCGACCGCCTGCTGGTTATCTGAGCGGCCGGGATCCGGCGCAGCAGCCGGGCGGGCACCAGCGCCGCCATGGCGGGAACGACGGCTCCCGCCAGCCCGGCGACCCCGGAACCGCAGCTGCGACCAGGCGAGCCTGCGAATTGTTACCTCCGCGCACGAGAATGGCGGCCGTGACTGGACTGGCGACATTCAAGGACATCTGCATCGACGCGGTCGATCACCAGCGCCTGGCCTCCTGGTGGTGCGAGGTACTCGGCTACGAACGCGCCCATCCGGCGGGCCAGCGTCCGCCCGACGACCCCGAGGGCAACGAGTTCTGCGTGTTCAAGCCCTAGCCACGGCCGCCCGGCCGACCAGAGTTTCACGTTGTAGTCGGCTGCCCGTCATGTCCTGCTGTGATCGTGTCCCCTGTCAGGCAACACAGGGACAAGGAGAACGATGGACCGCAGGACTCGGGCAAGGCGCACGGCCGTGGCGATCGCGGCGACGGGTGCGGCCGCACTCGGACTGGCGCTGGTGCCCGCGGTGGCCGCCTCGGCGCATGTTGGTAATCAGCTCCCGCTCCCGCCCGGAGCGATCAGGCACATCATCGTCATCGAGCTGGAGAACGAGAGCATCGGCGAGACCTTCGGGCCGGGCTCGCCAGCCACGTACCTCAACGACACCCTGCTCCCGCAAGGCGAGCTCCTCCAGAACTATTACGCCGTCGGGCACGTCAGCCTGGACAACTACATCGCGCAGGTGTCCGGTCAGGCGCCCAACCAGGTGACCAGCAGCGACTGCGTGACCAGCCTGACGTCGCTGACCGGCAGCTATAACGACGTGACGCCGGGCACCCTCGACCCGGATCAGGCCGCCTACCCTGGCCAGGTCGACGGCCAGGGCTGCGTCTTCCCGCGCAGCGTGCAGACGATCGGCAATCAGCTCGACCGCGCCTACCCGTGGTCGATCGGCAGCGACTGGCGCGAGTACGCCGAGGACATGGGCAACGACCCGGCGCGCGACGGCGGCCGTCCCGATCCGCTCGGCGGCACCGACTGCGCGCACCCGACGCAGGCGGGCGGCGTCGCGTCCGACGACACGAACAACGCCGAGGGCCCGAACGCGACCGGTTCGCAGGTCAAGTCTTCGGTCACCGACCAGTACGCCGACCGGCATAACCCGTTCATCTACTTCCACTCGGTGACCGACAACCAGTGGGTGTGCGACCACGACGTGGTCCCGCTCGGCACGGCAACCACCAGCGCCGGCGGCACGGTGACCTACCAGGGCCACCTGGCCAGGGACCTGCGTCATCAGTGGAGCACGCCGCGGTTCGCGTTCATCACCCCGAACCTGTGCGACGACGGCCACGACGCGACCTGCGCCGGCACCAACGACGCGGGCGGGACGACCGGCGGCCTGGTCGGCGCCGATGACTTCCTCAGGACGTGGATGCCGCTGATCCTGAACTCGCCGGCCTACCGGAGCGGCGACACGCTCGTGATGGTCACGTTCGATGAGGGCGGCACGACCGACACGACGGCGGGTGACAACGAGCAGCCCGGCCCGAACAGCGCCAACCCCGGCTACTCGCCGCTGCTGAACACGCCGGTCGCGGCGTTCGGCGGCCTCACCTACTACGACCTGCTCGGAGTCAAGGGCCTCACGCCGAACCAGGAGCCGCCCGCCGGGACCATGCCGGGCGGCGGCCAGATCGGCGCGGTGCTGCTCAACCCGCGCTGGATCAAGGCGGGCAGCACCGACACCACCGGCTCCTACAACCACTACTCCGCGCTGCGAACCTTCGAGGACCTGCTGGGCATCAGGTCCGGGGGCGCCGACGGGCACGGGCATCTCGGCTTCGCGGCGACCGCGACCGACTTCGGCCCGGATGTGTTCAACGCCCGCAGCGGCCGGTAAGCGCCGGATGGCCGGGCAGCGGCGCGCTAGCGCTCCTGCCCGGCCTCGGCGACGGTGAGCTCGGCGGCCGGATCGGCCTCCAGCCGCTCGTCCGGGATGGGCTCGCCACTGCGGACCGAGCGGCCGTAGGTCCCGTCATCCAGCCGTTTCAGTGCCCGGTCGATGGCCGCCAGGCGGTCGCGGAGGGTATCCGCAATCGAGTCGTCCATCCCCTGGGCCGTCAGGGGCTGCGCGGAATCGGACGCATCCCCGGTCTCGGCCTGCTCGACTTCGGCCTCACGGTCTTCGCTGCCCGCCTCGAGGGTGCCGCGGAGCAGGGTCTTAACCTCACCGCGCTCGTCGAGCAGCAGCCTGCGGGCCCGATCGGTTTCCATGGGCCGATTCTGTCATCCCGCCGGTCACGCGATCCGCGAGGCCGTCGAGAACGCCGGCGCGCGACGGCGGCACGCTGACGTCCAGGGCCAGGCTGTCGTTCCCGACCGTGAGCGCGAACGTGAAGAACGAGCAGCAATCGGTCTCGACGGCGGCGAGCTCCGCGGCCCGGCCCGCGAGCACGGGATCACGCCGCAGCTCGAGTCGCAGCCGGGTCGGCTCGGGCCGGCCTGCCGCCAGCACCGAGCCGGCGAACAAGTCGGCGAACTCCGCCGCCCGCAGCGGCTGCTCGGCGGTCGGCAGCGTGCAGTCCTGCGGGACCGGGGAGGTGTCCGCCGGCGCGGTCGCCACGGCCAGCTCTTCCAGGTCCGCGGTCACGAACGCGGCCATCGCGTCCGGCAGGTCATCGCGCAGCGGCGCCGGCAGCCGCTCGCCGATCGCGGTCAGCAGCCGGGCCAGCCGCTGCGCCGCGGCCAGCAGGCGGGCGCGATCGAGCTCGGCCACCGTGCCTGCCATCCCGGCTGGTACGCGGGCGGGCGCGAAATCGAGGATGCTGGTGACGCCGTAGCGTGCATCGGGCACGGCCTCGGCGACGGCCAGCAGCCGCCACAGGTTCGCCCGCGCCTCGTGCAGGCACTCCAGCGCTTCCCAGAGCGAGCCCCGCCGCAGGTACTTGCCGGAGTCGGCCAGGACACACCAGCCGCGGAAGGCCCACTCGCGAACCTGCTCGCCGGTGACCGGCGGCCGCTCGTCACTCGGCACGATCTGGTTGTCGCGGTCGTAGAGGATCACCGGGCTCGGTGCCTTGCTGACGTCGTACGAGGCGGGGAACACCACGAGGTCCAGCTGGCAGCGATCGGCGTACTGGGCGAAGATCCGCTCGTGCCGCACCGTGAGGCCGGGCAGCTGGTGGTGATAGCTCTCGACCAGGTCCGCCAGCCCGTCGCAGGCGGCGCGCACATCGCCGATCGCCGCGTCGAAGTCCTCGTCGCGCACTCCCAGCGCCATGTCCAGGTCGGAGAGCCGGTCGGCGTTCCCGCGGCCGAGGGAGCACCCGATCATGAGCCAGCTGATCCGGTCGTCGGACTCGCAGACCGCAAGCAGCCTGCGCATGATCGCCTTCTGCCCGTCGAGCTCGGCTGGCAGCTGGTCAATCCACGCGCGTCCGGTCATGATGGTCAGCCTAATCTGGGCTCGGACTGAGAAGGGCGGCCGTGATGCCGGGTGACGAGGCCGCGCGGCTGTCCTTTGCGCAGGCGTCCGCCCGCCGCCTGCATCACCACGCGCTCGACGAGCCGCTGTCCGGCGCCGCGCCCGCCGACGTCGCGGCTCGCATGTGCGGAGCCCACGCGCAGGTCATGTCCGCCGCCGAGTGGTCGATCGGGCTGCGCCAGGCTTCGCCGGACCGCGCCGCCATCAGGGCGGCGGTTCTCACCGAGCGCAGCCTGGTCAAGATCTACGGCCCGCGCGGGACCGTGCACCTGCTGCCCGCCGCGGACCTGCCGAGGTGGATCGGGGCGCTGGCCGCGATCCCCGATTCGTACGGGCCGATCGGCAAGTACCTCAGCCCCGGCCAGATCGAGTCCGTGCTGGAGGCGATCGCGGTCACGCTCGCGACGGCGGACCTCACCGTGGCCGAGCTGCACGAGGCCGTCGTCATGGCGTGCGGCGAATGGGCCGGCGACCCGGTCCTGCCCGGGTTCAGCGGCATGTGGGCCCGGTGGCGGACCGCGGTCTCGCTCGCCGTCGCCCGCGGCATCATGTGCTTCGGGGCCGGCCGGGGCCGCACGGTGACCTACACCAGCCCCGCCAGCTGGCTGCCCGGATTCGCGCCTGCCGCCGGACCCGAGTCGGTTGGCTGGCTGGTCACCGAGTACCTGGCCGCTTACGGCCCGGCGACACCAGACCAGTTCGCGCGGTGGCTCGGCGCGCCGCGCCGGTGGGCGGCCGACATGTTCGCCGAGCTCGCGCCCCGGCTGCAGCGCGCCGAGATCGAGGGCGCCGCCGCCTGGCTGCCGGCCGGGACGCCCGACCGCCAGGAGCCAGGCCCGCCCCGTGGCGTGCGGCTGCTGCCGTACTTCGACCCGTACGTCATCGGCGGCCAGCCGCGGGGCCTGCTGTTCGACGGCGAGGCCGCCGGGCGCGCGCTCTCGCCGAGAGGCCAGGCGGGCACCTTCCCGGTGCTGCTGATCGACGGCGTCGTGCGCGGGATCTGGCAGCAGCGCAAGTCCGGCCGGAAGGTCGCGATCACCGTCGAGCCGTTCACCAGGCTGACCGCCGCGCACCGGCGCGAGCTGGCTGACCAGGCCGAGCGGCTCGGGGCGTTCCTCGGGTGCACGCCCGGGCTGACACTGGCCCCGGTGACCCTGCGTTCCCATCTCTAAGCTCTTACGGTTGCACCGTGGAAGAAACCGGCGCGGGATCGCTGACCGCGGCGCTGCAGGCTGGCTTGCGGGGCGCGGGGCTGGCCAGCCTGTCCGCCGGCGTGCAGCGCCTGATGGACGCCTACCGCTCCGGCGAGGTCCCCGCCGCGCCGGTGCTCGCCTCGCGGCGTGACGTGGCCGCCTACGCCGCGTACCGGATGCCGGCCACCGCCGCGGCGACCGGAGCGGCGTTCCGGCAGCTGCGGCTCGCGCTGCCGGCCTGGTCGCCGGTGTCGGCCGCGGATTTCGGGGCGGGAACGGGCGGAGCCTCGTGGTCAATCGCCGCTCAGATCGCCGGCCCGCTCCGGCTGACTCTCCTGGAGCAGTCGGCCGAGGCGATCCGGCTCGGCCGGTCGATCCTCGCCGGCTCGGCGGCCGCGGCCCTGCGCGACGCCGAGTGGCGCCCGTGGCGCCTTGACCAGGCGCCACCCGAGCTCAGCGCCGACCTGGCCGTTGCCGCCTACGTCCTGGGGGAGCTGACCGAGCCGCAGCAGGCGCGGCTCGTGGACCTGGCCGCGGGCGCGGCGCCGGTCGTCCTGCTGGTCGAGCCAGGCACGCCCGCCGGCCACCGCCGGATCCTCGCGGCCAGGGACCGGCTGCTGGCGGCCGGATACTCGGTCGCGGCGCCGTGCCCGCACGAACTCGCCTGCCCGCTGGCGGCGGCGGGGGACTGGTGCCACTTCGCGGCGCGGGTGCAGCGGTCGGCCCTGCACCGCCAGGTCAAGGGCGCCGACCTCTCGTACGAGGACGAGAAGTTCAGCTACGTGGCGGCGGTGCGGCGGGCGCATCCCGACTGGCCGTCCGCGCGCATCGTGCGCCGGCCGCAGCTGCGCAAGAACCTGGTCGTGCTCGATCTGTGTACCGCCGACGGCCAGAGCGCCAGCCGGCCGGTCGGCAAGAGCAAAGGCGAGCTGTACCGGCGGGCAAGAAAAGCCGCGTGGGGCGATCGCTGGGACGAATCGGGGAAGATGGGTAGCCGTGACCGAAACGCGTGACCAGTGGCACCGGTGGCTCCTCGACGTTCGCCACGGCGGCGATACCGCCTACCGCGAGCAGATGCTCAGCGCCGGGCTCTACCCGGTGCGCGACCGGCTGCTCGACCTGGCGAAGCTGGATCCCGGTGCCACGCTCCTGGACGTCGGCTGCGGCGACGGGCTGATCGCGTTCGGCGCGCTCGACCGGCTGGGCCGCTGGGGGCGCGTGATCTTCTCGGACGTCTCCCAGGACCTGCTTGATCATTGCCGCGCGACCGCCACCGCGAGCGGGCAGGCCAGCCGGTGCGAGTTCGTGCGCGCCGGGGCCGACCGGCTCACGGGTATCGCCGACGCCTCGGTGGACGTGGTCACGACCAGGTCCGTGCTGATCTACGTCAAGGACAAGGCGAGCGCGTTCGCCGAGTTCCGCCGGGTGCTGCGGCCGGGCGGCCGGGTCAGCCTGTTCGAGCCGATCAACGTGCTCATGCACGCCCGCGATCCCGGCCGGCTGGGCGGCTATGACGTCAGCCCGATCGCGCCTATCGCCGCGAAGCTGGCCGGGCGGTTCAACCAGATCCAGCCGGCCGGAGACGATCCGATGGTGGACTTCGACGATCGCGACCTGGTCCGCCTGGCCGAGCAGGCCGGTTTCACCGAGGTCGGCCTCGAACTGCAGGTCACGGTCTCCGCCACGCGCACGCCGTGCCCGTGGGACCGGTTCCTGCGCATGTCCGGGAACCCGCGGGTCCCCCCGCTCGGGGAGGTGCTCAGCGATGTGCTCACCGAGTCCGAGGTCGCCGAGTTCACCGCCCACATGCGCCCGCTGGTCGAGAGCGGGGAGGGCATCGAGCGCCGCGCGGTCGCCTACCTGACTGCCGGCGGGTGAGCCGGCGCATCCTGTCATTACGATCTGAAGTGACGGTAATGGTGCGGAAGGGACGGGTGAAATGCCGCGGATCGCGGTCGTGGGGTTCGGCAGGATCGGCAGATCGACGGTCAAGGCAGGGCTGGCCAGCAAGCTCTTCGCGCCCTCGGTGATCGTGGATGTAGCGGCGCCCGACATCATGGGCGCGCTCTTTGAGTTCGACACGAACTACGGCCGGTGGCGGGACCCGGTCCGGGCCGAGGATGGTTCGCTGGTCATCGGTGACCTGGCCATCGACTGGATTGACGCCAGGCAGACCGAGGCTGACTGGCGCGAACTGGAAGTCGACCTGGTCATCGAGTGCACCGGCCGGGCGACGACCCGCGCCGGGGCCCAGGCGCATCTGGATCGCGGAGCGGGGCGGGTGCTCGTCAGCGGGCCGAGCAAGACCATCGACGACTGCGACGCCGTGCTGCTTCCCGGAATCAACCTTGAGAGCTTCGACCCGGGCAGGCACCGGATCGTGAGCCTGGCCAGCTGCACGACGAACGCGCTGGCGCCGGTCATCAAGGTGCTCAGGGAGAACGTCGGCATCCGGGACGGATTCTTCTCGGCCGTCCACGCCTACACCAACACCCAGTCGCTCACCGACCAGCCGATGAAGGACCGGCGTGACTCCTGGGCCGCGGCTGAGAACACCATCCCGTCGATGTCGGGAGCGGCACGGGCGCTGAAGTTCATCTGGCCCGACCTCCAGGTCGACGGAAAGTCCTACCGGGTACCGGTCCGCACCGGCAGCATCGTGGAGCTGACCGTCAGGGTCGAGCGCGAGACGTCGGTCGCCGAGCTCAACCAGCTGTTCACCGCGGCGGCCGCGGCCGGTCCGCTGAACGGCGTCATGGGGGTCGTGCATGAGGGCTATGCCTCGGCTCGCGTTGTCGGCGAGACGCAGTCCTCGATTGTCGACCTGCCGCTGACCTCCGTTGCCGGCGGCGACCTGGTCTCGGTCGCGGCGTGGTACGACAACGAGGCCGGTTTCTCGATGCGGCTGGCTGAGGTCGCGGCGCTGATGGCCAACGCCTCGTAACCGTCAGGGGGGCGGGGGGAACGCGACTATCAGCAGCAGCGCGTCGAGCAGCCGGAGCCAGCCCGTCTCGCCGGGATCGTTGCGGAGCGCGGCCCCCAGGCCGGCCAGCGCGCCGACGAGGCGTACCGAGAGCTCGCCCGGCTCCTCGCCCAGCGCCTGCGCAAGCACGCCCACGTCGCGCTGGAAGCGCTGGCTGCGGCCAAACCGGACGAGCGAGGACGGCATCGCCGGCGGAGCGGCCGCCTCCGCGGCGGGCGCGAGGCTCACCTCCAGGCTCACGCCGAGCGCGGCGGCGAGGCGGTCGAGAGCGGACAGCGTCGGGTTGCCCCGGCCGTTCTCCAGGTTGGCGATGTAGGGGACCGACAGGCCCGCATCGCCGGCCACCGACGCGACCGTGCGCCCGGCGGCCGCCCGCAGGCCGCGGAGCTGACGGCCGAGCGCAGCGGGATCCGGCACTGCTCCTCCAATCTTGACAGAACACTCCACCGTCGAACTATTCTGCTGGAATAGCTTAGCGGAGGAGTTGCAGTGAGCTGGCTGAGCAGCACAATACGCACGCCGATCATCTTCAGGAACCGGCCGTTCGGCCTGCTGTGGACCGGCCAGCTGCTGTCCAGCGTCGGCAGCTGGCTGCTGCTGGTCGCGGTGCCGGTCTACGTGTTCCACCTGACCGGCTCGACCCGCGACACCGGGCTGACGGTCGTCGCCGAGGTGCTGCCGATGCTGGTGTTCGGGCCGGCGGCGGGCGTATGCGCCGACCGGTGGCCCCGGCTGCGCATCATGATCGGCAGCAACCTGCTCGGGGCGGCGAGCGTGTCCGCGCTGATGCTGGTGTCCAGCCGGAGCCAGCTGTGGCTCGTGCTGCTGGCGATCTTCACGGAGAACGCGGGGGCGGCGTTCTTCAGCCCGGCCTACAGCGGGGTGGTGCCGGCCCTGGTCGGGCGCGGCCAGGATCTCAACGCGGCGAACGCGTGGTCGTCGTTCGCCGGGGGCGCGGTCCGGATTGCCGGGGCGCCGCTCGGCGGCGCGCTCTACACGCTCGGCGGGTTCAGGCTGCCGGTCGCCATCGACGCGGGCACCTACCTCGCCTCGGCCGGTCTCGTCGCGGCGATCAGCATTCTGGCGCCGCCGGCCGCGCCGCCGCCGGCCGTCGCCTCGGGGCTGCGCGGAGTGGCCGCGGATCTGCGCGCCGGGGTATCGGCGCTGCACGCCGACCGCGTCCTGGCAATGCTGCTCTTCGCCTCATCGCTGTTCCTGCTGGGCAACGGCGCGCTGACCGCGCTGCTGGTCCCGTACGTGGTCGGGGATCTCGGGGCGAAGGCGGCCAGCCTCGGCGGGCTGTACTGTGCGCTCGGCGCCGGGTTCCTGGTGAGTGCCTATCTCGGCCGCCGGGCGAGCGCGAGCCTGCGGCTGCGCTCCTGGGCCGTCGGACTGCTCGTCACGGAGACGGCGGCATTCGCCGGACTGTTCAACGTGCACCACTTCGTGCTCGCGTTCCCGTTCATAGGTCTTGTCGGGGTGGCGGGGGGTGCGTTCCTCATGCTGGAGCGCACGACGATCCAGCGCCGGGCACCCGATCACGTCGTCGGCCGGATCAGCTCGGCCTACTCGACCGTCGTCATGGCCGCTACGCTCGGGGGCGCTCTCGTCGCGAGCCTGATAGCGGCGTGGGCCGGCCGGACCGCCGCGCTGAACCTGGCGATCGGGATCGTCGCCCTCGGCGCCGTGGCCGCGGCCAGGCTGCCGGGGACGGTGGCCGCGGCTCCGGCCCCCGCCAGCGCATGAGTCTCGTTTGCCCGGGCAGCTCAGCCGCATGAGGGCTGTTAGCGCCCGGCCCGCGCACCCTGGCAGGAGGTTGACTGGCTCTCGTAGCACGACTCGAAAGGACCACTGAGGTGTACATAACGAGGGTCGTCACGGGAGTGAACGGCTCGGCAGGCAGTCTCCAGGCGCTGCGGTACGCGGCGGAGATGGCGCGGATGCACGACGCCGAGCTGGTGCCCGCCTATGCGTGGACCCCGCCGGGCGGGGATATCGCTGACCGCCGCTTCCCCAACCATGAGCTGCGGGAAGTCTGGAAGTCGGCGGCCAGGGACCGGCTCTGCCAGGCGGTCGAGCTGGGCATCGGCGGCCCGCCAGGCGAGCTGAAGTTCGGTCCCAGGATCATCAGGGGCGAGGCCGGCCCGGCGCTCATCGATCTGGCCAACCAGCCCGGTGACCTCCTGGTGATCGGCGCGGGCCGCCACGGCGCGGTCGGCCGGTCACTGTCCGCCCGGACTGCGCGGTACTGCCTGGGCCACGCGGCGTGCCCGGTCATCGCGGTTCCCCCGGATGAGCTGGCCCACCCCGCCCACGGGCTGCACGGCTGGACCGACCGGCACCGGCTGCACCCGAAGGACGTGGCCGGCGTCAGCTGAAGCGGGCCGCCAGCTGCCGGAACGGCCCCGGTGCGGCGCCGTGCAGCCACGCCGGGAACCGCATCCAGCCGGGCACGAAGACCACATCCCGGTCCCGCTCGGCCGCGTCGATGATGGCGCGCGCGACCCGCTCGGCCGGGATGGGCGGCGGCCATCTCCGGTCGTAACGCCGGCCCCGCTGGCTGAAGAAGGGCGTATCCACCACCCCCGGCAGGATCACGCTCACCCCGACGCCTTGCCGGCGCAGTTCGTAAGACAGGCTCTCGGCCAGCGTGTTCAGCCCGGCCTTGGTCGCGGCGTAGACGGCCTCGTGCCGCACGCCGGTGGCGCCGGCGATCGAGGAAACGAACACCATCCGGCCGTGCCTGCGCTCGGCCATACCGGGGGCGAACAAGCGGGCCAGCTGGATCGGCGCGAGCAGGTTCAGCGCCAGCAGATCGGCGGCCTTCTGCCCGCTCAGCTCGCTGATCGGGCCGACCCAGCCGGCGCCGGCGTTGCTGATCAGCAGGTCGACCCGCCCGGTGGCGGCGAGGGCGGTATCGGCCAGCCGGGCCGGCCCTCCCGGGTCGGCCAGGTCTTCCTGAATCGCCATCGCCCCGGTCTGCGCGGCGACGGCGTTGAGCCTCGCCTTATCGCGGCCGGTCAGTATTAACCGCGCTCCGGCTGCCGACAAGGCGTAGGCGGCGGCCGCGCCGATCCCCGATGAAGCGCCGGTCACAAGCGCCACGGCGCCGGCCAGCTGCATGCGGCCTCGCTCTCTGAAGCTGCTCGGTCAGCCCCTGGCACCCACGCCGGCTGCGACTCCCGCGCCTTCCCTCGCCTGGCCGGACCAGGAGCGCACGATGTCGCGCATCGACAGCAGGCCGACGACCTCGGCGCCGTCGACCACGATCAGGTGCCGGAAGTTGCCGCTCACCATAGCGGTCGCTGCCTGCTCCAGCGTCCACCCGGGCGCGGCGAAGACGACGTCTGAGGTCCTGTGGTCGGCGACCATCTCGGTGTCCGGGTCCTGACCGGTGCCAACTGAGTCCAGAATGTCGCGTTCGGTAAGAATGCCGATGCCAGGGTGCTCGGCATCAACGACGACCGCGGCGCCGACCCGTCGATCGGACATCAGACGGGCGGCCTCGCGCAGGGTGTGCGCAGGGCCGACGCTCAGGACGACCTTCGTCATACCGTCCTGTACCTTCATGCGCAGCTCCCATCAGGTGATGGCCCGGCGGGCCGTGTCCCGGCCCGGTGCACGCAGCAGCGCCGCACGCTGCTTGTGCGTTTGTGACTTAGTCTCCCAGCATCGTTCAGGGAGCGGCCAGGGGCAAGCCCCGATTGCTAGGACCGCTCCGGTCCGCCGAGGAGGCTGAGTACCTCCTGGTGCAGCAGGCCGTTAGTGCACACAGCGCTACCGCAGTCAGGACGCGGTGTCCCGGCGAGGTCGGTGAACGCCCCGCCCGCCTCCTCGACGATGATCTGCAGCGCGGCCAGGTCCCAGAGCGTGACGTCGGTCTCGGCGGATATATCCGTCGCGCCCTCGGCGACCAGGACGTGTGACCAGAAATCCCCGTAAGCACGGGTACGCCAGACCTTCCGGCTGAGACCAAGCAGCTCCGGCAGCCGCCCCGCCCGCTCCCAGCTGGACAGGCCGGAGAACGACAGCGACGCGTCCGACAGGCTGGATACCTGCGACACGCGGCACGCCGTGGCCTTGGTCAGGCTGCGGCCGGTCCAGGCGCCGAGGTCCCGTGCCGCCCACCAGCGGCGGCCGAGGGCCGGCGCGCTGACGACGCCCGCGATGACCTCGTCCTCGGCCATCAGGCCGATCAGCGTGGCCCAGACCGGGATACCGCGCACGAAGTTCTTCGTTCCGTCGATCGGGTCGATCACCCAGCACCGCACGCCCGATCCCGTCCGGCCGTACTCCTCACCGAGCATGGCGTCGCGCGGCCGGGACCGGCTGAGCACGTTGCGCAGGGACTCCTCGACGGTCAGGTCGGCGTCGGTGACCGGGGTCAGGTCGGGCTTGGCCTCGACCCGCAGGTCAAGTGAGCGGAAGCGGCGCATGGTGATGTCGTCCGCGGCGTCCGCCAGGACGTGCGCGAACCCAAGGTCACCGTCAAAAGCCGCCATGCCCGGAAACGCTAGCGCTGGGCGGAGCGCACTGGCAATGTGCGGCGTAAGTTGCGTAATGCCGTGGCAAAATGCCTTTTGCTTGGGAAGCGGACCGCTCTCGTCAGGGCATCCTGGACACATGGCAACATCTACGGCGGCGGCGGAGGAGGCTCGCCAGGGCGGGACGCCCTCCCGGCGGGTGCTGCCCGCCGCCGGCAGCCCCCTGTGGCTGGTCGCCGTCGCTGCCGCCTTCGCGCTCGCCCAGCTCGCGCTCGTCGCTCCGCGGCTCGGCCTGAGCTGGGACGAGATCGTCTCGGTCAGCCAGTTCAGCGCGCACGCGCCGGCCTCGGCCTTCGGCCCGCCGCGGGCCCGCGGAGTCTCCCTGCTGGTCGCGCCCGTGGCCCTGCTGACGTCGTCGGTCGTGGCGCTCCGGGTGTACCTGGCGATCCTCTCGGGCCTCGGCCTGTTCCTGGCGATGCTGGTCTGGAGCCGGATCCGGCCGGCCTGGATGGTCGCGCTCGGCGGCGTCTTCTTCGCGAGCCTGTGGGTGTCCCTGTACTACGGGCCGCAGGCGATGCCGGACTTCTGGGTCGCGCTCAGCGTGCTGGCCGCCGTCGGCTTCTTCCTGCAGGCCGCCGGGGAGGCCCTGCCGGGGGCGGTGGCGACTCCGCGGGGCGCGCTGGCCGGCCTCGCGGGCTCGCTGGCCCTGGCCGCGCTGATCCGGCCTGGCGATGCGGTGTTCCTCGCCGTCGGCCTGACCCTCGCCATCGTGACCATGCGGTCCTGGCGCCGCTGGTCGCTGTTCGCCGCGACGGCGATCGGGCTCCTGGCGGGCTCGGCCGAGTGGATCATCGAGGCCTTCGTCCGCTTCGGCGGGCCGCTGGAACGTCTGCGCGGCGCCGGCCAGGAACAGGGCGGCCTCGGGCTGCACGCCGGCTTCTGGGACCAGCTGCGCGCGGTCAACGGGCCGACGCTCTGCCGTCCCTGCCTGGGCGCGGTCAGGTCGCCCGGCCTCTCCCTGTGGTGGCTGGTGCTGCCGGTCGTCGTCGTGCTCGGGATCCTCGCCGCCCGGCAGGCAGGCCGCCTGCGGTCCGCGCTGCTGGCGGCCGTCTGCGCCGGGTTCGTGGGCTTCCAGTACCTGTTCATGATCGACTACGCGGCGCCGCGGTTCCTGCTCCCGGTCTACGCGCTGCTCGCGATCCCGGTCGCGGACGCGCTGGCCTGGCTCGTCACCGGGGTCAGCGCGCGCACGCGGCCGCTGACGACGGCGCTCGTCGCCGTGGTCCTGCTCGCCCAGGTGGTGACGCAGCAGGTCGTGCTCAGCCGGCAGATCTCGGCGAAGGTCAGCTTCTTCGGCGACTACGCTCAGATCGCGGCCGACCTGCACCATCTGGGCGTCCGGTCGCCATGCGTGGTCAACGGGGTCCAGGAGATCCCGATCGCGTTCTACGCCGGCTGCGGCTCGGCCGCGACCATCCCGGCGGCGCTCCGGGCCGGGCACGTGGCCGCCGATCGGGTCGCCGTGCTCGTGCCGCCGGCCGCGAGCCCTCCTGGCTACGCCCGCAACTGGCGCCGGGTCACGCTGCCGGGCCTGCGCAATCGCGCGCTCGTGCTCGTCGCGTACCTGCCGCGCTAGCGCGTCACGGGCTGCCCTCGGGGTCCAGTCCCTCCTGGCTGCGCAGCACGCGGCGCAGCGAGTCCAGCCGGGCGCGAGCGGACCCGCCATGCGCGGCGGCCCACTCGTCGAGCGCGCAGTCGGCCTCGATGTGGGTGCACCCGGACTGGCATTCGGCCAGTGCGTCCGCGAACTCCGGGAACGCCGACACCACGCGATCGGGGGTGACGTACGCGAGCCCGAAGCTGCGCAGGCCGGGCGTATCGATGATCCAGCCGTCGTCGTCGCCCGGCAGCGGCAGCGCGACCGCCGACGACGAGGTGTGCCGGCCGCGCCCGGTCACGGAGCTGACCGACCCGACGGCCCGCTCGGCTTCCGGGACCAGGGCATTGACCAGCGTGGACTTGCCGACGCCCGAATGACCCACCATGACGCTGAGCCGGCCCGCCAGCACCGCCCGCAGGTCGTCCAGGGCGGGCCCGAGCGGCCGGCCGCTCACGATGAACCGGATCCCGAGCGGCTCATAGGCCGCGATCAGGTCATCCGGCGCGGCGAGGTCGGACTTGGTCAGGCACAGGAGCGGCTCAATGCCGGCGTCGTACGCCGCGACCAGGAACCGGTCGATGAGCCGCGGCCGCGGAGGCGGGTTGGCCAGCGCCGTGACGATCACCAGCTGGTCGGCGTTCGCGACAATTATGCGCTC
>Ga0209380_10001381_pt1 | contig 16345 bp, 14 predicted proteins | sample HubBroMetageWFT6_FD_188347 | JGI IMG/M metagenome (GOLD analysis project Ga0209380, IMG submission 188347) | Warmed and freeze-thawed soil microbial communities from the Hubbard Brook experimental Forest, New Hampshire - Hubbard Brook CCASE Soil... | ecosystem: Environmental > Terrestrial >...
GAGATCCTCGAGCAGCAGTTCGCTAATCGCTCTCAGATTTGTTTGGAGGCCTGTCTTGTATCGGAACGAAGGAAATTCACGCAGTTGTGTGGAAAGTTTTCTAGGTATGCTTGTCGTCGATCCGGTCGTAAGCAGCAATGAGAGGCGCTTCGCGGCTAAGCCGTCCGGTGAAAGGCATTGCCATACAATGGAGAATTCTTCTTCAAAATGTTGAAGACTGCGGATACAAAGCGCCCGACCCTTCAGCCAAGATTGCCCTATACGGACGGCTGCAAAAGCGATGAGTTGATGCCCGTTGCAGACGACCGCGAATTCGATGCCGGAGCTATTGCAATAACCCTGTGCCTGTCGCATGGCGGTTTCAGCTGTCCTGCTGACGGCAAAGAGGCCCTCTATTGATTGGTTGACCTTCCGGAGACCATCGACAGGAAAGTCGAAATATGTACCGGAGCGTTTCGCCTCCCAGACAATAGCCTCAGGTGAGCCGAGAACATAATCCCGGAACTCACCATCGGTATGCACCTCAACCTTGAAGAGTGCCGGCTCCTTCGGCCAGCCAAGACATTCAATCAGAAGGCGATCGATGATATGGAACCGGGTATTTGCTTCGTTCCAGTCGATATGTTCGTTACCAATCTCCTTTCTGATTTTGGTGAGATTCCTTCGACCTTCTTCAAGGGACACGTTCGAGTGCAGCTGCATAATCATGTGCAAATCAAGCCTTTAGGCTATGTCTTTTACAACGCAGGGAGTCGTCATGCGCTCGTCTGGGATTTAGTCGGCAGTCTGACATCGTAGATTGGCAATCCGCTTTTTCGAAAGTCTGCCGGGACCACCGCGCGTGTGATTCTGCAAGCGCCCAAGTTTACTCCTCCCCGGAACTCCGATTTATCGGTCGTTCGCATTTTCGCACGATTTGACAGGTTTGACATCTCGCCGAGATTTTTTTCCTAAGCGCGTCCCCCCCCCCGCCGTCGCGCCCGCGATGGCCCTTGCGTAAGGACCCTGATCCCGCAACCATCCAAGGGGCGCTGGGTTATAGCGTGCGCGGGCCGCGCTGCGGCGTGTCCCCGAAGCGATGGTGCGGCTCGATGATTGAACAAGTCCGGCGCCGGCTGCTTCGGTCGGCCGTTTCGCCAGCCATGATTTAGGCTTGGCGTCGTTGCGATAAGCGGTGCGGCGGTATCACCCTGGGCGTCTCCGGTCTTAGTCACGGCATGCTTTTCGTGGACATGTGCCATATTCGACCGCTATCGCACCGAGTGCTCCACTCTGGAATGACTGTTGCACTCGTCCGGAGTTGGTAAGCAAGCGGGACGGGTAAGCCTGCCGCTCGACAGAGAGGGTTCGAACCGATGACCGAGACAGCTAGGCACGCCCAAGCCGCGCAGTCGACGGCTGAGCACTTTCGCGTGCTGATAGTCGGGGCTGGCATCTCCGGAGTCGGCGCCGCGTATCACCTTACCAAGCAGTGCCCCGGCACGAGCTTTGTGGTTCTCGAAGCGCAGCAGAGCTTCGGCGGCACGTGGCTAACCCACAAGTATCCCGGCATCCGCTCCGACAGCGATCTGTATACCTTCGGCTATTGCTTCAAGCCGTGGACCAGCGCGCCGATCGCGACGGCGGCCGAGATCCTCAGGTACATGGGCGAGATCATCGACGAGAACCATCTCGGCCCTCACATCCGATATCACCACAGGATCGCCTCGGCGTGCTGGTCGAGCCGCGACAATCTATGGACGATAGGGGCCACCCGAACGGACACCGGCGAGACGCTCCGCTTCACCGCGAACTTCCTTTGGATGTGCCAGGGCTACTACCGGCACTCGGAAGGCTATACGCCGCGATGGAAAGGGATGGAGACCTTCAAGGGTCGGATCGTTCACCCGCAGAATTGGCCCGAGGATCTGGATTACAGCGACAAGAACGTCGTCGTGATCGGTTCGGGCGCCACGGCGGCGACGCTAATCCCGGCGATAGCCGCCGATTGCGCGCATGTCACGATGTTGCAGCGCTCGCCGACCTATTTCCGAACGGGGCGCAATGCGATCGCGATTGCCGACGAGTTGCGTCAGCTGCAGATCGAGGAGTCGTGGATCCACGAGATCGTCCGCCGTAAGATCCTGCACGAGCAGGCCGTGTTTACCCGACGCTCGTTCACCGAACCTGAAATCGTGAAGCAGGAACTGCTGGGGGCAGTGCGGACCCATCTCGGGCCCGACTACGATGTGGCTACGCATTTCACGCCAAGCTACCGGCCGTGGCGCCAGCGCATCGCCTTTATTCCAGACGGCGACCTGCTGCAGTCAATCCGCGAAGGGAAGGCATCGGTCGTCACCGACGAGATCGAACGGTTCGCCGAGAGCGGCATCCTGCTAAAATCCGGGAAGCTCCTCGATGCCGATATCATCGTTACGGCGACGGGCTTCAATCTGAATGTGCTGGGCGACATCGACTTCGCGATCGACGGCAAACCGCTAGTCTTTTCCGATACGGTCAGCTATCGCGGCATGATGTTCACCGGCGTGCCTAACATGGCGTGGGTGTTCGGGTATTTTCGCGCCAGCTGGACGTTGCGAGCAGATCTGGTCGCGGACTTCGTCTGCCGCCTGCTCAATCACATGAAGGCAATTGGCGCGCGGAAGGTGACCCCGGCCCTGCGCACCGAGGACCAGGACATGCCGTTGTTGCCCTGGATCGATCCCGAGGACTTCAACCCTGGCTATGTCACGCGCGGGATGCATCTGCTGCCGAAGCGCGGCGACAAGCGCGAATGGCAACATACGCAGGATTATTGGGCCGAGAAGGACGAGTTTCCCGCGATCGGCCTCGACGACGCTGCTTTCGTCTACTGCTGACCGACAGCGGTTCCTTTCACACTAAGGATCGTCGCTGGCCGCGTGTCGCGATTGGCGGTTCACGACCTCTTCGGCGAGAGTTTCCGGTGCCGAGACTTCGCTGTGGGGCGATGGTGGAACGAGCCGCGAATGGCCACAAGACCCTATGAAGCCAGACCGATGCGGCGGCGGAACTCGGGGTCGAGCAGCGTCAACTCCCTCCCGACGAGATCATCGGCGGTATCGGTGCAAAGATAAAGGATAGCTGCGGCCGGATGATCGACCGGTGCCAAATTGGCGCGAGGAATTCTGCTGACCCGGTTGATCCCAGATGCACGGATCGTGACCTGCATGTCGGTATCGATCACTCCCGGCGCCAAGCTGAAAACCCGCACCCCCGATTGAGCAGTTTCCAGCGCGAGCGCGGAGGTCAACATCGCCAACCCAGCTTTAGCGGAGCAGTAGGCGCCCCAACCTTCCAGCGGTCGATGCGCCGCTCCCGATGAGACATTGATTACGGTGCCCCGGCCATTCGCCAGCATCTGCGGCAGGGTCGCGCGCACAGTGTTGTAGGCACCGATCAGGTTAATACTGATGTTGCCCGCCCAGGCGGCCGGATCGCTTTGCGCCAGTGCTCCGATGGGTTCGATCACGCCAGCATTGTTGACCAATATGTCGGGCACACCGAACCGCCGACTGGTCTCATCGACCATGGCCTCGACCGCAGCGTAATCCGCAACGTCACACGAAACACCCGAGGCTCGCCCGCCGCCGGCGACGATCGCCTCGGCGGCACGTGAAGCTGCGAGGCCGTCGCGAGCAACGAGCATCACAGATGCACCTGCGCCGGCCAGGGCCATCGCCGCAGCTGCGCCAATCCCGCGGCTCGCGCCGGTGACGATCGCTATTTTTTCTGCAAGCGTCGTCATCAGCACTCCTTCCCATAGCGGATCCCCGAGCGAGGCCGTCAATTCAGCGAGCTTCCGCTTCCTCATCCCAGAGATGCGATCAGCCTAGCGCGCCCGATTGGCGGAGCGCGGCGATCCGGTCAGGGCACATGCCGAGCAAATTACGCAGTACGGCATCGGTATCGGCGCCGAGACCCGGGGTGGGGCCGGACACCCGGCCGAAGCCGGCCTGCCAAGGCAAGCCGGGCAGAACGCCAGCGCCATTAGCGTCCCAAAAGCCACGCTCGCACAGGTGATGGCAGCCGACCAGATCGCGAGAGGTGGCAAGTGCGGCCGCCGGCATGCCGGCGTGCAATAATTCCTGGACGGCCTCAGCGGCGGCCCGCGGCAGCGCCCAGGCGGCGAGGATGTCGTCGATCGTTTGTCGCTGCTCCGTGCGCCGGGCAAACCCGAGCTCAGCCAGCGGCGACAAAGCCGGGACGATGGTGCACAGGCCTCGCCATTCCTCGTCGTTCGTGACCGCTAGACTGATCCAGTCGTCATCGCCGGCGCAGCGGTACGCGCCATGTGGGGCACAGCGATCGGAGAAGTTGCCGGCGGGCTGTGGCGGAGCTGCGATCTGCTCGGCGAGCAATGGCTCGGCCATCGTCCACAGCATCGCCTCGAGCATCGAGAAGTCGATGCGCGCCACGTCTCCGGTGCGTTGTCGGTTCCAGAGTGCGGCGGCAGTGATGAAAGCAAGCATCAGGCCGCACATCGGGTCGAGCCACGCCAGACCGACCCGTGGCGGTACTCCTGGGTGGCAATTGAGCCCGGCAAAACCGGCATAGCATTGCAACAGGGTACCGTAGGCCACGGCGTGCGCCTCCGGTCCGGTGCGTCCCAGACCGGAGGCCGAGACATAGACCAGATTTGGATTGACCGCCTGCAAGGCGTCCGCGCCGAGGCCAAGCCGATCCATGACCCCAGTCGCGAAATTCTCGACCAGCACATCGGATTTGGCGGCCAGCGCGCGAGCGATCCCAATCGCTTCCGGCGTTTTGAGGTCGAGCACGATGCCGCGTTTTGCCTGGCCGAGGACGGTGTGCAACTCAGACCCTCGACCGGGGTCGCCGCGGCCTGGCGCCTCGACCTTGATGACTTCAGCGCCCATCGCCGCGAGATAGCGCGTCGCCGTCGGCCCGGCGATGACCCAGCTGAAATCGAGCACACGTATCCCGGCGAGCGGCATCGGGTCAGCGGTGTCGCGCCGCACGCCACGCCCGGCCGCATTCCGCTCGGGTGCCGTAATGCGCAGGCCAAAGGGCGGCCCTGGCGCCTTGATCCGTCGCCCGCCGATGTCGAAGGGCCGATAGAAGCTGCGGTGCGCGAGCTGCGCCGAAGTGAGCTGTTCCGCCGGCTCGCGCAGCGGGAAGCTGGGGACATGCGCCGCCTGGGCCATATCGGCGATCGATTGCTTGTCGTGGTGGCGGCTCCACGCTGACATTAGCGCATAAAGCGCATCCCAATTGGCTACCCGGTCGGATTTTGCCGCGAAGCGCGGGTCCTTCGCCCAAGACGGCGAGCCCATAACGGTGACCCAGGCGGCCCATTGATGGTCGTCGCGCGGTGAGATCGCGGCGTATCCGTCGCGTGCCGGCAGGATGCAGACGGTGGCGCCGTTGCCATCCGTCAGCCGCTTGCGCGACCAGCTCTTCCCGGATAGCCCAGCGCGCGCCAGTTCGGTTATTGTCAACGTGGCGAGCGCTTCCTGGATCGATACGTCGACCACGGCGCCGGGCTCCGCGGCCAGCACCGCATGCATGCCGGCACAGGCGGCGGCGATCCCACCTATAAAGGCAGACTGTTCGCCGACCGGGCGTATCGGCGCTTCGTTGAGATCGTCGACTTGGCCGGTCAGCATTCGGGCGATCCCGCTGGCGAAGAATAATGTCAGATCGGTCGCTGGGTCGTCGGCTTGCGGGCCGGTCTGCCCGAAAGGTGAAATCGCGACGATTGCGGCGGTCTGGTTGAACCGGTGAAGCGCGCCCGGGCCGTGTTGTCGCGCGTGAAGCTCGCGCGGTCGTCCTTCGCAAACGATCAGGTCGGCCGTCGCGGTCGCTGCGCGTGCCGCCGCTGGATCCCCCGAGACGACCGCCTTGCCATGATTGAGATGGTGCTCAAGCGGCGTCGACAAATCGGGGTCTATGCAAACGACGTGGGCGCCGATGTCGGCGAAAAGACGCCCACAAACGGCAGCGGCTAATCCGCCGCCAATCTGTACGACCTCGAGCCCGGTCAATACTGACATTTCAAAGCAATTCCAGACACGCGTTGCTTGCCCGGTTTTCGCCGAAGACGCTACCGACCGCAATGCTGCGTCGGTTCATCGAGCGCGAGAAGGTCGATGGATGGCGCAGCGCTGGATGAAATGCCAAGATATCCACGCTCGCAGTCATAAACCGGAGACCCGATGATCGATCTCTACGCGATGGGCAGCCCCAATGTGGTCAAGATCTACATAGCCCTCGAGGAGATGGGCCTGCCCTACACGGTGCATCCGGTCGATGTTTTCGGTGAGGCGCAGTTTTCGCCTGAGTTTCTGCGGCTCAATCCGAATGCGAAGGTGCCGGTGATCGTCGACCGAGAGGCCCTGGGCGGCCAGCCCTACACGGTGTTCGAATCGGGCGCCATCCTGGTCTACCTGGCGGACCAAACCGGCAAGTTCCTCGCCAAGGACGGCGCCCCGCGCTACGACGCGCTGCAATGGATGATGGTGCAGATGACCACCGTCGGGCCGATGTTCGGGCAATATGTGCATTTCATGCGTTTTGCGCCCAAAGGGAACGACTATTCCCTGAACCGCTACCGCACCCAGGTTCGGCGCGTCCTGGAGGTACTCGAAACTCGCCTAGCTGCAGTCCCCTTTCTCGGCGGACAGGATTATTCGATTGCCGATATCGCGACCTTCCCGTGGGCGCGCAATGTCGGAACCTTTCTCGGCAAGGCCGCCGAAGGCGACTATCCAAAGCTGATGGCTTGGGTAGCGAAAATCGCGGCGCGGCCCGCGGTCGGCCGCGCTCTCGCCGCGGTCGACGATGTGCGGACCAAGACCACGCAATTCGATCAGGCGAATAGCGAGGCGATGGACCGGCTGTTCGGTCGCGGGAAGCACACGGCCGCCGCCTGAGTTGAGCCCGCTAGGCTCGCCCCATGCGCGCTAACCGCGTTGCTAGGTCGATCGCGGCGCTGCGCCGGAAACTGCGGGGCCTCGGCGCAGTGGCTGACGATGCCGGTGCTACGGGGCCGGAACGAGCCAATGCGGCGGCCCTGAAGGAACGCCTGGAACAGCGGCTTCGAGAGGTGGAGGCGCCGGCGGGCGACTGGACGGACCATGCCTTCCAACTGGGCCGCTGGGCAAAGGGAATCCGGAAATCCGGCCCGCCCAAATCAGCCGAAGAAGGTTGGACGGACCATGCCCACCGGCTCGGCAAAGCCGTTCGCCGAGGCTACAAGAAATGGCTGGCGGAGTGACGACCGGCTCCGTCACCTTTCGCCGCGCCACTGCGGACGATCTGCAAGCGGTCGTGGCGCTGCTCGCCGATGATCCGCTTGGCCGCGAACGCGAGAACCCTGGGACCCGATTGGACATATCCTACCGCGATGCTTTCGCCGCGATCGAGCGCGACCCGAATCAGCTTCTTGCGGTAGCCGAACGCGGGGCGCAGGTAATCGGCGTACTGCAGCTCAGCTTCATTCCCGGCCTCACGCGGCGCGGCATGTGGCGCGGCCAGATCGAGGGCGTGCGTGTCGCCGCCGAGGAACGCGGCAGCGGCGTCGGCCGGGCGATGCTGGAATGGGCGGTCGGAGAGTGCCGCAAGCGCGGCTGCGGTTTGGTTCAGCTGACCTCTGACAAACGCCGCTCCGACGCGCACGGTTTTTACGAGGCCCTCGGCTTTGAGGCGACCCATCAGGGCTATAAGCTCTCGCTTTGATCACAATCGGCGCAGGCAAGGAGAGCGATTTGGCGATCGACTACCAGAAGCGCGACGGCGTCGCCTACGTCACGCTGAATAATCCGGCGAAGGCCAACATCCTCGACAAGGCAACGTCGGACGAGATCTCAGCTGCCTGGATCGATCTCTGGGAGGATCGCGAGATTCGCTGCGCGATCCTGACGGGCGCCGGCGACCGGCATTTCTGCGGCGGCCACAATCTGGCGCCGCGCAAGAACATCACCCCTGAGGAGCGCGAATACCTGCGCACCCAGCGCATCTTCTGGCCGCTTGCCGGCACGGTTCACGGGCAAAAGACTGGGGTCGATGGGCGGATGGGCGATCATTACCCGCGGGTTTGGAAGCCGGTCATCGCAGCGGTCAACGGCTGGGCCGCGGGCGCGGGGCTCTACATCCTGCTGTCGTCGACCGATATTCGCATCGCCAGCGCCGAGCACGCGCGGTTCAAGTTCGCCCTGACCACGCAGGGCTGGCTGGGTCACGGGCCGGGTGCCAGCCTCCTGATCAAGCAGCTTCGCTATATCGACGCGATGAAGATGCTGTTGACCGACGATCCGGTCGATGCCCCGGAGGCCTTGCGTATCGGGCTCGTCAACGAGGTGGTGCCGCACGCACAGCTGATGGAGCGGGCAGAGGAGATCGCCCGGCATATCGTCAAGATGCCGCCCGTGGCGCTGCGCATGATGAAAGAATTCGTGGTCCGCTTCGGCGACCTGCCTACCGATCAGGCTTGGCACGTGCAGAACCTGATCAACAATCTGTTGATCCAGGTAACCACCGACGGCGAGGAGGGGCGCCAGGCCTTCAATGAAAAGCGCCCGCCCAACTTCACCGGCGCGCTGCGCCGCCGCGGCGAGGCGTGGGAAGAGCCATCAGAAGAGGACGCTAAACGGCTCGACGAAGCCTATCGCAGCGGCGAGTTCTGACTAAAAGTCGCGCGCGATCGCCGACCGCCATACCATTGATGACGTCGAAGTAGGCGATCTCCGATCCAGCGGGGCTGACTCGCGGGATCAATGCCTGGAAAAGGCGATAACAAAAGGTTGAGGGGCGCAGCGCGGCAGATCACCTGGCCCGCGATCACGAGATGCCGGAATGCGGTCGCGGACTTGTTTTAGCGGAGGGGCTAGCCGTTCCTCGGGTAACGCCGCCCGGCCAGATACCGTGTGCCCTCTGGTTCGCTCTGCTCGGCAAGGCGGCAGCCTGCGCTCATAGCGAAAGTGTCGCCGGTTCGATAGGCGCGCTGATTTCCCTCGGAGGTGATGGTCATCGCGCCTTCGAGAACGAGCAGACGGGCATCGAATTCATGGGCGTGCTCGGGGTTGAACGCATCTGCTTCCATCCGACGGTCGACCACTTCGCCATAGCCCTGCTCGCGCAGCTCGGTTTCGAATGCCGTCCGGTCCATCCCCGTTCTCCTGACGTTGCTCAGCATCTAGCCTACCATAGGGGCGATTGAGAACGGGTCGTCTTTCAGGGAGGTCTTCATGGCGACGAGCAGCAAAATCCGCGTCGGGATCGTCGGAGCAAGTGCTACCCGGGGTTTCGCCTCGATCGCCCACATCCCAGCCCTGCGTGCGCTGCCTCAGTTCGAGATTGCCGCAGTTTGCACGGCGCGGCAGGAATCCGCCGAAGCGGCATCCCGGCATTATGGAGTGCCGCTTGCATTCTCCGATTCGATCCAGCTCGCGCAGCATCCTGACATCGATCTGGTCACGGTCAGCGTGAAGGTGCCCGATCATTATCGGCCGGTCATGGCCGCGATCGAGGCCGGAAAACACGTTTATTGCGAGTGGCCGCTCGGCCGCGACACCGGTGAAGCCTTGCGGATGCTCGATGCGGCGGAACGCAGAGGGATCCGGCATGCGGTCGGGTTGCAGGGACAGATGTTACCGGCCATCAATTACGCTAGGGATCTGGTGGCCGACGGTTATGTCGGCCGGGTGCTGACAGCCACAATGATCGGCTGCGCCCCGAACTGGGGTGCCACGATCGATCGCGCCTATCAGGCCGATCGCGCAAATGCAGCCAATCTGCTCACGATCACGGGCGGCCATCAGATCGATGCGCTATGCCACTGCCTGGGAGAATTCCGCGAGCTGACCGCTTTCGCGGTGAGCCAGCGCGACCGCATCCCATTGGAGGCTACCGGCGAGATGGTCGCCAAGACTTCGCCCGACCAGCTCGTCGTCAACGGGATTGTCGGGGATGGCGCCGTCGTATCGTTCCAGATCCGCGGCGGTATGGCACGTGGCACCGAGTTCCTTTTCGAGATCCACGGCGACAAGGGCGACCTGGCGCTCACCGCCACCTCGCGCGCCTCGATGCAGCGGCAGGAGCTGAAGCTGCAGGGCGCGCAAGGCGAGGTCAAGGAGCTGGCCGACCTTCCGGTTCCGGCGAAATACCGCTGGGTGCCGGACGGGGTGCCACCGGGGTCCCCGTACAATGTCGCGCAGCTTTATGCGCATTTGGCCGAGTGCATCCGCGAGGGCAAGCCCGCCAGCCCCGGCTTCGCCGCGGCCGTCACCCGCCATCGGCTGCTAGACACGATCGTGCAAGCCTCCGAGACCGGACGAAAGCAGTCGATCTAACGTCGCATCGGGCCGGTAACCGGGCGTCATGCCATGCAGGCTAGGCGAGGCGATATACGCGTTTGGCCGTGCCGCTGAACAGCGCCGCCTTCTCGGCGGGCGTAAAGTTGGCAGCGAGGTGTTTGAAGGCGTTCCACAGAATAGGATAGCTTGAGCTTGCCCCGTCCGGCGGGAAATTGCTCTGGAACATGGCGCGATCGACGCCGAACGCCGTTATGCAGGTGTCGATGTAGGGCTTGTAGGCACTCGCAAGATCCGCCGATGAGGGCGGGGTCTCGCGTCCGTAGAAATCGAACATGCCCATCAGCATGCCGAGCCCGCCGAGCTTGACGACGACGTTCTGGCATTTCCCGAGTTCGGCAATGCCCGCTTTCCACTGTGCGAAAGTCTCTTCCTTTTTGTCTTTATATGGCCCGATCCCGATCGGCCCGCCGACATGGTTGAGAATGATTGTGGTCTGCGGGAAAGCGCGGGCAAGGTCCGCTAACTCGAAGAGCTGGGGATGGTACAGCCAGGCTTCGAAGGTCAATTCTAGCGGCGCCAGGCGCGCAAACCCGGCGCGCCAGGTTGCATCTTCCATTTGTCCCTTGGGCGGATTGGTGCGGGCCTTGGCCAAGGTATCGCTGGCATCCCACGTGACCGAATGACGGATGCCCCTGAAGCGACCATCTCCGGCGGCAATGTGGGCCTCCAGCACCCGCGCTACCCCATCGCCCAGCCGGAGATCAGCATGCCCAACGATGCCGGCGCAAAGGCGAGCCGAGCCGTAGCGGCCGCTCGCGCTCATCGCGGAAGTGCCGTTGACGAACTCCACCTCGCCCACCGGCTTCATCTCGGTTGGGCCGTCGGCTCGATACATCGAGCCGCATTCGATAAAGACAGTCTGGGTGATGTTGTGGCCGCTCCCGGTATCGGCGAGCAGCTGGTCGAGGAGATAGCGGTGGCCCTCGCGATCCCACAGGTGATGATGCGGATCGACGATCTCCAGTGCCGGCTCGATGATCTCTTCCTTACGCTGGGCGACCCACGCTGCATTTGGGTAATAGCGCGGGTTGGAGGGAGAATTGACCGGCCCAGCCGAGGCCGCTGACGCAGGGTTCTGGGCCAGCGCGGGGCCAGACCCCAGCACTGTTCCGGCCAAGGCTCCAGCTGTCCCGGCGAGAATCGTCCTGCGCGATACGGCGTGCCGTCGAACCGTCTTCTCGGTCATCGGGGTTCCTCCCAGAATCTCTGAGCCGGCGATTTCGGTCATCACCTGGCCGTGGACATTTTAGTAGCGGAGACGCCGGAGGTGGCATTCCTATGTCGACGGACAGAGTACCGCGTTTGTGGGGAGGTTGGACAATTCGCCCACACCTGGCCCCGGGCCGGGCGATGATGGAGAGCGGCCCTGAGTAGAACCCGGCGCGACAGAGCTGGCCAACAGGGCGCATCGGGAGGAGGGGAAATGCATCGATCTTTTGCCGCGAGTGCGGCGATCCTGCTGTCGCTGGGCTCGCCGGCGCTAGGCGCGGACACTCCGAAACACGGCGGCATCCTCACCTACATGATCCCGGCGGACGCGCCGCCGAGCTTTGACGGGCATCGCGAAAACACCTTCGCGACGATCCATGCGGTGGCGCCATTCTACAGCGTGCTGATCCGGGCCAACCCGGACAACCCTGGCTCGACGACCGATTTCGTCTGCGATGTGTGTACGACGATGCCCGAGCCGACGGACGGCGGCCGGACCTACGCATTCACAATACGGGATGATGTTAAATTCCAGGACGGCTCGGTCTTGACCGCCTACGACGTGGCGGCGAGCTGGAGCAAGATCGTCGCCCCGCCGGAAGGCGTCATCAGCGCACGCCTCGGCTATTATTCGATGATCGACAAGGTGGAGGCGACGGAACCGAAAACCGTCATCTTCCGTCTCAAATTCGCGACCGCGGCGTTCATCCCTGCGCTCGCCGATCCCTACGCCTTCATCTACAAGAAGGAGACCCTCGACCGCGACCCGCATTGGTTCGAGAAGAACATCATGGGCTCCGGCCCATTCCGCTTTAAGGAATACCAGCTGGGGCAGTCGATCTCCGGCGTCCGCAACCCCGATTACTACCGCACGCCGCTGCCTTATCTCGATGGCTTCACAGGCATCTTTGCAGACAAACAGGCGGTGCGGGTCAGCGCGATCCGCAGCGACCGGGCGGCTATCGAGTTTCGGGGCTTTCCGCCGGCAACACGCGACGAGCTTGTCGCCGCGCTCGGTGACCAGATTACGGTGCAGGAGAGCGACTGGAATTGCGGCAACCCGATCACGCCGAACCATAAAAAGAAGCCGTTCGACGATGTCCGGGTACGCCGCGCTCTGACGTTGGCGATCGACCGCTGGCACGGCGCGCCGGCGATGTCGAAGATTTCAGTCATGAAGACGGTGGGCGGCGTCGCCTTCCCCGGCTCACCCTTAGCCGCGACCAAGGAGGAATTGGAGCAACTGGCAGGCTTCTGGCCGGACATCGAAAAATCGCGTGCCGAGGCGAAACGGCTCCTCCAAGAAGCCGGCCAGGAAAACCTGACCTTCGAGCTGCTCAACCGCAACGTCGACCAGCCCTACAAATTCAATGCGCTTTGGGTCATCGACGAATGGAGCAAGATCGGTGTCAAGGTGACGCAGCGCGTGCTTCAAACCGGCCCCTTCGGCGAGGCCCTGCGCAATGGCGACTTCGAGACGGTGGTGGACGGCGATTGCCAGAACATCGTCAACCCGCTGCTCGACGGCACCAAATACCTGCCGCATTCGGTCTCGCCCTCCAACTACGGCAATTACGAAGATCCGGCCGCGGTCGAGATTTATGACCGGATGGTCAGGGAAACCGATTTCCCGCGGCAACGCGAGCTGATGCGCCAGTTCGAGAAGCTGGTGCTCGACACCGAGGCGCACGAAATCTTCCTCTTATGGCGCTACCGCATCGTGCCGTATCGCAGCTATGTCAAAGGCTGGAAGGTGAGCCCGAGCCATTACGTCAATCAGGATCTGGCGACGATCTGGCTCGACAAGTAAGGGAAACATGAAGCTAAACGGGAGCAATGAAGATATTTTACTTCAGGTGCTCTTCCGAAGCCGCCATCACTTCCCGCGCCGTCGCGCAAGTGTGGCAGTTCGTTTGCCACCTGCCCGTCCAGAATAAGAGCTGCCTACCCAGTCAACGGCGACACCGGTCGGGAATGGCGGCTCGCCACCGCATTTGGGACCCTCGGAATACCTCGCGAGAATGCCTGCTGAGCGCCGACAACCGTCATTCGTCGAGTGATGAGCAATCGGCCCGCTTCGGTCCCACAACGGTTGCTCGCTTCGGTCCAACGACGGAGGGTCATGCGCCCTAAGCGGTCCATGACGGTGAACCAGGCCGACAAGGCACAACGTAAGCCACTCACCCCGTTGCTACAGGGCTCCGCGGACCCGGTCTACGGGTACTTTTTTAGATGAACAGCCAGACGAGTAACCAGCCCGCGCAGGATCAGGTAGGGCGCGATTACGACAATGAACGCGACGATAATCGCCTCGCCGAGATACACGAAGTGCAACACGATGACCTGGTAAGCGAGGTCGAGAGCCAATGCGACAATAATCACCTTGCCCACACTTTTCCATCCGGACTTGACCATGTCGGCCCGATGACTGGCGTCGGAAATGAGGCTCCATAGGTATGGCGGCCTGTTGGCCTTGGCGTCCCTCAGCCCGGCAATTACCGCAAAGATCGAAGCCATCACCGGTTGCAGGATAAATCTGAAATGCATCGGCCCGCTGACCCGGTCGATCAGGTTCTGCACGGCGCGCATCCAAATTGTTACATCGTCCATCGCCGCCCCATAACAGATTGTCGAATATCAAGGTCAATCCGGAGATAGACATAATCAACGGCATAATAAGAGCAGGCCGGAACTATGGGAAATGACGGCCCCTGTCGAGAAGGAGGCAAACATTGCCGGAAATGTTCTCGTGTAGTTAATTAGATTGTACCTTCCCACCCTTCTCATCCCATCATTTGGCGGCAAGGCGCCGACCTCGAAGAGGAGCCAGAGCCCCGTGTGGCATTATTAGCCGGAGCGCAACAGCATGCGGTAATCAGACCGAGGCTTGACACGGACCGCGATAGAGAAGGCCTCGTTCAGGATCTCGCCAGCCGATGATCGGCGGAAGAGGACATTCGCACCCGACTTCTGCTGCTGCTGAAGGGCAGTTCGCCGATCATCTCTGATCGCGCCCGGGTCACGTCCCCTAGTTGCCGAGGATGTTGATTGCGCGCGACGCGACGATGACGATCGTCATCATCGAGATCGTGCTTTCGAGCATCATAAGCAACTTAGCGCGCGGTGTCAGCGGAACGGCATCGGTGGTGCTGAACGCCGTCGCCGTCGAATAGCCGAGGTAAACGTAGTCGACGAATGCCGGCTGCCAGCCCTTTGGCACGTCCTCGGCGGGAGCCTCCTCTTGCGGGAAGAGCCAATCCGGCCTCGTGCCCGCGTCGTTCAACCGGGCTTCAGGGCCGCCGCGATCGATCTGCCAGTACAGCATCGAGAACATGAGCACGTTGGTGACCCACACTGCAATGCTTGACGTGAGAAGCTGCAGGCCGCCGACCTGCGCCGACCGGTACACCATTTCACCTATCACTCTCGCCAGGTCGACGAGGGTGAGGCCTCCTGCAACCACGACGAAAAACAGCGTAAACGTGCGCTCGACACGTAACCACAGCGGTTTTGGTGCCGTCAGCCCGACGACACTAATGGGCACGAGCACGGCGAACCCTAGGACGTATGGAGCCCATATTGGGAGCAGCCTGATGCGTTCCGGCAGCATGATCAGCAGCAAGATTACGGCGAGGATCGCGAGCACGACGGGCCAGCGTGGTTCGTAGTGTGACTGAGCTTGGCCGTTCATGAGCGCCTCGACCTTCCCAGCGACCCACCTTCGCCTACGCACGCGCCTGCTCCTGCTGCAGAAAGGGCCGCGCTATCGCGGGGTACAGGATGCGGTCGCTTAATCGCTCCTAGCGCCCCGTGAGCCAGAGGAGAGCTTTTACAGCCACGCATTGTTGAGCCACCGCAAGAGGCTCCGAAAGACGTTCTCGTTTACGATCTGGCACTAAGGCAAGTAGCGCTCGACAAGCGGGATTACGCCGATAGCAGCCATTTCGGGCAAACCGGATCCTGGCTGGGTGCCGAGCTATTTTTAACAGCGAAAGCGCTCCGTTCCTTGGGAGCACCAATCACTAGCAACATCGGCAACCCCGTCGCAAGGCGGGGCTTTTTGGTGCGGCTTGCGGAGGCGCTATGGGGTCTAGTGTCCGAACACAGACTTGCAGCTCCCTGGGGGAAATCGCCGGCAATCGCCACCCGTGGCGGTGCGCATGAGAGCCAATCAGCGCAACCACCAGATCCCGAAGAGGACGCCGATCACGGCCAGGAAAACCTTGCTCGTGGTCGAGAGGCCTTTGCCGGAAACCTCCTCTTCGACGATCTCCTCGATTTCGTGCTCGACGACCGCGCCAATCAATTCACTCATGGTCGGTACCTCTTGTTGCGCGTCGAATTTAGCCGCGACCTATCAGCGCCAATGGCGATGGTGTCTGAAAAGCTGGCATCAGGATAGCTCGGGACGCTATGCAGTTTCGGCAGAATGCGCCTGGCTTATGTGCGAACATCTGGTTTCTGGTCGCCCCGACCATCCACGTGCGCAGCCAGGAATGGCTCATAAGGGGGTAATTTTCCGCGTTCATCGATCGTCGGAGTAACGACGGCTGTGCGCCGAAAACAGCCATCGTCTGGCGCGCCGGGCGGCTATGCCGATCTCCCCGCAGCGGCTCACGCTGGGCGATCTGGCCGTTCGCCGGACCGTCCGCGTCGACCGTCGTTAGCGCTTGATCCCGGATAGGCCGTTCTGGATCCCGGCCTTCGCCCAGGGACCCCACGGCATGGTGAAGAACTTGAACCCCTTCTGGACGAAGAAGTTCGGGTCCATCTCGGGCGGG
>Ga0209380_10001382_pt1 | contig 16337 bp, 10 predicted proteins | sample HubBroMetageWFT6_FD_188347 | JGI IMG/M metagenome (GOLD analysis project Ga0209380, IMG submission 188347) | Warmed and freeze-thawed soil microbial communities from the Hubbard Brook experimental Forest, New Hampshire - Hubbard Brook CCASE Soil... | ecosystem: Environmental > Terrestrial >...
CGAGCCCCATGCGCTTCAGGCTCTGATCAAGACTCGCCAGCATATATTTGCGCGAGCCAAAATCCCCGTACGGCCCCGGCCACATATCCCAACCCGCCTTCGTCGAAATAATCAACTCGTCGCGATAAGGCACAAAATCCTTCTGGAAAATCTGCCCGAACGTTTCCTCCGCCGATCCATAAGGAGGCCCATAATTATTCGCCAGATCAAAATGTGTGATCCCGAGATCGAAAGCCCGCCACAGCATGGCGCGCGAGTTCTCGAAATTATCTACACCGCCAAAGTTGTGCCAAAGTCCAAGCGACACCGCCGGAAGCTGAATCCCGCTTCGCCCCGAGCGCCGGTATTGCATGGAGTCGTAACGCTTCTCGCTAGCCTCGTACACGTTTCCTCCTCGCGAATAAATTTTTTCCGGTGTCTTGCTTTTGGGTGGCGCAGCGCTGGAGCGCTGCGATCATAACTTTACTCTGGTCGCGCCTTCCGGCACTGAGGTCGCCCCTATCCCCGCGCTAGACCTTCTCCGCAATCGCTCCTCCGATGCGCCCCAACCGCTTGGTATCGGGGCATCGCTTTAGCGAATGCCAAAAGCTCACGGACCCCACGCCCCTTTAGGCGCCGCGCCGCACGCCTCAGTCATATCTCTCATACCGAATCGCCGTCCGGTCCCACCCCAGTCCCTTCAGCAACTCGCGATTCGCCTTCACCATCTTGTCCAGCCCACAGATATAGGCGTGCATATCGGTACGCATTCCGACGATCTCTCCCAGATGTTGCTGCACATATCCGCGCAACCCTTTCCACTCCTCGCCCGCGCGGCTCAACGTGGGCAAAAAATGAAAGTTGTCATGCTCCCCCGCCAGTCGCTCGAACTCCTCGCGATAATAAAGGTCTGGAACCGTGCGCGCCCCAAACAACAGCCAGAACTGATGCCCCTGATGCCGCTCCGCGTCCGCCAACAGCCAGTGCAGCATCGAGCGAAACGGAGCAATCCCCGTCCCCGTCGCGATCAGAACCGAGTCGCGCAGCGGCGGACGCAAAATAAAACTCCCGAACGGCCCCTGAAACGATATCTGCGCGCCCTCCTCCAGACCGCACAAATAGTTCGACATGAAACCCTCTTCCACCCGATTCAGGCAGAAAGCGAAATGCCCATTCTCGCCCGGCGGCGACGCGATCGAATAGGCGCGCGTCATCTCTTCCCCCTCGGGAGTAGTCGCCTTCACCGAGAGCCACTGCCCGGGCACAAATCCAAAATGGCTTACCCCGTTTACCTCAAGCTCCAGGTGCTTGGTAAACTCAGAGAGCGCCACCGAGCGAACCACCCGTGCGTCAAAAGTCTGAAACTTGGCCATCAATATCTAGATGATACAGGCAAGCCCCCGGACGCTTCGATTCCACGCGAGGCATCGCTAAGCGTCTTCCCAGGCGCATAATTTGGGATGAGTTTAGCCGATCCCGCCCATGTCCGACGGTTTGCAGCAGTGACGACGCCAGATCTCTCACCCGCGCCTGCGATATCGAGCCCTCGCCCGCAAGCTTCGGTCGATAACGAATTCGAATTCCTGTGCGCCCTGGCCAGCACAAATCCGTCGCCCGAGCATCGCGCCTGCATCGCGACTTGGGACCTCTCCGTCCTGGACTGGAGCAAATTCACCAGCCAAGCCGAGCATCACGGAGTCCTTCCACTCGCCGCGCGCAACCTGCTCGAAATCAGCGCCGCCAAATCCGTCCCGCGAATTCCCGCGGAAATCGTTCGCGAATTGCAATCGGCCTACGCAACCAACCTGCGTCGCAGCCTGTGGTTTGCCTCCGAAATGCTGCGCATCCTGCAACACCTCGACAGTAAGCAACTGCCCGCGATCCCCTACAAAGGCCCCGTCCTCGCTCAGGTTGCCTATGGCGATCTCGCCCTTCGTCGTTTTTCCGATCTCGACTTCCTGATATCTCCCGCCGACTTCAACCGCGCCAAGCAAGCTCTAGCCGAAATCGGATACCATCCCTCAACCGATCTCACGCCAGAGATCGAGCGCTTCTGGCTCCGCAAAGGCAATGAGCGCATGTTCGACGGCCCCGCCGGCAAGAACCTGGTCGAATTGCAGTGGGCAATTCTGCCGCGCTTCTACGCCGTCGATGCCTCAGCAGATCTAGCCGTCGAGAATCTAATCGCGCGCGCCCGCCGCACCACCCTCGGCGAGCGCGAAGTCCCGCGCCTCTCCGCCGAAGACTCTCTGCTCGTCCTCTGCCTGCACGCCGCCAAACATCTCTGGATGCGCCTCATCTGGCTCACCGACATCGCCGAGACTTTGCGATCCGAAGCGCAGGTCCTGGATCACGCGCAAGTGCTCTCACGCACCCGCGCCCTCGGCATCTCTAGAATTCTCGGAGTGAGTTTCTGCTTGATAAGAAATCTACTGCGCAAAGACATTCCCGCCTGGGCCGAGCAAACCATCGCATCCGATCCAACCGTCCCCGCTCTGGCTCGCGAATTCGCCAAGCGCCTGGCGCGCAGCGCCACCTACGACTTCGAATCCACCGAATACTTCCGCCGGATCCTAAAATTACGCGAACGCCCGACCGACCGCACCCGTTATCTATGGAGGTTGATATGGACACCCGGACAAGGCGACATTGCAGCCGTAAAGCTGCCCGAATCGATGTTTTCCCTCTATCGCGTCGTCCGCCTGGCGCGCCTGCTAAGGAGGTGTTACTGAGAGCTGAGAGCCGCCCTAGTGCAACTCCCCATCCCCCGGCGCCACATCCGGAGTATCCACCTTCCGTGCCACCGCCGGATTCCCCATCGCCGGAGCCGGCTGAAACTCCCCTGGATCTTTCCCCGCCAAAGCGACATTCATAAACTGCATCCATATCGGCAGCGCCGCCCGCGCTCCCGTCTCTTTGTCGCCGAGCGATTTCTTCTCGTCGTAGCCAATCCACACTCCGCAAGTCAGCGTCGGAGAAAACCCCACAAACCACGCATCCGTAAAATCGTTAGTCGTCCCCGTCTTTCCCGCCAGTGGATAGGGCATCTTCGCCGCCGCCGCCGCCGTCCCGTGCAGCACCACCTCGCGCAGCATCGACGTCATAATCCGAGCCGTCCGCGAACTCACCGCATCCTTGATATCCGAAAAATCTTCCTCCAGAATCCTGCCCTCGTAATCCGTCACCTTCGTGATATAGCGCGGAGCCACGCGCACGCCGTCATTCGGAAACACGCTGAACGCCGAAGTCTGCTCGAGCGGCGTAATCTCCGCCGACCCCAGCGCCACCGGAAGATACGCCGGAATATTCGCGGTGACGCCAAAGCGATGCGCGTAATCGATCACCGTCTTAATGCCCACGTGGTCGGCCAGTTTCAGCGCCGGAATATTTCGCGACTGCGCCAGCGCCCGCCGCAGCGTGATCGTCCCCTCGAACTTGTCATCGTAATTATGCGGAGTATAAGGACCAGAAGCCGTCTGAAACGTCACCGGCGCATCGACAATCGTATCGTCCGGGCTTCCGCCCTCATCGATCACCGCCGTATAAACATATGGCTTGAACGACGATCCCACCTGCCGGAGCGCCTGCGTCGCGCGATCAAATTTCGATAGATTGAAATCGCGCCCCCCCACCATCGCCTTGATCTCTCCCGTAGCATTGTCGATCGCAACCAGCGCGCCCTCCGCGCCCGAATCCTCCTCCAGGCTCACCCGCGCCTTGCCGCCCGCATCGAGCGCCAGCACTTTGGCATAAACAACATCGCCGACGTGAAGAGTCTCCGGAATCTTAAGCAGCTTGGCCTTCGGCTGGATCCAAGTCATGTCCGCCGGCGAAAGCGTAGCCCGATGCGCCCCGAACCGTACCTCCGCCGCGCCCGGCGAGACCTGCACCACCAGCGCGTGCACATATCCGTTGACCTCCGGCTCTTGGTCCCAATCCGGATCCTCATACTTATCGATCTTCTGTCCCTCCGCAATCACATTCAAAAGTTTCCCGCGCCACCCATGCCGCCGCTCGTAAGCCGCCAGCCCATCCAACAATGCCTGCCGCGCCGCCTTCTGCATATCCATGTCGAGCGATGTATAAACCCGCAGCCCGCCTTCGAGCACCTGGTCGCTGCCATACTTCGCCTCCAGATAGCGCCGAATCTCCTCCACATAATGCGGAGCCAGCGCATTCTGATCCTTCTGCAAATTGAGCACGACCGGTTTGCTCTTCGCCTCCACCGCCTGCGCCGCCGTGATCTTCCCGTCCTCGAGCATGGCATTCAGCACAAGGTTGCGCCGCCGCAATGCCCGCTCCGGATGCGTGATCGGCGAATAATATTGCGGGGCCTTCGGCAGTCCCGCCAGCAGCGCCGCTTCCTCCAGCGTCAGCTTCTTCGCCGGTTTGCTGAAGTAATACTCCGACGCCGCCTCATATCCATAAGCGCCGTGCCCCAAAAAAATCTGGTTGGCATAAAGCGTGAAAATCTGCGGCTTCGTAAACCGCCGCTCGATCTGTATCGCTAGCAGCGCCTCCTGCACCTTGCGATAAAACGACCGATCCGGAGACAAAAATAAATTGCGCGCCAGCTGCATCGTCAGCGTCGATGCTCCCTGCACCTTCCCGCCCGATTCGATATCTCGATACGCCGCGCCAATAATGCGCCAGACATTGATGCCCGAATGCTTATAAAAATCCTTGTCCTCGATCGAGATCAAAGCATTGCGCAGCACTTCCGGATAATCGTCATACGCAGCAATCACCCGCCGCTGCAAAGCAAACGTCCCAATCACTCGCCCCTGTCCGTCATAAAGTTCCGTGACCGAGCTAGGCCGATAACGCTCCAGCTCTTCAACCTGCGGCAGATCAGTCGAATAAACCAGCAGCAGCCCGACCGTCGCGCCCACCACCGCCGAAAGCAGAACAAGAAGTCCAAACAGCACCCGTCCCACAAGCTTCCGTCCGCCAATCTCAATCGTAGGAAGATGTTGGTAGATAATTTTCATCAGAGCGCACGTTGAAAAGCAGGTTGCAAAGTCTCAGAGCTCCAAGGTTTCAGGACTTAGGTGTTTCCATGTTATCGCAAGCGCCTAGCGGCAAGGTTTCCACATTTCGAGGCAAAAAAAAATCGCCCGGCAAAGCGAGCGATCGTGGGATTTTGAAAGCTGGAAACTCTGAGACTTTGAAACCCGGCCTTTCCTACCCCTTCCGGTTCTTCAAAACTTCCAACGCCTTGTTCAGCTGATCATCCGGCACGTTCTTCGGCTTCTCATCCTTCTGTGCAGCCGATTTATCGGGAGCCGCCTCATCATCATCCGGCAATCCGCCATCATCCTCCGCGGCATCCGCCACCAGCACATTCGGTGTCACCGCCACATCCTGAATCGCCTTCCCACTCGGCGAATAATATTTCGCGATCGAAAGAATCAGCGCTGAATTATCCCGCATCTCGATCAGCTTCTGCACCGAGCCGTCGCCGAAAGTCTTATCTCCCACCACGTCCCCGCGAGCATTCTCCAGAATCGCCGCCGCCACAATCTCGGCCGGCCCCGCCGTCCCGCGATTCACCAGCACCGCCACCGGCAGCTTGGTGATGTCCTTCGAAGCATCGGCATTAAACGCCTCGCGCGGAAACTTCTGCCCCTGCAAGTAAGTGATCGTCCCATGATCGAGAAACAAATTCGCCGTGGCTACGCCCTCAGGCTCCAAGCCGCTCGCCGAATTCCGCAGATCGAGCACCAGCTTCTTGGCTCCCTGCCGCTGTAGGTCGCGAATTTTGTCGGCGATCTCCTGCGTCTTCCCTTCCGGGAACGCGTCCACCTGTATGTAGCCAACATTATCCGCCAGCATCTTTTCGCTCACCGGAGGAATCGTCACCACATCGCGCGTGATGACAATCTTCTGCGGCTCCGCGCGCCGCGGCCTCACCACCGCCACCGTGATTGTCGATCCCACGTCGCCCGTCAACAGGCTGTGAATCTCCGCCAGCGACATGTCGTGGGTGCTCTTGTTTTCGATCGATTCAATAATGTCCGAGTTATCAATCCCGGCCTTGTCCGCCGGCCCTCCTGGAATCACCGCCACCACCGCCGCATATCCAAAACGCTTGGAGACGGCCGCGCCAATATCCGCCTTGCCTCCGTTCTTCATGGTCTTGTAATGCTTATATTCCTCCGCCGACAAGTAGCTCGAATTCGCGTCGAGTGACTCGAGCAGCCCGTGCAGCGCGCCATCGGTCACGCCCGCAATATTCGGCTCTTCCACATACTCCAGCCGAATCCGCGACAGCACTTCGCTATACACCGACAACTGGCGATACGCGCCATCATTCGAAGAGGCGCGCACGTTGACAAACCCGCCCACCACCGTGAACAAAAGAATCGCCAGCGAGCCGGCAATAATCGTGATCTTTAACTTCGTCGACATAATTTAATCTTCACTTCTCGATTCGGATTTTGCGACAGACAGCCCCAACCTAGCCTGATGACATTATAACTGTAGGATGCGCCTACCGCAGCAAGAGTTAGGTCCCGCATCGACCACCCACGCCGGAGCCCTCGCAGATCCGAAGCGCGCGGGTAACCCAAGCATAATGCTGTATTTAGCTGGATGCACCCCGGCTGAGGCGCCAGCCCCCGGCTGCAACCAACCGCCACAAACTGTCATCCTGAACGCAGCAGAACCGTCGGCGAAGCGGATCGTTCCGCGGGGTCAAAGCGACCTTGCGCTCGCCGATCGCGGACGATATCGGCTGAGCTACCGAAGGGTGAACCTAACTCCCGGTTTTTTTGGTGCGCAGCGCTTCCGCACTGCGGTAACCCGATCGCCAAGAATGCGGCTACAGCCGAGGGCCGACGCCGCTACGTCCGCTTTTCGAGCAAGCCAGCCATCTCCGCATGCCCCTTTTCTTTAGCGACCTCGGCCGCCGTCTTCCCCGCATCATTCGCCAGCGCCCGATCGGCCCCGTGCCGAAGCAGCAATTCCACCATCGCCCGATCCCCATTCTGCGCCGCCGCGTGAATCGGAACCCACCCTCCCTGCTGGCGAGCGTTCACCGGCGCTCCCCTTTCGAGGAGCAACCCCGCCGCCTCCAGGTTGCGAGCCGAAGCGGCCGAATGCAGCGCCATAACCCGAGTCGGATTCGCCGCTACCACATCCACCCCTGCCCCATGTTCGAGCAGCATCCGCACCGCGTCGGCCTGGCCGAAGAAACAGGCAAAATGCAGCGCCGTAAAACCATCCTTCGAAGCCGCGTCGATCGAACCGCCGGTGCTTGGCAAATCATCGATACAAGTCTTGAGCCGATCAGTCCGCCCTAGCCCCGCCGCCTCGAAAATATCGAGTTTCTTCTTCCCCGCAATCAATTCCACCAAATCGCGCTGCCCGCGATAGAGGCACTGCATCAGCAGGCTCACCCCCGTCGCATCGCGCGCCTGGCAGGCGCCAGTGTCTTTTTCCAGAATCCGCCGCAAGCCGTCCGCATCGCCGGCTTGCAAGAGCTCAAAACAATGTTGGAAATCATCCATACAGTTCTCCATTAGTTAGCACTGCTAACTAATTATAGAGTCCCTTTCCCCGCTGTCAAGATAATTGTTAGCACTGCTAAGCATCCCGATGCTAAGCTAGTCAGGTATGCCGCGTCATGATCCCCGGCCGGCGAAGCCGCCCTCCCGTTTCGAAGTAGCCGACCGCCTGCACTCCGCCGCCATCCATCTTCTTCGCCACGCCCGCAAGCAGGACGTTCTCGCCGGAGTCGGCCCGGCCCGCCTCTCCGCGCTTTCCCTCCTCGTCTTCGGAGGCCCCATGGCGTTGGGCCAATTGGCCGCCGCCGAGCAGGTCAAAGCTCCCACCATGAGCCGCATCGTCGCCGGCTTGCAGCGCTCCGGCCTCGCCAAAATTGAGACCGACGCCACCGATCGGAGGCGAATTCGCGTGACCGCAACTGCCCAAGGGGAACGCCTGCTCCAGCAGGCAAGAACACGGAGAGTACAAAAATTAGCAGAAATTCTCAGCGGGTCGACCCAGCAAGATCTCGGCACGCTTCAACGTGCGGCAGAATTAATCGAGCAAACCCTGAAGCGGGCCGCGGACGGGAAGCGATAAGCGATAATCCGGGCGCTTCGCCGGCTACGCCACCGGATTGCTCAATTTCCCAATCCCCTCAATCGCAACCTCAATCACATCGCCTGCAACCACCGGCCCCACCCCTTCCGGCGTTCCGGTAGCAATCAGGTCCCCCGGCTCGAGCGTCATGATCTGCGAAATGTATCGGATGAGCGTGCCGAGCGAAAAAATAAAATCGCGCGTATTACCCGACTGCCGCACCTCGCCATTCACGCGGGTTTCGACTTGCACGCCTTTCCACGGATTTACCTCGTCCGAGACCAGCGGCCCCACCGGACAAAAAGTATCGAAGCCCTTCCCCCGCACCCACTGACTGTCTTTTTTCTGCAGATCCCGCGCCGTGAAATCATTCACGCACGTATAGCCCAAAATATACGGGCGCACGTCTTCGTTTTCGCCGAGCCCGTGGCAGCGGCGCCCAATCACTACTCCCAACTCGCCCTCGTAATCCGTGCGCTCAGAAATCGCCGGCCTAAGAATCGTCCCGCCCGTCGCCAGCAAAGAGGAAGGCGGCTTAAAAAACAGCAGCGGCTCCGTCGGAACCTCGTTGCCCAGCTCGGCCGCATGCTCCTTGTAATTGCGCCCCACGCAAACAATCTTCGAAGGCCGCACCGGCGGCAGCAGATTCGCCTGCGCCAGCGGAACGCGTTCCATCCGCCGGCTAGGCAATCCCTCCACATCTCCGCCACTGTCCTGCGGCGGCTGGAGCAGGAGGCGAGTAATCTCTTCTTCCCCGCTGCCCGCGACGGTTTCAACCAACCCGTAGTGGGCAGACCCATTGAGCGCAAATCGGCAATATTTCATGGAAGCTTATTAAAACAGAATAAAGACAAATAAACGCACAAGTCAGCGAAAAATCTGACTTGGTGGGTTAGCCGAAAGCTTGCCCCCGGTGTTCCCCTGTCCCCCCCGTGGTAAAGCTCCCGCCGCGAGCAAGTGGCGGCCAATTACGGCACCGCCTCGCTGGTCTCCTCCGAGCGCCGACTCTCATTGCCCCGCACATCAACCGCCGACACGGAATACGTATACGTCTTGCCCGATTCCACCGCGCTGTCGCGATACGCCGGCGATTTCACCAACTCCGAATTCACCTTAACCATCTTTTCGCCCGCGCCGCCGCTAGCCGTCTCGGCCCCCGCTTCCAATCGATAAACGTTGTACCCGGCGAGATCGGCATTCGTCACCGGAGCCCATATCAGGTCGATAAACGGTTTCTGCCCCTCACCCGAGTAAGCCGCCTGCAACCCCGTCGGCACCGACGGAGGAAATACATCGTGCGCAACCACTCGCACGGGTGCACTGTCATCTCCCTCAACCTGCACCTCGCTATCCGCCCGCTTGATCGTCGTCACGGTCGTGACGCGATAGAGATAAGTCTTTTCCCATTCAAAACTGGAATCCATGAAATGCACAGCGCCCGGCTCGAACGAAACTTCGCCCGCAATCGCATCTTTGCCCGTGCTCTCCTCACGGCGATAAATGCGATAGCGAACCTCGAAACCCGGCGATCTGCCGCTCAAGTCGTTGAAAGCTTTCTGCACCTCGAGAGCGCACGTCCAAGTAAGCTCCACTCCGTCCCCATTAAGCGAAGCCGAAAGATCGCCAGGCGCAGCCAAAGTCACGACCGCCGGAACATGCACGCGATTCGACAGTCCAGCGCCCCGCGCATTGCGGTTCAGCACCTCAACCGCATAAGTCAACTCCGCCGCCGCGTCCAGTCGCAGCATACTTGCAGGCACCGTGTCCGTATCGGTTTCCGGCGTCGGCTTATCGGAAGCGGCCTTCCGGTCTTTGTGGTGCGGGGAACTCACTTTGCGCGGCCCCGCGGGCGGCGCGGGCAACAGCGCCGCCGGATTTCCACAGTGCGTGATCTCGTTCTCAACGCTGCGGCAGACCAGCGTCGGGCCAATATAGCGAACGCTCTGCCGATCGGTGGTGAGCGTAGGCTCGCTCCAGTTCAGCGTAACGCGATCGCCCTTGCGGGTGGCCCGCAGATCCGCAGGCGGCTTCGGAAGTTCGAGAGACGGCGGCAGCGGCGGCCCAGTCTGTGCGCAACTCGCGAGCAGCACGCAGAGCGCCGCGAACGCGAAGAACTTTCCAAGATGTGCTCTCATTCGGAAAAGACGGAAAAGAAAACAGTATCAGAGGCCAGGAGGGCAGCCAGTCCTTCGAACGAAGCGGACAAAACAAAGCGCGTTGCCCGATCCCCCTGTGGATCTCCCTGACCCCTGTGGTGAAGCTCTTCTACAGGATGTATCGCGACAAATCCTGGTCCTTAACAATTTCGCTCAGCATCTTCTGCACGTAAGCCGAATCCACCGCAAACGTCTGCCCCTTTTTCTCCGGAGCCTCAAAACTGATCTCATCCAACACACGCTCCATGATCGTGTGCAGACGCCGCGCGCCGATATTCTCCGTGCCTTCATTCACGCGAAACGCAAAGCGCGCCACTTCCTCCAGCGCGTCCGGAGTGAACTCCAGCTTCACTCCCTCAGTCTCCAGCAGCGCAATATACTGCCGCGTCAGCGACGACTTAGGCTCGGTCAAAATCCGCACAAAATCCGCCATGGTCAGGGACTGCAATTCGACGCGAATCGGAAATCTCCCCTGCAATTCAGGAATCAGATCGCTCGGCTTAGAAACGTGAAACGCTCCCGCCGCCACAAACAGAATGTGGTCCGTGCGCACCATGCCGTAGCGCGTATTTACCGTCGTCCCTTCCACAATCGGCAGAATGTCGCGCTGCACGCCCTCGCGCGAAACGTCCGGCCCATGCCCGCTTTCGCGCCCCGCGATCTTGTCGATCTCATCGAGAAAAATAATCCCGGAATTTTCCACGCGATCAATCGCAACCCGCGTCACCTGCTCCATGTCGATCAGCCGCTGCTCTTCTTCCTGGATCAGATACTCGAAGGCCTCATTGACCTTCATCTTCCGCTTCTTCGTCCGCTGCCCGAAGATGTTCGGCAACATGTCCTTGATGTTGACGTCCATCTCCTCCACACCCTGGTTCGAAATAATTTCAAACGACGGAAAATTCCGTTCCCGCGTTTCAATCTCCACCGTGCGGTCGTCGAGCTTCCCTTCGCGCAACTGCTGCCGCAGTTTTTCCCGCGTGCGACTCGACGAATCCGTCAAGCTCGTGCTGGCGTCAATCACCACGCCCCCGGACGACGATCCAGACGAACCCGAATCCGACGGCCGCGGTGAAATCGGCGGCAACAAAATATCCAGCAGCCGCTCCTCCGCATTCAATTCCGCTTTATCCGCAACGTCTTCGAGCTTTTCTTCCCGCACCATCTCAATCGCAATCTCAACCAGGTCGCGAATCATCGACTCCACATCGCGCCCCACGTAGCCGACTTCGGTAAACTTCGAAGCCTCGACTTTGAGAAACGGCGAATTCGCCAGCTTGGCCAGCCGCCGCGCAATCTCCGTCTTGCCCACGCCCGTCGGCCCAATCATGATGATATTTTTCGGAATCACTTCTTCCGCCATCTCCGGAGTAAGCTTCGAATCCCCGGGCCGACCCATCAGTCGGAGCGTCTGCCGGATACGCTCATCGGAGATGAGGCTGAGGAAAGGCGACTGTTCCAGCTGCACGGCCATGCCTTGCCGGAGTGTCCCATCAAAAACCGGATCTCCAGTCTTGTTATCGAAATCGGCCAGAACGATGGTGTCTTTTTCGGTCAGAGCCGGCGGGCGACGAGAATAATGGAAGAAGACTCCGATGCCGATGACGATCATGGCCACGAGGCCGGCAGCTATCGCGAATTTCCAGGCGGCGCGCCGGGGCCGAACCCTCGCAGCCAGAGGTACACTGGCCACTGCCTTCTGTTCTGGCTGCGTCTCCCGTTTGAGCTGCTTCAGATCAGAACAGAGATCGGCGGCATGCTCATAGCGGCGATTCCGCTCTTTTTCCAGGACCTTGGCGATGATTGTATCTAGCGCAGCAGGCAGCTTCGGATTCACGCGGCTGGGCGTCTTTGGATTCTCGTTCAGGATGGCATTCATCAGCAGGACACGGTTCTTGCCCGCGAAGGGCCGATGGCCTGTCGCCATTTCATAAAGCACCACACCCAGGGAGAACAGATCACTGCGAGCATCGACTTCTTCTCCTCGGACCTGCTCCGGAGACATGTAGGACGTGGTGCCGGGGATGGTGCCTTCCTCGGTGAGCGAATCCTCTTCGGATTCGTCTTCTGGTACATCGCCCGCGACAACCTTGGCCAATCCAAAATCGAGAATCTTCACCCGTCCGGCGCCAACGATGAAAATGTTTCCCGGCTTTATGTCCCGGTGGATGATCCCCTTCGTGTGCGCGGCTTCCAAACCTTCCGATGTCTGAATGCCAATATCTAAGAGTTCGTCGCTTGAGAGTGATCCCTTTCGCAGGCGCTCTTGCAAACTCTCCCCTTGCAGTAACTCCATCACTATGACCGGCTGGCTATCGTGTTCTTCGACTTCATACAGGGTGCATATGCTTGGGTGATTTAGGGAGGAGGCCGCGTGGGCTTCGCGCTCGAACCGTTGTAAAGCTCGTTGATCACGGGCCAGATGTGCGGGCAAGAATTTCAGAGCAACCCGGCGTCCCAATCGGATATCTTCCGCTTCGTACACGGCACCCATCCCTCCGCCGCCGACCTTGCCAATCAGGCGATAGTGCGAAATGATCTGGCCGATCAATATTCTCTGGGAATCCGCGCTTTCCACGCGGACGACCGGACCCAGAAACCGATAACCTTTGCGAGGAATGGTCTCAATGTAGTGAGGGTTCTCGGCGTTGTCGCCCAGGGCATCCCGAAGCTTGCGAACGGCGACCCTCAAACTGCTGTCAAACTCGACAAAAGTGTTGTTCTCCCAAATATGGCGGTGAAGATCCTCATAGGCAACCGGCTCTCCCGCATTTTCCAATAGCACGATTAAGAGCCGGAACGGCTGCTCTTGGAGTTTGACGCGAACTCCCTGTTTGAGGAGTCCAGCGGAGGCGGTGTTTACCTCGAATGGGCCAAACCGGTAGACGCTGGCGATGGAATCCGATTTCGGCACCACGTTCGCACCTCACGTTGGGAGGAAAGTGTATCACCGATGGCCCTGACGTCACTTCACACGCAACTCTTATCTCCATTTGTCTGAACTACTTAGCAGTTAACCCACGATTAACGGCAAGTTTCTTTGACAGTTGCGGGAGTTGGGTTTTTTCTAGCTCGCGTAGAGCGCAGTGAGCGCCTCCAACAAATTTCTCAGAAGGAGATCACGATGAAACTTCTCGCCGCCATCACTTTTCTCGGGGTGCTTTCTGCAGGCCCAGGCCTTTCTAACGCGCAAGAGGCGACATGGGCGCAGGAACAAACGCCGGAGTCTAGCCACTATATCGTCACTGACCTCGGTACGCTGGGCGGCACCTACAGCTATGGTTATGGCATTAACAACGCAGGTGTGGTGTCTGGGGGAGCTGCGACCCAAGCCCAGACCGACGGCGTGTCTCAAACCGCGTTTCTTTGGCATAGAGGCCACTTCTTCAACCTCGGGACACTCGGCGGGGCCGCCTGCCCGGGCTGCAGCAGTGAGGCAGGCGGCCCGAACGCGAGGGGCGAGTCCCCGATCCTTTCCGAAACCTCTGATCCAGCCTATATGGGTGAGGATTTCTGTGGATTCGGTACGCATCGTCAATGCCTCGGGGCCATCTGGAAAAATGGAAAAATGACTGCGCTTCCCACCCTGAGGGGAGGCCAAAACGGCCAGGCTTACTGGATCAACAATCAAGGCCAAGTCGTAGGGTTTACGGAGAACGGCACTCCCGATTCAACCTGCTCATCCTCAGTGCCTTTCCAGGTTCTCCGTTTTGAAGCTGTGATATGGGGACCAGACGGTGATGTCCATGAGCTTCATCCCCTGAAGGGCGACACTGTCGGATTTGCCTTCGGGATTAACAACAAGGGCCAAGCCGTTGGCGCGACGGGTTTGTGCGCGAACACCTCGCTGCCGCCGGTGCACCCGGCTGGCGCGCACGCGGTACTGTGGGAAAAAGACGGTACTCCTATTGATCTCGGCAGCCTGGCAGGCTTGGCTCCGAATGTCGCCGGCAGTATCAACAACCTGGGTCAAGTGGTCGGAACGTCTCCGCTCTCCGATGGGACGATTCACACTTTTTTCTGGACCAGAACCACAGGCATGCGGGACCTCGGCACGCTCCCGGGTGCCGTCGCGACCGTAGCCCCATGCTGTCACACCATCAATGACAACGGCCAAGTGGCTGGCTTTTCCATCGACGCAGTGGGGAACATGCGCGCTTTTCTCTGGCACAACGGCGTGATGTCCGACCTCAACGACCTTATCCCGGATTCGCCGCTGTATCTACTGGCCGCCAGCTCAATCAATAACGATGGGGAAATCGCTGGGTTTGGAGTGAACGGCGATGGCGATGTTCACGCTTTTCTGGCAACGCCGAAGAAACGCGCGGATATCACCGAAAGTTTCCCGCATGTTTCGCAGGGTCCAAAGGTCCTTCCGGAGAATGCTCGCGAGTTGGTCCTGCAGCGGCTGGGTTTCGGCCGATTCCGAGCTGGGCTCATTGGGCCACACTAACTCGATCGGAAAGCCCGGCAGTCGCCAATGTCCCAGGCGGTTAGGTAAATGAGAGCAGGGATTTCCTGCTCTCTGTTTCTAGGGGGAAGTTCAAGGCAAAGCCCGGGACAGATGCCGGGTTGGACGCCTTGGATGAGTTGGGTCGGATGAGCGCCGAGCGCGGGTAATACCTGCATCAGGTGGTCATCGTTGTTCTGTCACTAGGCTTTGTTTGCGCCACTGCGGTTCGTTTGTCGGGCTTACAGAAGATGATGTGACGAAGTCCATCTGCACCAACAACTGGAGGCAACATGCTTCGCCGCTTTGACCGGAGAATCTTCCTGAGGTCCTCCATCCTTTCGGCCGGATTTGCAAAGGTCGTGCGTACTGAGGCGAACAATTTTCAACTTGCACCGGCATCGAAGCCACAAAGGGTGGTTTTCGCAGGAACTAGCGTCGCGGGATTGACCTTCTTCACAGGCCCACCCACAGCCCACAGCTCGGAGACCACGAATGCGCCAGTCCCATCCACCGTCCCTGCTCGACCGCCTTACATAAAATTCCGCACATTCGTTTGGCTAGTGTTGCTTCTTGTCGGTCTCGGCGTCCTGCGCTCCGCCATCGCCACGCGTCTCGACGGCTTCACCATTGATGAGGCATATCATGTTGCCGCTGGTGTCTCGTACGTAAAATACAGTGACTTTCGCATCAACCCCGAGCATCCGCCGCTCGTAAAGCTGTGGGTCGGCAGCTTTATCGCCGCCACCGGCTTTCACATGGAACCGCTGCGGCAGTTCAGCGACAAACCCGACGAGCGCGCTTTCACCGAAACCCTTGTGTATCGGGCCAACGATCCGGATTCTGTGCAACGCCGCGCTCGCGTCGCGATGTACACGCTGAACGGCCTGCTGCTGATTTTTCTGGCGCTCGCAATCGAGCAAGCCTTCAATCCAGTCGTCGCGCTTGGCGCTTTGCTGTTTCTCGTCATCGATCCCACCGTCGCCGCGCACTGGCCGGTCGTGATGACCGATCTTCCCGTCGCTCTGCTTTCCGCCACAGCCATCGTTCTAGCGACGCGTGCGTTCCGCGGCTGGATTCCACGCGATCTCACTTTTTGTTCGCTTTTTCTTGGTCTCACACTCACCGCAAAACATTCCGCACCCGTCGTGCTGCTTGCTGTCGGAGCCGTCGGTGCTGGCCTCGCTCTTTTTCAGCCGCCAGAACGCTCATCCGGCGGTACGCGCTGGAAAAAACTGGGGAAAGCCGCCGCCGTCGTAGCGGGCGCTCTCGTCGTTCTATGGGGAGCTTATTTGTTTCGTTTCTCTGAAACTACCACCGGCCAAGAATGTTTTAATCGCTCGCTCGTCGACAAAATCAACGATGTTGATACCTCCATGTACCACGCCGTCCTCACAGCGATGGCCGCCACGCACGTCGTCCCGCGCGCCTACCTCTGGGGCTTTGCTGACACCATTCACGCTGGAATGGAAGGTCGTCCCTTCCCACAGCTTATTTTCGGCCGCATCTACATCAACAAAGGCCCAAAATACTTTTTCCCAGCAATCATCGCCGTCAAGCTCCCGATTGGCCTTTCCGTCGTATCGCTCGCGGGGCTGTTTTTACTCTTCACTCGGCGCCTGCCGGAATGGAACTTCCCCGCGGGAATCATACTCGCCGAAGCG
>Ga0209380_10001385_pt1 | contig 16324 bp, 16 predicted proteins | sample HubBroMetageWFT6_FD_188347 | JGI IMG/M metagenome (GOLD analysis project Ga0209380, IMG submission 188347) | Warmed and freeze-thawed soil microbial communities from the Hubbard Brook experimental Forest, New Hampshire - Hubbard Brook CCASE Soil... | ecosystem: Environmental > Terrestrial >...
ATCGGATACGGTGTTTTTCATATTGTAGTCTTAATACTACAATACACGTGCGAAAATCAAGCCAAGAAGCAAGAACCAACTTTTATCTCGTCCACCCGCTCTTGCTGCGCGTAGTCTTCCGGCAGAGTTCGTGATACGTTCTCACTAGCCGCCAAACTGCCTTGGTGAACGAGCGCTTGCGAAAACATCGCCACCTGCCTGTAGAACGAATAGGCCATACGATGAGAGAAGTGGCTAAGCGCGCAGGCGTGTCTCCAGCCACGGTGTCCCGCGTTCTCAACAAGACCCACTACATTTCCGCGGAAACCGAACGGCGCGTGCTGGAGGTTGTTGGACAGCTAAAGTATTTCAAGAACGTTCATGCCCGGCGTTTGGCCACGGGCCAAAGCGATCTTTTTGGACTGGTGATCTCTGAAATCGCGAATCCTTACTTTGCCGAAGTGATTCGCGGATTTCAGGCGGCGGCCTGGGACCGTGGATTCGATGTCCTGCTCTGCAACACTCAGTACGACGAAACACGAACGAAATCCATCCTGCGCAAGCTCATCGAGAACGACGCACGCGGAGTCGCGATCATGACTTCGTCGATCGACAAAAGCATGAGTTCGGAGCTCATCGCCGCGGGCATCGCAGTGGTGTTCTGCAACGTGACCCCCGCTCAGAAGCTGGTCAGCACGATCTCCATCGACTATCCCCGTGGAGTTGCGCAGGCCATCGAGCACGTGGTGAGTCTTGGTCACCGCAGAGCTGCCGTTATCGCTGGGCCGGACGACAACCGCACCGCAATTGTGATCAAGGAGGCTCTGGTGGCGGGGCTGACGCTGCGTGCGATGCCCCCCTTTCCGGTGATCAGCAGCAGTTATGGGATTGATGCTGGAGCCTCGGCCGTGCGCAGCGTCCTTTCTGCGGAACACAAGCCCACGGTGATCTTTTGTGGCAACGACTTGATCGCTATGGGCGCCATGAGCGCGCTTGAGGAAGCAGGCGTCGAAATTCCTAAGGATATGTCCGTGGTGGGAATCGACGACATATCATTTGCATGTTTGGCACGACCGCCCCTGACCACCATCCGGGTCCCCCGCGAACGCGTAGGCAACATCGCTCTTGCGGCTCTCGACCGGATGCTACAGCTGAAGCGTCGAAGAGGCGAAGACTACTATGTGGAGACCGACCTAGTGGTTCGCAAATCGACGGCTCCCGCCCCTTAAGTCCGATTTCTTCGGCCCGCAGAAAACAATTCTTTGGTTGCAGATTTGGCAGCACGTGACGTCCGCGAGTCGAATGCGGGGAAAAAGAAATTGACACGGAGAGCCTGAAGTCATACGCAAGGAGCGGGTGTGCAACCGCCGCTTTCAGAAGCCGGTTGCAGAGCTGCTTGGCTCCGTCGTGGAGCTACCGCAACTGGAACCATTTCTGAAGTTCACCCGATTCCTGGATGACATTCTACGGCGGCCTGATTGCCTGGCGTCGAATTTTTCGGCGGAGCGGGCCGTCGCAACATGCAGTCTGCTGCCGCGACGATCCGTAGAGCTCGCCACGTTTATTTGACCGATATCGGCAGCCAGCTATCCGCATCCTTGAAGATCCCGCAGGAATCGAAATACGGCTCGGTGAAACTGCGAGCGGTGTTAGCGGAGAAAAGGGTGGCGCGTCGAGGCAGGTCAAATCTGCCTCGACGCGCTGGGGGTGGTTGAGGGTTACTGGGCGTTAACTAAAACTGGTAGGAGAGACCTACCTTAAGGGCTTGCGTGCCCACTCTCACGGTGCTGTTGTTGTACTCACCCGAGAGCAGCCCGCTCTGGCCGACGCTTTGCGATGCCTGCGGACCGAACGAGTAGGCGACTTCGTAGTGAGCGCGGCGGTGCGTGTAGGTGAGGCCGGTAGAGAATTGATCGGTGAAGATGGCGGCCGTCAAGGGAGTGAGCGTGGAGTCGGGAACTGGGCTGTTGGCGTGGGAATATCCGGCGCGGAGAGAGATGCTCTCCGTCACAGGATGTTCGACGCCGACGTGGAAGACATACTGATCTTTCCAGTTGAGAGGCACGCCGTCGTTCATGGAAGGTGCGCCGACAATGCTGTTGATGGTGACGTTCGTACCGTTGGTGAGGGCGACGGGGAGATTGACGAACGAGTTGTGCCAGTTAATCCAATCGCCTTGGAGGGCAAACAACCAGCTGGGGCGCGCTTGCCAAGCCAGGGTGGCGTTGACGGCTTGCGGAAGATTGTTGTGGACCATGGCGTCGTACGTGAAAGTTGAGGGCGCGTTGACGCCGAGTGCGGCGAATTGAGCGGAGACGTCGCCGGTGGCGTAGCCCGTACTGTTAATGATGGTGTGGGACTTCCAGGCGGCGCCAAGTTCGAGTTTGCGCGTGGGATGTGCGAGAACGCCAAAGCTGCCGTTGAAGCCGTAGCCGGTGGTGTGAAGATTGAGCAGCGTCTTGAGCCCAGCGAGAGCCGGCTGGGATTGGAAAATGTAAGGCGCTATCAGGTAGTTGGAATTGTAGTCCGCGCCGATGGTCGCGCCCAGAGAGAGTTTGGAGTTGACCAGGAAGCCAACGCCAGCGGAGTAGCGGAGCGCATAGATTTCAGAGTATTGCTGCTGCATTCCGTACGTTGCGCCGGCAACACCGGGCGTGTCTATGTAGTGCCAATCGCCCTTGGAGAGAAGATCGGGCGTCATGCCGATGCCGAAGCTGAAGCGGGAATGCTTGATGGGCATGCCAAAAGCCCCCATGGGAACGACTCCCGGAGTACTGCTGAGCGGCGCGTTAGCGTTCGAAGGATCCTCGAACGAGCCGCGTGCAAAGATGCCGTCAACTTCAAGATTGAGATTGCGGCCGCGAAGATAAGTGAGACCGGCGGGATTCGTGGCGAGAGCGTCGAGTACGTTGGACGAAGAGGCGACATAGACGCCGCCCATACCCGCGGAGCGAGTGCTCGCCGAGTCCCAATAGAATTGTTGTGCGTGCAAACCGCAAGCACCGAAGGTCAAACAACCGAATAGTATGGAGAGAAGGGGACGATATCTCACTGTTGGTTCTCCTTTAGAATCAATTGAGCGGGCTAAGCAATGGGTACCGCTGATGAAGCCCTTTCTTCGAACTGCTTCGATTCCATCAGGGCAGCGAGGCAGGGCCAGTCGAGAGCGTGCGGGGTATCCTGCTGCATGATGGAGAAAACTTTTTCAAGAGGCAGCGCGTCGCGATAGGGGCGCTTGGCTTTGAGAGCGTCGAAAACGTCGGCGACAGCCAGAATGCGGGCGGAGAGAGACATTTCTTCGGCGCCGAGACCGCGCCAGTAGCCTTTGCCATCGAGGCGCTCGTGATGTGCGGCTGCGTCACCACTGAAGTCCGCGAAAGAAGGAATGCGCTGAAGAATCTCGTAGGTATAACGAGGATGATTGCGAACTTGTGCGAACTCGTCGGAAGTTAGCTTGCCAGGTTTCTCGAGGATGGCGTTGGAGACGCCGAGTTTGCCAATGTCGTGAAGGAGAGCCGCGCGGCGCAGAGTCTTGATGTTTTGCTCGGGAACGCCGAGGCCCTTGGCAATGGTGACGGCGGCGGCGGCCACGCCGTTGGAATGTTGATAGGTGAAGGGTGTCTTGGCGTCAATGATGTCCGCGAAGGCGAGGCAGATATTGTCGGTGGTTTCTTCGGTCGCGGCAAGGCGGCGCTCTTCGGGCTCGAGAGCCATAACTTCGGCAATGACGTCCTCGGAATCCAGCTTGGACCAGAGGCGTCCTTGTCTGACGAGTGAGATAGTCGCTTTGACCAGTTCCGGATCGAACCAGCGGTTGCTGCGGTCTTCCACTGCGTCAAGCGCTGCTTCGGGGCCTTGGGCGGCCCAGAAGACCTCCAGAGTCTGAGCGAGGTTGGCGATGTTGGAGGCAAGAGGTATTTTTTTCTTCTCCAGGCCATCCGGATAGCCTCGGCCGTTCCAGTGCTCATCGAGGCAGTGAATTCCAGAGGCCACGCTTTCCGAGAAGCCGAGTTTGCGGGCGATGGTGGAGCCGCGTTCGCAGCGAATCTTTACAAGCTCGCAGGAGTCGCGCTGCTGGGTTGCGGCTACCTGGATGAGTTTCCAGACGCGCTGGGGAAAAGGAGTGCTGGTGGCGACGTGGGTGAGCGCGTAGTGGAGACTCTGCCAGCCCACTTTCGTCCAGTCCACCGTTTTAAGATCGCCCTTGGCCCGAAGGTCGTCGGCATTAAGAATGTGATAAAGGCGAGAGGAGTTGCTGCTGCAGCCTGCGTCCTTGAGGAGCAGGGTGTAGTACAGGTCAGCCTGGGCTTCGGCAGGGAGGCCAATCTGTTGGCCGATGCGCATTCCAAGGAGGCAGGCGCGGACCGAGTGCCCCATGGGCCGCCCTTCCGTTAGGTCCAGGGCATAGGAAAGCGCGGAAATAAGCTCTGAGACACGAAAAGCAGGCCTGGTTTCAACAGGGGGCTCGGTTTTCGCGCGAAACCGCTTGGCTGCGTTGGTTAGGGTTACGGTCGCGGGCTTTAACATGGAACTGCTCCCCTCGAACCACTCTTCTCTTGCGGCACTCCCGTTGCGGAAAGCCGCTTATGAACCGTCCTAATTGGAATGGTTCCCTAGGAACCACAAGGTTAGGGGAGGGATAGGAGAGGGTCCATGGGCCAATAGGCTCAAACTAGTGGTACAGAGGTACTGTTGATCTTGGCAGTTGAGCTGGAGCTGAGAGTTGCATTTGGATGATCCATTAATCGTCGGCTGACAGAGCACGCTATGCGGGCAACAAGTGATTGGTTTGCGAGAATTGAGAAGAGTGGAGTTCGGGAAGAATTCGTTGGTTCCTTCCTGTAATTGTTCCCTGAGAGGAGCCGCCCACAATCGTTGGACTCGAGACAGCGGTAGAGATGAGCTTGGTACAGTTTGCCGGTTTGCCCATCGTATCGGTCAACTTCGAAGCTAAACAATTCTAGCGCAGCACACCGGGCAGAAAGTTACGATTGGCCAGAGAAACAACCGCACAAAAAAGCATGCACATTTTTCCACAGACTGACCACTTACAGCACAGCCTCCCCGTCTATAGAATAGGCGAGATTCTACTTCTTGGGGAGGAGTTCCATGCTGTTTGCTACAGTGTCTCGCGGTAAAAATCGCGGAACCCGTCTGCTTCCGCATCGATTCAAAGACGACCGATACCACGTCCAGTTGGGAAAGAAAGGCCCTTATATTCCGCTCACCGACCATCGCGATATCCCATCTTACCTTGCAAACGGTTATTCTCTTCAGATGAGCGACAGAGCCGAGAGCCAAACGCCAAGTCTGATCAGGCCCGAGTCCATCCACGGATGGCGGACGCACTCCGAGGAGCTTTTCTTCCCCGCTCGCTGAACTTGGAGCTTTCCTTCAATTGCTTCTCTGCGCTCCACCCAGTTTTCCGTTGGCCGGTTGTTTCAATGTGTGTCCAGTGCCCGGTTAACGCAAACCGGTTAAGTCAAGTGCCAGGAGCAAGATGTGTGGCGAGACGTCCGGCGTTTCGCCGACAGTCTCAGCGCGTTGGTGCGCTACTCAGATCACGCCGAAATTCTAGGAGCTCAACCGGCGCGCCGCTATCGAGGATCATCACCACCGTAACGCCCTCCGAAGGCGAATTTGGGGCGGTGAGAATTTCCTTTCCCTCAATCGCGGCCTGAAGGTCGTCTACTTCAAACGCTATGTGAGGGACGGACTTAATCAAGGCGTGCACTGGGCTATCGGGCTCGAAGCGCATCCACTGAATGCCACAAGGACTCGTCTCAAACGCGGAGACGTACATCTTGAATTGTTCCAGATAATATTCGCCGGGTCGCGGAACGTCAGTCGGGATGCCGATGTGGTGATACCGCCAGCCATGTACCGAAGTGGCCGCAGGTTGGTCGTGCCCCTTCCGTGGAGTATTCGGGCTACCAGATTTGTGTTCTGAAATGCACATGATCTTTTCCCGCCCAAGATACCACAGCGCCCCGTTCGGAGCGATGGCCATGAATGGTGCTATGGACAATTTCTTCCTGTCCTGTCGCGCAGCGTCCACAGAATTCTCAGGAAGCGGGTGCTAGCTATAAGACCCAAAGCCTGGAACACCGTATCGGAGGCATTTCTTCCGGATTGCCGTAATCCATCCCTCTCGTCAAGGTGATTAAGGAAGCGGATTTTGCGGTTCTAATACCTCGTGCTTCTATGCATTAACACGGAAGCGCGCAACGCCTCGAACAAGTTCCGGCCTACGGCGATTAGTAATGGAAGTCGCGTTCTGTCGAGCTATCCAGGTTGTTGAGTTCCGTCGGGGGCTAGCGACCGGTTCAGAAAAGCGCACTCCCTCCTCATGGTCCAGAAGTGCCGTTCGAGGAAATGGGCCGTGGCACAGCGGGACTTATATCGACAAGACCGACACGCCCGTGTGCAGCTGAGATTTGACGCCTGCTCGCAGATAGCCAGAACTACGATATTTCGGTACTTCCTCAGGACAATTCAGAAGACTAGCAACGAATGGTTTTGTCCGTTAGCGACGTCCGAGAAAAGGCTCATCGTTTTCGCTTAGTTGGTTCGTAGCCAGACGCTCTATCCAACTGCGCTACGGGCGCGCGGTTTAGAATTATAAACATAGCGGTGCGCCGCTCATCCGCCCGCGCTGGAACTCATTGAGAAATAGGCGCGCGGGCCGCGTTTCCCGGAAACACGCCTTCCACAAGCCGTCCGTCCTTCAAAACGGTGATTCCGTTCACAAGCACGAACTGAATTCCTTCTGAATACTGAAGCGGTTCCTCGTACGTCGCATTATCGAGGATCCGCTCCGGATCGAAAACCGTGATATCCGCGTCGGCGCCGACGCGAATCCTACCCTTGTCTCTGAATACTGGCGCCCTCTTCTCCAGCCGTTGTGCCGGCATCAGCGTCATTTTTCGCAGCGCCGTCATGAGGTCGAGCGCTTTTTCCTCTCTCACGTAGTGCCCGAGCACTCTCGAAAATGTTCCCTGTCCCCGGGGATGCACTTTTGAGCCCGTAATCGGCATGCCGTCGCTCGCGATCATCACGATGGGGTTCGCCACCGCTGTTCGCGCCGCTTCTTCCGGAATCGAGTGGATGACTACAATTCCGCCTTTCTTCCGGTATTTCTCAAACGTCTCCGCAGTCAATCGCTCGCCCGTCTCCGCCCACTGCACGTCCTTATACGTGATTCCCATATTCTCTTGCCACCCGGGATCGAAAATCGCGGACTCCAGCGCTGTGCTTCCCGCCGTGTACGGATAGCACTCCGTGGTCACGTCAAGCCCATGCCGCTGCGCTCCTTCGACCATCGCGATCAGTTCCGGCGTAAACTTCAAGCCCATGCTTGTAATGTGCACAACGTGCAGCGAAGCGCCCGTCGAGACTGCCGCCGCAAGGACTTCTTCGAGCCCCGCGACCCCCGTCGTGGGCTCTTTCAATCCTGCGTAACGAAGATGCACATGCACGGACGCACTGTACTGTGCAGCGATTCTGAACATCTCCACAATCTCCAACCGTGAAGCGCCCGGCGTGTAGTTCACTCCCATTCCTTCCGCCAGAGCGCCTTGCCGAAAGCCCTTCTCCATGTCTGCTTTCATCTCGGCGAGCTCCGCGTCAGTTGCAGCGCGATGGGCCGCATCGCCAGTGGCCAGCATGCCTCCTGTTGCATCATGCAGGGCTTTCATTCGCACAGGTATATGCCCAATGCTCACCCCGAAATTGATCAGCGACTTCCCTTCCCGCTTGGCATACCAACCGGCCACGTCAGCCGTCCCCGCCTCGAGTTCGAGCGAAGTCGTAACGCCGTCATGCGCTTGGAACTGATAGTTCTTCGGCTCCTGCCCGTGTTCGTGCAAATCAATAAATCCCGGTGCCACGACGAGCCCCTTCGCATCCGTCGTCGACTTTCCTTCGAGCGGACGCGGCGAAATCGCACGAATCTTCCCACCGCTAATCCCCACGTTGCGCACCGCATTCAGCCCGGATTCCGGGTCCATCACGCGGCCGTTCGCGATGACCACGTCGTATTTTTCGTCGTCAGCCGCAAACCCCGCCGCGAGGCCATAACTCAGTATGATCGTTCCCGCAGCAATCGCGATGGCTGCGATGCACATCCTGCGAAATGGCCTCTTTCCCATTTTTATTCTCTCCCCCGTGACTTTGCGCCGCTAAGTCTCATTCTCCAAGCGCTTGGTGTCAAAGGAAATCTGAACCCTTGGAAATCTGAACCCAGCGAAAAGGCCCAGGCCCGAGACTTCAGAGATACGTCCACACAGGAATCCGTGCCGCGAAATCCTTTCGGAAAATAAAAACCCCGGGTCGCTGGGGGGAGCGACCCGGGGTGGGGGTTACTGCTGAGGGGGGCCGGAGGAAACTCGAGAAATTCTTAGTTCACCTGGTGCAAGGTCAGCAAGCAAATCTTTCTTAACTCTTCGTAGGTAAAAAACATCTCTTCCTGCTCTCCCGCGCACTCTTTGTGTCCCAGTCCTGATTGATGCGAAAGCCGGGAAAGTTCGTCTTCGGAAATTCCAAGGAGCAGCGCCGCGCGTCCTCGCGTCACGTACTTTGGCACTTGGCTATTCATTGTTCCTCCTCACGCGGGAAGCAACGCCATAGCATCTTGTTCCACCGCCAGGATCATCGTTTTATAGATGTCCACATCCCAGCCTTCGCCAATCCTCATGCGAACCGTCTCATCGCCATCTTTCAGCAGCGTACCCCGCAGCGGCACCTTAATATCGCCCAGTGCCACCTGCAGCACGACCAGCTGCCCCAACCATGTTGCGTATGCGCTGTCCATTCCCCCTCCTGCAGATGTTCAGCTCGCTGACGGGAACAGAATCGCTGAACGCACCTCCGCGAACAATGGTACAGAGAGGGTACAAGCCTAGTAAGAAAGTACTGCCTGCCGATCAAGCAAGCTTTTGCGCTGATTTGGTACACCAGTACGCACGTACTGTTTTATAGGGACGCCTGGACCATTGGGAATAAAGGATGTGGCTGGCATTCTTCTGGCATGTCGCAGGTCCATCATTCCTCACTGAACGCTGGGCCAGTCGCCCCGTCCGAAAGAACAGGTCTAGGCCTGGCTCTGGGCGGCGGATTCGCCCGAGGATTCGCCCATCTCGGCGTCCTGCAAGTTCTCGAGCAGAATCGCATTCCGATTTCCTATATCGCTGGCACGAGCGTGGGCAGCGTTCTCGGCGCGGCCTATGCCAGCGGGGCGCCTCTCGCGCGCATCATTGCTACTTGCCGCACGCTTCGTTTCCGCGACATCGCCAGGTGGCGCGTCTCCCGGCTGGGGCTCGCCAGCAATCACCGCCTGGGTGATCTGATCGAGCAAGTCTTCGAATCGCGAAAGTTCGAGGATCTGAAAATTCCCACGGCTATCGTCGCGACGGACTTGGCCAACGGAGAGCCCGTAGTTTTCACGCACGGAAATCTGTGTGAAGCGATTCGCGCAAGCTGCGCTTTCCCGGGCTTGTTCGAACCCGTGCAAATCGGAACACGCTACCTTGCCGACGGCGGTCTGGTCGCCCAGGTTCCCACATCCGCGGCCCGCGACCTTGGCGCTAGGCACGTGCTTGCCGTTTCGGTTGGCCTCGATGATGTTCATCGCGGCGCTCCATCCAACGTCTTTCAAGTCGTCTGCCGCGCCGTCAGCGCCGCCCAGAAACATCAGCTCGAAATATGGGAGCGTCACGCCGACCTGGTTCTCCGCCCCGACGTCAAGTCTCTCGCCTGGGATGATTTTGATCGCGCCGACGAGGCCATCGAAGCCGGCGCCGCAGCGGCACGCCGCGCACTCCCCCGCATCCAGAAACTTCTCGACCCTACTCAAGACGCCCATATCGAATTCCAGGCTCGGATCGAAGCCGAAGCCCAAAGTCATCTCTGGCTCGCGGAGGCATCCCGATGATTCGCCTAACTGCTCTAATCGCAGCCATTATCGCTTCCATCGTTCTCTGGCATGAATGCGGAGAAGATATCGGCGTTTTCTGCTACCGTATTGGATTGGGTGCTTTTACGACGCTGCGCTCACGCGCGCTCGTCCCTGTGCCTGCTGCTCAAATCATGGTCTTGAGGACCCGTTCCGCTTGCTCCAATCCATCCTCCACTTTCTCCACTCGCTCTATAGTCCGGACGGACTTCGAGAGCTAATCCGCTCTGGGGGCGCTCCTCTTGTTTGCACCATCGTCTTTATCGAAACCGGCTTCTTCGTCGGTTTTTTTCTCCCTGGCGACTCTCTTCTGATTACGGCCGGAATCTTCTCCTACGCAGGCGTTATTCCCCTCAAGTGGCTTCTGCTCCCCGTCATGCTTTGTGCCATCGCAGGTGACCAGGTTGGCTATTGGATTGGCCGTTCCGCGGGAGCTGCCCTGTACCGGCGCGAAGATTCCCTCTTCTTTCGCCGCAGCCATCTCCAGCGCGCCCACGATTTCTACGAGAAATACGGCGGCCGGGCCGTGATTCTTGCGCGTTTCGTCCCAATCGTTCGAACGTTCTGTCCGCCCGTCGCCGGCGCCGCAAAAATGCCGTATTTTCGCTATCTTCTCTTCGATTTTATCGGCGGCGTTTTCTGGATTAGCACCATGATCCTGGGCGGCTACTCGCTTGGGCATTTCATACCCAACATCGGCCAGTACATTCACTATGTCATTGCCGTGGTTGCTGTCGTTTCGATTCTCCCTGCGGTGATCAGCGTGCTCCGTGCCAGGCGCTCCTCGAATACTCCTCCCGCACCTGTAGTCGCCGACGGCAAGGCCCGCTAGCTCATGCCCGCAGCCAAACTCCGCGCCATAATCTTTGACATCGGCCGTGTGTTGGTCCGCGTCGATGTCGCCCGCGCCATGCAGGGTCTCGCCTCAGGGAGCACTCTCTCGCCCTCCGAGTTTTGGTCTGCTATAGAGAAGGATCCCAGCTGGCCTGATTGGCAGGAGGGGCGGATGGCCCCGCGCGATTGGTATCTTCATTTAACGAAGCGTCTTGGCGGGAACCTCACCTTCGACCAGTTCACCGAAGTCTGGAATCGCGCTCTCGACCCGGCCCCGATTCTCGAAGACGCCTTTTTTGAAAAGCTATCCAAACGGTATCGCCTCGCCCTTCTCTCCAACACAGACCCCATCCATGTCCGCCACCTCGAAGCCACGTACAGCTTTTTTGCCTACTTCCCCACGCGTATCTATTCCTGCGTCGTCGGTGCCAGCAAACCTGATCCGATCATTTACCGGGAGGCTCTCCGCGCCCTGAAAGTCCAAGCCCAGGAAGCCGTTTATATTGACGACATTGCGGCCTATGTCGAGGCCGCTCAACGTCTTGGCATGGGCGGCTTTCAGTTCCAGTCTCCCGCTCAGCTGACTTCCGACCTCAAATCTCTGGGCGTCGATCTGCCTTGATCCAGCCGGAGGAGTAAGAAACTCCGAAATGGGTCCTCCTTGCGTAAAGATTGCTAGGACTAGTACTGCCTCTGTTCTCGCGACGCCCATCCGGCTCCATGACAACCCGCATTTATTCATCAATTTACAGGAGTCTTCGCCCCCTATTCCCTGTACTTCCTTTGGCGTTCTAGTTGCATCGTCTTTGTTACGGGCCGATTAAGATTTCAAATCGTTCGCCCACATTCGGGTGAGGAGAAAAAAATTTTATGGTAGAGGAACACATCATCGAAACGAGAAACAGCTCATCTTGGCAGTTGCCTGCGATCATCGTACTTGGCTTGGTCGCGATAGCCGGTTTGGGATTTGGCTGGAACGCTTCGTCAAAGCTCGACTCTACGCAGCAAGCGGTCACCACCGAGGTCAAGTCCGCCCAACAATCCACCCAGCAGGACATGTCTTCTCTGAAGGACCGCCTCGCGCAGGATGAGAAGGCCAATGCTGATCTCCAAGGCGATCTGAAGGTTGTCACCGACAAGCTTAAGATTACCCAGGGCCAACTGAAGAAGGCTCGTCTGCAGGCCGAATTGGTCGCGAAACAGAACGACGAGACGACTCAGAAGCTCAGCGCTCTTGACACGTCTGTGCACACCGAACTGGCAACCAAGGCTGGCACGGATGACGTGAAGAACGTCGACACGAAGGTCACCGCTGTTGGCGCTGATCTCAACACCACCAAGGAAGACCTGAAGATGGCCAAGAGCGAGATGGGCACTCTCATCGCGCGCAACCATGATGAAATCGACCAGCTCCGCCGCCTCGGCGAGCGCGACTACGTCGAATTCACCATCGCAGGCAAGAACAAGCCCCAGAAGGTCGGCAACGTCACTGTCGAGCTCAAGGGCGTCAATCAGAAGAAGAACCAAGTCAATCTTGCCATGACCGTCGAGGACAAGCGCTTTGAGAAGAAGAACCGCGCCCTCAACGAGCCTATTTTCTTCTATATCTCCGGCACGCACATACCGGAAGAAATAGTCGTCAACAAGGTTGGCAAGGACCAGGTTAGCGGATACGTCAGCATCCCCAAGGCGAACTCGCAGCCGGCCACCACCTCCACCACTTCCGGCAACTAAACGTATTCGGTAACCCTCGGCCATTTCGGCCAAAGAGGCAGCGAAGCGGGCAGGGATTCCTGCCCGCTTTATTTTTGTGGCCCTCTCCTATAGCCCCTCTTCGTGACCTTTTTTTTGGAGGGGTCGTCCGGTTTCCTATCAAACTTCGCTAAGATGGAGGCACGCACAGCGGAGAACCGTTTGCATCAAACTTCGTTCATCTTGTACATCGCCATCGACGACCTGATTCCCGCTCACGGAAAAAGTGTACCTGGTCTCGATGAATTCACGGCCGCCCTTGACCACCGCGGCATTCCCACAGTCTGGCTAACCAGTCGCACCCGCCTTCAAATGGATGCGCCTCGCCGCAAACTCGCACACACGCACCCTTTTATCGCCGAGGATGGCTCCGGAGTATTCCTTCCCGAAGGCTATTTCCACTTGAAGCCCCAAACCAACTCTCCCCGGCCGCGCGATACGCCTACTGTCCGCCTCGGGCGGTTCACTTGCGTGCCCGTCGCAGAGCAGCAACCGGCAGCTGCGGAAGCATTGGAAACCCTTGCGGCCGAAACCGGTGTGTCCGTTGTCTCTTTGCGCTCTCTTCCTCCCCGTGAGTTGGCGCAAAACGCGAATTTGCCACTCGCCGAAGCAGAGCTGGCGCGCCAGCGCGATTTTGACGAGCTTTTTTTCTTTGCGGGAGCCTCTCAGCAGGACATCGAAAACTTCCAGGCCGCAGGCCGCGACCGAAGCATTCAGTTTCGCCAGCGGGGCATCCTCTGGTCCCTGTCCATCGGGGCGAGCGTTCGCCGCTGCGTTAGCGAACTTTCCAAACTATACGACCGCGCTCTCCGCTCCCACGCCCGCACCATCGGAATCGCCACGTCGGGTCAAGAGGCAGCCCTTTTTGCTGCGTGCGATCGCGCCATTCTTCTGACCAGCGTGAGTGAGCTTCAGGCGGACATTCCTTCTGCACAAGCTGTAGTCCAAGCTCATAGAGTAATAGAACTACCACTCCGAGCCGCTGACACGTGGGAACAAGTGCTCGCCAATCTCTCACCACGACGATAGGAAGCGCTAAGAACCAAAGAAGCCGATATGCATCTTTGGAAACAAAGTGTCTGTATTGCGACTGCTTTTCCATATGCTTGACACCTTGCACGCGACCTTGTTTCCGTCTAACCCTCGCAAATCTTCTGTTTTCGCTAGGATAGCGATTTTTTCTGCTACCACGGCCGTTGGCCCTTCGATTGCCCTTTGATACGTGGGTGTTAGGCATTTGTATCTGTAGTTGCCATATCGTCCAATACGACTCGTCGAAGATTCTAGCAGGCTGAGTACTAGGAGAACCCTTACTATGACATGGCTCATTCGCAAGCTTCGCATTCCAGCCTCTGAATCCGCCATGGGTGTTGTTCTATCGTTTTGCATCATCACCATGGGTCTCATGTCGGTTGCTTTGCTGTGGCAGGCTCAGATCATCGCCAGTCAGCGTGAAGCGATTCAGTGGCTTGAGTCTCTTAAGTTTGGTGGATAGTTTTTCCCTTGCCCAGAGCCCGCTAACGCCAGGCGCGCCCCCCTCAGCGTGCCTGGCCCCCTCCTGCGGCTCTCTCGAACTCGCCGATCGATAAGTTCTTCTAAAAAATCCAGCGCGACTTTCGGGCTGTCTTATGTTTCAATATCCCCGCGGGGGAATTCTGATCATCGGAGATTTACTGTGAAACGTACCGTTTGTCTTTTCGTGCTGGCTGCTGCATCGTGGCTTTTTGCTTCTGACGCGCAAGGCGCTCCCAGCGCTCAACCGGCTGTCGCTTTGATGGCCAGCAATGGCCAATCGCCGTCATCCAATGCGGCTTCATCGCACGACCGTCACCATCGTCGGCATCGCAGCCGCCATCGTCGCCATCACCACACTTCGAGTCAGCACTGACCTATAAAATCAAAAAAGATAAAATCAAGAAGGGGGAGCCAGCGGCTCCCCCCTTCTTGCTAATTGGCTGTGTCGTCTCCGAAGCGCGCCAAGTGCACGTATGTTTCGAGAGCGACTCGCACCGCGAGAGCGGTGTGTTCAGCTTTGGTTCAGCTCTAAGCCCGGTGGAGTCATGTCCCCTCCGGAGCTCATGGAGCTCTCAGCTCCCGGTCTACTCCCTCTCAATCTCAATTGCAAGTGAAGATTGATGGTGAATGATGGTGAATCGGGACGGCGATTTCGACATCCCGATCCTCAAGCAAGCGAAGGCGGAATGCTCCAAGCTGCCATGATCCACAAATCAAGAATTTTGCGAATGCGTTCCCGTGGAATGACGGCGCTGTCTGAAGGTGACCACTCGCAGAAGCTTGGGTGGACACACCCATCCCAAGGAAAAACTTTTTCCCTTCGTCCTCGGCGTTTTACTTGATGAAAAGCGTTTCCCGAAGCTGATCTCGGCTTACGAACGACTTCATTGTGCGGAATCGGATGAACAGGTCTTGAATCTCGCGATTCTGGTAAACTTTCTGCGCCGGGCACAGCACGGTCGCCGAAATGATTTGCAGAGAATTCGAATCCGCGATCCGGTAGCGCTGAAAACCTTCCGGCTTCTTGCTGTGGAATAGCGCGAAGACAACTCCGCCCGGACGCAGCAACTCCGTCAAATTCGCTATGGCTTGTTTCGCCAGGGCGGGCTCCAGATAATCCAACAAATCCCACACTAAAACCGCATCAAACGAAGCGCGCGGGTACTGCAGATTGGATTCGAGGAATCGCGCGGCGCGCCCGGTTGGAGTCATGTCTACCGTATCAGAGACGACGCCTGGCTGATGTAGCCGCACTTCCTCTTCTTTCAGAAAATCTTTCCACTCCCGGAGAATATCCTCCGAAGACACGCGGAATCCACGCTCGATGAAAAAGCTGAGGGTCGTCTGCCAGGCGGGTCCGAGATCCAACAATGTCCCGCGTCCAAGTCCATCCAGATTCCACAAGAACTCTTTCAATCCGTTCGAGACGCGCGTCGATCCAGGTGCCTCCGGAGGGCGCGGCGCGCCCACCGCAGGAACCGGGGCCACGTTGCGCGTTCTTCCACTTTGAGGTATCGGCCGCGAAACCTCGCGGCCGGTGCCACTTCCAATCCCGATGCCGAGTTTATTCAGAAAGCTCATGGATCAATCCGCCGCCGTTCCGGTATTCATGGAAATCGGGCCCGATGACTTCGCTGCCGAAGGCGAAGCGCTTGCCGCGGCTGCGGCTTGAGTTTCTCCTGTCTTGCCTGGGTGTTTTCCGGCTTCGACTTTTCCCCGCAGCGTTGCGCCATCTTCAATTGCCAGCCGGTCGGTCTGTACTTCTCCGGTCACTTGTCCGGTGCTCCAAAGCTGTACTTTGTCGCGCCCAGAAACCTTTCCATCCACCCTGCCGCGAACGATCACCTCGCGAGCGGTCACATCCGCCTTCACGTATCCGTTCGGCCCAATCGTCAAACTCCCGTTCGTAAGATTCAGCTTTCCATCCACGTGGCCGTCGACGAATAGATCTTCGCTGCCGGTGACTTCGCCTTTTATTTTAATTCCTTGACTGATGCAGGCCGCCGCCTTCGATGAGACTGGTACTTCCTTCGCCTCACGGATCGGGGACGAACTTGGACTTGGCGTGTTTGGAGTGCCCGCGGGTGATGTGGAAATCTCGGGCATTCCTTGTGGTTTTCCGTCTTCTTTTTTCCACATCTGACACCTCGACAGCGAAAATTGGATTTTCGAAGCCGCTGAACGAGCGCTGGGAGGAACCGCGACTCAGAAGCGTGAACATAGTACAGGACTTAGCGGCTGTAAACAAGTATGCAGGGTAGCAAATCTAGCGTGTTTCCTAAATCGCTACAC
>Ga0209380_10001386_pt1 | contig 16321 bp, 11 predicted proteins | sample HubBroMetageWFT6_FD_188347 | JGI IMG/M metagenome (GOLD analysis project Ga0209380, IMG submission 188347) | Warmed and freeze-thawed soil microbial communities from the Hubbard Brook experimental Forest, New Hampshire - Hubbard Brook CCASE Soil... | ecosystem: Environmental > Terrestrial >...
ATGGATTCTTGATCGTCCGCCCGTCAGATGCGATCGTCGCGTGGATCGTGCTGGCAGCGTCAGCCGCGCTAGCCGGGAGTGGGGAGTCGCTGCTCGCCTCATCGGCACGTTAGGACTTGGCGACGCGGATTTCAGAATTATCTCGCAGTGATCGACGGGAGTGCTTTATTTCTGAGCCGCCCAGGCAAGTCCGTCGGCGCCCGGACCGGCATCTATCAGCCTTGCCACTGTCCAATCGGACGTGCGAATCTCAGCAACTTTGTGACTTGCATCGCAAGAAACATACGCCATGGCACCATCCGGACGTATGAGAACTTCTTGCGGAGCAGCGGGAACATCGATCGTGTGCTCGACCTTCATCGACTTGAGATTTACCACAACCACCTGTCTCGCTGCGGGAGTTGCGACGACGAGCCACAGTCCGTCGGGCGTCGGCGCGGTTCCGTAACCGGGAGCCGACAGCGGAATCCATGACTTCACTTTCCGTGTCGCGGTGTCGAATACTGCCAGTCGAGGTTTCGATTGGTCAGAAGTAAAAGCCAGGCGATCGTCGACGGAAAGCGAGATGCGCTGGATAACCGGCGCAATCTGAATTACATCCATCGTCTTTCTAGCTTTGATATCGAGGACAGAAATCGTGCCCGAACCCACGTTGGTGGTGTAGCCATACCGTCCATCGTGGGAGAGAGCGAACATGTGCGATTCCGCTCGATCGGTTGGAATCGAGCCGACGATCTTCAGCGATGCTGGATCGATGATTGTGATTGACTTGTCAATCTCAGTGGAGACGTAGAGCAATCCGTCCTTGGGGCCGAACAGCGGACAATGTGGACGGACTCCGTGGCCGAAATCAACATTGCCGATGATCTTGCGCGAAGCGATGTCGATCGCGACCAGATTGGTGCCATCACTTCCCGGCTTTCCAACACCCGAATCGCCGTAGATGGGAACGTAGGCAGTGCGGCCGTCGGGAGACGCGATCACTTCGTGACCGGTATTTCCGTTCTCTGCGACCGTCGCAACCTGCTTACCCGCCTCGGGATCGATGATGCCAAGAGTTCGGTCGCCTTTGTTGGCGACGAGCAGTATGCCGGACGATGCGGCGCTCGCCGCGTGAAATCTTGAATGTGGCAGCATGGCTAAAACAAATATTACTGGCAAAATCATGAAATATGAGCGTGTCATCAGAATCCCCTTTCATCCGTACAGCGGCCGGTAGGGTTTAGCTTAACCGCAAAAGACTGGAGCGCAAAGGTCGCAAATCCTCGGCGCCTCAACCGACTCTCCGCGCTCGTCACTTCACGCCCAGATCGTCATGCTCGTGGTAGTTCGGATACGGCGGACGCTTGATCTCTGGGAGCGGATGTTCCTTCAGCTGCTGCATAACGACCTCAATCGCTTTCTCGAGTTGAGCATCATGACCCTGGCGGAAGGCCGCAGGGTCAAGGTCGACTTCGACGTCGGGCGCAATACCATGGTTCTCAACTTCCCAATCGCCGTTGAGGCCGTAAATAGCGGCTCGCGGTGCGGTCACATGGCCCCCGTCAAGCAGTTCAGGATAGCCGCCAATGCCGACTAATCCGCCCCAGGTTTTTTTGCCGATCAGCGGTCCGACGCCGGCTTTGCGGAAGTACCACGGCAGCGCGTCTCCGCCGGAACCGGACATTTCGTTGATGATCATAACCTTGGGTCCGTAAATTGCCTCTGAGGGACTTGACCAGTCGTGGCCTTCGCGGGTTACGACCTTGCTCATCATCGGGCGGCGCAGGTAGTCGATGATGTAGTCGGCGAGTTGACCGCCTTCGTTGAAGCGCTCGTCGATGATCGCGCCTTCCTTCCCCACCTGCGAGAAGAAGTAGCGGTTAAAGCTGGTGTAACCACCGCCCGCGGTGTTGGGTACGTGCACGTAGGCCACTCGGCCGCCGGTGGCTTGGTCCACACGGCGGCGATTGCTCTCGATCCAGGCGAGATGGCGCAGGTTCTCTTCGCTCTCGACGGGAACGACGGTGACATCACGGGAGTCTTTGCCGTCGGGATGTGCACCGACTTTGAGTAAAACCTGCTTGCCTGCGGTCTCTTCGAAGAAGCTGTAGATGTTGTCGGAAGCGTGAAGGTCGCGGCCGTTGACGGCGAGGATGTAGTCTCCGGCTTTCACGTTGACGCCAGGTTGAGTTAACGGAGCTTCGTTGCCGGGATTCCAGTTCTCTCCGTTATAGACTTTGGCAACGCGATAGCGGTTATTTTCCAAAGTGTAGTCGGCTCCGAGGAGACCTCCTTTCACCTTTTTTGGCTCGGGCGTTTCGCCGCCGCCAACAAACATGTGCCCAACGGTCATCTCTCCAAGCGACTCCTGGAATAGGTAGGTGAGCTCATCGCGGGACGCGATGCCATCGAGGTAGGGTGCATATTTCTTCCTGGCCTTGTCGAGATCGAGGCCGTGATAATGCGGATCGTAGAAGAAGTCACGTTCGATGCGCCAGGTTTCATTGTAGATCTGCTTCCACATCGCGCGGGGCTCGACGTAGACTTCCCAGCCATCAAGTTTGAGTGGACCGAACCCGGGCTTGGGAGGCGTTGCGCCACCTGCGCCGGGAGGACCGTCATCGGCCGCCGCGGTCGACCAGGAATCGCCCTTGCGGTAGAGAATTTTCTCGCCATCGAAAGAGACGGTGAAATCGTTAACCTCTTCGATCAGTTTGTCGACCTTGCGCTTGCTCAGATCGAACTTCTGAATCGTTTGATTGATGTTGGGATAGTCGTCTTCGGTGACGATCATCGGGCCCTCGGACAGGAATAGAATGCCCGACTTGCCTGGAACCATGTTCATGTAGTTCTTTGCGGGAATGGGCAGTGAGAGAATCCGCTGACCGATGCCGTCGATGTCGATCTTCACGACGACAGGCTCGTCTTTCTTGTCCTTGTCCTTGTCTTTATCTTTATCCTTGTCGTCCTTCGCTTTTTCCGCAGCCGACTTGTCTTCGGCTCGGTTTTTGTTTTTGTCTTTATCTTTATCTTTGTCCTGATCAGGCTTCTTCTCGTCTTTCGGCTTGTTTTCCTCGTCGCTTTCGGGCGCGAGTGGTGACTTGTCGTCCTTGTTCAGGACCGCGAGGTAGATGCTGCGCGATACCCGATGCTCCTGGCTGGTCATGTCGAGGCCCGCAGTCGAGAGAGCAACATTGGTCGACGCAGAGAAATAGAGATATTTGCCGTTCTTGTCGAAGCAAGGATAGACCGCATCGCTCATCCCGTCGGTGATCTGAAAACTCTTGGCTTGATCGAGCGAATACGCGAAAACAGCGTGCTGGCCGCTGGGAAGCTGTTTGCTGTAAGCAATCCACTTGTTGTCGGGGGACCATGTCTGGTTGAGCGAGGTTGGACCGAAACCTCCGAAATAATCGGTGTCAATTAACTTGGGAGCGGGCTTGTCGAGGTCGAGATAGAACAACTGGAGGCGCTTGTCGCTATAGGCGATCTTCTTGCTATCGGGAGACCATGTGGGCGAGTAGAAGAAAGAGGGAGGATTGCCGAGGTTGATGTGGCGAACCGTTCCCTGGCCGTTCTGTTCACGGATCGCCAATTCATATTCTCCGGACTCATCGGAGAAATAGGCGATGCTCTTGCCATCGGGCGACCAGGCCGGGTCGCGGTCAGCCACGGCGGGACTGCGGGAGAGGTTGCGAATGTCGCCCTTGTCGGTGGGAACCGTAAAAATCTCCCCCCATGCCTCAAAAACAGCGCGCGCTCCGGTGGGCGAGATGCTGAAATTCTGGATGCGCTTGGGTTCGACCTTGGCAAAATGGGGCCGCACGGCCTCGATGTCGCCAACCACGTGGATCGGAATATTTTTGGCCTGACGAGAGTTCAGGTCGAAAACTTTGATGGCGCCGAACTGTTCGATGACGATTGCGTCGGGGCCGGCGGAGGCAGTCTTGAAATCGAGGCCGTCACTGTGCAGAACCTCCGACACTTGCTTGCTGTTCGTGTCATAGGCAAAGAGACTGACGGGACCGTTGCGGTCAGAAAGGAAATAGATGGTATCGCCGATCCACATGGGATGGTGATCGTTGGAGTTGTCGCGAGGAATTTTCACCACCGAGGAATCGTTGAGATCGGCTATCCAGACCGGAGTGGTCTGGCCGCCGTGATAACGCTTCCAGGCTTGCTGCCATTTGGGATGTGGAACGTACGCCAGGTGAGTTCCATCGGGCGAAAAGCTGGCGTCCTCCGCGATCGGGAGAGGCAGTTCGGTCGGCATGCCGCCCTCGACGGGAACGGTATAGAGCTGGTCCTCGAAGTGCATGAAGCTGTTACCCCAAGAGCTGAACAGAATCTTCTTGCCGTCGGGAGTCCAGCCCGCGACATATTCTTCGGCGGGATGATAGGTCAGTCGCCGCGGCACGCCGCCAGCGGCGGGGACCACGTAGACATCTCGATTACCATCGTATTCGCCGGTGAAGGCGATCATCGAACCGTCCGGGGAAAAGTACGGGAGGGCCTCGATGCCGACTCCAGAAGTGAGCCGATGCGCATCGCCGCCATCGCGGCTGACGATCCAGAGGTCATTGGCGTAGTTGAAGACGATTCGCGTCTTGCTCACGGTGGGAAAGCGCAGCAGAAGGGGAGGATCAGACTGGGCGGTAATCGTTACGGTCGAGACGAGGGCGAACAACAACATCGCGAACAGTTTGCGCATGTGGGCTCCGACAGAGGGTAGCGAACGGGAATCTTATGTTTGCGGGGCAGGGCGAGTCAACTGGCGAGGCGACAGGCCCGGATCAAGGGTTTTTCGGCTTGCTCCTTCCCGGCACGGCGGCGGGATTTTCGTGAACGCGTTGCCGGAAGTTTCCGCGCATGCCCGCGGCCAGACTGACGCTGGACTCGCCAAATTTGTCGCGCAGGCGATCGGCGGCGGCCATGGCATCTTTCCAGCGTTGCTGGCGATTGCCATCGAGAAGGTTGATTTGGTCGGGTTGCGATGTGAAGGACGAAGCCTGCACGCCCAGAAGACGGATCGGAACGCCTTTTTTCCAATTCTTGCGGAACAGGGCGCGGATCTCTTCGAATATTTCAGTGTCGAGCTGAGTGGGAGAAGCGAGAGTATGGGCGCGGGTGAAGGTGGTGAAGTCTTTGTAGCGCAGCTTGAGTTGAATGGTGCGGGCGTGATACTGGGATTCGCGAAGCCGACGGCCGACCATCTCTGAAAGGCGCATGAGGGTGGATTCGAGCTGAGCGGCGTCGGCGGTGTCCTCGTTGTAGGTGTGCTCGTGGCTGATGGACTTTGCTCCGGCATCGGCTCCGACTTCGGAGTCGAACCAGCCTCCGGCGTCTTCGCCGCGAGCCTTGCCGGCGAGAGCGAGACCCCATTTTCCGAAGCGCTGGCTGAGATCGGATTCCTCGAGTCGGGCGAGGTCTCCAACTTTCTTGATGCCGAGCGCGTGGAGATGACTCTCCATTACTTTGCCGACGCCGGGAATTTCACGCACGTCGAGCGGAGCAAGAAATTTTGCTTCTTGGCCGGGAACGATATAGAGGACGCCGTTGGGTTTGGCCTGTGCGGAAGACACCTTGGCGATCAGGCGCGAGGTTCCGATGCCCACCGAGCAGTTGAGGCCGGTGTCGCCTTTCATGCGTTGATGCAGAGCGTGCGCGGCTTTGAGCGGAGGACCGTGCAGGCGCTCGGTGCCGCTCATGTCGAGGTAGGCTTCGTCGATGGAGGCCATTTCGACTTGGGGGGAAAACATGCCGAGGACGTTGTGAGCCTTTTCGGAGAATTCACGGTAACGGTCGGAGTGTCCGTCGACGAAGATGGCGTGCGGGCACATCTTGGCCGCGGTGCGCAGAGGCATGGCGGAATGCACTCCGAATTTTCGCGCTTCGTAGGAAGCCGCGGAGACGACTCCGCGTTCGTCGCGCTGTCCACCAACGACTACGGCTTTGCCTTTCAGCGACGGATCGTAGAGCTCTTCCACGGAGACGAAGAAAGCGTCCATGTCGACGTGGAAGATGGTGCGGGGGATGGCGGGCTCGGGCGCGGCGGACATGCCTCAGGGAATTTTAGCAGTAGTGCCTTGACCTGGCTTAGAACCTACGAGAGCAAAACCTTAGCCGCGAAGTTCGCCAAGAAATGCCGCCAAGCACGCGAAGACAGCTTGAGGCCGCCTCGCTTCGCCTGGCGGGACAGCCGAGTTGTCTTTCCATGAGGTAGTCAGACCAGGACTTTCTCGGCCGCGGGCGGGGAGCCATGCAACTGGCGGACCTTCTCGTAGACCTTGCCGTAGTCGCGGGCGGAGGCATTCCAGGAGAAATCTTTGCTCATGCCGTTGCGCATGAGCACCTGCCATGAGGTCTGGTCGCGATACGCCGTGAGCGCTCGCTTGATGGTAAGCAGCAGGGATTCGCCGTTGTATTCGGTGAACTTAAAGCCAGTTCCCTTCCCGGTGCGAGCGTCCCAGGGCTCGATGGTGTCGTCGAGGCCGCCGGTGGCCCGGACGATGGGGACAGTGCCGTACTTCAGGCTGTAGATCTGGTTCAGGCCGCAGGGTTCGTATTTCGACGGCATCAGGAACATGTCGGAGCCGGCTTCGATTTTGTGGGCGATCGCATTGTCGTAGGCGACTTTGACCGCAATCTTATTGGGAAACTGCTTATTGAGGCGGACAAACATTTCCTCGTAAGCTTTGTCGCCGGCACCAAGCGCGACCACAATCATCTCTTCGCGGGCCAGTCGGTCCGCCACCTGCGCGATCAGATCGAAGCCTTTCTGCGCGGCAAAGCGGGAAACGATTCCAATCACGGGCAGCTTCGGGTCGGCATTCTTGACTCCGAACGCAGCCAGCAAATCTTGTTTGCATCTCGCTTTGTCAGACAGATCCTGCGGCGAATATTTAGCCGCGATGAACTTGTCGGTCTCCGGACTCCACTCGTCGTAATCGACTCCGTTGAGAATTCCGGTGACGGTGGAAGCCCGGTCGCGAAGCACTCCTTCCAGGCCGAAGCCGTACTCCGCGGTTTGAATCTCCTGGCTATATTTGCGGCTTACCGTGGTGATGTAGTCGGAATAAGTTAAAGCGCCCTTCAGGAAGTTCACCTGACCGAAAAATTCCATCTTCGACATCGTAAACAGATCCCATGGAAGCATGAGCAGAGGAAGCGTATCGGGCGGGAACAGTCCCTGGTAGCCCATATTGTGGATCGTGAAGACGGTGCCGACATCGCGGAAAGCCGGGTCCTCGGAATAGATTGTGCGAAGCAGGACCGGGATGAGGGCCGACTGCCAATCGTGGCAATGAAAAATGTGAGGCACGCCGAGAATCTTTGAGGCTTCCAGGACGGTGCGCGAGAACAACGCAAAGCGCTCAGCGTTGTCGGGATAGTCGCCGGAGGGCGTGCCGTAAAGCGTGTCGCGGTCGAAGTAAGGCGGATACTCGACAAAATAGAATCGCACGCCGTTCTGCGTACCCCCGCTGACAACCGAGGCAAAACGGTACTCGTCGTCGAAGGGGACGGTCACGCTGCGAACTACCGTCGCTGGCTCGCTCAGCTTGGTCTGGCGATATCGCGGGAGGTAGACGCTGACCTGATGTCCCAACGCCGCGAGGGCACGCGGCAGGGCTCCGACAACGTCGGCCAAGCCGCCCGTCTTTGAAAATGGAACGCCTTCTGAAGCGGCGAATCCGATGTTCATGAGTGCGAAACCTCCAGAAGCGCGGACGATTTTCGCGGCGCACGCTATTATGAATGTGTCTCGGGGCCCGAAACGGGTCCAGAAGTTAGGAGCAGGGACCAACCTGCAAGTCTACTTCCCGAGGCAGTGAGGGTCAACGTGCCAAAGGTCGCTTCCACGCAACGTCCGCAAACCAAACCTAAATTGGGACAACATTTTCTGGCCAGCGAGGAGTTCGCGGCACGGGTCGTCGAGGCGCTAGGGGACCTGTCGCAGAGAACGGTGCTCGAAATTGGTCCAGGACGCGGGATGCTGACGTCGTTGCTGGCCAGGAGAGCGCGGCGTCTGATCGCGGTGGAACTCGATCGCGTTCTGGCGGCGCAGCTTCGGCTGAAGCTTGGCATGGAGCGGAACGTGGAAGTCATCGAGGCCGACATCCTGGCGATCGACTTCGATTCATTGTTCGGGCCGAAACCGGGGTTAAGCCGCCCCGGCATCGAACTCAAGCCTGATCCGGTGAGGGTGGTGGGCAACATTCCTTACTACATAACGTCTGATATTTTGCTGCGGCTGTTTGAGTTTGCGAAATACTTCGACGAAATAGTGATCATGGTGCAGCGCGAGGTCGCGGACCGGATCGCGGCGGAGCCGGGCGGCCGCGATTACGGAATGCTTTCAGCCACTGCCCAGCTTTACGCTCGCGTGGACAAGCTGTTCACGCTACCGCCGGGGGCGTTTTCGCCTCCGCCGAAGGTGCACTCGACCTTGCTGCGATTGACCATCGATCCGCGGCAGGAAAAGCTGGGCATAGCGGGCGACGGGTTCATTGATTTTCTGCGACTGTCGTTTGGCCAGAAGCGCAAGACTTTGTGGAACAACCTCAAGACCGGCTATGAGGGGGCGCAATTGAAGCGCGCTCTGGCGGAAGCTAAAGTGAAACCCACGGCAAGAGCCGAGACGTTGAGCCTTGAATCAAGCGCGGCGATTTTCAGAGCGTTGCGAAAAGCCCAGACCGAGTCATAGCATTGTTCTGTAGCCGGTCGAGCGCCAGGAGGAGCCATGGCTGCCCCGATTGTGCGTCATGCCGCAGTTGCGGGACGCTTTTATCCTGGCGATCCTGACGACTTGCGCGCCGAAGCGAACTCCTATTTATCGCAAGCTCGTTCCGCAAACCAGGGGTCGCTCCGAGCCTTGGGATGCATCGCTCCGCACGCGGGCTACATGTACTCAGGGCACGTGGCGGGCGCGGTATTTGCGCGTATGGAGGTCCCCAGGCGCTGCATCGTGATCTGCCCCAACCATACGGGGATGGGACGACCGCTCGCCATTATGAGTGAAGGGGCGTGGCAAACGCCGCTGGGCGAGGTTCCGATCGACGCCGAAGTCGCGTCCGCTCTGAAGGCCAGATTCCCCACCCTGCAAGAAGACTCGGCAGCCCATCGCGCCGAGCACGCTGCCGAAGTTGAGCTTCCCTTTCTGTTACTGCGCCAGCGGGAGTTGCGCTTCGTGCCAATCGCTCTCGGGATGGCACAATTCGACGTTCTGGAACAGCTTGGCAAGGCCGTGGCCGATGTCATCGCCGCGCAGGGCGAGCGTATTCTGATGGTTGCCTCCAGTGACATGAATCACTACGAGTCCGACGCCGTGACGCGCGCAAAAGATCACCGTGCGATCGAACGGATTCTCAGTTTGGATCCCCGGGGCCTGTTTGACGTCGTCACGCAACAGAACATCAGCATGTGCGGCTTCGGGCCGGCGGTGACGATGCTAACGGCGGCTCGACAACTGGGTGCGAAGTCGGCCGAACTGGTGAAGTATGCGACTTCAGGAGATGTTTCCGGTGACCGCAACCTGGTCGTGGGGTATGCCGGAATAGTGGTGGCATGAATCAACTGGCCGCGCGCCCGACATTCGATCGGTCCTTCGCTTCGCTCCGGACGACAAAATCGTTGACCTCCCTCATTCCAGAAAAACCCTCGTAAAGCTGCAAATCACGGCAAAACCGGGCATTCGCCTCAGTACATCGGTAACTTTTTGCTCCCGGCAACGCGCATTAACCTACCACAGAGCGCATTCGGGAGAGCTCCACCATGGGCAATCGGTACTGGGTCTGGGTTGTGGTTCGTTTGGGCGTGGGCGTGGCCATTGTGACCTGGGCCGCGAGCTACATGGTACCGGGCAGCGGAGAAAAGGAATTTCAGAAGACTCTCGACGCCATGAAGCAGGTGCGCAGCTTGCGGGCGGCTTACACCGCAAATCCATTTGGAGTCCAGCACAACGAAATGCTGTGGGAGATCGACTGCAACCGGGACATCGTTCACCACCAGATGCACCTGGTGCAGACCGCTTCAGGTGTGAGTACGGCGCAAGAGGTGACCCGCGACGAACTATACGCGGGCGGCTTCGAGTATGACCGGCAAAACGATGGGTCGTGGTCAAAGGGCCAGTATCCCTACCGGGGCCCGGCCAAAGGATATTGCGGCAGTCTTGCCCAAGGAGTGGACAGCAACCTGCTGCCACAGATTGCGACCATGATCAAGCGAGGCGTGCTGCAGAAGGGCGACAAGAAAACCGTGAACGGCGTCCGCTGCCGCGAGTGGCTGGTGACGATGAAGGGTGGAACCCGCGGTCTCGAGCATGACACCGTATGCCTGGGGCTCGAAGATCATCTGCCCTATGAAATGACGGTTGATTGGGAGAACTCCCGTACCTCGTTCTCCGACTACAACGGGACTATTCAATTCGATGGACCTGAGGCGGCACTTGAACCGGCCAGCAACAGGGCGGGGTCGAACTGACTTCTTCACAGGTGGCAAACGGAATGAGTCTTGCAATCATGATTCGCCCGATGGGAATCGCGGGCCGCCGAACGCGATGAGGAATTATTTTTCAGCACGCTGCGTCACGTTACTGGCAGCGGCGGTCGTTTGCCTTGGCGCTCGAGTGCGGGCGCAGAATTCCGAAAACCCGAATTCGCTGGGCGATGTTGCCCGCCAAACCCGTGTCCAGCGTGCTTCCGCTCCCGCGGATCAATCCGGGAAGGCGCAAAACTTAGTCGATGAAATGCAGCAGGAGCAGGAAGCAGCGGAAAATGCTCCCACGGGTTTCAAAAACTACGATGCCGGCGAGTATCGGCTGTTCGTGCCGTTTCCTTATAGTCTCGAGGGACGCGAAAACGGGGGAGCAGTGCTGCTGGGGTCGCGCCTGGGAATAACCAATACCGAAGTCCTGGCAGGAACCGCAATTCCGATTCCGCGCAACTCCAGTGCGAATGATCTGGTTAACCTGGCGCGCGGGCTCGCGGGCCAGCATGGGCAAGCGGCTTTCTGCAACTCGATTGCGGTGGGGCAACGCAAGGTTTTTCGCTGCGGATGGCAGGGATCTCCCTACCTGCTGGGCCATCAGGTGTGGGGCTCGATGGAGTTCGTCGTTGCCTCCAACAGTTTGATTCCCGTGATGTGCGTGAGTCCGGATGAGTTTCAGTGTCTGGGTCACGATCAGTGGGGCTATCACACCTGCGACAACCGCAATCCCACCTGGGCCGAAGTTCAAAAAACCCAGGCTGCCATCACCACCCGCTTCCGCGATGAGACAACGACCGCCGAGGTGTGCGATCGGATTATCTATCCATCGATCCAGCTGAAGGAAGATATCGTCGTGCATCCGGCGTCTATCCCTGAGGGAAAGGCTCCAGCCGCGCTCGCGAGGGTTCCGGAGGATCGATCGGTAGTGGCATCGGAACCGCAAGGTATGTCACTGGCAGAACTGGCGCGGCAAACGCGCCAAGCACCGCATGAAAAGGGGCAAGCCAAGCTCGACAATGCCGAGGGAAATTCGGCGCCCTCGGGGTTCGAGTCTTTCAGTTTGCAGTATTGCCAAAACCCGCAGCAGTGCTCTGAGGCGTCGGTCGTGATTCCAGAGAAAACCGAGGTTGTGTCTCGCGTCAACGGACAATACATCTTCAAGGCTGCGATGGATGGCGAACCGGTGCTGCTCTATGCAGGCCCTGCGGATGTGAACGCACCCTACCGCAGCCTTACCGACCCGGACTACATCCGCATGCGGGATCTCGCTAACGCGAACGGCTGGTCACGAGAGAAACCCGACAACGTCAGCACGCAGGATTTGACCATCGAGGGCAAGCGGGCGTTGATGACGCGATTCCGCTATCAACGGGATCAAAAACGGTGGTGGATCGGGGAACGAGTACTCATCGAGAACCGAGGAGGACAGTTCCTGGTCGGATGCACTGCGCCAGAAGAGCACTTCGCCGCCGCGGAAGCTTTGTGCACCACCCTGCTGAATTCGCTAAGACTTCCATGAAGTTACCGGCCAACACAACTCGGATATGGATGCTCGCGGCCTGCGTGTCCTCGGCTAGCCTGAGCGCACTGGGACAGGACTCCGCGGGACAGTCTCTCGGAGATCTTGCTCGTAAGACCCGCCAGGAACGCTCTGCGGCCGGCTACGTGCCCGCCAAGAAAGTAACCACTGAAGACTACGACGGGCCGGATGGCAGCGGCGTCTGGCGAATACGCCTATGCACGATCACGCCCTGCTACGAACTTTCGATCACCCTTCCGAAAGATCCGCACTGGACTCGCGCCGCCGAGGAGCCTCGAGCTGTGTTCATTCCAATCTCCGGCCATGAGGCAGACGCCAGCCGAGCAATCCGTGTGTATGCAGCGGAGTCCACTCATCCGGGGTACACGGTTGACAGCTTCAAGAGGACGTTTCTGCAAAGCTGGTTCGCCAAACCCGAATACTTTGGGCAACCGGCAGTGCTGACGCGCGACGAACATGTTCCGATCGACTGGTCCACCGGGACCATTACCCACTTTACGATCACGACCGACGCGTTCAAGTTTCGCGGTTTGAGCATAATCGCGAATTCAGCCCCCGGCATTTATGGATTTGCCTGCGTGTTTCGCGAAGAAGATTCCTCGGTTGGCACCAGCATCTGCGAGGCGATTGTGGGCTCGGCGCAGTACTAGGAACTCGAACCCTCCACTGTCCGCCGGACTTATCCCGAACCGGACGATCCCGCGGACGATCCTCCGGAAAATAATAATGATCCAGAATAAGACAGAGGGCCGCGCATGAAGCGCCTTGCATCTATTTTCGTGGTCACAGGCGTCGCCCTGCTTTTCTCCGCGGGACCGGTGGTCGCGCGCCCGCAGGCGCAGTCTACGGCAACGCCGGCACGACACAAACTCCTGCTGCGCGCCACGGTAAAGCCGGGAGAGATTCTCCGGTACGAACTCGAAGCAGCCGGTTCGTTTCTGCCGGTCGAGGATGCCAGCGGAGCGATTCTCAGTCCTCCGAGAGGGCCTTGCGACTATGCCATGACGGCGATCCTTACATTGCGTCCGCAAGTGCCGGACAAAGACGGCAATATTGCTGTCGAAGCCACCTACAGCAAGGCACGCGTGACCAGCGTGCGCTGCGCGCTCTTCTCGTCGCCCGATTTCGAGAAGCGACTGGCCGCGCTGGAGTCTTCAGCTGTCATGTTCCGCGTGGGGCCGCACGGCGAGACGGCGTTGAACCATCTCAGCGACGGCTACTTCAAGTATTGGGACGGTGGCGATCTGCTGCGGAAGGTAACCGAGGACCTGTTGCAGACCGAGTTCTCGCCGCAGCCCGTGGCCGAGGGGGATAGCTGGAAACCGCGGGGACAGTTCGCCTATTCCCGCGACCGCGCTTTGAAGGATCTCGAACTGAGCGGGGCGGACCTGCGTTTTAGAAATCTCGTCCAAGTCGACGGCAGGGCTTGCGCCTGGGTGACCTCGCAATACATCTTTTCGCCAATCGACCTTCCGGCGGTGGGCACCGCCAGCGGAGGCGGGGGGGTGCCAGCCGTAGGCAACAACGCGGTGGCCGCGGTGCTGCACATTTCCCTGCTGCTCGACTCTGAGACGCACCATGTCGCCTGGCTCGACCGCTCGCAAACCATCGACAACAAATTGACCCTGGCTTCGCCCTTCGACGATGGCGACGGCTCGGACGATCCCAGCGTAGGGGAAGATCCCGGCGGCGGGCAGAATCCCACTCCCGATTTGTCGAACCGGCGATCCGTCAATCCCGGACGGTATCCGTTCATGACTTTCCACTTTCAGGAAGAGGCTCGGGCGCGCCTGCTGCCCGATCAGCGATCCGTCGAGTGGTTGGCAGCCTTGAAACGCTTCGAGGCGACACCGGAGCCCGGGTCGGGAACCACGCCGCTTCCGGCGACGAAGACTCTTCTCCCGAATCCGATGATTCAGGCAGCAAAACCGGCAGTCGTGAAGAGAACTTCACGCGTGGTCGTGGACTCCGACTCGCTGGTCCCTACCTCCGCCGGATTCACACGCTACGAGAAGGGATTGTGCCGGGATGCATGGTTCTGCGCGACCGTGTCAGTGGCCATGCCCGGAGACGTACGGATCTCCGAAGACACGCCGCTGCGTGCTGTGTATTTCGCGCAGACAAGGGACTTACTACTCAGCGTGGCCGTGGGGCCGGCGCTGGATTTCCGCGGAACCGGCTTGACGGAAGATGAACAGCTGAAGCGTGAGGCGAACTATTATCTGGAAAACTTTGTCTGGATGGCTGCTAAACCTGGCATTGGAACGACCTTCAGCAGCGCTACGCTAGACGGATATCCCGGGCTCATCACCGGTTTCAGCGCCACCGAACGCGATCTTGCCGACATGCATGGCGTGCTTGGACTCATGCTTACACCCTGGGGCAAAGTCGTGCCGGTAAGCTGCAGTTCGGATCACGGTCCTTCTGCGGAAATGCAGTCCTTGTGCGAAAAAATAATCACTTCGGTGAGTTTGCGGCGGTGACGAGCTTTTAGCGACCAGCTAGACTTGAATGTCTGGTGGGCGCCTTGCGTCCTCGATAGCATCCCATATTCAATGAAAACAGGGCGGCCGGTGAGGCCGCCCTGACTAGTCCCGGCTAAGTTTAGTGATGTGAGCCACCGGAGGCGTGCCCGGAGGACGCGCTGCTGTGGGCCGGCGCGGATGCCATCGAACTCCCTTGTGCGCCGTAGCCCGATGCCGACATCGAACGCGACGAACTTGTAGCGAATGCCGGGGCGGAATGTACCTCGGCAGATCCGGTCTTGGCGACCTGGTGATTCAGGTGATTGAGGCCCTCAAGCGAACCCCGCGGAATGCCCATACCCGCGGATCCAGCTCTCAGTACCATGTGCGAGGTTGGGAAAGCCGACATGGCTGCGCCTCTGCCCACGACCACGGTCTTGACGGCCCCGCCCCCGGGCGCGACCAGAGGGTGGAAATCGACTGGCAGCGTACCACCGTAACGCGGCACGGTAAGCCAACTGTTAAACCCTCCGGGTTGCCACATCCAACCCCTCCCTGGGATCGCCGTCCAGTTGCCGTAACGATAAGGCATCCATCCCCATGGATAGGCCGATGCAAACATATAACCGTAGCCGGGATAAAAGGACCACGCGCCATCCATAAACGGATTCCAACCGACGCCCGTAAAGTAAGGCTGCCACATCATCCCGTAACCCGGAACACTGGAATATGAGCCGTAGTAATTCAAGTCGCTCACACCGTACCCGTACGGAGACGAATTATTTTTCGAGTATTGCTGGTGATACTCGCTGGCCTCTTTGTCCCAGGAATCGAGGGGCGCTTCTTCAACGTTGTTCGCGAGCGTGTACTTGTCGTTATCAGCTTCGTCAAAGTTTGCGGTTTTCTTCTTTTCCACCACGACTTTGCCCGCAGGCCCCTCCACATCGACGTTGCCTTTGAACACCGCCATGCGGGTGCCTTCGCTTGAGGCTTGTACCCGGAAATGCGCTGCGTGGTCGAGTGCCAGCTTTTCGCGGGAGAAGTTCAGGCTGAATGCGTCTCCGCTCTTGCCAAGCCAATTGACGTACGCCATGCCCGCGACCAGATTGATGACAGAGATGCGCTTGCCAGAGTCGCTGAGGCCGAGGCTGCTGAACTCTACCGTGGTGTTGGGAGTCAGGCGGAGGGTACTGCCGTCCTCAAACTCAACTTCCGCGCGGCCGCGGTCGTGCGTTTTCACCTGTGCCCCTTGCGTGATCGGAAGGTTGAGAAAAGCATTCTCGAACCCCAGGCCGGTGTTTTTGTCGATTTGAACCGAACCCTGCACGTCGCTCAAGCGAACGATACGTGCCTGCGAATCGGCCAATGCAGGTACAGAGACGAGAAGGCAGAGACTAACCGCCAGAACAGCCACATTCAGCTTGGAACGAGAGAGCGTTGACATAGCAACCCCCATGCGACTGTTGCCTATTAGAACACCAATCCAAGAACAACATTGTAAAATCTTCGTGACGCTGAAAGCCCAGAGGATCGCAGCTTTAGCGCCCTCCCGCCGCTGCTGGGCCCATTTCCATGATGCGTTGCGCTCGTGCCCTTACGACGTTCATCACCGAGCTATCGTCGTAGATCTCCTGTAGAAGCGGCTTTACGGCTTGCAGTTCTACGAGGTCGCCGCGCCGGGCTTCATCTTCCATGCGCTTCAACTCGTCGTCGAGGGCAAGCTTCTGGTAGCGGTGGTTGTGGGCTAAACGACGTCCGAACTCGAGCGTAGCCGCGACGCCCTGAAACAGGGTAGTCAACTGTTGCACCGCCGGCTGTGATGAAAAATTGTACGCCGCCTCGGATTCGC
>Ga0209380_10001387_pt1 | contig 16316 bp, 14 predicted proteins | sample HubBroMetageWFT6_FD_188347 | JGI IMG/M metagenome (GOLD analysis project Ga0209380, IMG submission 188347) | Warmed and freeze-thawed soil microbial communities from the Hubbard Brook experimental Forest, New Hampshire - Hubbard Brook CCASE Soil... | ecosystem: Environmental > Terrestrial >...
CCTGCAGTTCCGCGGGAAGGTGGATCGCTCCCGTGCGTCCACGATACTTCCCGGTGGGGTGATCGTATTCCTTCAGTTCGACGCCAAAGGCCTCGTTCATGGCCGTAACAGTGCCCGAGAGAATTACGGTGCGGCGTGCCGGACTCTTTTCCTTGACCGTGAGTTTGTGCTGGCGGGCAAATGTTTCGACGCGAGCGATGCTATCCGGGTCGGCCCCGTGGCGTTGCTCGAATTCTTTACGACTTAGAATGGTCCGTTCCTCAATCGGCTTTGTGTATGTATCCGCGCTGACCATCGGCTTCTTCCCTGCGCGAGATCGCAAGCGGATGGTGACATCAACAGTTTCGTTGGGGTTGGCTGGGCCTATCTCTCGCGCTCCGTCCATCGGAGCACGCTCACTGCCGGCAAGCGGCAGAGGTTTCTTCGGAGTAGACATAGATCACCTTTCTGTTGGGCCGAGCCGGGCGTGGAGAGGTGCAGAGCCACGTTACCAAGGAGTCGTTTCGAGGAACTCCACCCAAGGAAAGGAACCGAGCCGTCTGCAAATCTCCGAGTCGATGCTGGCCCGTTAGATGGCTGGAAAGTAGCAGTAGAAGCAGAACAGTGCAAGATGTTTCTTGGACCTGTTACGAAAAACGGACAGATGGTTGCTGTTGCCGGTTACGGAATCAACTCAAGCCCGTCCCGCAAACTCCCGGTTCTCGGTCGAGACTTTCACTTTTTCGCCTTCTTTGATGAACAGGGGAACGCGGATCTCCAGGCCGGTCTCGAGCCGGGCTGGCTTGGTCACGGTGCCGCCCGACGAGTCGCCGCGGGCTCCGGGTTCCGTGGAGGTAACCTTCAGCTCCACGAATATCGGCAAGTGTAGACCGATAGGGTTGCCGTTGTACTTGCGCAACTGAATGATCGCGCCTTCGATCAGGAAGTCCAGCGCATTCCCGACCATCTCCTCGGTCAGGGTCAGGGTTTCATAGCTTTCCTGGTCCAGAAAGTGAGAGCCATCGTTGTCGCTGTAGAGATACGATGCCGGGACCGATTCTAAGTCCGGCTCTTTGAACTTGTCGCTCGCCTTGAAAGTCTTCTCAAAGACCGCATTGGTGAGGAGATTGCGCATCTTCAAGCGAACCAGGGTCTGGCCTCCGCGCGCGGTAGGCGTATTCACTTCTGCTTCCAGACAATGAAAAGGAATGTTTTCAAATTCAAACAACGTCTTGCGTTTGACGCTGATTGCATCGATTAGGGCGGCCATGAACTCCTCACCTTAGGTCGGCAGCGAAAGCGAATGCGGACCTGATACGATTTCCAGTATAAGGCGAAAGGCTTGTCGGAGAGTAGATGGAGCCCGCGATCCGGCTGGCGTTTATCCAGCAGGTTGTCGATTCCATCCGGCTCACCGAATCGGTACTTCCCGCAACCACTTCAGCACGTTGTCAGTTGTCTCGGTCTCACCCAGCCGTGGAAAAATCTTCTCGACGCAATGACGGTGCCCCTCTTCGCTCCGGTCCGTCATCGCGTCCACCACCAGCACAACGTTGTAGCCATGATCATAGGCGCTGCGCGCCGTCGACTCCACACCTGCGCTCGTGGCAACGCCCGTCAAGAAAACCTGAGTGACGCCGCGCTGGCGCAGGTACTCATCCAACGATGTGCCGATAAAAGCGCCCCATCGCTGCTTGCTGACGACGTGATCTTCGGGATGCTGCAACAATTCAGGAACAAGTTCGCTCCAGTCAGCCGGAAACGAAAACTTGGGGGCTCCCGCATCGGTGCGGCCGGGAGCGCGTCCCGTTACCTTGACCAGAACCACCGGCAGACCTCGCTCGCGGAAGGTGCGCGCGAGTTGCGCAGTCCGGCCAATGATCTCGCTGGCAGGATGCACGGTCGGCAAACTGACAATGCCCTTTTGCAGGTCAATCACGACCAGGGCAGTGGCGCTATCGAGTTTCGTGAGAGGCATAATGTCTCCTTTCGCTTGAGGTCTGTGTGCATCGCACCGTTTTTTCGCTCAGGCGGTTGTCCGGCTGGATTACTTCGCTTCCTTCTTTGCAAATCGGCCTGGGATGAGGGGGCATGCGCTGTCATATGGCCGGTTCTTGCACCTCAGGAATCAGGTCGAGGTTGGGCGCAGGCAGCAGCCCCATTTCCTGGTAGATCGGCCGCATGACTGCCCTCACTTTAGGTAACGTGAGCGTGAACCATAGCGAGCCAGCAATGCAAAATGCGCCAGTAACCATGACGGTGTGGGGCGCTCCGATCCGGTGAGCCAGCGCACCCGCCAGCAGGCTGCCGAACGGGGCCGCGCCGAAAAAGGCCATGGTGTAATAGCTCATCACGCGGGCGCGTTTGTCTTCTGGCGCCAGCGACTGGACGATCGTATTGCTGACGGCCGCGCCCTGCATCAACCCGAACCCAACAAAGACCATCAGGGCAAGCGATAGCCACAACACGCGCGACAGGCCGAAGAGAATCAACGCGCCTCCCAGTATCGCGGCCGCGATCTGGAGCATGCGCGTTAGCCCGACGACCGACTTGCGGATCGCCAGCGAAAGGCCTGATGCAAGCGCGCCAACTCCTGAAGCTGCGGTGAGCCAGCCAAGAGTATGCGCGCCACCGTGCAGCACCTGGCCGGCAAAGACTGGCAGCAACACAGCGTAGGAGTAGCCCATAAGGCTGAGCAGCGCAAACAGCAAGAGAACCGTACGGATTGGACGAAATGCGCGCACGTAGTTCCAACCCTCGCGCATTTGTTCGAGCATGCTGCTCGCCTTGCGGCGGATGTCCACAGGTTTAATGCGCATCATTAGCAAGGACGCAACCACCGCAAAGTAACTGACGCCGTCGATCAAAAAACACCAGCCTTCGCCGACCGCTGCGATCACCAGTCCGGCGATGGCCGGGCCAATCAGGCGCGCGCCATTTGCCATCGAAGAGTTAATGGCGATAGCGTTACTGAGGTCGTTGCGATCCTCGACCATCTGTGCCAGGAACGATTGACGCCCCGGCATGTCGAAGGCATTGATCACTCCCTGCAAAGCCGTGAGCGCGATGATTTCCCAGAGCGTGATGACATGGGCCAATGTGAGCGCGGCCAGGGCGAGTGACTGGACGGCGGCCGCCGCTTGCGTCCACACCAGCATCTTGCGGCGATCGAGGCGCTCGACCCAGACGCCCGCAAATGGGCCCAGCAAAAACGAAACAATCTGCCCCGCAAAGCTGACCACGCCCAACAGCAGCGCCGAATGAGTCAGTCGATAGACCAGCCAGCTCGTCGCCAGCTTGGTCATCCATGTGCCGATCACGGAGATGCTCTGACCAAAGAAGAAGAGCTTGAAGTTGCGATGCCGCAGCGCTCGCCAGGCGTGGGACATCGAACCTCCAGGAAGCGAGGTCTCCTGTTCTTCCGAACTGATTGCGGGCGTCACAGGCTGCGATTGCTCCATTTTTGAGGTCACTCCCGCGGTGGTCACTTTTCCACCAGGCGCCTGATGATCTCGGCAGCCTTGAACAGCGTGGCCCGCTCCTGTTCGTCGAGTTGAGCGATGGCCTGCGCCAGCCAGGTCCGCTTCGCATCCTTGGCGCTCTTCCGCACGGCAGCGCCTTTGGCAGTTAGCGCAATATTCACTTGGCGGCCATCGGTGGGATGAGGCTTGCGCTCGACCATGCGCATTTCTTCAAGCGCCGCGATGGTGGTTCCCATCGACTGCGGTTTCATGCCTTCCGCGCGCGCCAGATCGGCGGTGGTTGCGGGCCCATGCTTCTCCAGACGCGACATGACGGCGGCCTCGGTCAACGAAAGCTCGTGCGAGGCGGCCGCCGCGCGCACGCGGCGCACCAACAGCCCAACCGCCTGAATAAAGTCGATTACGGCGATTTCGATCGTCTTTCGTGCCACGGTAATTCCATTCTGCATATTAGCAGCTAACCTTGCAAGTTATTCTTGCAAGGTTAACTGTGTAGATGCTCAGGGAACACTCGTGCTCTCAGGCGGAACCTGGCGCTCTGATGTCATGCCGCGCACGGCTGCAATTTGTGTGTTCGGAAGGGAAAAGAGTTCGCATCCGTGAACCGCCCGGGGTCAACGGTTATCGCGAACACAGCGGCGCCTTAGCCCGCTAACATTCGTTCTCCTGCTAACATCCTTCAGGAAGCCCCGCGCATGCTTGAACTTTCCACACCGGTGAAATACGTCAAGGGGATTGGTCCGCGCATTGCCGAAGTTCTCGCTGGCAAGGGCATCTCGACCGTCGACGATCTTCTCCACTACCTTCCCTTTCGTTATGAGGATCGCCTCAACCCGCGCGGAATTTCCGAGCTGCGGGCCGGGGAAATGGCGACGGTGATCGGCGAGGTGCGTAACTCCGGATTGTTCCGCACGCGGCGCATGCCGATTTTCCAGCTCACCGTAGGACAAGGCCGCACGCGGTTGCGCTGCCTGTGGTTTCACGGGACCTACCTGCAGGATAAGTTCAAGCCTGGGCAGATGATCGCTTTGTACGGGAAGGTCGAGCAGGATGAGCGCGGCGGCGAGCTACAGATTATTCAGCCGCAGTTTGAGATTCTTGACGATGCCGATGGGGAGGGAGGGGCGGACGCCCTCCTCCGCCAGGGCAGCGCCGGGGCGCAGGCTGGACCAAGCGCGGTTCAGAAAAAGCAGGCCGCGGAATCGCTCGAGATTGGCCGCATCGTGCCGATCTACGAATCGGTGGGGCAGGCGCGTCTTACTCCGCGCTGGTTTCGCCGTGTCTTGCGGACCGCGCTCGAAAATCTGAATCCCGACCTGCCCGAGCCGATTCCTGCGATGGTGCGTAAACGCCTGGCGCTGGTTTCGCCGCGCGAGGCATTCTGGAAGGTGCATTGGCCGGATGCGGGCGAGAGCCTGCAGGATTTGCAGTCGGCGCGCACTCCGGCGCACATGCGCATGATCTTCGACGAACTGTTTTTTGTGGAACTGGGGCTGGAACTGAAGCGCCGCCAGCAGAAAGCTAAAACCGGAATTGCGTTTCGCCTCGATGAGCCGGTTCGCGCGGCGATCAAGAAGATTCTTCCGTTTCATCCCACGGCGGCGCAAAAGCGCGTGCTCAAGGAAATCGCATCTGACATGGAAAAGCCTTACCCCATGCGGCGTTTGCTGCAGGGCGATGTGGGATCGGGCAAGACGATTGTAGGTTTCGAAGCCGCCATCATCGCCATCGAAAACGGATGCCAGGTAGCTCTCATGGTGCCCACAGAGATTCTGGCGCAACAGCATTATTTTTCCGCGCGCAGAATTCTCGAGAGTGCCGGCTATCGCATTGTTCTTCTCACCGGCTCGCTCGAAGCAGACCGCAAGCGCGAGGTGAGGCGGCATATTGCGCAGGGAAACGCGCAGCTGGTGATCGGCACGCACGCTCTACTCGAAGAAAAAGTGGAGTTCGCCAATCTCGGCCTCGTCATCGTCGACGAACAGCACCGCTTCGGCGTTCTGCAGCGTTTGAAGCTGATGAAGAAATCGGGAGATGGCAGTGAGGAAACTCATGGGGAGACCGGCACGCTTGCCCGTCCAGCCGAGCGAAGCTCGGCTGCCTCATCCCAGAACCCTCCCCCCGAGCCCGACGTTCTGGTCATGACCGCAACCCCCATCCCGCGCACGCTCGCACTCACGCTCTACGGCGACCTCGATCTCAGCGTGCTCGACGAACTCCCTCCCGGCCGCACTCCAATCGTCACCCGCCGCGTGGCCGACGAACGCTCGCCCGAAGTTTGGGAGTTCGTCCGCAAGCAGATCGCCGCTGGGCATCAAGCCTACGTGGTCTATCCCGTGATCGAGGAAAACGAAGAGACCGAACTCAAGGCCGCGATCAAGATGTACCGTGAACTAAGCGGCCGCGTCTTCGCCGACTTGAAAGTTGGCTTGCTGCACGGCCGCCTCGATCCGGACTTGAAAGATCAGGTGATGCGCATGTTCCAGAAAGGCGAGCTGCAGATTCTTGTAGCCACCACGGTGATCGAAGTCGGCGTCGACGTGCCGAACGCGACGGTGATGGTCATCGAGCACGCCGAGCGTTTCGGGCTGGCGCAACTTCACCAGCTCCGTGGCCGCATCGGACGCGGAGCCGCCAAGTCGTATTGCGTCCTAATGACGGGCGGAAAAGTGAGCGAAGAGGGGGAGAAGCGTCTCAATGCCATGGTGAAAACCAACGACGGTTTCCAGATCGCCGAACTGGATCTCGAACTGCGCGGGCCGGGAGAATTTTTTGGGACGCGGCAAGCAGGCATGCCGAGCTTCCGCGTGGCCAATTTAATCCGCGACCGTGAGTTGCTCGAGGCGGCTAAGCGCGAGGCCGCGGCCGTGGTCGCCGGCCCAAGCGCAGAGATTTCAGAAGTGGAGGTCAGCCGCGCCCTGGTTCACATGCGGGCGCGCTGGCACAACACCTACGGACTTGTCGAAGTAGGGTAACGGGATGCGGTGTCAATTTCTCACTGACCGTGATTCGGGAACCCGGCGCCGGTCAAGTGTGCCAGTACATCGATTGTCTGAGGGAATTTCGCTCCGGGTTGTCGGGCAGGTAAACAACCTCGAGCGAGGAGCCTAAGACAACCTTCCAGGAAGGAATCGACGATTTACCCCTCGTGACCACGCCCTGGTCGTTCAGAAAATCATAGTAAACCCACCTTGAAGATTTCGATCCGGCTCGGATCCCGATCACGATACCGTTTGTAAGCCGGCCAGTCGTGGCGAGCACAAAATCGCGCCGCAGTTGGCGCAGGAGCAGAAAAACCATCAGAGCCAGAAAGGCTGGAGGCGCCAAACCGATGAGCATGGGAAGATTGGTCTCGTCAGCGGGCCGGTTGATTGCGGGATCTGAAGCCAAGTAGCTGATTTCGATTTCTTTGGACTTGCGAACGTTGGTCCACGAACGCAGCTTTGAAACGTTTCCGGCGCCCTGGTAAGCCTGCCCGTTGATTCGAAATTCGTATCGGACGGAGTGTCCGTGGCGCGCCGCCGAAGTGCTCAGAAGAGTCCCTGTGATTGTTTGACCCTCTTTGGCGAAACGCTGATCTACCTTGAATTTGTGGAGAGTGGCGTAAGCGACTCCGGCTCCGACAATACCCATCACACCGGCAATGATCATCACTCCGTATCCGCCGCCTGTCAGACGAGGCCGCCTCGGATCCATGGGTTGGGGTTGTGGCTCTGGTTTGCGGAGCACATCGGTCGGCGTCAGAGGAGTGTTTCTTATCTTGAGAACTGCCAGCACACTACGCACGATCAGAAAAGCAATGAGCAGAAAGACCGCCGCCACAACCAAGAACGGGGCTAAATAATTATCACTTTGAGCCAATGAATCCACCCTGATTTCATTCTGCACACGCCGATAAGAAAACCAAGTGCTGTCTCTGGTTAGCCAGTTTAATAAGTTCTGTTTGATTGGTTTTGCCGGCGCTTGCGGGCGGACCGTCGGCGATCCGGAACGTGACCTCGCTCGCCCGGACCCTTCCGCCCGTCATTAAGGCCTCACCTGATAAAATCAAACCGATGGCCGGTACTTCTCAACTGATCCAGATCGAACTCGCACCGCCGCAGCGCGTGCCCAAGCCCACCTGGCTGCGCGCGAAAGCTCCGGTCGGCGACAACTTCCATAACCTGAAGAAGCTGGCCCGCGGACTCGGCCTGCACACCGTGTGCGAGTCGGCGCAGTGCCCGAACATTGGCGAATGCTGGAACCACAAGACTGCGACGTTTATGTTGCTGGGCGATATCTGCACGCGGCGTTGCGGCTTCTGCGCCGTGCCCAAGGGAAGGCCCGAGCCCATTGACTGGGATGAACCGCGTCGCGTCGCCGAAGCTGTCGCCACGCTGGGATTGAAACACGCGGTCGTGACCAGCGTGAACCGCGACGACGACAACCTCGGCGGGGCTAAGGTTTTCGCCGAGACCATCCGCGAGATTCGCGAGCTCACGCCGGATTGCCGCATCGAAGTGCTGATTCCGGATTTTCAGGGGCTCGACGACGCGCTGAAAATCGTGCTCGACGCCAATCCTGACGTGCTCAACCACAACACGGAAACGGTGCCGCGTCTGTACCGTGTCGTGCGCTCTGGGGCACGCTACGAGCGCACCCTCGCTCTGTTGGCAAACGCCAAGACGTTTTCTCCCGGCATGGTGACCAAGAGCGGCGTCATGGTTGGCCTGGGTGAGTCGTCGGAAGAGCTGGTGGAAGTGTTCCGCGACCTCGGCAACCGCGGTGTGGATATTCTCACCGTCGGACAGTATCTGCGGCCTTCGAAGGATCATCTGCCCATCGCACGCTTCTACGCTCCGGAAGAATTCCAATATCTCAAAGACCAAGCTCTGCGCTTCGGATTCCGTCACGTCGAATCGGGGCCGATGGTGCGCTCCAGCTACCACGCTCACGAGCAGGCGCAGTCGACCAGCACGCCGCGGGTGGTATCCTGATCGGCCAATGTTCCCCCACGCTCGAAACCTCCTGAACATAACCAGCACTCGATCTGGGCCCCGGGATCCAGCGGTTCGTTGTTCGCGCAATGCCGCAAGCCGGAGGTTTTGCGCCACGTGGTAACCGTTCTTTTGGTGGTGCTTGGTTTCTTTGCGGGGATACTGGGCGCGATCACCGGAATCGGCGGCGGCGTAGTGCTGGCTCCCATTCTCGCGTTGCATTTCGGCATCCCGATTCGCGAGGCCATCGGCACCAGCCTGGTGGCCGTGATCACCACGTCCGCCGCGAGTTCCTCGGTTCATCTACAGCGCCACACCACCGACATTCGCCTGGGCATGACGCTCGAACTGGCCACCGCGCTGGGGGCCGCGGTCACCGCCTATCTCGTCGGCTATTTCAACCGCAGCCTGCTCGAAGGAGTCTTCGCCGCGTTTCTGCTTTACAGCTCGATCATGATTCTGTCGCGCGGTGGAAAAGTGAAGACGGGGGACGAATCGTCTTCCGAATCATCCTCCGGACTGGCCCTCAGCAACGGTGACGTCGTGATTCCGCCCTACGAGACGAAGCGCTATCCCCTGGGGATGGCGGCGTCCCTGGTGGCCGGCGCGCTTTCCGGGTTGCTGGGCATTGGCGGCGGCCCCATCAAGGTTCCGGTGATGTACATTTTTATGGGAGTGCCGCTGATGGTGGCCACGGCCACTTCCAACTTTATGGTCGGCGTCACCGCCGCGGCCAGCGCCATCGTTTATTATCGCCGCGGCGACATTCTGGTGGAAGTGGCCGCGCCGCTTGCAGTCGGAGTCTTTCTGGGATCGCTGCTCGGAGCGCGCACGGCTCCGCGCATTCGCACCCGTTATGTCGTCTATCTGCTGGTGGCCATCATGGTGTATCTGGCCGGCCATCTGATTGTGCACGTGTTCGAGCACTTGCAGGGAGGACGCGCGGCATGAGCCAGGTGCGCGAACCCGCCTTCGATCGCGTCGTCGCTTCGGTGCTGCGCATTGGCGCGTTCAGTTGCTTCTTCATCATGCTGGCCGGCCTGATCACGGGTCTCTTCGTGCCCGGCCCGATTCCACTCGCCATGGAGCGTGCGGGCGTGTTGCTGATGCTAGCCACGCCCGTGGTGCGCGTGTTGGTAGCTTGTTTTCTTTTCTTCTACGAAAAAGATATGAAGTACGGCTGGATTTCTCTGGGAGTTCTGGTGATCTTAATGCTCGGAGCAGTCTTTGGAATCGGCGAGCATTAGAGGCTTTTTCGGCTGGCTGGCCCCACAAGAATTCAGAAGATGTGCAGCTTGATGCTGAGATATTTCTTGGGATTTTCCTTCACCGCCTTCACCAGTGCCGAAGCTTCCGTAATCATCTGGTTGGCGTTGTTGTAGAGAGTTTCATCTTTGAAGAGCTTGCCGGCCGTCCCCTGGCCCGCTTCCAGTTCGGACGTTAATTCCGAAAGCTTGGTGATCGTGGTGTCCAGCTTTTTCGCCAGCTCATCATCCTGAATCAGCCTCCCGACCGTGCCCTTGCCCGCGTTGATGGTCTCGCTGACCTTCTTGATGTTCGCCATGGTATCGTTGGCGTTGTTATAGAGCGATGGATCCTTCAACAACTTTCCCGCCGTGCCCTTACCGGCCTGCACGTCGTCGATCACGGCGTTCATTTTGTCGAGCGTGGCCAGAAACTTATCATAGGCTTCGTTGCGGTTGATCAGCGCGCCCAGACTGCCCTTGCCCTTGGCGACGTCTTCCACCATCCCTTGCAGGTCCGCCACCGTGGTCGATAGGCGGTTATAAAGAGTGGGATCGTAAATCAATTTGCCCAGCGATCCCTTGCCACTCTCCGCGAAAGCCAGAATGCGGTCGGCGCGCTTGAGCAGCGCGTCCATGTTCTCAAGCGTGCTCTGGCTGGCGCGCACCACCTGGTTGAAATCGGGGTGCACCTGCGTGGCCAGCGTGTCTCCATCCTGCACGGTGGGCCCCACCGCCTGCGAACTATCAATGTCAAGGTAGGTTTCGCCCAGCACTCCGGCGGTTTCGAGCGATGTAACCGAATCGCGCCGCAGGTTGAAGCCGTACTTGGTGCTCACCTTCATGATCACTTCGACGGGAGTCTGTTGCTTGTCTTTGTCGGGGACGATGCGGATATGAATGACGTTGCCGACGTCCACGCCGCTCAGCCGCACCGGGGCGCCCTCGCGCAGACCACTGGCATTGTCAAAATACGATTGCAGCATGATGCGCTTCGAAAACAACCCGCGCGTGCCCGACATCAGAAACAGCAGCACGCCCAGCGTCACGCAGGAGACGAGCACCGTAATGCCGACGCGCAGCTCCGACCATTTAAGCTGCTTCTGGCTAGGCAAGAGATCTCCTCATCGTGGCCAACCCCAATCGCGGTCAAACCCAGTGTCTTTTCTCAGGTTCCCACAGACCAGGAAGTAGGAATCTGTTCGTTGCATCATAGCAAACCCGAGGGCTGTGCTTCTTCAGGCAGTTTGGGAGCGCAGCGCGCGCGTCAGCAACAGCGCCAAAAGGTAGGCGCCAGCTCCGCAGGCCAGAGTCACGGTCAGCCCGAACTGGATCGCAATCAGCATGGCCAGCACCGACCCCAAAACGCTGGCCGCCGCGTTCATGGCCCAGGCCCACTCCACCGCATTTTCAGGACGCGCTTCCGCCGAAGGAAACTCGGGCGCCGGAGACGAGGCCAGCGCCCGCAGGCCGGTTGGGAAGGGCATGCCCATCACAAAGCCCAGCGGTGCCAGCAGCACCGCGCTGATCACCAGCCGGTAGTTGAACGCCAGGCCCACCAGCGCTGCCAGGCGGCCGGGAAGAAAAATTACATCCACGACAAGAACTAAGACCACCAGCGCCAGAGGGATCCAGCCTTGTTCAGTTCGCGGCAGCCAGACGCGTGAGAACAAACTTCCCGCCCCGCTCGAGAGCATAAGCAAGAAGATCACAACCGTGAGCGCATAAGTAGGGTGCCCCAGGAAAAGCACGAACCGCTGAATGAAGGCGATCTCCACCAGAATATAGCCGAGCCCTACCGCGATGAAATACAGCAGCGGAACCGGCGACTGCTGCGCTGTCCCGCCCTTGAAGGCCAGAGGCAGAATCAGAAACGCAAGCACCGCCACCACCGAGATTCCAAAAACCAGAAGCAGCACAAGCACGCCGAGATTCACCTTCCAGTCCACACCTTCCTGCAAACCTTTTTCCCCAAGAATCTGCCCCGGCTTAAGCGTGAAGAAAAAAAACGGCGCATTGTCGGTCACAGGCGAAACGTTGTAGGCATACGTGCGGGCAAAACCGTAAGGGTCATTACCGGCGATCAGCTGCGAGAACGGGTTATCGGGCGGCGCCGAGGGCATGTAGAGCGCGGTGAGCGGAGCATGACCTGCGAAGTGCGCCCGTACCGCCATTTCTTCCTCGAACGTGAATGGAGTCTTCTTGGCCAGCACCACCACCGGGATGCCGTCTTCATTCAGCTCACCGAGCGATGCCACGATGAAATGCCGCGCCGGATTCGCAATTCCCATGCCGTGCAGCGTCTCCATCGCCACCGAAACCACTCGCAGCGCCTCGCGAGGATTCTCAAACTCCCAGCGCGTGATGGCGATCATGCCGTCGGGCTTCAAGTGATCGAAATACTCGCGGAACGCCTGCACGGTGTACAAATTATTTTCGCTGAGCGCGAAAGCCCCGGCCGCGGTCGAAGCCCAGGTATCGACCAGCGTCATCTGCACCACGTCGAAGCGCTCCGCAGTCGACCGCAGATACGACCGTCCGTCTGTGACGTGAATGTGCACGTCCGGGCGCTCGTAAAGGTGCAGCGAATAATCGAGATAGCGCCCGCGCATAATATCGGTAGCAATAATGGGATTAATCTCAATCCCGGTCACGCTCGGGCTGCCCTTGGCCAGCGCTCGCAGCACATCCACGCCTCCCCCCGGCCCGATGATGGCGTATTCCCCGTGGGGCCGCAAAACATTAACCAGCGCGGGCGGAGCCGTCATCAGGTTGGTTTCCCACTCCGTCCCCGCCCAGTGCGACAGATCCGCATTCATGATGTAAGTGGAGGCGTCAGCGTCGATGACAATCGACTTGGAATAGAGTGTCTGCCGGTCGACCTCGACTCGCGAAATCGCGTTCCAGCGCGCGTACTCCACCCAAGCCGGATTGCGATACATTCCCTTGGCATAGACCACATCAATGAGACGGCCGGAATGATTCACCGCGATCAACGCTACCATCGCCAGAACCAAAATCCCCGCGATGCGGCGTTCTGAATTTATTTCTGACCACACGATGGCCGCAATCCCCAGCGTGGCCGCGGAAATCAGAATCGCATTCGGCCCGCCCAACCAGTTCAGCAGTGGCACCACCGCCAGGCAGGCCAGCGCGCCTCCGCCCAGGTCGGCTCCGTAGAGCCGCGGGATGCGATGAGGTTCACGCGCAAACACCACTGCAAACAGCAGCCCCGTCAGAAAAAAAGGAACCGCCGCCGTCAGATAGATCACCGTCAAGCGCAGAAAATTTCCGTAGCTGACCTCAAGCGCCACGGGCACGTGCAGCACAATCTCCAGCATCACAAACACGACAAAAGAATTCGTCATGCACAGCCGGGACGCCAGCCTGCGGGTGTCGACGGCTGCGAGGCGCGACTTCAGCAGGTAGGCGAACACTCCGCCGGCGCCGAGCCCCAGCAGTGCGATCGAAATCGCCAGAAACGCGAAATGATAAAAGAGAATCACGGAGAAGAGGCGCGTGAGCGCCAGCTCCAGAAGCAGCGCCGAAAAGCTGGTAAGAGCCAGCCCAGTCAGCACAATCTTCCCAGGGATTTCGCGATTGCTCGGTGACAAAACTGGAGTCGGAGCAGTGACGGGCATAATTTTGTTGAAGGCGACAGTTTAGCAGATGGCAAAGGAAGCGTGGATTGTGTGGGGACGGGCACTCTTGCCCGTCCGGTGAGCGCAGCTCGCCTCCTGTCGAGAGCTTCCAACCGCCGCAGAGATCGGCCGGGCTCCGCTCGGCGGCCGGGCAAGACGCGTCAGCCCTCCAGAATCACCTGCGCGATGGCCTGCTCGGCGGTGTGCGAAATAGAAAGCGCGGCGTTCTTCACTCCCAGCCGCGCGGCGAACTCTGCCGCGACCCCGTGAAATGAAATCGTCGGCCGCCCGCCCGGCCTTCGCGTCACTTCGCAATCCCGCCAGCGCACCCCGTGATTCCACCCCGTGCCCAGAGCCTTCATCGCCGCTTCCTTCGCCGCGAAGCGGGCAGCATAACGCTCCATGCGATTCGCCTTGGAATCGCAATAGCGCATCTCGCCCGCGGTGAAAATGCGGTGAAGAAAGCGGTCGCCGAACCGCTCAATCGCCTGCCGAATGCGAGGAACTTCGGCAATGTCGATGCCTGTACCGACGATCATAGGAAGACGATCACAACGGGACGATCGTAACAGCACGATCGTAATGAAAGACCCCCGTAAACGGCGACGATCCCAAGCCGACTCGATGATGTACGATCACGCCCCGATTTGATGAAGCGCCGCCGCGACCAATTCCTCCTGCTCTGGAAACACGGTTCGCAGATCGAGCAGCACGCGCCCCTCCTCAACCCGCGCAACCACCGGCGTATCAGCCGCACGCAGTCGCGCAGACAACTGGTCAGCGCTCAGGCCGGCGCAACTGAGCGCAATCAGCCGCGTCGGCAAAGCTGCAGACGGCGCAGCCCCGCCGCCAATCACGGATTCGCCATCGATGATCTCCGCTTGCAATTTCGGCGATGCCGCTTTCGCCGCCAGTGCCTCCGCCCGTTTGCCGATCTCCTGCTGCGTGAGCCGCATCATGCGCAGCGTCGGAATGGCATCGTGGTCACGCTTCACATAAGCGAGAAGAGTGGCTTCCAGCGCGGCGTAGGTGAGTTTGTCCACACGCAGCGCTCGGAACAGCGAATTCGCACGCATCCGTGCGATCAACTCGCGGCGGCCACTGAGCAGTCCAGCCTGCGGCCCGCCCAGCAACTTGTCGCCACTGTAGCTGACAACGTCCAAGCCGGCGCGCAGACTGTCGATCACGCTCGGTTCGCGGCCGATCCCAAACGCCTGCAGCTCGAGCAGCGCTCCACTGCCGAGATCTTCCAGCAGCGGCAGGCCGCGCTCGCGGGCCAAGCCCACAAGATCCGCGGTGGAAGCCTGCTCCGTAAATCCGCTGATCTCAAAATTCGAACGGTGCACCCGCAGCAGCAGTTTCGTGCGCTCGTTGATCGCTTGCTCGTAGTCGGCAACCCGCGTGCGATTCGTCGTGCCAACCTCGCGCAGAATCGCGCCCGATTTCGCCATCACATCCGGGATGCGGAACGACCCTCCAATCTCCACCAACTCCCCGCGCGAGACAATCACTTCCCCGCCATCAGCCAGCGTGTTCAACGCCAACAAAACCGCGGCCGCATTGTTATTCACGACGATGGTAGAAACATCAGCTCGCGTAGCGACAGCCGCCGCGGCTGTCCCGCGTGGGCGAAGCCCCGCGGAAGCTCCCGGATCCACACCATCGCCAAGCAGCCTGCGCAGCAACCGCTCCACGTGCACATCGCGCTCACCGCGCTCGCCGGCGCCCACATCAAATTCCAGATTCGAATAAGTCGCGGAGGTTTTCTGAATGTGGTCAAGCGCGGCTTCCGCCAGCGGAGCGCGTCCCAGATTCGTGTGCAGAATCACTCCCGTGGCATTGATCACCGCGCGCAGCGAGTAGCCGAGCGCCCGCCGGAGTTGCTGTTCCACTGCGCCGTCCGCGCCCGACAGCGCCAAATCCAAAGCCCGCTCATCGAGCAGCCCCGAGGAAATTTCCTCCCGCAACCGGCCAAGCACGGCCCGCACCGCATCCCCCACGGCGGCAGATCCACGACTGGTCGCCAGTGCAGCAACCACTGGAGAGCGAAGCAACTCGTCCACCGCTGGCAGTTTTCGAAAAAGCTCCGACTTGGTCGTGCTCTTCACGGAAGGATTATCCCACGAGAACCGCCGCGTGGTCCTTCGCCGCGCACCTGACACAACCGGGCGAGACTCTACAGGGTGTGCAAGTACGCCAGCAGTTCGTCAACATCCTGCTGGCTGAGCGTCTGGCTGTAACCCGGCATTTCTTTGCGGCCCAGGCGAATGATGTCGATCACCCGCTCGTCGTTGGCGGGAAGTCCGCTCACCGAAAGGTACGGCTGCTTGAAAACGCCCTTCAGTCCAGGACCTTTTCTGCCGTGGGTGGAGTAAGGATCGTGGCAGCGGTCACAATGAGAATCGTAAATCTTGCGCCCTGCGGCCTGTTCCAGATTGAGCCCAAGTTCCGCATCTGACCTGCGGCGTTCGACGTCACACCCACAACCTACCGCCAGAACGAACAGAGCAAGGCCCGCCAAGAAAACAGTCGAACGAAATGAACAAAAATACTGCTTCATGCGCCAACGCCCGCCAATCGCCCGAAATGCCGCCCCGCGCACAGACACGGCGGCCATAATCCCCTTACAATAACAGAGCAGCGTCCAGTCACGACCGAACCTCGGCGATAGGCGAACGCCGCTGGACAAACGCAAGGGGAGTCATAAGCGAGATTCACGAGCCCGAGTCAGAAGAGATTTACCTAAAATGACAGTCGCGATCAAGCGAGTCTACGAGCCGGCCAAGCGCGGCGACGGCGTGCGCGTACTGGTGGACCGTTTGTGGCCGCGTGGCCTCACCAAAGAACGCGCGGCGGTCCACGAATGGCTGCGTGACCTTTCGCCTTCCGATGAATTGCGAAAATGGTTTCACGCCCGCCCTGATCTCTGGCAAAGTTTCCGCAAGAAATACCTGAAAGAACTCGCCCGCCCTGAGGCTGAGCCCGAACTCCGCC
>Ga0209380_10001391_pt1 | contig 16302 bp, 13 predicted proteins | sample HubBroMetageWFT6_FD_188347 | JGI IMG/M metagenome (GOLD analysis project Ga0209380, IMG submission 188347) | Warmed and freeze-thawed soil microbial communities from the Hubbard Brook experimental Forest, New Hampshire - Hubbard Brook CCASE Soil... | ecosystem: Environmental > Terrestrial >...
AAGGATGGCAACGCGCGGGGCGCGAGGCGAGTGGCTGCTCTTAGCTTTTGGCATGTGATCCAATATACCGCGAGAGGTTCGTGCGCGGCAGAGAGTCAGCCGGAGCGCAGGCGCGGGCGTCCTCGCGGCCGAAATTCACTCGCAGTTCAGCTGCTTGTGGTGTGTCGCTTCGAGGCCGACCGCTCATTCGAGCGTGCCCGCACGGCTAGATCCATCAGATCGCGGGCAATTCGATCGGTCGCGTGACGGGCAACCTCGCCCTCATCAAGATAATCCCCGAGCACCGAACTGACGTCTAATTCCTTAATGGCTTCCTCGTCAACGACAACTTGGGTCGCGCCTTCGAGCGCATACTTGGCTTTTAATTGTGTGGAGATGGCGGCACGATTAAGAAGGGCATAATCGAAGATGTGCGCCTGAGCATGCCCATTCAGCGCGCGGATGTGGTCACCAGCCGTCCGTCCGAGGCTCTCGTTGGCCTGAGTCATCAAGTTACAAATATAAACTTTGGTTGCCGGCGAAGCGGCAATCGCTTTTGCAATACCATTTACCAGCAAGTTGGGAATCAGGCTGGTGAAGAGCGAACCCGGACCAATGGTGATTAGATCAGCGCGGGCAATCGCTTCCAAGGTTTGCGGAAGGGGCTGAACATCATGCGGAATCAGGGAAAGCTCTTTGATGCGCCCCTTGCTGGCGGTAATGTCAGTCTCCCCGCGCACCCGCGTTCCGTCTTCCATGAGAGCCTCTAGCTCCACGTTGGCCGTCGTGGCGGGGTAGATGTGCCCGCGCGTAACCAGAATTTCAGACGATAAGCGGACGGCTTCACTGAAATCTTTGGTAATGGAGGTAAGCGCCGCCAGGAAAAGATTGCCGAAGCTATGGCCTTCCAGTCCCGACCCTTTTACGAATCGATGCTGGAACAACTTGGAGAGCAAAGCCTCATCTTCGGAAAGCGCAACGATGCAGTTGCGGATGTCACCTGGCGGCAACATGTTCAGTTCTTTGCGCAGGCGTCCGCTGGAGCCACCGTCATCGCTGACGGTAACCACGGCGCTAAGATCAGAAATTTCGGGTTTCCCCGATTTCGCGGTGGGTCGATCCACGGATGGACTGACATACCACTTCAGTCCCTTGAGTAGAGTGGAAAGGCCGGTTCCGCCGCCAATCACAACCACCCGTAGACCACCACTTGCGGTGGCGGCGGGCGGACGGGAGTGTTCCGAGTAGCCCATCAGGGCTACCTAGTGATCCTCGTCAGCTTCGGTCGGAGAAGGCAATTCGGCCCCAGGATCGGGATACAACAGCTCCGTAAAACGCGGGTCTTCGGCCAGATTCTGAAAGTCGGAGTCGTTCCGGGCCTGAAAACGAAGCCCCGGGTTCAAGCGAATCGCATCATCCAGATGGCGCAGCGAATCTTCCACGTGGCCGGTCAGGCAATCCAGGGCTGCCAAGCCGTAAGCGACATAGTCGGCTTTCGGCGCCTGCTTCGACAACTTGTCCAAGTGTTCGCGGGCACTCACGTAGTCGCCAACGTTCATCAGGGAAATTGCGTAGTCGTAGTGCTCCTCGGAATTCTTGAACTGGGTGACCGCACGCTCCGCTTGCTGGTTGCATGCGTTCAAATGCACTGAGGCGCGATCAGCGAGTTCCTTGCTGCCTCCGGCGATAACCTTTTGCAGGTAGGGCTTAGCCTTGTCGAACTTGTGCTCTTGCATGGCCCGCAAACCGGCTTCGTAGTTTTGCACAGCTTGTGCAAAACGAGGGTCGTCGCCAACAGACTTTTTGGGTGGAGTCTTTTGTGCCATCTGCAAAACTCTTCCTGTGCTCTTCGTAAGTATCCCTCTTATCTTTAACTTAGATAAAGCTTCGTTAACCTCTGCTGAGGGTTTTCATCCCGCCAAGCTCGAGTTCCGTGACCTGCGGTTCGAGGTGCCGATTTTTCGGCTGTGGAAAACCCATAGCCAATAGGGCAGTCTAAACGCGCGGTTCGAGGCTCGTCAATCGAGTGCGATCCCCACTCTAATTGATCGAAGCCGCCGTCTCCAAGTTTACCTGTCGCCACTCGCCCTGCATGATGCCCTTGCGGATTTGCGATGCGGTCTTACCCTTTTTGGACTCGGAATAGGAATAGTACAGTTCTTTCAAGCAGGTATCGCAGCGCGCACCGTGCGTGCCTTCAAAGCAGCTATGCAAGCTGTTATGTCCCATTCGATCGCAATAACAATAACAGGGCTGTTGATGCAACACTGCCGGTATCTTCGCAGCCAGATCGTAGGCGTGCGTCTGATACGGATACTGGGCATTCTCAGCCCACAATTGATCCTTGCCGAGGATGGCAGGAAGCTTAGCGCCTTTCGGCGGCGGACCGGCGTTGTACGCTGGGACCACCCCTTCCTGCTGAGAAGTGGCCCACGGAGCGGACACGGTAAGGGTAATCAGAAAAAGAAGAGCCAGTGCAAGCCCGCGCTTCAACATAATCCGGTTCCTCGTCCCAGATGCTGTGATATTGTAACCCGAATCCCGTAGCGGTTGTAGTCGGAGGGTTGCGGTTTGCTCGCGAATCATTCTCTGCACGGGAAGCCCGATCCGTATAAAATTAGAAATATTATGCCCGGACAGGCGGACGCTACGGAACGCAGCGCGGTTCACGAGAACAAGCCAGTCGTTTCCGCGCCATCGCGCGCCATGGTGCTCTCCGTCTGGCTGCGTGATCTGATCATCTCGCTGGCCATTTCGTGTTTTATCATCATCTTCCTCTACCAGCCGGTGAAAGTGGAAGGCACAAGTATGATGCCTTCGCTCGAAGACCAGGAACGGATCTTCGTGAACAAGTTTGTTTATCGGCTGGAGCCGATCGAACGCGGTGACATCATCGTGTTCCGCTATCCCCGAGACCCATCGAAGAGTTTTATCAAGAGGGTGATTGGCCTGGCGGGTGACCACATCCAAATCGATGGCGGTCGCGTCTTTGTAAATGGGAAGCCGATCGACGAAGACTACGTTCCGCGCGCCTACGAGGACGAGCGATCCTACGCTGAGGTAGTGGTTCCACCCGACAGCTATTTCGTGCTGGGCGATCACCGCAGCCTGTCGAATGACAGCCGTGACTTCGGTCCCGTCGGGGAAAACTACATCTACGGCAAGGCAGTATTCGGATATTGGCCCATGGACAAAATGGGACGAGTCCGCTGAACCTTGTGGGGCCTGCTGATGCGTTTGCATTTTCATCTTCGGCGCCATACAACAGGAGGCACCATTGAGGTCAACCCTCAAAGCTGGTTTCGCCTCCAACATGAGGCCCACGACGCGGCGCAAGCCGCAAATTCTTCGCGCAGCGAAGACGATCTCTTCTTCGACGTGATCGACTGCACCTCCGACGCCTGCGAACGTCGCCGCACCCCGCGCAAGCCCTCGGATGCGTACTGGTATTCGGCCTAGTCCGAGATCAAGCGGACTGGGCGGTTAAGCGAACTTAAGAATTTTCACAGACATTTCCTTTTGCGCATTTCCGCATCCCTGCTAGAATCTTTAAAATCCACTCCCTGGAGCACGAATGCAGGCGATCCTTGCGCTGGAAGATGGAAGAATCTTCCGAGGCAAAGGCTACGGAGCCAAAGGCGAATGTTACGGGGAAGTAGTTTTTAATACTTCCATCACCGGCTATCAGGAAATTTTCACCGACCCTTCCTACGCTGGCCAGATCGTAGTTCTCACTAATCCCGAAATTGGTAACTACGGCACGAATACCGAAGATACCGAGGCCACACGGCCCTATATCGAGGGCCTGATTGTGCGCGAGTTTTCCCGAGTCAGCTCCAACTGGCGTTCGCAACAGGTCACGGAAGAATACCTTGAGCAATTCAAGATTCCGGTGCTTGGGGATATTGACACACGCGCGCTGGTTCGCCATTTGCGCGACCACGGCGTCATGCGTGGCGTCATATCGACACTTGAACCTGACACCGAGAAACTAATCGCGAAGGCGCGGGCACTTCCGAAAATGGATGGAACCGACTTGGCCAAGGTCGTCACCACCAACCATACCTATGTGTGGGAAACCGGGGAGCGCTCTCATCTTCCCGAAGAAGTGGTTGGGGTCAAGGATCAACCAGAACGCTTTCACGTAGTCGCTTATGACTTCGGCATCAAGCTGAGTATTTTGCGCAAGCTGCGCGGCGAAGGTTGCAAGGTCACGGTGGTTCCCGCAGAGACGAAAGCGGAGGATGTGCTAGCGCTGAAGCCCGCCGGCGTGTTTCTATCGAACGGCCCGGGCGATCCCGAGCCATGCACGTACGCAGTGGATAGCATCAGGCGACTCATGGGAAGAGTGCCGATCTTTGGTATTTGCCTGGGACATCAACTCACTGGGATCGCACTGGGCGGCAAGACGTTCAAGCTGAAATTCGGCCACCACGGCGGCAATCACCCGGTAAAGCAATTGAACACAGGGAAGATCGAGATCACGGCGCACAACCATAACTTCGCCGTCGATCCGGACTCGCTGCCGCAAAGCGAAGTTGAGCTCACCCACATGGATCTCAACGACAACACGCTCGAGGGCATGCGCCATCGCAATCTGCCACTGTTCACGGTGCAATATCACCCCGAGGCATCACCGGGCCCGCATGATTCGCACTATCTGTTCAAAGATTTCGCGAAGTTGATGGAGGAGTGGAAAGGGTGAGGACGGGAAGTCTAGGGCGAGGGACCGTGGCTATTTGCTGCGGGTTCTTGTGGTTGATCGTTGGGAGCCTAGATGTTTGCGCTTGTTCGTCCTCTCCCAACCCTACGAAAATCGGACGCGAATTCTTGGTCGGAGTCTTCAACCACGGAAAGCCAGTGGTGGGTCTCAAGGTCGAGCTCAGCACTTATTCACCATCCGGCGACGAACAGAGCCACACCGTTTCGATTGTCACCACGGATGCAGAGGGCTGGGCGAGGTTCGCATCGGATCGGCCCGGAACGTACTACGTAGGCATAAAACACCCGGCATATGCATATTCAGAAGAGCTCCAGGTAATGCGCCATCCGCCAAAGGGCACGACAGACAAGATCACCTTTGAATGGCCTGGCTGGAAAGCTCTCACAACCCAGTCTGTTTCAGGCTCTCTAAATGGACACATCAGGACAGAAAGAGGCTTGGGCCCTGATTTCAATCAGCCGATTTACAGTACGGTGCAGGGGGCGAAGCTTACGCTCGCTAAGGCGGTTACGAATGAGATTATCGACATGCAGACGACGCAGGAATCGGGGATGTTCACTTTTGGCCCCGTACCTGCGGGCTTTTATTTCCTGCGGTCGAGACTCCAGTGTCGAACGCCGTGGGCTGGCATTATCCAACTGATGGCTACGTGCCCATCGTGGTGGATCCTTCCGCGAAATTTCCAAGCCTCAATTTGTTTCTCGATGACGCGATCTGTGGGGAACTTGGGTGGGAGCAACGCGAGAGACAATGATCACATAAATGCCCAAACGCACTGACATCTCGAAAATCCTGATCCTTGGCTCTGGTCCCATCATCATTGGCCAGTCGGCGGAATTTGATTACTCCGGCACGCAAGCTTGCAAGGCGCTGAAGTCGGAAGGCTTTGAAGTAGTGCTGGCCAATTCCAACCCTGCCACCATCATGACCGATCCGGAGGTTGCGGACCGGACCTATATTGAGCCGCTTACTCGCGAATATCTGGAAGAGATCATCCGGGTCGAACGCGAAATGTCGCCCGGCGCAGGCTTCGCCCTTCTGCCCACCGTCGGGGGTCAAACTGCGCTCAACTTGGCAATCGAGCTTTCGGATGGCGGCGTACTGGAAAAATACAATGTCCAGCTTATTGGGGCACAGATCAGCGCCATTAACAAAGCCGAAGACCGCCTGGTCTTCAAAGATGCAATGCAGAAGATCGGCCTCGATGTTCCCAAGTCCGCGCTGGTGAACAACCTGAAAGACGGCTTGGAGTTCGCCGGCAAGATTGGTTTCCCAGTCATCGTACGCCCGTCCTTCACGCTGGGCGGTAGCGGAGGCGGCATCGGCTACAACCGCGAAGAACTGATGGAGGTGTTGGCCCGCGGCCTTGACTTTTCGCCAGTACACGAGGCGCTGATTGAAGAATCAGTTCTGGGATGGAAGGAATACGAACTCGAGGTGATGCGTGATCTCAAAGACAACGTCATCATTATTTGCTCAATCGAGAACTTCGATCCCATGGGGGTGCACACGGGTGATTCGATCACAGTCGCCCCAGCACAAACTCTCACCGACCGTGAGTATCAGGCTATGCGCGACGCCGCCATTGCGGTAATTCGCGAAATCGGCGTGGAGACCGGTGGATCGAACATTCAGTTCGGCATACATCCTGGCACGGGCCGTATGGTTGTAATCGAGATGAATCCCCGCGTGTCGCGTTCCTCAGCGTTAGCCTCGAAAGCGACTGGTTTCCCCATCGCCAAGATTGCCGCAAAGCTGGCTGTGGGTTATACGTTGGACGAAATCCCCAACGACATCACGCGTAAGACGCCAGCCTGCTTCGAGCCCACACTTGACTACGTGGTGGTGAAGATTCCCAAATGGCAATTCGAAAAATTCCCCGGGGCAGACGAGAATCTGGGCCCGCAAATGAAATCCGTGGGCGAAGTCATGGCCATCGGCCGCACCTTTAAAGAGGCAATGATGAAGGCGGTGCGTGCGTTGGACACAGGCAAGCGCATCGGCGGAGAAAAAATCGAACCAAAAATTCTGACCCAGCGACTCGTGACCCCGCATCCCGAGCGACTTTCCTACATTCGCTACGCATTGCGCCAGGGCCATACCGTCAAGCAAGTCGCAAAGATGACATCCATCGATCCCTGGTTCCTCTACCAGCTCAAGGAAATTAATGACATGCAGCTCGAGTTGGAGAAGCATCCCATGGAGTCGATTCCGACTGAAGTCCTGCGCGAGGCCAAGCGCATGGGCTTTTCCGACGGACGGCTGGCGGCGACGTGGCGGCTGAGCGGCAAAGGCGACCAGGAAAAAGTTCGCCACCAGCGACGGAAGCACGGGATTAAGCCGGTATACAAACGTGTCGACACCTGCGCCGCCGAATTCGAAAGCTACACACCCTACCTTTACTCGACCTACGAAGAAGAGGATGAGGCGGCACCGACGCAGAAGAAAAAAGTCATTATTCTGGGCAGCGGCCCCAACCGCATCGGGCAGGGAATCGAATTCGACTACTGCTGCTGCCACGCGGCGTTTGCGCTGCGCGATGACGGTTACGAGACGATCATGATCAATTGCAACCCGGAGACCGTCTCGACCGACTATGACACCAGCGACCGCCTCTACTTCGAGCCTCTGACTCTTGAGGACGTGCTTGCCATCTGTGAGCACGAAGCTTCGTCGGGCGCGCCAGTCGGAGTGATCGTGCAATTCGGCGGACAAACGCCGCTGAACCTCTCGCTGCCGCTCAAGGCCGCCGGCGTAAACATCATCGGCACCGCGCCTGAGTATATCGATCTCGCAGAAGACCGCAAGCGCTTCGGCAAATTGCTCGAGGAACTGGACATCCCGCAGGCTCCCGGCGCGATGGCAGCCTCGATCGAAGAAGCCGTCGAAGGCGCAAATCGAGTTGGATACCCCGTACTGGTGCGGCCATCCTATGTCCTCGGCGGACGCGCTATGGTTATCGCCTATGACGAGGAAACCGTCGTTCGCTACATGAAAGAGGCGGTCGAATATTCGCAGGACCGTCCGGTCCTGATCGATCACTTCCTCGAGGACGCAATCGAGGTAGATGTGGACGCGCTCTCGGACGGCGAAGACGTAGTCATCGGCGGCATCATGCAGCATATCGAAGAGGCCGGTATCCACTCCGGTGATTCGTCCTGCGTTCTTCCCGCGGTCGACATTCCTCAGCCTTTGATGGCCCGCATGCGCGATTACACCTTCAAGCTGGCGCGGGCGCTGAAAGTGGTTGGGCTGATGAACATTCAGTTTGCCATTCCAAGGAGCAACGGCAATTCGAAGAACAACGGCGAGGGAGGAACAGTTTACGTGCTGGAGGTCAATCCGCGTGCCTCGCGCACGGTCCCCTATGTTTCGAAAGCCACCGGCGTGCCCCTGGCGAAGATTGCGGCCAGACTGATGACCGGACGAAAGCTGCGCGAGTTTCTGCCGGAGTTCATTGAGCGCCGCGCCGACCTCGACACCGGGCACTGCTATTACGTGAAGTCCCCGGTTTTCCCCTGGAATAAGTTTCCCGGCGTCGATACGGTGCTCGGCCCCGAAATGAAATCCACCGGCGAAGTTATGGGCGTGGCGGACAACTTTGGTGAAGCCTTCGCCAAAGCGCAAACCGCGGCGGGCCAGAAGCTACCCACACAAGGCATGGTCTTCGTCAGCGTCACCGATCATGACAAGCCGCAGGTGGCCGACGTTGCCCGCAAATTTGTCGACATGGGTTTCAAGCTAGTGGCCACGGCAGGCACCGCCGATGTGTTGGAGAACGCAGGAATGACGGTCGAACGCGTGTACAAAGTAAAAGAGGGACGGCCCAACGTGGTCGATCTCATCAAAGGCGAGCGCATAAAACTCATCATCAACACTCCGCATGGGGTCGACCCTTTCTTTGACGAGAAAGCCATCCGCCGCGCCGCGGTCAGCGCACGCATTCCGACTATCACGACCCTATCCGCGGCCCGCGCCGCAGCCGAAGGAATTGAGGCTTTGCAGCGAGGAGAGATCAGAGTGCAGGCGCTGCAAAGGCTGCATGCGGAAAGAGCAGCTGTGCGTCGGGAGTAGAATAAGTGTTGTTGGCTCCAGGGATCTCCGGCCGTGTGTTGCTCAGCAACCATGAGACTATTTCGCGTTTCCGTAGTGGTTTGTGTCCTCGTTCGATTCGCGGGCGCACAATCCGCGACAGCCTTTCGCCGGCGCGGCTGTTTCAGCCCCGCGTCCTCTTGTGGAGCTGCGGCAGAAGTCGACCCGCAGCCCCCAGCCTTAAACTTCTCTCAAGACCGCCAACGCATTCGTCTGGGTCGAACATAGACTGGGCCTGTCTGAAAGACTTGCAAGCTGACGACTGGGCCCTTGGGAATTGGGAAGTCCAAGCGCATAGCGGGCAATGGATGTGGTGTAGCAATTTGTACGATCATGGCAAGGCAACGAAGGTTTGTAATCTAAACTGAAGCAAGCGGCTGCGAGAACGCTACTCACATGCTACTTCACGGTATTTTTCCACCCATCACGACTCCGTTTTATCCGGACGGAAACCTCTACTTGAAGAAGCTCGAAGCCAACGTTGAGCGTTACTCGAAGACTCCTGTCGCAGGGATTGTTGTGCTGGGCTCAACTGGTGAGGCCATCTACCTGTCGGATCAGGAGCAGCGAGATGTGCTCAAGAGCACATGCGAAGCGGCCGGGCCAAATAAAGTATTGATTGCGGGAACGGGCAGCGAGTCTGCGATCACCACGCTTAAGCTCACGGACTACGCGGCTGAACTGGGATATGACGTAGCGCTCGTGCGCACGCCGTTCTATTACAAGAAACAAATGCAGCCCGCGAACATTCTGGCATTTTATCGTACCGTAGCGGACCGGTCGCCGTTGCCAGTGATGATTTACAGCGTTCCGCCCTTTACGGGATACGACATGCCCGCCGAACTCATAGTCGAACTTGCCGATCATCCAAATATCATTGGGATTAAAGAATCGAGCGCGAACGTGGAAAAGGTTGGTCGCCTGGTCAAGGGCACACGGCATGTGAAGCGGAGCGCCACGGTTACGGAAACCTTCGACGCAGTCACTCCTCGTATGCTCAAAGCGGCAAGCTCGGGCAACGGAAACGGGAGCGAATTGGTGACCCTTGGTGGCGGAGGACCAACAAAGCCTTCGTCCGCAGCCGTCAATGTGGTTACAGGTCTGAAGACCCGGCAAAAAGAAGTTGGATTTCAAGTGCTCGTCGGGGCCGCGCAGACGCTCGAACCATCCTTGCATGCAGGAGCAGTGGGCGCGATTCTGGCCTTTGCTGATGCGGCCCCAACCGCGTGCTACGAAATCTATGCTGCATGGAAAGAAGGCGACCTGGAACTGGCGCGGCTGAAACAATCGCGAATCGACGAGGCCTCTAGGCGAATAGTTTCCGGGTTCGGCATAACCGGCATGAAACACGCAATGGATTGCAATGGCTACTTCGGAGGCCCGGTGCGCCTGCCGCTGTTGCCGCTGACTGCCGCTTTGAAAGCGGAGGTGGAGCAGTTGATGGCCGACATACGCAACTGACCCGGCGCGGCTACTTAGCCCCGCCCCGTGCTTAACCTTTCCATCGCCCTTGTAATTCTAGGAATGCTAAGTTAATATTATTTTAACGAACGTTCGAACTTTCATGGCATTGTCCCCTTCAGTGGCGTCCGCCGCTTCCGTTCGGCGTCGCGGAGTTCTGGCTCTCCCGACCGAAAGCCGCTTCGATCGCCAGCTGGCCAGGATTCTGTTACACGCAACTGAGGTTTTTTACGATAAAGGATACGAGGGCGCTTCCATGCGCGATTTGGCTCGCTCCAGCGGCATGTCCTTGTCGGGGCTTTACTATTATTTCGAGTCCAAAGAGAAGCTCCTGTATCTCATCCAGCAACACACCTTCAGCACGATTGTTGAGCGACTGAGCAAGCGGCTAGACGAAGTTTCTGATCCCGAGCAGCGCATCCGCGTATTCATTCTCAACCATCTCGAATACTTTCTCGCCAACCAGAAAGCAATGAAAGTTCTTTCGCACGAAGCGGAGGTCCTGAAGAACGGTTTCGGCGCCGAGATCGCGGCCATCAAACGAGAGTACTACCGAATCTGTGTCGGCTTGCTGGACGACTTCAAGCTGGCAAAGAGACTAGAATTCTCTAGTCGGATGGCGGTGCTCAGTTTATTCGGCATGATGAACTGGATTTACACCTGGTACAACCCACGGGTGGATGCCCATGCTGAGGATCTGTCGCGTGGGATGGGAGATATTTTCCTGCGGGGAATCAGTGCTGAGCGTCAACGATCCAACCCAAAGAAGGCCCAGAAAAAGAGATCAGTATCGAACTAAATTCAGATTCTAACGATTGCGAAAAGGAGTCTACGCATGGCAACTACATTGCAACCGGCCGCGGGCGAGAGCACGAAGCAACTGGTCAACTACCGGACCGATCGCGGAGTCGCGGTGATCGAGATGTTCGACCCTCCCGCTAACACTTACACCTACGAAATGAACCGCCAGCTCGACGAGGCCATCCTGAAAGCGCGCATGGACAACGACGTTTACGTCATCGTGCTCACCGGTTCCGGCGACAAGTTTTTCTCCGCGGGTGCCAACATAAAAATGCTGGCTAGCGTCGACCCAACCTTTAAGTATTACTTCTGTTTGCACGCGAACGAAATGCTGCTCCGCCTGGAACACACGCCCAAACTCGTGATCGCGGCGATCAACGGGCACTGCGTCGGTGGCGGACTCGAAATTGCCATGGCCGCGGACATTCGCATCGCACGTCAGGATGCGGGCAAGATCGGTCTGCCGGAAGTAAATCTGGGCGTGCTTCCCGGAACCGGCGGAACGCAGCGCCTGTCGCGTATGGTGGGGAAGAGCAAAGCCATCGAACTGATGGTCACCGGGAACACGTTCTCTTTTGAAGAGGCGAAAGAATTCGGGATTATCAACGACATCTTTGAGCGCGACGGCTTTATGGACAACATCATGGAATACGCTCGCCAGTTCTGCCCGCCGAACAAGGCGGCCAAGGCCGTGGGGCGCATCAAGCGAGCTGTACAAACCGGGTGGGAGATTCCGATGGAGTCCGCGCTCGCGGTCGAGCGCGAAAATCAGCAGTTGTTGTTCCAAAGCGAAGACGCCAAGGAAGGCCTGGCCGCATACGTGGAGAAGCGTCCGGCAGTGTTCAAAGCGAAATAGCAAGAACAGGCCGGGCGTGACGCCCGTCCTCCATCTTCTGCTGATGGGGAAACTGATGATTACGGCTACCAAAACAAAACTCTCTCCCGGACGATTACTCATTAACGGTCAGTGGGCCGACGCTTCGAAGAGCTTCGACACCACGAATCCTGCAACCGCCGAGGTGTTAACCCAAATCGCGGAAGCCTCGGCCGCGGATGTGGACCGCGCCGTCGAAGCGGCCCGCCGTGCTTTCGAAGATCGCAAAGGTCCGTGGCGGAAGATGTCCGCGAGCGAACGCGGACGCTTGATTTGGAGTCTTGCTGATTTGCTGGAAAAGAATATCGATGAATTTGCCGAACTCGAAACTCTCGACAATGGCAAGCCGATTTTCGAATCTCGCTACGTCGACATGCCGATGGTGATCGACGTTCTCCGCTACTACGCGGGCTGGGCCACGAAGATTCATGGCGAGACGGTGAACACGGTTGAGACCGCATTCACTTACACGTTGCGCGAACCGGTGGGCGTTGTCGGGCTCATCGTTCCGTGGAATTTCCCGCTCCTGTTGGCCTCCTGGAAGCTTGGTCCAGCGCTAGCTTGCGGCAACACGATCGTGTGGAAGCCAGCCAGCCTCACATCCCTGACCGCGCTGCGATTCGGCGAATTGGCGGTCGAAGCGGGCGTACCGGCCGGCGTTTTAAACATTGTCACCGGCCGGTCGGAGGTGGGAAGAACGATCGTCCGGCATCCCGGAATCGATAAAATCGCGTTTACGGGATCCACCGATGTGGGCAAGGAGATCATGCGCAGCGCCGCCGACAGCATGAAGCGCCTGACGCTGGAACTCGGGGGAAAGTCACCGAACATCGTTTTCGCGGATTCCGATATCGATAACGCCGTCAAAGGCGCGATCACCGGGATTTTCTATGGCAAGGGTGAGGTCTGTAATGCCGGCTCGCGCCTGTTCGTCGAGAGCAAAGTGCAAGACGAGTTCCTGGAGAAACTGGTTGCGCGAGCGAAAAAGATGCAGCCCGCCGACCCGCTGGATCCCAAAACCCGTATGGGCGCAATCGTCAGCCAGGAGCAGATGCAAACCGTTCTCAGCTACATCGAGGCAGGTAAGAAAGAAGGAGCGAAGCTGATCGCGGGGGGAAATCGAGTTTCGGTAGACGGTGGGAAGGGATTTTTCATCGAGCCCACAATCTTCGGCAGCGTGAAGAACGACATGAAGATCGCTCAAGAAGAAATCTTTGGGCCGGTGCTGGCGACCCTGAGCTTCGACGACGTAGATCAAGTCATCGCCCAAGCGAACAACAATCCATACGGCCTTGCAGCAGCGGTCTGGACGCGCGATGTGAAGAAAGCTCATTCGGTTTCGCGACAACTCAAGGCTGGAACGGTATGGATCAACACGTACGGATTGATGGACGCGTCCCTGCCGTTCGGCGGTTACAAGAGCTCCGGCTTCGGTCGTGAGTTGGGTGTTCACGCGATTGAACACTACACGGAGTTGAAAACAGTTTGGTTAAACATGGGATAAAGCTAGAACCACTAAGAACACAAAGGTCCACGAAGTAAAGACGAGCTGCGGGTTTCCTTTGTGATCCTTCGCGTCCTTCTGTGGTTTCAAGGGTTTTGTTGAGGGGAATCAAACATATGCCGGGTAAAGTTGCAAAAATTGGAACCTTCAGTGACTGGGTTGGGTTGTTCGACGATTGGCGAAAAGACATCGGTGTGAACCACGACGAAATTGCCGATTTCAAATTCGATACGCTTTACGGCGCGATCGAAACCGATGAGATTCAGTTCGGAGCCTTCAAGGGGCGCCGCAAGTGGGAAAACCTGCGCCAGGTGCCCACTCAACAGATGCGCGATGCTCTAATTAACTTGATCGTCTATCAGGGTGACACCGAGTTTGCCAGCGTAGAGCAGCAGCGGCATTTGTTCGAGATGGCGCCCACGGATTGGGATCGCAAGGCGCTCACCCGAGTGATGATCGAAGAGATGCGTCATGGCTGGCAGATGTGCGCACTGCTGGTCGAGCATTTCGGCTACTCCGGAAAAGTCGAAGCGCAAAAGATGCTCGAGCGTCGCGCCTTCGAGAACAAGCGACTTTTGGGCGCGTTCAACGTCGATGTGGACAACTGGATGGACTTTTTCACCTACACCGATTTCGTCGATCGCGACGGGAAATTCCAACTGCAAATGCTAAAGTATTCCGCCTTCGCACCGCTCGGCCGCTCGATGTCTTATATGTTGCGTGAAGAAGCTTTCCATATGGGCACGGGCAATGACGGTCTCCGCCGCATTGTCGAGGCAGGCGTAATCCCGGCCTGGCTGATCCAGAAATATCTAAATAAGTGGATCTCCAGTTCGTACGATCTGTTTGGCACCGACAATTCATCGTCGGCGCACTGGGCGTATGTCTGGGGAGTCAAGGGTCGCTACGACGAGCCAAAAAATCCGCAAGAAGCGAAAGTTGACGAGTTGAACGACTACAACCGGCATTTGTATCGCGACGAAGTCGCCGGACTGATCGAGCGATTCAATAGCGTGCTCAAGTCGGGAGAGCCCAAGCTATACGCGCCAAATATTAAATTCAATCGCAACATCGGCCGCTGGGCGGGACAGAAGTTCCACGCGCAGACCGGCGAGCCGATCGACGATAAGAACTACTCGGAACACGTAAGAGATTACATGCCGAGCGCGGAGGACAAGAAGCTGTTGCTCGACATTATCGCGAATGAGAAGAAATGGATTGCACCGAAAGAGGGTGCTCGCGATCCACTCTCGTCGATCGGCGAAGTCCGCAAGTCGGCGATCAATTTATAGGACCGACGATTTATAGCACCGACGATCTTTGCTCAACAAGGACCACGTGGGGACAGCCACCCTTGGCTGTCCAGAGGAGCATAGCTCCGCACAGGGGCCTGTGACGACCGTGACTGACATCCCGAAGAAATCAAGCATCGCGAGTCGTCCTTACACTCTGGGCGAACTGATGGTCGCGACCGCTGCCCGCGAAATCCACGATGGGGAAATTGTCTTCGTTGGCATGCGGCTGCCACTGATCGCATTCGTGGTCGCGAAGAAAACACATGCTCCGAATGCAGTGGGGTTATTTGAAAATGGTGTGATCCGTACCACCCCCGCGCCAGAATTGATCTACACTATGGCCGATCCGCCGAACATCCTGCGCGCAACTCAATGCCTGGACATGCTCGGCGTAATGAGCTTGCTGCAGTCCGGTCGCGTCCATCTGGGATTTCTGGGCGCTGCTGAGGTTGATCGTTTCGGAAATTTGAATTCGACCGAGGTAACGGGACCGAACGGAAGCACGCGGCTGCCGGGTTCGGGCGGGGCTTGCGACATTGCGTCTCTCGCGCATCGGTTTGTGGTTCTTCTGGAACACGACAAAAGACGCCTGCCTAAACGCGTTTCGTATAGAACCAGCCCAGGAAACGGAGAAGGCCATGGCTGGCGCGAGCGCGTAGGTCTGCCGCGAGGCGGGCCATCCGCTGTAATCACGACCAAGGCGGTGTTGCGTTTCGGCGATGATGGAGAGGCGTACCTTGCTTCCACACATCCCGGGATCGAGCTTGAGGATGTTCTAAGCAATACTGGATGGACATTGCGGGTGAGGGACGAGATTACGCAGACTCCCGAGCCGAGCTCCGCTGAATTGAAAGTCATCCGCGAATACGACAAGAACGGTTTCTGGACGAGGTAACGCGCGGAATAGAAGCGCCACACGAGTCAATGACAACGCAAACAGCCACGTTCTCGCGGATTGCGGTCGATCTGCACGCGCCGGTCGCGCGCATCATCTTGCGGAATCCGCCGGTGAATGTGATTGACATTCCAATGATGGAAAAGCTGGCGGCGGCGTTGGCGACGATCGAAGCGCAATGTCAAATTGGGGTTGTGATGATCGTCGGATCGCAGGCAGTTTTCTCCGCAGGCGTTGACGTCGTCGCCCATACGCCGGACAAGGTTCACGAGATGCTCGCCAAATTTCACAGCGTGATCCACGCTCTGATCAATAGCAGAAAAGTGAGCATCGCTTGTGTGCACGGGAACTGCCTGGGTGGAGGGGCGGAACTGGCGGCGGTTTGTGATCTGGTTTATACGTCGGACTCGGCCACCTGGGGCTTCCCTGAAATCAAACTGGGATGTTACCCGCCAGTGGCGACGACCATTCTGGCTGCGATCGTGGGACAGAAGCGCGCAGCGGAACTTATTTTGACGGGCCGCAGCATCACCGGCAGGGAAGCTGCGGCCATCGGTCTGGCAAACCAGGCCGTGCCTGACGCGGAGGTTGAGGCGGCTGCGGAACAATCGCTCGTCCACCTGAGAAAACTAAGCCCGGTCGCGCTGTCCATTGCCAAGAAGGCGATCTATGTCTGGG
>Ga0209380_10001393_pt1 | contig 16292 bp, 12 predicted proteins | sample HubBroMetageWFT6_FD_188347 | JGI IMG/M metagenome (GOLD analysis project Ga0209380, IMG submission 188347) | Warmed and freeze-thawed soil microbial communities from the Hubbard Brook experimental Forest, New Hampshire - Hubbard Brook CCASE Soil... | ecosystem: Environmental > Terrestrial >...
GGACGGGTGATTGCGCTCGCGAATCGCGCCAGTGTCCCTGAGCATCCGGACACGTTGATACTCGACGATGGCGGCACGCCGGAGACGGTCGCGGGCCCAGGAACGGATACTCTTGCGGATCTGGCTCTCTGCCTGCCCTACGCGGTGTTCGCGCAGGCGCTCGCGATACTGCGCTCGCTGTCGCTGGGTCTCTCCCCCGACAACCCGAACGCGGCCGGCACCGTGAACCGCGTGGTCCAAGGTGTCTCCATCTACCCCTACGGCCGCTGATGAAGACCTACCTCGGGGTGGACGGCGGTGGCAGCAAGACACGCTTCCTCCTCATCGATGAGACCGGCAAGGTACTCGCCTCGCACACCGAAGGACCGGCGTATTACCTTGAGATCGGGCTCGACGCACTCAGAAGCAGGCTCACGCGGGGCATCGAGCAGACACTGCAGAACGGCAATGTAACGCCCTCGGCCCTGACTTTCGCGTTTATCGGGCTCCCGGCCTACGGTGAGGATCGCACCATCGAGCCGATGCTCGACGCCGCCCCTTCCTCCGTTCTGCCGCCCGGACGCTACCGCTGCGGCAACGACATGGTATGTGGCTGGGCCGGTGCGCTTGCCGGTGCCGACGGCATCAACATCGTGGCTGGCACGGGCTCGATTGCTTACGGGGAGTACGAGGGCCGCAGCGCACGAGCCGGTGGGTGGGGGGAGCTCTTCAGCGACGAAGGCTCCGCCTACTGGCTCGCACGCGAGGGACTCACGCTGTTCTCACGCATGAGCGATGGCCGCTCACCACGCGGTCCCCTGTATGAGCTCGTTCGACGCCACTTCTCGCTTCGAGACGATATAGATCTTTGTGCTTCGATCTATGGCCAGGATATGAGCCAGCGCAGTCAGTTCGCGCAGCTGTCGAGGCTGATCGCGGAAGCCGCCCGGGCCGATGATCCGGCGGCGCGGGGACTCTTTGCACGCGCGGCCGCGGAGCTTGCGGATATGGTGGACGCCGTGCGTGATGAGTTGCGCGTGCCCGCGGAAATGGAGCTTGCGCTCTCGTGTTCCGGCGGACTGTTCGAGTTGCGCGATCTCGTGCACGAGCAGTTTGAGAGGGCGATTGGTGGTCGCGACCGCCGATACCGTTTTCTTAGACCGCGACTGCCACCCGATGCCGGAGCTGTGGTGCTCGCCGCAAAGCGCGCAGGCACGCCGCTCGAAGTCGCGAGCCTCGGTGCACTCGAGGGAGCGATGCAACGCCCCGGGAGCCTGCGAGCATGATCCGCACTGCGATGAATTGCGTCACCTAATTTCCTACGCGGCGCGATCGTACTCGACCGTGATCTCGGCCGAGGGCGGTGCAGCCTTTGGCGGCGGCAGATCCTTTGAGAATGCAGCGAAACGTAAGCCCGCTTTCGGCTCGTGCGTGGAATGCACGACATACTCGAGCAACTGCGCGACGAGCAGGCCGAGTATGCTCAAACTCAAGGCGACGGATATCCCTTGCATTGAGGTCTCCTCCTTGAGCGACGGGGAGGCATCCTCGCAGCGCAACGTGACGTAGAGCGACGCGCAGATTGCGGTTCTGGGACATTGAACGAAAGTGAAGTTGTGCAGTCTCACTGCAGTCTTGAGAGCGCGGGTTCCTTGGGATTCTCGGGCCTCTTCTCCCTTGCCGTTGGATACCTGCTTATTTGTCGTGTCGGCAGCTCCGATCTGCGCAAAACCCAGCACGTGCTCTTCCTCGGAGCAGGCATCGTGACAATGTCGCCAATGCTTGCCAACACATTCGGACCGCTCCATGGTGGCAGTGAACCGCTGGCGAGGCTCGAACGGCCCCCGTGTAGCGGCGCTATGGGGCATTCGGGGTCAACACCGACCCAACGCGACCATGCGCCGCTACTCGCGAGAATGATCTTGGTGTCGCAAAATCGTGGCGAGCGTGAGGCGCTGCGTGAGGCTAACGAGCCGCTTAAACCGGAATCACTCGAGCCTGTAATAACAATAGTAGCTCCACTCGCCAGTGCATGGGCCATTGTTCTGGTGTGTGATACAGGCGCTGACGTTATACAACGTACATCCGGGCTCAGGCGGGCAAACTGTACCGTCTTGGCAATGCCAGCCTCGGAGACAAGACCCCGAGCGCCAGTGCAGCGTTGGCTATTATCGCGGCGGCGGTCAGTTGGATTTTTCGATTGGCGTTCATTGATTCGCTCTCCTGAGTGAGTAAGTGGTTGAGGGGACCGTAGGGTCAGTGCGGCATAGAGGACTCCTTTTTCCCGTTGGCCCGTTCCGCATTCTGCGTAACCTGAAGCTTTCGAAGTTCGCGCCATCGTTTGTACTGCTCGGCCTTGGCAGGATCGGGATCTTCGTAGCCCTGTAGCCAGAAACGGAACCAATCAACCGCACCGCCCTGTGACGCCAGTCGAGCGGACGGCCTCGCGAGTACGTGTTCGTCGTCACGCAGGACGATGAGATCGACCGGTTTGTGCAAATAGCGAAGCTGCGCGTAAGGCTCCCATAGGCTCAGTGCCGAGGCCGCTCCGTGGGCCTCGATGCGCACCGGCGCCTCAGATCGATCAAGGTTGAAATCAGGTGCCCGCTCGCTCCAAACCTTTAATCCCGCACCGACCGGCCGCGCACCGCCATAAATGCTTATCGCCTGAGTAGCATACAGATCGCCCAGGGAATCGACCGCGGCGAGATAATCGAAATATCCGTATTGGACGCCGTCACAAATGATCGCCGCCGCGAAGAGTGACGGCCGGGTAGTCAAGGCTTCAACCACGTGATAGACCGTAGCGCTGAAACCCACCACTCCGACGGCTTTTGGATCGACCATTCCGGCACGATCTAGTGAGTCCACCGCTGTCTCATAACCGGCAACCGCCAGCGGCGCTTCCTCAGCGGTTCCATCCCTGTTGGCTTCCTCCCCGTCGCGGCCACCCAGCTGCAGTACCAGGATGCCAGCGGCGGCCAGCTCACGGGCGGCCATCGCGCTGGGAAAGCCTCCGTACGACTGAAACGCGCTCGAGCTGAATCCGTGTGTTTGAATGACGAGGGGGTAGCGCCGCGCGCCAACGAAATCCGGCGGTTTAATCAAGACTCCGGATCGCGCGAAGCCCTGCTTATCCTTCCAATGGAACGGACTGGCAATCCCCAGATCCAAGTCAAGAAGACGGCGGTTCGGCTCAAGGAGAGCCCGCGATCTGCCGGTCGCCTTGTTTACTGCCGCAAGTACCGGCGGGTGATTGAGATCCTGTTCGACGCGTAGCTCGGCCGCTCCTTCGTCGCAGCGCTTCTTGTGCCACGAATTGCCACCGGCCGACGTGAAGAGCGTACAGCGCGATGCACCGTTATCGCCGCTCCCAAAGGATTCTGTCTCAGCGATGATTTGTGCATGACCCGCAGTGGCGAACCGGATAGCAGTAGTGATCTGCAGGTCGCCATTTACGTAGGCGGTCGGAGGGAGCCTCTCGATGCAGGATGCCACGTGCGCATTCGTGTCGGCCAACGCCAGACATGGAGTGCGCGCGTCGTCAGTGTCATGCCCGCTGTGCTCACCTGCAAGCGGCAGAAACGTGTTGCTTAGGGCCGCATACCGCCCGTCACTTGACCAGGCCGCTGACGGCATTGCCGAATAGTAGGCGTCGGAAAACCCGCCCGGTGCGTTCAGGAGCGATCGCCTGTCGCCAGTTGACACGTCGATCAGCACAAATTGCCAAGTGCCTTCTGTGACGCTTGCTGCCTCCACATCCTGCGGGCCGGAGTTGATTCTGCGCGGCGGCGTGTCCTCGCTGGGTTTATAGCGCTCCCAGGCGGCCGGAACGTCCTTCACGGGAGCGTACGCGAGGATTGAAGTGCCAGTGGGCGAGATCCAGAAAGTCAGGTCGTAATTCGATGTCTGATGAACCGTCACCGGCCGATGTGTCTGTGCATTCTCCAGGCGGCGGCGCCCGAGACCGTCGACGACCCACAACTCGCAACGCGTGTAGAGCTCCCTAGACTCTGGGTACAAGTCCGGCGGGAAGAGAATGTCACCCAGCGAGCGACCCGTCGCCACCATTGCGGGGGACTGCCGCTGCGGCCCCGACCGATCCGAGATTGCTGGGTCGAGTGCCGCGTACACAACATGGCCATTACGCTCATCGAATGCGATGACATCCTGATCCGAGCCGGACATCTCAGTCACTACCTTGTCGTCGAGCCCGACTTCGAAAAGTTGCCGATGACCTGTGCCGTCGGGCGCGACAAACATCAACGCCTTGCTGTCATCTCGCCACCGTAACCACCTCATAACCGGGCCCTGAAGCGCAACCCTACTCACCAGAGAGTTGCCTGGGGGGCGGTCGGCCTTCCGCTGCTGCAGATACGCCTTCAGCGACGTGACGGAAAACACCCATATCGTGTCCTCCACACGGTCCTCGTTCACGAGCCCCCGCTCTGCGACCGCGACGAAGTAGCGCCCATCCGGAGAGAGTAGCCAGGGGCGATCCTGGTCCAGTCGCCTGAATTCGGAGATCCGAATGTCGTCGGTAACCGTGAAGCGGTTGGAGCCGTAGCTCTGCGTCGCAAGTACGCCCAATAACGATACAGCAACCGCCCGCGCGACGGCCCCGCAGAGGGACGGTAGCAGCCCGGTCCTCGAGGTCGTGGCTACACTCCTTGTCCGTAGCCTTACCACTTGAGACCAACACCCAAATAGACAATTCGCCCACGTATGTCCGCTTCCGCGGGGTCGTAGCCGACGGAGGAGTAGGAAAACTGGGGTGTTGTGTTGAGAATGTTGATCGCTCCAAGCGTGATGGAAGCCCCCGACAACCATGCGTTGTTCGAGGACAAACCCCTGCCAATCTCGTATCGCGCATTGAAGTCGCAGAGCCAGAAATTTCCAAGCTCGTTATTGTTCGGAACGAAATCCTGGTAATCGCGATACCTTCCGATGTATCGCCCTGTGACGCTGGCCGACCACGCTTGCAGCTTCCACGCCAGCGCCACTGTGCCTTTCCAGCGTGGCGCAAACCCGGGCCCAAGCTCCGTAGCCTGGCTCAAATAGCTTACCTCTGGCAGGCCGGGACTTAGAGCGGCGCGCCATCTCACCACGTCAGCCAACGCGACCGATGGGACGAGGTCGCCCACTCGGGTCGCAAAGGTGTACCGTGCGTCGCCATCGACCCCCGCTACATGCAAGTCGCCAAAGTTAAAATAGAGGTCGTTGATTTGGGTGATCTGTCCAAGCCACCCCTTCTGCAGATCCTGCGGAGTCGGCGGTGCCCGTTCAATGCCGCCAGGGAATAGACTCGGGTAATCGATGAGGGTCTGTTCATTCGGTATTGCGATATAGTTCGCGATGGAAACGCTGAAGAAGGTGAGCGAGGTTTGGAAAGCACTTTCCGAATAGCTAGCCCCGAGGGCAAAGGAATCGCCAGTCTCGGGTTTCAAGTTCGGATTGGCAGCGATTATCTCATCGACCAGTGTCACGGGCTGCCCACCCCGAAATGGATCAACGTACCCGCCCCCCTGAAAGCTTGCCTGCACGCCGCCACCGATTTCCTGCAGCAGGGGCGCGCGGTAGGACGTGCCATAGCCACTACGGATGCTCAAGCTCTCCGTCGGTGTCCACAGCAACCCCGCTTGCCAGGAAGCCTTGCCGCCGAAGTCATTCGAATGATCGTAGCGACCCGCGAGCGTTGCTGTCAGGCGGTTTCCACTATCCAGGTGCCCCGTGCTCCCGAGGATCGGAATCTGCGTCTCAGCAAACACCGCGGAGGATCTACGAGCAAGATCCAAGTTCACGGAAGCAGCGTTGGAAAACGTCTTCTCGGAGTCATGGGCAAATTGGGCTCCGCCCACCGCCTGCACCGCACCTGCCGGTAGGTCAAACAACGGCCCCCGCAGAACTGCTTCGGCTTCATTGGTTTCATTGACGTACGAATCTATCTGGGGTACCCCTTCTAGAGATTGAAGGAGCGCGGCGGAGCCCGGTGGGCCGCTGGTGAAGGGATTGAGCGCCGTCGCCGGATTCGGAGATTGCAGAGCGTTCTCGACCAAACCTGTGCCTGCTGTAATTGCTGTCTCCCCCGACGGGATCGTCGCTAGTCTTCGGTCCCGCGAAACGTAAGCTGTGACTTCATAGTGCCAGCTACCGAATAATGCCCCGCGTACGCCAACCAACGGACGCACCAAGTCCTCGGTATCATCGAACACAGCCAGCATCCCGGGGTATGCAAAACTTATCCCGACGGCCTCACCGAACGGGTTATACGGGTTGTTAGCTCCCAGGGTGCTACCGAAGAATGTAAAGCTTGGCATTATGAGGGGGCTCGAGGCGAACTCTTGATGGCTGTGAGAGCCAAGCACCTCGAGAAACAGGTCTGCTGAGTCGCTCAGCGCGTAATGGCCCGAAAGGAGCCCGCCGAACCTAGTGACGGGCGCAGTGAGCGATTCGTATTGGACGGTTCGGCACTGATTTGTTCTTCCCGCGGTACCGACGAAGTCACCGATCGTCGGAACGCCGCTAATCCCGGCCGGTATGGATGCTTCGGGCGCTGACAACCCCGGAAGGTTTTGGCCGTTGAGGGAGTAAACCGTGCCTGGAGCACAGATATCCCAAGTAAGGAGCGGATCTGCAGCGGGCGGGATCGCAGTCACAGACGACGTTGCAGCCCTGTCGAGCCCGAGGAGTCCGGTGAGGTCTTGATAGTTTCCGAGCAAGGAAATCGAACCGCGGTCCCAGCTCTTTCCGAGAGCGAAGTCTGCATCCCTCTCAGTGAGTTCATCAGCGTGGGTGATCTTGGCGTTGACTTCCACGCCGGTGAAGTTAGTTCGCAACACTATGTTGACGGTTCCTCCCAGTGCATCGCTGCCATAAACGGCGGATCCACCAATTGGAAGAACGTCGATACGTTCCACGGCAGAAGCCGGGAGACTATTGAGATCGAAGAATCCGGTGGAGCTGTCCTCGACACGTCGCCCGTTTAGGAGCACGAGCGTCGTCCCGATCGGCAAGCCGTGCAGTTGCACTGTCGCTTGGCCGAGAAAAGTGCGGGCACCGCTCGAGTCCGACGATAAAGACACATCCGGCAAAGTGTTTAAGAAGGTAGCAACCGTCGTCTGCCCGCTCTGCAGCATGTCATCGCGGGTGAATGACTGGACCGGTTGTACCTGCTGCGCCGCGGTGGTGGGTATGCGCGAGCCGGTGACGATGACCTCTTCGAGAACCGGTTGCTTTTTAGGGAGTTGCTCGCTTGATTTTTCTACGGTAGAAGGGCTCGAAGTTTGTCCTTGATCCACCTGAGCCACCCGAAATTGGTCGGAAGAGTCTTTCTTCCCCTCCTTACTATTGTCGGAGGTTGGCGGGGAAGCCTGGTCGGTCCCGGACGCCTGGGTCGATGCGGCGGCGGCAGGATCCGCTCCGGGCAGCATGACGGCAATCGTGCGGTCGTTGACGACCTTGTATGTCAACCCGGACATCTTCAGCAGCGACGTCAGCGCCTGGTCCACAGACATGTCGCCCGACAGCGGCCCAACGAGCGCACTGCCGCCCGGGGTATCGCTGAAGCGCGCGATCTGAAGACCGGTCTGCTGCGCGAGATCCTTGAGCGCGCCATCCAAGGGCTGGCGGGGAATGTTCAGGTGATATGACTGAGCGATGGCCTGCGCCGACACCGGCACGGCCACCGTTGCGACCGCGAGCACGATCGACACAAGTGCGGCTCTCACCACAACCCTCCCCGCCCCCTGTAGATATCGTTTTGTGGGCAGGCTTAAGACTATGTGAGCCGACAACTCGGACCCCCGGCCTATTCTATTTTTGCTGCTGATCCACCTTGGCGGCCTCGATGCGGATGTCATCCGTTGCGTTTCGTGTCACGCGCACGGCGGCGACCGACTGAATGAACGCCACGAACGACTCAGGATCTGATGCGCTGAACACCCCGCTGATCGGTCGCTGCGCGAGTGCCGCATCGTTCACGTTAAGCTGGATGCGGTTGTAGCGGTTGAACTCGCTCACCGCGCGCTCCACCGACTCGTTCTCGAAGATCAGCCGCCCTTCAGCCCAGGACAACACGCGGGCGCTGTCTACTTCGCGCACGGGCTCCGCAGTCCCCACGCCGGCTACGGTGACCTGCTGGTTCGCGGTGAGAATGATCTCGGTTGCCGCGCTCCCCGACGACGGCGGCTTGTCCGACCTGGGCGCCTCATCGACTCGCTTCACGGCCGAGGCGGCTGTTTTTTGTGGGCTTGCCGTATCGGGCAACTGACTTTCGGTGACAGGCTCGTTAAGCACGGCCACTCTCCCCTCCGCCACCGTGACCACGACCGTGTGGTCCGCCTCCTCGACCGCGAACGCGGTACCCACGGCGCGCACGGTGGTATTGCGGACCCGGACGAGAAACGGCCGCTCGGAATTCTTCGCCACATGAAACAGCGCCCGGCCGCGCTCGAGCTCGACACGGCGAGTGTGCTCCTCATAATCCACCTTCAGGCGCGTCTCGGGATCGACCTGCACGACACTGCCATCGGCGAGCGCCATCTGCCGGCGCTCGCCGCGCTGGGTCTCGATGACCTGACCTCGAAGGCCGATCAGAAGCCACGCCGTGAGACCCGCAACCACGAGCAGCGCCGCCGCGACGGAGGCCGCAAGCCGCCAATCGCGGGGCGTATGCTTGAGTGGCGGCGAGCTCGTCGTGTGCGTCGGTGGGACGAGCGGTACGACGGTGCTTTCGGTGCCACCGCCGGCGGTCGGGATTTCGCTCCAGCGCTGGAACTTCTCGAGGGCGCCGTGCAGCTGCGCGACGCGCAGCATCTCGGCCACGTGGACAGAAGACTCGCGCAGCCAGTCGACGTACTCTTCGCGTTCGCGCCGTGTGACCTCGCCCTGGAGCAGTACCCACCACTCGGCGGCCTCTTCGGCTGCACGCCCGCGCCGGTCACTCGCGTCCATCGGAGATCCTTGCAAAGCTTTCCGTGTTCAAACGAGCCCGGAGCTTCTCGTAGCTCTTGACCAGCGCCCGCTTGACGCTGCGCTCACTCAAGTTGAGCCTTCCGGCGATCTCCGTGCGGCTCAAGCCCGCATAAAACTGGAGCTTCAACACCTCGCGCTGCTGCGGCGTCAGGGTGAGGAGCGCCTGCTCGATCTGATCCTGCAGCTCGAGAAGCCCGGCCTGATCCTCGACCTCCTCGGCGCCCGTCGCGGCGCCGAGCCACGCCGGCTCGCGCGAGCGCAGGTACCGCCCGCGCAGCGCCCACTCGGCAGCGACGTTGGACGCCATCTTGTAGAGATAGGCCTGGGGGTGCTCGATGAGCTCCATGCGTCCATAGCGCATCAGGCGCAGGAACACCTCCTGCGCGACGTCGTCCAGGTCGGAGGCGGGGACTGCACCCTTGGCATTGAGGAACTTGCGCAGCGGCAAGCGCCACTTCCGGAACCAGTCGGTCAGGCGGTGTTTGGGGTCGGGGGCGGTCATAGGCAGCGGCGGAGCCATTCGGGCGCTATGAGACTGGCCGGAGCCGTCTTCTGGACCCCCCTTTGATGCGAAATCGTCAGGGTTTTAGGGTCGCCCTGGGTCCACTTTTCCATCCTAGGCGCTCTTAAGCTCGGATTCGAGCCATGAAATACGCTCTCACTGCCGTCTGGCTGCTGGCCGCGAACACTCTGGCGGGCTGCGCCGCCACGGGGATGGTGTCCGCGCCACACGGAACGGTCACCGTCGCGACCGTGGCGCCGCCAGCGGGACTCTATCGCCTCGTGCTGACGGGCGAGCACACGCTTAGCTTCACGGCCATAGAAAACGCGCCACCGTGAAGGTAGAGAGTTACCCGGGCTGGGGACTCGACCGCGCAGACGGACTCGATGGCGAGCCCGTCGACGGCGTGATCTCCAACGACGAGGCTGGGGAACTTCCGCCGTATCGCTTGCCGCGATACTCGGCTAAAGCGTTCGAAGCGGCCACGCATCATTATAGGTGGCGTTGTCGCTCCGAATAGCGTGCTAGTGACCAGTCCGTAGGCGCGCAACGACAGCAGGCGGCCACAACCGGTTCTGAGTCGACGCGAATGGGCTTCCCGACAGCGGTCGTTCCGGGTCTCCGATCCGTGCCCGATTGCCAATCCAGGAAGCATCCGCGACGATGCCAAATAGGTAGCGGGGGCACTCGACATGGCCGAAGGCGATGATATTAACAAGAGCGCTGGCGCCCCAACCATTTGCTACGCGGCGCGGCACGTCATCAATCAAGCGCTGGGGCAATGGGTCGGTTTGGCCGTCTGTTGCTGTCTGAACGTCTGCGCGGCACGCGCATACGCCGAATCAGGCCCACTGGTACGAATTGACTCCGGAACACTAGAAGGTGCGCATTTCGGGCCAGCGCGAGACGAGATGATGTTCCTAGGCATCCCGTATGCGGCGGCGCCCATCGGTGATCTACGCTGGAGACCGCCGCACCCTTCCGTGAACTGGCGGGGCACTCGTAACGCAGGCTCGTTTGGGTCCTCCTGCCCCCAGGCCGACGACCCAGATATGGAAGCCCTCAAGCAAGAACTTCAAACGGTCGAACCGTATTTCAGCACACGCACGGACGAGGACTGCCTTTATCTGAACGTCTGGACGACGAACCTACCGGATAATCACGCCGGCGCGAAGAAACTCCCAGTGATGTTCTGGATTCACGGAAGCAGCGATTCCGGCAGCGGTCAACTGCCACCTCTGCTGGGTCCTGCGCTGGCACGGAAGGGTGTAGTCCTGGTCAGCGTCAATTATCGCTTTGGGGCGCTCGGCTTCATGGCCCATCCCGCCCTCACCGCGGAATCGCCGCACCATGCCTCCGGCAACTATGGAATTCTCGATCTAATCGCCGCGCTCCAGTGGGTTCATCGGAACATCGCGAAGTTTGGCGGAGATCCAGCGAACGTGACGATTTTTGGCTTTTCCGCAGGCGGCGGACTGGTGTGTTACCTGATGACTTCGCCTCTGGCTCACGACCTATTCCAGCGCGGCATCATAGAAAGTAGCGGCTGCGCCGACATCATTTCTCCCGAGTTGAAAACACGCGCTAGCTATTGGGGTGGCGTCGGCACAGCTGAGGAGATTGGTCTGCGACTGATGCAGGACCTAGGGATTCAGGATGGTCCTGACGCCCTTGCAAAGCTACGGTCGAAGTCCCCGAAGGAAATCATGAATGTCACAGCTCGTGACGGCGCAGTGACGTTTGAAATCGAAAGCGTCATTGATGGCTGGGTGCTTCCCGAACAGCCTGCCAAGGCCTTTGAGCAAGGGCGTCAGCTAAGGGTGCCGGTGCTTATCGGAAGCAATGCGGATGAGGCCACTACCATGATTGAGGAGACGCTGAACGGACCTCCAACGCTCGCCAACTACAAAGCCTTCTTGCGAACGCAATTCTTTGGTTACACCGACGATGTACTCAAAGCGTATCCTGCGACTACTGACGAAGAAGCACGCGCGGCTTTTCTTACGTTCGGCACCGACTACGAGTTCGGTAACTCGGCCCATATGATCGCGAGGGATGTCGTGCGCGGTGGGCAGAAAGCGTGGTTTTATCAATTTACATATACGGCCGCGGCGCAACCCTTTTACGCGGGCCTAGGCGCGTTCCACGGGATAGAACTCAAGTTTCTAACCGGATGGTTTCGTCCAAGTCGCTGGGGTAACCCCAATGCGGAAGACAGAAAAATGATGAACCTAGTGACCGGCTATTGGACGCAGTTTGCGAAAACCGGCGACCCCAACGGCCCGGGACTCCCAACGTGGCCAGTGTACGATCCGAACACAGACTTGGTGCTCGAGATCGGGCACAACGTCAAGCTGCGGCCGACGCCCCATGCGGACCGCTTCCCGCTGTTCGAGCGCAGCCTGAAGGCTAGGCTCGATGCCATCGGACACTGAGGTGGCGCCACGCCGGATAAGGCGTGGCGCTAGCCGCTCACTACGCACAGCATCTGCCTGAGCGGCGCATCATGATGCAGGCTTGGGCTGACTATCTGGACGGTCTACGCTTGGCGCCGGGTCAAGAGACGTCCACCACCCTCTTCTCACGATTCGCGTCGGCTCATGCAGTAGCGGAACGGACGCGCCTGCTGCCGGATCGGCTGTAGTTCCGGTTTTGACCCCGAGTTGCCGTTCGCGAGCGGCCGCTTCCGGCTACCCGAGCTGGCCTACTTTCACCAAGCTCTTAAGTCGGAAATTTCAACTCCCGCTCAAGCGCCTGAAAGCGCGGCTCTTGGCGCAAGGGGTCCAGGAGCGGGTCGGTCTTCAGATTCTCCAGGCCCGAGTCACGCCGCCGCAGCGCTGTCTCCAGCCATTCGAGCGATTTCGCCCGATTGCCCCACTGCGCATAGATCGTGGCGTACGCATAGGCTCCGGTATCGCCTGCGGTTGCCTTGAATTTCGCGAGGGCGGCTTCCGCATCGGCGTGACGTCCGAGCTTGTCGTAAGTCAACGCCAAGCAGAACTGTACGTACTCGCTCTCTGCGGCGTTCTCCTCGCAGGACGTGCGAGCGCTTTGGAGGTCACCGAGCAGGTAATAAGCTTCCCCGATAACGACGTGGATTCCGGGGGCTCCTCCGACGGCCAGAGCTTCATTGTAAGCCGCTATGGCCTCCTCGTAGCGCCGCAGGCTCGACAGAGCAGCGCCGAGAAAGACATGGGAATACGCGTTCAACGGATCCAGCTCCGCCGCTCGACGAAGCGATTTGAGTCCTGAGTCCGTCCGACCCATGTTAACCGCAAACGCACCGTAATCTCGCAACACTCGACCATCGCCGGGCGCAAGTGCCAGCGCCCGCTCGTACTCCTCAAGGGCAGGAGTGAACTCGCGGAAAGACGCGTAAACGATAGCCAGAGCTAAGTGGCCTTCACCCAAGTTGGGCGCCAAAGCGATGGCCTTGCGTGCGTCCGCGACCGCGTTATCCCGGGCGATGCGGGCGGCTGAGTCGGTTACGGCCCATAGCGTCGCGAAGGTCGAGAGTGCGATCGACCGATCTGAGTAACTGACAGCGTAGTCCGGGTCCAGGCGGATCGCGTCCGTAAAGGCTGCGATTGCCGCTTGGGATTCTTTTGCGTTATGAACCTTCCAGTAGGCCTGTAAAGCACGGAGATGGGCATCGAACGCCGCTGCGTTGTGGGTTCCCCCGACCTCGATCTTCGCCGCCTCGTCGCCGAGCAGGGTTACCTTGAGCGCGCCCGCTACGGCAGTGGCGATCTCAGTCTGCAGTTTCAGCACGTCACCCAAGTCCCGATCATAGGTCTGCGACCAGACGTGAAAGCCTGTGATGCCGTTCACCAACTGCGCAGTGACGCGCACGGTACGTGCAGAGCGGCGTACGCTGCCCTCCAGCACGGCGCCCACGTTGAGCTTGTGCGCCACGGTGGCGATATCAGGGTGCTCGCCCTGAAACGAGAACGAAGAGGTGCGCGCCGCGACCTGCAACTCGTTGATGCGGGTCAGGGAGTTGAGCAATTCCTCCGTCAGGCCCTCGGAGAAGTACTCTTGCTCCTTATCGCCGCTCATGTTCACGAACGGCAGCACCGCGATCGAGTGCGGCGGCGGGTTGAAGACGGTGGCTGGAGCGCTCTGAGCTGCAGGCGCCGGTGCCGCTCCTATCTCCGCACCACGCTTCGAGAGCACGAGTCGGTTTGCCGCGAAGTATCCGAGTGCGACGACGACGACGGCAATCGTCGCGAGGAGCGCCGCCTTCGACCGCCGGGATGCCAGGATGGGCTTTCGGGTCGAAGGTGCAGCCGGCACGCGAGCCGCGGCCGAAGGAGTCCTTGTCGGCTCCTGTGTCGGCTCCTGTGCCGGCTCCACTGACAGCAGCCGCCGTACACGCTCGACGAAGGCAGCGGGTGTGACCCCGTCGGGCAGGCGTGTCCATTGCACCTCCCGAAATCGCTCTGGCACGCGTTCATCATCATCACGTGTGTCGTCGATGATGACCGGCAACAGGAAGGCCTTGTCGGCATCCATGAGGTGAGAGCGATCAACCGCCAGCTTCCATTCAAGACGGAAGTACCCCTCACGACGATCGTGCGTGGTGTGAGAGATTACCGGGAGAAACAGGGCGCAGGTCTTGATCTGCTTGCGGATCGACTGATCCCAGGCGTCCCCGCCCCGCAGCTCGCTCTGGTCGAACCAGACTTCGATGCCCGCCGCCCGGAGGGCTTCGCAGATACGGCCGGCCGCCTCCGCGTCCTGCGAGGCATAGCTGATGAAAACGGCGTGACAAGTGCTACTCAAGGTGCGCAGCCGTTCTCGATCATTTCGAACTTCCCCCTAGTCGTTTCGAATGGTCGCGGATGCCTGCCGGGTTGGCAACCGGCGTGGATTCAGAGCCTAGGATGTCCGCTTCGGGGCGGCAATTTGGCGTAGCTGTTGGACCGCTTGTGGCCGAAGGCGGCCCGTCAGCCGATCCCAGCCAACCAGCTGTGAACCACATGACGACCGTACCAGTCATCTCTTTACGCGCAGCGCGCCTGTGAAGTCCCGCTTGCCGATGCGCAAGCCCTTCCAGCGCAGGATGTCGTAAGTCGTCGTTGCATGAAAGTAGAAGTTCGGCTGCGAGAAGGACAGGAGGAAGTTCTCGGCAGTGAAGTCGAGATAGCGTTCGCCGCGTGCGAAGCGCATGTCGCGACCCACGAAGCCGTCGACCTCGGCCGGCTCGATCACCTCGAGTGCGGCGAGCGTCTCCGCGATCCGCGCCTTGAGCGTCGCAAAACTCTCCGGAGGCGGGGTCATATCGGGAGAGAAGACACCCCGTCGCACGCCCTCGATCGCGCCGAGCGAATGCACCGCGGTCGACTTCACCTGATACGCAAAGGGCAACATGTCCTCGGCCAAGCGCGCTTGAATGATTTCCTCAGGCGCGATGCGCTTCTCCACGCAGAAGGCCTCGGCGGTGCTGAGGAGGCCCGAAACAGAACTCAGAATCTGTTGGTAGGAGGGGATCGTGGCGGCGTACAGGGAGAAGCCCATGGGATTTCCTCGAAAGCAATCACTGTGGAGGATTCGGATCTTAGTGCTGTTGACCCGGAGCTGCCGGTGGCGACCAGCCGCGTTTGCCAGCCTCATGGCAATGCCTGTCGCGTCGCGCGACTACCCTGGCATTACCACCATCCGCGGCGTTTGAACCAGAGGATTGGCAGCACTGTACTCAATGCGATCAGCGCCAATCCGTAGGGATAGCCCCAACGCCATCCTAACTCCGGCATGTTGTGGAAGTTCATGCCGTACATGCTGGCGATCAATGTCGGAGGAATCCCGACTACCGACACGATCGTCAGCACTTTGAAGATTTCGTTCTGCTCGGTATTAATAAAGCCGAGAATTGCGTCCAGCAGAAACTGCGTCTTACCGCTCAGATGCGTCTCGAAATCTACCAAAGAGAGTAGGTCCTGCTGTGCCGTTTTCAGGTGAGTTTTCAATTCTGGTAGCAACCAAGCCGCCGCCGCCTCAGAAACAAATCCAACAATTCGCTGCAAGCCGAGCAGACTTTCGCGAATCCGTGACAATTGATCTCCCGCGCTGCCCACCGCCTTGAGGCTTTCGCGTAGAGCATGTGTCATACGTTTGCGACGAACCGCCGAAGCAAGCGAGTCTTGGCCGAAGGTGTTTGCTGAGAGGGCGGCCAGGCTGTTGCTGGAGGTCTCAAGCATATCGGCGGCGAAGTCCACCATGCCGTCTATCACTGCGACGAACACCGCTGCGCTGCTCATGTGCGGGTCCTTTTCGACCTGTGCCTTAACTTTGGCGAAGGCATGCACGTCGGAGTAACGGACGGTGACCAGCAACTCTGGCGAGAGTATGAAGCCGAGCGGCAGAGGCGCGAAGCCTGCGGACGCGTCTTGAATTGCGAGGGGCATGTTCACGTACAGAACTTGACCCTCCGCTCTGACGCGGCTGGAGGTTTCAACCTCCTGCAAAGACTCGCGTGAGGGTACGTGGACGCGATATTCCGCCGAGACTTTTGCAGCCTCATCCTGCGCCGGATTGACCAAGTCCACCCATATGGGTCGATCGGGTCGTGAGCGCGAGCCCGGGGTGCTGGCGGTGCCAGAAGTGTTCGGCATGACGCTGCGATTATCCCCCGACTGGATCACCGGATGAAATAATCCGGGTGACCCGAGGGCGTCACTCCGCGCGAGTGGCCGTTCTTGCCGCCATTTCACCCAAGTCTATGACCGGTCTTGGCCGGGTGCTGCCGGTTGGCGGTTGATGACTCAAGGATTCATGAAGACACCCGGCACAGATACCTCGCTGTCCGCGAAGTCAGTAGGCGCCCTCGTCAGAAGGC
>Ga0209380_10001394_pt1 | contig 16285 bp, 15 predicted proteins | sample HubBroMetageWFT6_FD_188347 | JGI IMG/M metagenome (GOLD analysis project Ga0209380, IMG submission 188347) | Warmed and freeze-thawed soil microbial communities from the Hubbard Brook experimental Forest, New Hampshire - Hubbard Brook CCASE Soil... | ecosystem: Environmental > Terrestrial >...
TCGATCAGCCGTTCGCGCGTAAGTCCTTCATAATTCTTGGACTTTTTCGCGCCGTTGCCTGCGAGAGCCAGCTTAGGGTCAGTTTTTGTGGTCGCCATCGGCTCGCCGTTGTTTTAGGTTGTCTGCCCTACGTTATCGCGCGTAGTCATACTATAGATTCTCGAAGTCGTTCCCAGGGTTCACGCCACGGCTCAGTTTCGCGCCTGGCTGAGATTCCGGTTACGCCAAAACCTGTTGCATTGTAAATGGTTCGCCGGGCGTGAGGAAACAAGCAAGTGGGCAACCGAGCCAACCCATTCACTCTCTCACACTTTGGTAATCGCATCTCAAAGCTGAGCTCCCGTAAGCTTTTGGTAAGTTTGCTTATGAGTTCCCCAGCGCGAGCCAGAATCTCGGGCACGGCGGAAGCAACCGTTCCGTCGCGGTGGGGCGCATTTCTGTTTGTGATAAAAGCAACCTTGCTGCAAGCCCATCGCGGAGTAATGAACTTGCTGACTGTTGTGCCCCGTCATGTAGCCGACGCGAAAGCCGCGTTTGGCATGCAGATCGCCGCGGTGCGAACCCTGTTATGGACAACCGAGAGCATGGTCGAACGCTCGCTCCAATTGGGCAAGGTGCAGAATCTGCGCGTGGCGGCGCGCGCCTTGCATGGGGTGGTGGTTCCCCCCGGACAGACTTTCAGCTTCTGGCGGCAACTTGGACGCACCACGCGGGCAAAAGGCTACGTCCCCGGACGCGAACTGCGGGAGGGCTGTCTGATTCCAGCGATCGGAGGGGGCATCTGCCAGCTCTCGAATGCACTTTACGACGCCGCGCTGCAGAGTGGCTGCGAAATTGTGGAGCGTCACGCGCACTCGCGAGTGGTGCCTGGTTCTGCCGCGGAGCTTGGCCGCGACGCTACGGTGGCGTGGAATTATGTGGACCTGCGTTTCCGTCCACGGCAAGGCCTGCGCATTCATGTGCAATTAAGCGGGCAGGCGCTGACGGTTCGATTCCTGGCAGCGCTGCCCGTAAGCATTAAAGTTATTGCGGCAGCCCGAGCAGAAACTCTACCGAGGCCGCTGGACCCGATCGCGCACACTTGTACGGACTGTGGCGTCAATGCGTGTTTTCGACACATCGAACCGGAAACCAGCTCTGCCGGTAATAAACGGGCTTATCTGCTGGACGAATGCTGGCCGGAATTTCTGACTTATATCGAGCGGCAGGCCACGATTGAAGATTTTATAGCGGCGCCGGCTGCCTTTGGCCGCTACCGTGGCGTAGGGGAACTGAGAGCAAAAGCTCGCAGCCTGCACTCGACGTGGAGGCCTGCGTTCTGGCGAGCGATACGAATGCGGTCGGCACAGAACGTCCCGAGCCGTCTGCAAGCTCAACTCATGGGCTCGGAGCAGATTGCCGAGACCATGGCTGCCGCTGTGCCATTTGAAGCCAGCCACGTCGTCACAGCGCAATCCTTGCTTCCGTTTCTGTGGAACAGCGGCGCGCTCGGCGGGCGAACATTTGACGTTTTCATGACGCGCATGCCGCTGGCGCATCTGCACCGGCTTCTGGATGAAGCCAGCGCGCAGAATCCGCAACTCGCAACGTTGCGCGAGTACCGCGCACCGCAGTGGATGACTGACGCCGAACAGGAAGCTCTGGCATCTGCTCGCCGGATTATCTCACCGCACGTGGCAATCGCCGAGCTCTTCGGCGAACGGGCCCTGCAGTTGCCGTGGCATCTGCCAAAGGTTTCGTCTGGGCGGCGCGGACGCGCGGTTGTGTTTCCTGGCCTGACCGTAGCGCGAAAAGGCGCCTTGGTGTTACGTGCCGCCATGGTCTCTTCGAACCGCGACCTTATGATTCTCGCGGGAAATCTGGAGCAGGCCGATTTCTGGCAGGGAGTGCAAGTCGCGCCGCTGGCCCAAAACTGGCTGGAGAATGCTGCGCTGGTCGTGCAGCCGGCGCTGCTCGAGGATAATCCGCGGGCCCTGCTGCGAGCCGTGGCTGCGGGAATTCCGGTGATCTGCACCCGTAACTGCGGTCTTGGCGATTTGCCGAATGTCACCACGGTGGAATTCGGGAACGTAGAACAACTCCGCCGCGCGATCTCATCGACGCTGCAGAATGCTGACGACTGAATGCCGGGTGCTTTATTCTGAGAAGGCATGATTCGGACATTCCGCGCCTTCGACCCCCGCTCCATCAAACTGGTCATCTTCGATCTCGACGGGACGCTGATTGATTCGCGCCTCGACCTGGTGCATTCGGTCAACGCGGCGCTGCGCCACATCGGACGGACGGAGTTGCCGGACCATGTCATTGCCAGCTACGTGGGCGACGGCGCACCGATTCTGATCCAGCGCGCTCTGGGCGGCGAGGTTGTGGACGAGGCGCTGGTCCGCAAGGGGCTCGAGTTTTTTCTCAAGTACTATCGCGAGCACAAGCTCGACCACACCATCGTCTATCCTGGAATTGCCGAGGCGCTGGCGGCGATTCAGAATTCAGCCAGCCAGTCCCAGAACGGCGCGCCACGCAAGTTGGCGGTCCTCTCCAACAAGCCGGTCATTCCCTCGAAGGCGATTGTCGACGCGCTCGGGCTGGGCCAATTCTTTTCGCAGATCTATGGCGGCAACAGCTTCACCACAAAGAAGCCCGATCCCGAGGGCGCGCGCCGGTTGCTCGAAGAGTATGGCGTGCAACCTCAGAACGCCGCGATCATCGGTGACTCCCACGTCGACGTGAATACAGGGCGCAATGCTGGCATGGTCACTGTCGGCGTAACTTACGGCTTTGCTCCGCACACGTTGCAGGACGAGCCTCCCGATGTGATGGTGGATCATCCCAGCGAATTGCCGGCGCTGTTTGCAGCACCATGATTCGCTACACCATGATTCGCTACAACATGTGATGGGTGCCCGAGGTAATTCGTAGAGACGTAACTGGTTAGGTCTCGCATTACCACGGACGCCATTCACAGGCGGCGCACGCAAGAGACGTAGCAAGCTGCGTCTCTAGGAATTACACCAGATTCGCGCACCATGGTTGGTGCAGCCGAACGACAAGCTGATGAACGCAAAGAGGTTGCGAGGTTCAGGCGCCGTGGAGCAAATTCCTCGTATCGCATTGAAAATAATATAGTTACATCTCGACGCTAAAGCGGTTTAACTTCCCCTCCTGGGCGTTCGATTTGCCTCACGCACCGATGGTCGGGTGCACCGTCCACAAGCGGGTGTGGGCTCCCAAATCACCGCGCGGGGCAGTTCCTGAGCCGATTGCCAGGAGACGATCGCCGTCAAACGATCACCTCCGGGTGCGGGGTCGCATTCGTACCTGCAAATCAGGTTCGTCTCGTTATTCGTCTCGCTACGGTCGAGCGCAAGGTCAAAGGCTGGCGGGCTAGAGTGCCCGCTGCACATAAGCAAATTCAACGGCAAGGTCAAACCTGGGGATGATCGGGCATCACCCTCTCTAAGGCATGCGTACGTTACACTGCTGCGACAGGGAAGAACGCTGACAAGGCAAGTCGCTCTTCCTCCACATCTCCCAACTCATGACCGCATCTACATCTGCTCTGTCTGACTTCACTGCCAAAGAATTGCGCAAGTTGCGCAGCATGAAAAATCCGTACGGCATTCAGAAATTTCTGGATGCCATTCCCTATCACCTGGAAGACACCGCGTGGTCACCGCGCAAAGTTCTCGCCGAACAAACCGCGCATTGCCTGGAAGGCGCGATCTTCGCGGCGTCGGCGCTGCGGGCAAACGGGTACCCTCCGCTACTGCTGGATTTTGAAGCTGAACTTGACACCGACCACGTGATCGCAATCTTTCGCGAGAACGGATACTGGGGCGCCGTCGCCAAGTCAAACTACAGCGGATGCCGCTGGCGCGAGCCCATCCACCGCTCGCTGCGCGAGCTGGCGTTGAGTTATTTCAATGGTTACTGCAACCTGCGGCGTGAGCGCACGCTGCGCCGATACTCCGGCCCCGTCGACCTGAAGCGTTTTGACCGCCAGCACTGGATGACGACCGAGAAGCCGGTGTGGTTTATCGTCTATCATCTTTTCGATATCAAACACTACTCGCTGATCACGCCGGCCCAGGCGAAACGTTTGCATCGCGTGGACGAACGGCTGTTTCAGGCAGAATGTTTGGGAAAGGCATTCAAACGCGAGTCTTAACTGGGCTTGCTGAAGCACGCTCGCCGAGCAGAGTCTCGCCGCATTACAGTTCGGCGTGCAAATGCGAATTCGGGTCGGGATTAAGATTAGAAGTCGCTGAGGTCTTCATTACCTGCGCTAAAGCTCCAGGGGCTTTCCGCCGATTCCAGATAGTGGTGCGTCGCGCACGCGAAACGCCGCAGTCCGGCAGATGGTTCGCCCGGACTCGGCTGCGGCCCCCGGGGGAATTTAGAACTTGGAGCTTGGGCCCGCACTCCAGAGTTTACGACATGCAAGCTGCAGCGGATGCGCGCCGCCATCCCCGGTTCAAGCTCGAGGCCGAGCTCCGGATCTATCCCCGCAACAGTCCGGTGGTTCGAGGGCACACCGTCGACATCAGCGAATCCGGCGTATCCGCCATGCTGCGGGTTGAGGTCCCTTTGGGCGCAGTGGTTCGGCTGGAGTTCGATCTTCCGCTGGGCAGCGTTGAGGTTCCTGCGCTAGTTCGCCAGAAGAACGCATTTCGCTACGGCTTCCAATTCTTGGAGACCAGTACAACCCGGGAAACCATTGGACGCACCTGCGCGCAACTCGCCCTCGAGCAGTCCCCGCGCTTGCAATTGCGAGGCGACAATCCTGGCACGGGCTGAACTCGCGCGGAATATAATAGAAACATGAAGCAGAAGTATTGGCTGCTGCTCTGGCTCCTGGTATTGAGCGCAGTGGGGCAGAGCGCCCTCGCACAAACCCCCGCGGGGCAGCCCGCGCCTGACATGGCGTATGAATCGCATCACAGGCTACTGCTCGAAAATTCTCAGGTTCGTGTGTTTTCGTTGAAGCTGGCATACAGCGAAAGCGAGTTCACGCGCCACGATCATGCCTTTCTGCTAGTTACGTTGGAGGATTGCCAGCCGGCAATGTGGCTCGAAGATCAGTCTCCCATCGTAGCCGGGACGTTGAAGCAAGGTGATGTAAACCTCGTGTCCGGCCTCGGGGCGCGCGGTATACGGAACGACCAGACGAGCACGTGCCGCTTCGTCGTGGTCGAGTTTCTGGATCTCAGGGCCACAATGAATGCAGGCACTGGATATGCGGGCACCGGATATGCGGGAAACGCCGGGCCGTCGGTGGATCCGGTGGCCAAGGTGGACGCGGCGGCCAAGTCGATCGCCACTGTGCCGCTCGGCGCATCGTATGTCACTACGGCATACCTGCCACATGGCGAGTCCATTCCCGCCCGGCCGAAAGACATTGGCGAGTTGCTAATTCCCATCACAGGCCTGGAGCTCAAGGCCGAAGACGATCGCGCCATTCGCAAATCGGCGGGCGAGGTGGAATGGATCGAAGCTGGGAGCGGGTCAGCGTGGGAGAGTGCCGGTTCGGCCCCTGCGCGGTTCGTGCTGGTTCGTTTTCTGCCGGACGATTCTGCGGGAAGCGAGAAGTAGGCTCGCAGGCGACGAGCCTCAACCATGTTGACTTTGGCCGCTTCGCCGCTGTAATTTTTGCCATTACCCAACGTCGACCTATTCGCATGAGGACTCAGATTCAGAGCTTCGCGGTCTCCGCATTTCTTTCCGCACTCCTGTTCTCCCTGTTCGTCTGCCTGGCCGTTGCGCAGGAGGATCATCCGGCAGCGTCGGCTGACTCTGCTGTCGACGCCGCGTCCAAACTCGATCCAAACCCAAAGCTGGACTTAACTCCCGACGCCCACGGCGGATTGTCGGAGCACCAGATGCAGGAGTTGTTTCGCGTAGTGGCCAGTAAGGATGAGGAAAACGATAAGCGCTTGCGCGACTACACCTACATCGAGCGCAACGAAGAACACAAACTAGACGGGGATGGGCAAACCAAGTCTACCGAAGCAAAAACCTATGAAGTGATGGAATTGTACGGCGAGCAGGTGCGGCGACTCATCGAAAAAGATGACAAGCCGCTTTCGGACAAGGACAAAGCCAAAGAAGAAGAGAAGATCCAGAAGATTCTCGACAAGCGCAAGAACGAGTCGGACGAGGAGCGCAAGAAGCGAGAAGACAAAGAAGAAAAAGATCGCGAAGACGGGCGCAAGTTTGTGCGCGAGGTTGCCGACGCTTACAACTTCACCCTGGTAGGAACGGAAGTGCTCGGCGGACGCGAGGCCTGGGTGATTGACGGCGAGCCGCGTCCGGGATACGAGCCGCACATGAAGGACGCAAAGTTCCTGCCCAAGTTCCACGGACGGGTGTGGATCGACAAAGACGATCTGCAATTAGCCAAGATGAACGTGGAGGCGATCGAAACGGTTTCTATCGGATTGCTGCTGGCGCGCATCCACAAAGGCACGCGGATGATGCTGGAACAGACGCGGGTGAACGACGAAGTGTGGCTGCCGCTCCACATCACCTTCAAGGTGGACGCGCGCGTAGCGTTGTTCAAAGGCTACAAGATGGACGGCGATGACACTTTCCGCGAATACAAGAAGTTTCGCACGTCGGCGAAGATTGTGGGCCTGGGAGACGCGAAGCCGTAACCATCGAGTTACGAACCCGCCTCGCCACAGAGCGCTTTGTCATTCTGAGGCCCGCCTCTTTTGCGCGCCGAAGAACCTATGCAACTTGCCGTTAATGCGCTGCCGGCAAATTGCATAGGTCCCTCGCTTCGCTCAGGATGACAAACTGCGTTGAGAGAAACTACACACTACCGCCCCGCTAATTTCATTTGACTTATCCACGGCGCTGCGCGATACCTCTAGGGGCATCCGCCATGTGGAAACGCATTCTACTGCTGGCCACGATTTGCTCGGCTGTGCAGGCTCCGGCGCGGGATAAGCCGGAGAACTGGGTGCAGGTGCGCAGCCCGCACTTCACGATCATCAGCAACTCCAATGAAAAGCAGGCTCGCCGCGTGGCCGACCAGTTCGAGCGCATGCGGTCGGTATTTCACAAGCTCTTCCCCAAGCTACAGATTGACCCTGCCACGCCCATCATCGTGCTGGCTACAAAGGACGAGAAGGATTTCCGCGCGCTGGAACCGGCCGCGTATCTGGCGAAGGGACAGGTCAAACTGGCCGGACTTTTCCTGACCGCGCTGGATAAGAACTACGTTCTGATGCGGCTCGATGCCGAGGGCGACCACCCCTATTCCGTGGTGTATCACGAATACACGCACCTGCTGTTGAGCAAAGCGGATTGGATGCCGCTGTGGATGAACGAGGGCCTGGCCGAGTATTACCAGAACACGGATATTCGCGAGAAGGAAGTGTTCGTGGGCGAACCGAGCACAGAAAACGTAGTTCTGCTGCGCGCGAACCGCATGCTGCCGCTGGCCACGCTGTTTACCGTGGACCACACGTCGCCTTATTACCATGAAGAGAACAAGGGTTCCATCTTCTACGCGGAGTCGTGGGCTCTCACTCACTACATCCGGGTCAAGGATTCGCAGGAGAACACGCACCGCTTGACCGACTACGCCACGCTGCTGATGCAAAACGTAGACGCGGTGACCGCGGCGACGCGCGCGTTTGGAGATTTGAAACAGCTGCAAAGCGCTCTGGAAGATTATGTGCAGCAGAATGCATTTCACTACATGAAAGTGGCTGCCACAACGGATGTAGATGAATCGGCGTTTCAGGCCCAGGGCCTGACGAGTTTACAGGCTGATGCCGTGCGCGCCGATTTTCTGGCCTACAACGAGCGTACCGCGGACGCCCGAGCGCTGCTCGATCATATTCTGCAGGAAGACCCCAACAACGTTTCCGCGCACGAAACCATGGGCTATCTCGCATTCCGTCAGCGCCACATGGACGAAGCGCGGAACTGGTATGCGCAAGCGGTAAAACTCGATTCGCAGAGCTTCCTTGCGCATTACTACTTCGCGGCGATGTCGATGAATGGCACGGTCGCGTCCGCGGACGAAGCGCAAGTGGAGAGTAGTTTGCGGGCCAGCATCAAGCTGAATCCGTCGTTCGGACCAAGTTATGACTCGCTGGCCATGTTCCTCGGCATGCGGCATCGCAACCTCGACGAAGCTCGCATGATGGGTCTGACGGCCGTGGGACTGGAGCCGACGAACTTAAGCTATCGGATGAATGTTGCGAGCGTATTGCTGCTGATGGAGCGTGGCAAGGACGCGGAGGCGGTAATCCGCAACGCCCTGCATTTCGCCAAGACTCCGGAGGAGACCGCCAGGGCGCAGAGCTTTCTGGAGCATGCCGAGGAATACGCGGAGGCCCAGGAAGATCGCCGGCAGTACGACCAACAACTCAAGGCGGGAACGGCCCAGGTAACGGCCACCGGCAGCGTGCCGGAAGCCGAGGGCGCCTCCGCTTCTCCGCCGGCGGAAGAGCCGGTTCCGAAAGGGCCTTACCATTTTATGGTGGGAGTGCTGAAAGACGTGCACTGCAGTGCTCCTGCGATGGACCTGAATTTGGTTTCAGGCGGGAAGACGCTGGGATTGCATACTGGTAATTATTTCAAGCTTTCGTTCAGCGTCCTCAGCGTTAAGTTGAAGGGCGCTCTCAATCCCTGCGCGGATTTGGAGGGGAGACCGGCGAAAGTCGAATACGTGGAATCGGCGGGCAAGAGCGCGGCAGTGGTGGTGGCGATCGAGATTCATAAGTGAGCGAGGGGCGAGTCGGGTAATTTTGTGTGCAGCGGGCACTCTTGCCCGCTGGTCTGTCGGTGATGCAAGCAAGCGGCAAGAGTGCCCATTCCACAGGGGAAAATCCTATCTGTTCGGACCGTTTATAATAGAGAGATTCTCTCTTGGTGAAATTGGCGCCTGTGAGGGTGGCGGCGAAAAGGCAACGCTGGCTGGGCTCGCTGGACAGCCGGGGCGGCTGTCCCCACAGGGCCATTGCTGCCCGTCTCTCGCGGGTTGGGTTCAAGCTAAGAGCTAAGAACTATCGGCTAAGAGCTTCTCTATGGACTTCAAACTGGTTTCCGATTACACGCCGCAGGGCGATCAGGGGCGCGCCATCGAGGCGCTGCTGCGCGGAATCTATGACCGCGAAGCGCATCAGGTGTTGCTCGGCGTCACGGGATCCGGCAAAACTTTCACCATGGCCAAGGTGATTGAGGCGGTGAACCGTCCGGCGCTGGTGATGGCGCATAACAAAACCCTGGCGGCGCAGCTCTATCACGAGTTCAAGAATTTCTTTCCGCACAATGCGGTCGAGTATTTTGTATCGTATTACGACTATTACCAGCCTGAGGCTTACGTTCCGGCCGCCGATCTCTACATTGAAAAAGAAGCGACCATCAATGACGAGCTCGACAAGCTGCGGCTTTCGGCGACGCGGTCTCTGTTTGAGCGGCGCGATGCGCTGATTGTGGCGTCGGTCAGCTGCATCTACGGCCTGGGCTCGCCGGAAGCGTATTACGGCATGATGCTGTTTCTCGAGCAGGGCCAGAAGATCAAGCGGGAGGACATCACGCGCAAGCTGGTCGACATTCTTTACGAGCGCACCAACGGCGACTTCCGGCGCGGGACGTTTCGCGTGCGCGGCGACGTGGTCGAGGTCTTCCCTACTTATGACGACATGGCATATCGCATCGAGTTGTGGGGCGATGAGATTTCGTCGCTGACGCAGATTGACCCGCTGTTTGGCACGGTGAAGCAGAAATATGGGAGGCTGCCGATTTATCCCAAGACGCACTATGTGATGAAGGAAGAGACGCGGGCGTCGGCGGTGGACTCCATAAAGAAAGAATTAGCGTGGTGGGAAGTGGAACTGGAAAAACAAGGACGACTCGTGGAGTCGCAGCGCATTCATCAGCGGACCATGTTTGATCTGGAAATGATCAAGGCTATGGGTTACTGCCACGGCATTGAAAATTATTCGCGGCATTTCACGGGACGGCTGCCGGGCGAGCCTCCGCCGACGCTGCTGGATTATTTTCCGCGCGACTATCTGATGTTCATCGACGAGTCGCATCAGACGGTGCCGCAGGTGCGCGGCATGTATGCCGGCGACCGCTCGCGCAAGGAAACGCTGGTGGAGTATGGATTCCGCATGCCGTCGGCACTGGATAACCGTCCGCTGACATTTGAGGAGTTTGAGCATCGCACCAATCAGCTCGTCTATGTTTCGGCCACGCCGGGGCCTTATGAATTGACCAAGTCGGCGGGCGTGGTGGTGGAGCAGATTATCCGGCCGACGGGATTGATCGATCCGGAGGTTGAGGTGCGTCCGGTGAAGGGGCAGATTGACGATCTGCTGCACGAAATTCGCGCGCGCGTAGAAAAAGGCGAGCGCGTGCTGGTGACCACGCTGACCAAGCGCATGTCGGAAGACCTGGCAGAGTATTACGCCGAAGTGGGCGTGAAGTGCCGCTACATGCATTCCGAGATCGAAACACTGGAGCGGGTAAAGATTCTGCGCGACCTGCGCAAGGGCGAGTTCGACGTATTGATCGGCATCAATCTGCTGCGCGAAGGACTCGACCTGCCGGAAGTGTCGCTGGTGGCGATTCTCGATGCGGACAAAGAGGGTTTTCTGCGTTCGGCAGGGTCGCTGATCCAGACCATCGGCCGCTGCGCGCGGCATTTGAACGGGCGCGCGATTCTGTATGCCGACCGCCAGACTGACTCGATGAAGCGCGCGATGGATGAAACTTTGCGGCGGCGCGCGATTCAGACGGCGTACAACGAAGAGAATGGGATCACGCCGGAATCGATTGTGCGTCCGCTGGATATGACGCTGGCGGGAATCATCGCTGCCGACTATGCCGACCTGACTGGCGGCGAGGCGGAAGGCATTCCAGAGTTCGCGTCGCAGTTAGAAGTGAATGCCTACATTGCAAAGCTCGAAAGCGATATGCGGGAGGCGGCCAAGCGGTTTGAGTTTGAGAAGGCGGCGAAGCTGCGGGACACGATCAAGGAGTTGCGGACTAAGGAGTTCTTGTTCGCGTGAGGATTGAGATGGAGTGGAAACCGGCAACGATTGCGGAGGTCAAGCAGATGGTCCAGAACGATTGGGACAGGTGCGATCACCGGCAAACTAAGGTGTTTGAGACCTATCGAGTCGAGCCACACCTTGCTCCGATCGTTCGATTGGGAAATGTGGAATCCGTAGTAGTCGTGGCGCACAAGGGAAACCAGGTTATCTATTGGGAAGACGTAGAAGAGGGCTTTGGCGTTTCACCGGTCGGTAGCGACGGACAAATTCTGGAACAAGATTGCAATCAGAACAATTTCGGCTTGGCACTGAACTCTTGGGCTGAATGACGCGAAGTTAGTCCACTCCAGGTCGTAGCTTGCATCGCCGAATCAGCGCCGCAGGTGGTCGGTGGGCATCAGAATGCCGATCTCCCGCCACGGATCCATCGCCGGCAAATCCGCATCGCCGGTGATAATCACGTCTGTTCTCCCGTTCCATGCGACTTCCAGAAACTTGTCGTCGTTCGGGTCGCGGCATTCGCGGACGAGCTGAATGATCGAGACAAATTCGGCCGCGGCGGCTAGCGGCGCGAGGAAGCGTGCGCGGTCATTCCGACTCACATAACGATCGAACTTTGGACGGAATAGCGCGTCCTGCAGCTCACGCATTGTGAACTCGGAAAAAAGCAGGGCGCCTTCGATCTGCACTTTGCGCACGCCTGGCGCGGGAGGGAAAGCGAAAACACGGAGGCGCTGACGATCACATTGGTGTCGACGACGCAGCGCATCAGTCTTTCAGAATGTCAGCTAGAATCTCTTCGGTCATTCCGTTGGCGGCGGCTGGTGCGCTGATGCGATCCATGGTTCGCAGTAGTTCAGCGACGTTGAGTTTGCGAATGCGGTCGTATTCTTCCGCCGAGATGATCACGGCGACGTCGCGGTTCTGGCGTCGGATGCGAACTGGCTCGCGCTGGGCCGCATCGATGACGGCGGCGAAGCGCTGCTTGGCGTCGGTGGCGGAGACAGTCTTCATTTGTCTATTAAGGACAAAATAGACAACATCGAAGCTGCCGGCTGGGCGGACGAGGGCATCCGCCCCTCCACGATGACTACTTCTTGGTTAGCGTCCGTATGCCGCTGACGCGGCCAGCGGTTTGCGGTGGAAGGTGTAGCCGTCGAAAGTTTCGGAGCGGAAGTTTACGTTGGGAGCGCTGAGTTTTTCGGTTTGACTCAGGAAGAGGTATCCGCCGGGCTCGAGGTAGAGGTGCAGGCGCTCGAGCAGAGCGGTGCGTTGGACGCGCGAGAGGTGGGGCAACACGTCCATGCAGAAGATGCAATCGAAACGGCCGATGTAGACCGGCTTGGTCAGGTTCATGGTGTTGAAAGTGACCAGGCTGCGTACCCGCGGCTTTACCTGCAAGTGTGTGCCGTTTGCAGATCCATTCTGCGGCGGCTGCGAACCGTTCATGACGTCGCCGGGTTTTCCGTTCGACATCTCACTGTTCACCTGGCCGCGGTTCGCGAGGCCGCGGTTCGGTAGTCCGTCGAATGAATTTTTCTGAGACCCGTTCGAGCTCCCGTTGAATCCACTTTTTGAAAATGACGAGCGGATGGTGGCCGGAGGCAAGCCCGCCAGAGCAGACTGCGGATACAGGCCGCGCTCGGCGACTTCGATCGAAGACGCGAGCAAGTCGCTGCCCACGATGTGAATAGAGAATTCTCTTCCCGGTGGCGAAAAAATCTGGCCTGGAGCCGAGCCAGACGATTCGGTGATTCCGCCATTGCGGCTGGCCCCGTTCTTGCCGCCGCTCGACCCGTTGGAGCTTCCGTTTCCGTTGCTCGGGATCGCGGCATTTGCGCCGCTGTTTACAGCGCCGTTCCCGTTGCCGTTCGCAGCGATGTTCGCGGTGTTCACGGCAAGCGCGGCACATGCCGCCATGGCAATTGAATAAGCTTCTTCGCCGGTCGAGCAGCCCGCGCTCCACATGCGGAGTGTGGCGGGATTGTCCGGAGACTTGCGGGCAAAGAGCTGCGGCAAGACCTGGCGAGTTAGCGCATTCATGGCGCCGGGATGCCGAAAGAATCCCGTGTCTGTGTTCAACACGCCATCCAGAAAGTGCGGCAAACAGGTTGGATCCTGCTCCGCGGAGCGCAGCCGCTCCAGCACGGCCGCGACTGAGTCCAATTCCTGGGCCTCGAGATATTCCGCGACGTGCGCCGCCAGCGCGCTGTTGGGACAGTCCAACAGGATTCCGGCCTGGCGCTCGACCAGCAGCCGCAGATCGGAAAGCTCGTGCTCCAGAATCGTGCCGCCGGCCATCAGTCTGTGCATAGGTTTCCAGTTCAGCTTTCCGCTTTCAACTCTCGGCTTTCAGCTCTCAGCTTCTAGCTTCTAGCTGACCCTAAAACAATTTGTCATCCCGAACCGGGCGGAAGGCCCGGTGAGGGGCCTTACGTCAGCAGTATCCTCAACGGCGGCCGACGAGAAATGTTTCCCTCTCAATGCGTACCCGCCGCGGCCGCGTATAGCTTGCCGGAATCTTTTTCCGCCTCTCGCGCAGCAACATTCATTTCTTTTTCCAGTGAAGAAAAGCGCTGCAGAACTTCGTGAATGCGCAGGGTCATATTCCGGACGGTTTCGAGCTGGGCGCGGGCCTGGGCTGAGAGGCTTCCGGGCTCCAGCAGCAAGAGATCGGAGTTTCCCAGCACCGAGGTGAGCGCATTATTGAGGCCGTGTCGCATCTCGAGCATGTAGCGGCCCAAGGTGGCCTCACGCTCCAACTGGGCGCAGGTGAGTTCGGCGGCGCGGGCTCGGGCTTCGGCGCGGGAACGGTGCACGGCTTCGCAGGCAGCCGGCACCAGAATTTCAAGCCAGTTTTCGGCGCGCAGGATGGACACTCGCGGCCAGCGCCGGTGCACGAGTTCGGCGGTTTCAGAATCCTGGCAGACGCAAAAAATCGGCTGCCTGGCGGAATGCAGAGGCTCGAGAACCACGGATAACAACTCACGGCGCAATTCGCCGACGATGGCGATATCGAAAGAGTCCACCGCAAAGCGAGGCCACAGATCGCCACTGAGCATGGTGAAAGTCGGCACGCTGCGCTCCATCTGCCAGCGGGCCGTAACCCGCCGAGAGAAATCGACCTCGTCGGAGATGATCAGTACAGTGGGTTGATCCACGTTCCTTACCTTTTGCGGCGGTTCAGTTTCGCGCCGGGCTTGCATTCAGTTCTGCGTCACGTGTGACAAACTATTTCTTGCCGGTTGGCTTCGATCCCGACTCTGTATCCCAGTCCTGGTCGGCGGAGACTTCGAACTCCGGACCATCGTCGCTGGAAACGGAAAATTGGGCTTGGGGTTTAGCCGCCGAAGCTGCCGCGGGTTTCAGCGCTCCGGCTGCTGACTTCCCCGTGCTCGCAGGCTTCACGGGCGCGGCGATCTTCGCAGCAGGTTTGATGGCCGCGTTAGAAACTGCGGAGGTTGGCGCGCCGCCAGCGGCCTTGGCGGCAGCCGCTTTCGGTGCAACGGCAGCGGCCGGCGCGGGCTTTGCTGGAGTTGGAGCCGGAGCCGCGGGCCCTGCGGACTTCGGGGGCGCTGGTTTTCCAAGCACAATTTTCGCTGCTGCTGGCGCTGAATCTTTCTTTTCGGCCTCCGGCGCCTTGCCGCGTCCCAGCGCGTAATCCACCGATGCCCGCAAGTCGACCAGCATGCGTAGCGGGGTACCGGAGGAATATTCCGCCTGGAACATCACCTTCCACGATTGGCAGATAATCCGCAGCCTCGCGACCGGTTCCTGTGCCGAGAACTGTGCGCGGCGGCAATCGATGGCTTCGATCCCTTTGGTCTCAAGATCGTTGAGGCCGTCGAGAATGGCATTGAGATCATTGTGCATGAGGCGGAAGAAGGTGCGCCGCATGAGATATCCGAATCGGGTAAAGGCCACCAGCGCAATCGGGAGATAGAACAAGTCTCCGGCTTGCGTTTTGGCTTTGCGTCCTTGTTCAAGGATGCCGCCGTGCAACAGCTGATCGAGACTCTTGCACTTGCGCGCACCTTCCAGAACGCGATCCAGGGCATTCAGCCACAACGGGGTCTTCAGATCCACCTCGCCCAGCGCCGGTTGCAGGTACTGCGCTACCATGGCGAGATCGACGTCGTTGTCATCGAGTTCGCCGGGCGCGGCTGTGCTGAAGTATTGGACCAGGAGAAAATCAATTTTGTCGCGAGTCGCGTCGCTACGGGTGGGACTTGCCAGAAAGTGCCGCAGCAGTTCCAGAAGTCCTTCCTCATCGGCAAGTGGGCTGGACTGCAGAAACTGGCGCAATTGATGGACCTGGACGCGCTGGTCCATTTCCTCCAGCCATTGCGTGGCCTGCTCCACCGATTCGCGGCCGGGCGTGTCGGCCCCGACTTCCAGATCGGCGCAAGGCTGCACGTCGATGACGAATTCGCGCGCGATTTCAAAATAAATGGGGTAGAGCCGGCGGGCGGATTGCCACTGGGCGGCAAGATCTGGTGCTGGCGATGTCGATGTCATGATTTCACGATCCAGTTGGGCACGTCTCCAATAAAGCGGGCCGCGACAACGGTCTTGCCCGGGTGGTATTGCACCGCCACCACCGCAGCCTCGATATCCAGAGAACCATCGGAGTTGCGCAGACGCAACACGTCGGCAAACTCCAGAGGCGTGGTGCAGGCAAACAAGACTTCGCGCGGAGTGCCAAATTCGATGACGGTGGTCTCAGTGAAGGGACGGGCATTGGAGCCGGGCTCACCACCCCGCGCCAATTGCACCGGGATGCGCACCGGAGCAGCTTCCGGAAAAAAGCGGGCCAGCCCGGCTACTGTGCCGGCACCCTGCGCCGCGCGCGCCGCTGCTGTGGCTTGTTGCGCCAAAGCGTTCGCCCCCTTTTTGCCCCTTACCCGATAGCAAATGCGGCTGGGCTCCCCTCTTCCCGGTTAGGAAGAGCTTGGGGGAGCCGAGAATCCGCGGTTACATTGAGAACAGGTGCAAGGTGGGAACCAAAGCGGCGAACGAAAGGTCTAGCACCGCGGGTGGTGCATTTTCAGTGAGTTAGGGAGAGACGGAATCTCCTGCCAGAGGAAAGCACCAAGCCAGTGTCTCAATTTGAAACATCCGTCTCACTGCAGTCTTGATGGCCGCAGTGTCGCGAGAAAGCGGGAAGCGTGTACAATTGGCGGCCACACCCCCCGGTGGTCGTCTGTTAGGCGCTCTTTTCGATGAACGACACACCAGAGGACACCAGGACTACGGGTCCGCAGCCG
>Ga0209380_10001395_pt1 | contig 16282 bp, 16 predicted proteins | sample HubBroMetageWFT6_FD_188347 | JGI IMG/M metagenome (GOLD analysis project Ga0209380, IMG submission 188347) | Warmed and freeze-thawed soil microbial communities from the Hubbard Brook experimental Forest, New Hampshire - Hubbard Brook CCASE Soil... | ecosystem: Environmental > Terrestrial >...
GACGGCGCGCTCGAGCTCACCGGCGCGCAGATCACTGCCCAGGGAGTCTCGCTCGACCTGGAGGGCGCCGCGATCGCCGGCCGGCTTCTGATCGTCGAGGATCCGGACGGGCGCAAGCCCGTGTTCCGCGGGCTGGTGGACCTGGGCAGCGCGAACATCGCCGGCGGCATCTCGGCGCGCAACATGATCATCGATCCCGGCGAGCCGGGCCTTCCCTTCAGCAGCTGGATCAAGTCGTACAGCACCGGCCGCGGGATCCGGGCCCGCAGGCTGACTGTCGGCGGGGAGGTCACGCTGGAGCACGGCTGCCACGTCACCGGCGGCGTCGACCTGTTCCTGAGCGACCTCGGGAGTCTGTGGATCGGGGAGGGCTGCTCGCTGTCAGCGCCGGGCGAGACCGCCCTGGAGATGGCGAACTCCCAGGTCCGGGGCTCCGTCATGATCGCGCACAACACCACCGTCCGCGGCACGATCCGGATGGAGGGGGCGACAGTCCACGGCACGCTGGCGTTGCACGGCGAGCTCAGCGAGCCGGAGAACATGTCTCTGGTCGGCGGCACGGGCATGACCGTGGAGGGCGACCTGTATCTGGAGGACCTGGACGCGCGCGGCGGGCGGCTCAACTTCCGTGGCGCCACGCTCGGCTCGGTCAACGCCGCGAAAGCAGTGATTCACAATCCCGGCGGCGACACGATCAGCCTCAATCAGGCCGTCGTGAAGGGCTCCGTACGGCTGGTCGACGGCTTCGTCTCGACCGGGAGCGTCGTCCTCGTCAGGTGCCGGATCCAGGGCCGGCTGCACCTCGGCGACGGGTCCTTCACCTACGAGGGAACGCCGCCAGAAGACGGCGCCGCCGTGGCTATCGAGGCGATCTCGGCGGTCATCAGCGGCGGCATGGATCTCGGCTGGAAGTCGGCCGAGCCGGCCGTGGACTTCACGGACGCGACCACGACGTTCCTCGCCGACGACCCGGCCCGCTGGCCGGCCCGGTTCGCGATCTCCGGTCTTACCTACGAGCGCTTCGAGACGCCGCAGGGCGGACTACCCCGACCGATCTGGGACGCTCAGGCGCGGTCGGCGTGGCTCGGGCAGCAGGCCGTCTATGACTCGGGCCCGTACCAGCAGGCGGCGAAGGTGTTCCGCGAGCATGGCTACGCCGCCGGGGCCGAGCAGATCCTGATTGCCGAGCGCCGGCAGGCAGGGCGCGTCGGCCGGACCGCCAAGCGCTGGCCCCGCCGCGCCCTTGAGCGCTCGTACGGCGCGGTGGGCTACGGCTACCGCCCGTGGCGGGTCCTCTGGGCCATCGCGACGCTGCTCGCGCTCGTCACCCTGACCCTGGCCGTGCCGCCGGGCCAGGCCACGATGCGGGCGAGCAACGGGAACGGCAGCATCTACAGCACGGCCGGGCTGGTTCAGACGCCCAGCGGACCTGCCGGACCGGGTGCGACGGCGAGCCAGTCCTGCGCGGACGGCGAGGTGCGGTGCCTCAGCCCGTTCCTGTACTCGGTCGATACCGTCATCCCGCTGATCTCGCTCGACCAGCGGTCGACCTGGTACCCCGACCCCCACGTCCGCTACGGCGAGCTGATGCTGTGGTGGCTAGACCTCTCGACGATCCTCGGCTGGCTGCTGTCCTCAGTCTTCGTGCTGTCGCTGGCGCGACTGGCCCGCAGCAGCTAGTCACGGCCGGACCGGCCGGCCGTGACTAGCTGAGCCGCAGACGGCTAGCGGTGGTGCGCGGACCGGCCGGGGCTGACGAAGATCATGCCCTGGGGCCCGAACGTCGGCCCGCTGAGCGGAACGGCGGTGAGGACGCCGGTCCACGGGTTCAGCGTGCCCAGGTAGTTCGGCGGGAATCCGGGTGCCGGGCAGGTAGCCGGAGCGGAGTTCTCGTCGCACGGGGTGACGGCAGCGAAGATCTCGCCGGGGCGGAACGGGCCGGTGATGACGTCAACCGTGTCGCCGGCAGTGTTGGAGCCGTAGAGCCGGCCGTCGCGGCTTACCGCCCACGCGGTGTCGTCGACCGAGTGCGTCAGCTTGAGCACGGCGAGCCCGAAGCCGCCGTGGCGCCTGGGCTGCACGAAGATCTGCTCCTCGTCTCCCTGGCTGGTCAGCATGAAGTCGCCGCGGAACCGGGGGGCCGAGTTCGGCACGATCTCGTTGGAGTCGGGGTCGGTGAGCGCCAGCCTGACCTTCTTGCCCGCCGAAGCGCCGACGTTCGCGACCGTCGCGGTCGCCTCGTCGTAGAACAGCGGCAGAGCGGTGGCGATCCGGGTGTGCCGGTTGAAGAACACCGCGTACACCGCCGGGTAGGTCGGCTGCGGGGCCGCCTTGCCGGTAGTGCCGGGGGCGGAGGCACTGACCAGCACGAGCCCGTGGTAGATCGAGATCGCGTCGGTACCGCCGAAGTGCGGCAGCGGCTTGTTGTACTTGTAGTGCACGACCGGTCCGCCGGGGGTGATCGTGTAGATGCTGGAGTTGGCATCCTCGTTGACGGTCGCGATGACGAAGCCGCGGGCCGGGTCGGCGGTCACGCCGTCGCACTTGCCCTTGATGTCCCACTGGTGGATCACGCGGCCGCTCGTCGTGTACTCGACGATGGTGCTGTCGGTGTTGCCGTCGGAACTCGGCTGGCCCTGCGGGCCGACGCCGTTCTGGAAGTTGTTGAACAGGTGCCCGTCCAGAATCGTGATGTCATCGGGCGACGAGAGGGCCTCGGTCTTGCGGGTTTTCGACCCGGCCGGCACGAACGTGTGGTGGAGCTTGGCGCCGTTCAAGATGACCCGGTCGCGGAAATGCGCCGCGGGATGAGAGGCCGCGCCCGGCGACGCCGAGGCCAGGGCCGCGCCTGCGAGCGCGATGCTCGCGAGGACGGTCGCAGACGCGGATGCAGCAAGGATCTTCGTTCGCCGGCCGGCCATGGGCGACTTCCTTCTTTCAAGATCGCAACGCGGGGTGGAAAGCACTATTCGTACTCCGGTCCGCTGTCCCCGCAGCGACTACTGGCCGACATCCAGGTGAACGAGCCTCGAAGCGTCCTTGAGCCCGGCTTGGACGAAGCGAATCACGCCGTCCACGAGCTCGAGAAGTTCGGCGGCGCTCGGGGGTGCGGCCAGGCCCTGGGCTTCATCGCTTTCGTAGAGCTCACGCAATCCTGCGACGGCCGACAGCGCCGCTATGCGCGGGATCAGGCTGTTTCCTGACTGGCCGAGGTCTTTGCCGATGGCGTCGGCGAGGGTGCGCTCGAAGGGGTAGTAGCTCGCCCGGGATCGTCCTCGAAGCTCGGGTTCGTTGGTGATGATGTGCGCTCGCAAGGCTCGCCGCTGCCAGAAGCGCCCGTCCAGCTCGGACGCGCTGGATTCAACCTCTGCCATCGTCGTTGCCATCCAGTCGCGCAGCGCGTCAAGCGCGGACTCGTGCGGTCGTCGCGCCGAGAGACGCTCGCTCAGGCTGTCGAGGGTGAACGGTTCCGCATCGAGGAGGAGTTCCTCCTTGGCGGGGAAGTGCACGGTCACGGTTCTGGGTGCGACTTCGGCTCGTTCCGCGATGTCGCTGATTGTGGTCTCGCGGTAGCCGCGCTCGGCGAAGAGCTCGAGAGCGGCCTTCTGGATCGCCTGCCGGGTACGCCTCTTCCGTCGCTCCTGGCGATCAACCACTTCTGCGGTCATGGGACCATCCTACTTGACAAGCATTATTGCAAGCATGGCATTATTGCTACTCTAGCAGTAGAGGAGCACCCATGCCAGGCTTCATCTCCGACAGCCCGCTCGCTCGCGATCTGATCCGCATCGGCGACGAAGCGATCGCCCGCGCGGACGACGCCGCGCTCCGCGCCTACTTCGCCGAGGACTACGTCTTCCACGCGCCCGGCCGCGACCTGAGCTTCGATCAACTGCGCGCGTACTTCGGGTCCTTGCGCGCCGCTTTCGCCGGCCTGCGGCTCGTCCGTGAGCAGATCATCGTGGACGGCAGGTTCATGGCGGCGCGCACCACGTTCTCCGGTGACTTCACCGGGGTCTTCACCTACTCGCCCATCGGTCCGGTAAGGCCCACCGGTCAGCACCTCGAGTGGGAAGTGATCGGTATCTTCCGGTACGACGACGAGGGCCGGCTGGCAGAGGAGTGGGTGCAGACCGACTACCGCAGCTTCCTGACCAAGCTGGGCGTGACCACGGCAGAGTCCGCCCGGCAGTGATCTCACGAGCATTCGACGCCCGCTGACCGTGCTGGCTGCCGGAACGGGTCACGGTTGCCGCTCTTGGGGGTAGTCGCACCGAACCCGCCGGCCATCTCGATCCTGCGCGCCGAAGTTAGGCTGGGCCCAGTGAACGGGAGCATGGGGGACGAGGGCCTCTACGGGACCGGGTCAGCGACGTGGCAGCTCATGGACAGCCCGCTGATGTGGGTGGCCGCCGCCCGCGCGCTGTACCTGCAGGCGCTGCATCCGCAGGTGATGCGCGCTACGTGGCAGCACGCCAACTTCACCGACCCGGACGACGCGTGGGCGCGGCTCCGGCGCACCGAGCGGTTCATTATGGCGCGCACATACGGCACGGTGGCCGAAGCCGAGCGAGCCGGCGCCAGGGTGCGCAAGATTCACGCGTCGCTGACCGGAACCGAGCCCGACGGCACACAGTTCCGGCTCGACCGCCCCGACCTGCTGCTATGGGTGCACTGCGCCGAGGTTGCGTCGGTCGCCGATGTTGCCCGGCGCGCAGGCCTCCATGCCGACCTGGACGCGTTCGTCGCCGAGCAGCGCCGCAGCGCGGCGCTCGTCGGGCTGGAGGCCGAGACCGTGCCCGGCTCGATGTCCGAGCTGCGAGCGTGCATGCAGGGCGTCCGGCCGGCCCTGCGCGCGTGCGACGAGGCCCGCATGGCGCTGCGGCTCAGCTTCCGCCCGCCGGTGCCCGACGGCAGCAACGGGCTCCGGCTGGGGATCCCGCCGTTCAGCGCCCTGGCGTTCGCCACGCTGCCGAGCTGGGCGCGGCGCATGTACGGCGGGCCGGCCGACCCGGTCACCAGCGGCGCAGCGACCGCGATCCTGCGCGCTGCGCACCACGCGACGCCCGTCGCGGCCAAGCGGCGGCTGTCCCGGGCGGCCGTGCGGGCGGTGCAGCAGGCCGAGGCCGAGGCGCTGGGCTCCTAGCCTGGGGTCAGGGCGGCGTCGGCGGCAGCCTGGGCGGCGGCCGCCAGGTCGTCAGACAGCGGCCGGAATGTCGCAATCTGCCGGGCCTCACCGGGCGTCCGGGCGCCGATGATCGGCTGTGCGCCCCTGGCGAGCAGCCATCCGGCCGCGAGCGCGCTCATCGTCAGGTCGGCCTCGGCTGCAAGCGCGGCCAGGTCCCGCCGCAGGCGGCGCAGGTCGAGCGCCGCCGGGTCGGCCCACGGCAGCCCGCGCCGCAGGTCGGTCGGTCCGAGCTCGGCCAGGTCGAATCCGTCGGCGAGAAACCCGGAGGCAAGCGGCCCCCAGGCGAGGAACGGCACTCCGTGCTCGGCGCACCAGTCGAGTACGCCAGTGTGCTCCGGTACCCGGTGCAGTAACGAGTACTGGTGCTGGACGACCGCTACCGGGCCGATCGCGATAGCCCGTTCCATTAGGTCAACGGGATGATTCGACAGGCCGCCGGCCAGGATGCTGCCGTCCTGAATCAGGGCGTGAATGGTCTCCCAGGACGCTTCGATCGCGACGGCCCGATCGGGGTCGTGCATCTGCACGACGTCGATCACGGGCAGCCGCAGCCGGCGCAGGCTGGCCTGCACGTCGGCGCGGATCGCGGCCGGGCTCTGGTCGTCGAAGGCGCGGCCGTCGGCGCCGCGCAGTGTGCCGCACTTGGTCAGCACCACCGGACGCCCGGTCATGCCACCGCCGCCGAGGGCGGAGCCGACGATCTGCTCTGACCGGCCCCAGCCGTAGAACGGCGCCGTGTCGATCCAGCCGACGCCGGCGGCAGCGGCGGCGCGGACCGTGGCCACGGACTCCTCGTCGTCGGTCGGTCCCCAGTCGAGCTGCCAGCCCGGCCCGCCCATCGGCGCGGTGCCAAGCCCCGGCCCTCCGGGAAGGCTGAACCCGTCAGTCATCGCGGTGGACGGTGCCCGGCGCGAAGGCGGGCACGCACACCGAGATGTATTCCGCGCCGCCTGGGCCTGGGGTGCTGTAGCGCACCCATTCGCCCGGCCTGGTGTGCACGGCCTGCCCGGCCTCGACCGTGAGCTGCCCGCCCTCGTGCTCGACGAGCAGCGCTCCGCGGAGCACGATGGTGAACTCGTCGAAGTCGGGACGCTGGCCCGGCTCGGCCCAGCCGGACGGGCTGCGCATGCGGGCAATGCTCAGCCGGGTCTCGCCCGTGCTGGCCCCGCCGACAAACTCGTCGATGAGCTTGGGCGGCGCGCCCGCGGCGGCCACCCTGGTTGGCTCTGCGATCAGTTCAGGCACATCCGCCAGTATGCGGGCACCGCTTGGCACGCGTTCAGCTAGCGGCCAGCCCCAGGCCTTCCGTGCGCCTGCAGTCCTCGTCAGACTGGACCTTATGCAGGATTTTGACGTACTGGTTATCGGCTCGGGACCAGGCGGGCAGAAGGCGGCCATCGCTGCGGCCAAGCTCGACCGCCGGGTCGGGCTGATCGAGCGCCCCAGCATGCTCGGCGGCGTCTGCCTCAATACCGGCACGATCCCGTCTAAAACCCTGCGCGAGGCGGTCCTCTACCTGACCGGCCTGGACCAGCGTGAGATGTACGGCCAGAGCTACCGGCTCAAGGACGAGATCACGATCGGCGATCTGACCGCGCGCACCCAGCACGTGGTCAGCAAGGAGATCGACGTCGTCCGCAATCAGCTCAGCCGCAACCGGGTCACGCTCATTACCGGCTCGGCGCGCTTTACCGGGCCGACCACTCTCGAGGTCGACGACCCCGAAGGGCGGTCCCGGGAGCTGGGGGCGGACAAGATCATCGTCGCGACCGGCACCAAGCCGGCCCGGCCGGCCAGCGTCGAATTCGACGAGCGGACCGTGATTGACTCCGACGGCGTCCTGCAGCTGGAGCGCATACCGCGGTCGATGGTGATCGCCGGCGCCGGGGTCATCGGCATCGAGTACGCCTCGATGTTCGCGGCCCTCGGCACCAAGGTCACGGTGATCGAGCAGCGCGACCGGATGCTGGAATTCTGCGATCTGGAAGTCATCGAGGCGCTCAAGTACCACCTGCGCGACCTGGCCGTGACGTTCCGGTTCGGGGAGACCGTCTCGGCGGTCGAGGCGAGGCCGGAGGGAGCGATCGCGGCCCTGGCGAGCGGGAAGCGGATCCTGGCGGAGACGGTGATGTACTCCGCCGGGCGCCAGGGGATGACCGACGGCCTTGACCTGCCCGCCGCCGGCCTGAGCGCCGACGCTCGCGGGCGCATCACGGTCGACGAGTTCTACCGCACCGAGGTGCCGTCGATCTACGCGGTCGGGGACGTTATTGGCTTTCCGGCGCTGGCCGCCACGTCGATGGAGCAGGGCCGGCTCGCGGCGCACCACGCCTGCGGCGAGCCCGTGCACGCGACGAGCCGGCTGCAGCCGATCGGGATCTACAGCCTGCCGGAGATCAGCTTCATCGGGAAGACCGAGGACCAGCTCACGAGGGACTGCGTGCCGTTCGAGGTCGGCGTGTCCCGGTACCGGGAGCTGGCCCGTGGTCAGATCATCGGGGACTCCTACGGCGTGCTGAAGCTGCTCGTCTCGCCCATCGACCGCACCCTGCTCGGCGTGCACGTGTTCGGGACCGGCGCCACGGAGCTGGTGCATATCGGCCAGGCCGTCATGGGCTGCGGGGGGACCGTGGACTACCTGGTCGACGCGGTCTTCAACTACCCGACGCTGGCCGAGTCCTACAAGGTGGCGGCGCTGGACGCGACGAACAAGATGCGGCAGGTGGAGCGCTTTACGGCCTGATCCGGGGTTCGTCCCAGGCCAGCTCAGCCCGTCAGCGGCAGCCGCAGGCTCCGCCGCAGCAGCCGCCGCCTGATGGGCCCGGCTGACCGGCCGAGCCCGCCCGGCCGCCCACGGCGACGGTGGACAGCAGCTTGACGGTGTCGTCGTGGCCCTGCGGGCAGGCCGCAGGCGCAGACGACTCGCTCATCGGGCGGCTCTGCTCGAAGGTGTCTCCGCAGGCGCGGCAGCGGTACTCATATCGCGGCACGGCCCTACTCTACCGGCAGGTCACATTGCCCCGGACAGCTCGAAGGTGTTCGTGAGCGGCAGCTTCTCGTGCGGCCGGGACAGCGCGCCAGTGTGGATGAGTGTCATCCGGCTGAAGTACTGCCGGCCGCTGTGATGCGGCCACGCCACGGCTCGCCAGAGCGTGATCAGAACCGGGTACCGGTAGAACTTCCCGCCGACGCAGGCCGGGAAGCAGTCGTTGACGACTTCGGTGCCGGTGCCGAAGGCGACGTTCCGCCAGCTGACCCAGGTCACCTTGCTGAGGGTGGCACCACCGTCGGCGCAGGCCATCACGTACGCGGACGGCCTGACCTGGCCCTGGCCGGTGCAGCTCACCAGGACGACCGGCCTCGCGGTGGCCGACGACGCCGTCGCCATACCGGTTCCGCTGACGATGATCGCCGCGACCGCACCCAGACTTGCCGCGCCTGCCAGAACCACCCGTGAACGCCGCCATGACAACTTCATCTCAATCTCGCTCCCTGCTCAGCCGGGCGAGCCGTCTGGCCGCCGATTCCCACACGGTAAGACGGCTAAATCACCAGCAGGTTGCGATTGTCAGCGCTCGGCCTGGGCCGGCCGGCCCCTGAACGTCGCGAGACGGCCAGTAGCGCGCAAAGAGCGTCCGTGTTGGCCGTCTCGCGCTAATCCGACAGCGACGAGGGAGCCGGGGCGGCGATGTCGGACCCCAGGCCCAGCGAGCTCGCCTGGCCGTTCCCGCCCGCCTTGCCGGTGGCCGCCGTGTGGCTGGCAGCCGCGCTGTTGCTGACGGCCGCGCCGTTGCTGGCAGCCGCGGTGTTGCTGACGGCCGCACCGTTGCCGGCCGCGCCCGCGGCTACCGGCGTCCCGGCGGCGGCGACCGCGCCCGCACCGGCGTCCTCCCAGTAGAACTGCTTGCCCCGCATGAAGGAGATTGCCGCCCCCGTCAGCGACATTATGATCGCCGCGGTGAAGACGATCTCCAGCCCGTGATGGAACGGGGCCGAGATCAGGCTCGGGAAGAACTGATGCCCGGTCAGGACCGCGACGTTGTGCGCGGGGAGCTTGGAGAGCACGCCCAGCGGGCCGAGCAGCCCCTTGATCGGGTTGTAGCCGAGCAGCGCGGAGAACAGCGTGCTGACCGGCGGCAGGTGCGCGACGTGGTTGGCGGCTGCCGCCGGCACGCCCTGCGCCCTGAGGCCGCTGCTGAGCGCCTTCGGCAGCGTGTTGGCCAGCCCCGCGATCATCAGGGAGAAGAAGAACCCGATCGACAGCGACATGCCCGAGTTCATGAAGACCGAGCGCATGCCGGACGCCGCGCCGCGGTGCTCGGCCGGCACGCTGCTCATGATCGAGGAGGTGTTCGGGGAGGCGAACAGACCGGAGCCGATGCCGTTGCAGAAGATGATGCAGGCGAAGGCCCAGTACGGGAAGTTGATCGGCAGCAGCATCAGGCCGGTGAAGCCGCAGGCGGCGACGAGCAGGCCCGCGGTGGAGAACGGCCGGGCGCCGTACCGGTCGGAGAGGTAGCCCGAGACCGGCCCCGCGAGCAGGAAGCCACCGGTCAGCGGCAGCATGTAGATGCCTGCCCACAGCGGCGTGACCGTGAAGTTGTAGCCGTGCAGCGGCAGCCAGATCCCGGCCAGCCAGATGACCAGCATGAACTGCAGTCCGCCGCGGGCCATCGAGCTCATGAGGCTGGCCGCGTTCCCGGCCGCGAAGGCCCGGATCTTGAACAGGCTCATCCGGAACATGGGCTCGGCGATCTTGGTCTCGACGATGCCGAATATGACCAGCAGGGCCACGCCGCCGATCATGCCGGTGAGGACCTTCGGGCTGGTCCAGCCGGTCGCGTGCCCGCCGTAGGGCTGGATCCCGAAGGTGATCGCCGCCAGCAGGCTGGTCGCGCCCACCGCGAACAGCACGTTCCCGATCCAGTCGATCCGGGCCCGCCTGGTCGAGGAGATCTCCCGGAGGCTGCGGTAGGCCCAGATCGTGCCCCACACGCCGATCGGCACGTTGACCCAGAACACCGCCCGCCAGTCCCAGGCGGCCAGCAGGCCGCCGAGCAGGAGGCCGACGAACTGGCCCGCGATGCCCGCGACCTGGTTGATGCCCAGCGCCATGCCGCGCTGATTCGCCGGGAAGGCGTCGGTGAGGATGGCCGCGGAGTTCGCCATGAGCATGGCCCCGCCGAACGCCTGGGCTACCCGCCAGAGAATGAGCCACAGCGCGCCGCCGCCGCCGACGAGCGGATCAAGCGACAGCGCGATCGAAGCCAGGGTGAAGACGACGAAGCCGAGGTTGTAGATCTTGACCCGGCCGAACATGTCGCCCAGCCGACCCAGGGTGACCACCAGCACTGCCTGCACCAGCAGGTAGCCCATGATCATCCACAGCACGTAGCTGATGTTGCCTGGCGCCAGGGGACTGAGGTGGATGCCTCGGAAGATCGCCGGCATCGCGATGATCACGATCGAACCGTCGATCGTGGCCATGGTGATGCTGAGCGTGGTGTTCGATAGCGCTACCCACTTGTAGCTCTCTGGCTTCCGTGTTTCAACGATGGCTCCCACGCTGAACCAGCTTACATCGAGAAGGTTGCTTGTCAGCAACTACCTACCTAGCGGACGCCGAGGCTCAGCTGAAAGGTCCACCACCATGGCCTGGACTCTTGCAGCCGCCGGGCGGCGACCTCGGCCAGCCGGGTGAGACCAATCTCACCCTCGCTCGCGCCCGCCGCCAGCAGGGCAGCCGCGCCGCCCCGGCTGCGGGCCAGCCCGACAAGCCGCGCCGCGTCGCCTTCCTCACGTCCGTGCAGCGCCATCTCGGCCACGTACCGGAACTGCCCCGAGCGGCGCATGGCCACCGCGTGGTCGTCGCCGGCGTCGGGCGGGCGGAGCCCCCGGCCGGTTTCCAGGCGGGTCATCAGCTCATCGAAGGCTGCCGACACGGCATCGACCTCAGGATCGATCCGCGGCGGCCAGACCGGGAGGTAGGCCGCCACCACGCCACCAGGGCGCAGCACCCTCGCGATCTCCGGCATCGCCCGCACATGGTCAAACCAGTGCATCGCCGTGCCTGCCGTCACGATGTCGGCCGAGTGATCAGCCAGCCCGGTCGACTCGGCCGTCCCGCTGACGACGGCGAACCGAGTCGGGCCCTCGGGTAGCCGGGCCACGCGCGCGGCGAGCACGGCGCGCATCTCGGCGCCCGGCTCGACCGCTGTCACCTGCCTGGCCGTGCCTGCCCACACCGTCGTGGACAGCCCGGTGCCCGCGCCGATGTCGACGACATCGGGCGTCGGCTTCCCCGACCAGTCGGCCAGGAAGGCCGGCAGGTCCGCGGGCGGCGCCGGCCGGACGGCGTCGTACTGGGCAGCGAAACCGGCGAATCGGGACACGGCATCGGGCATAGAGGAAGCCTACGGATTCCGCGTGAACTCCAGGGGGCATCACTGGAGCCGGGACCAGCGGGGGAGGACGGGGCATGCAGGCGCGGCCACCTGACGGTGATCGCGGTGTCGTCCTGTTCCACCGCCTCGGGGTCCGCGAGCTGCGCGTGATCCTGGATGCGCTGCGGACCGAGACGGTCGGGGGCGCACTGCTGCTGCTCGCGACGGTGGCCGCGCTGGTCCTGGCCAACACCCCGGCCAGGCACGCCTATTACCACCTGCAGCACCTGGAACTGGGCCCGTCGGCCCTCGGCCTGCACCTCGGCCTGGAGGAGTGGGCCGCCGACGGCCTGCTGGCCATCTTCTTCTTCGTGGCCGGCCTGGAACTCAAGCGCGAACTGGTCGCGGGGGAGATGCGCCACCTGTCGGCGGCGCTGGTGCCGGTCGTGGCGGCCATCAGCGGCATGGTCGTCTCGACGCTCATCTACCTGCTCATCAACCTCGGCCAGCCGACCGCCCGCGGCTGGGCGATCCCGTGCGCGACCGATATCGCGTTCGCCCTGGCGGTGCTCGCCGTCACCGGCAGGTTCCTGCCCGCCGCGCTCCGCGCGTTCCTGCTCACGCTCGCGGTCGTCGATGACATCGGCGCCATCATCGTGATCGCGGTCGCCTACAGCAGCAGCATCAAGTTCCCGCAGCTGGCGGGAGCCGCGGTCCTGCTCGCCGTCTTCTGGCTGCTCCAGCGCCGCGGGTACACCTGGTGGTGGCTGATGATCCCGCTGGCCGTGGTGATCTGGGCGCTCGTGCACGATGCCGGGCTGCACGCCACGGTTGCCGGAGTGGCCCTCGGCCTGCTGGTGCCGGCCACCGCCGAGGGCGAGGCCGACTCGCCTGCCGAGCACCTTGAGCACGTGGTCCGCCCGGTCTCGGCGGCGCTCGCGGTGCCGGCATTCGCTTTCCTGTCGGCCGGGATCGCCATCTCCGCCAGTTCACTCCACGAGGTCTTCACCGGCAGGGCCGGCCTCGGGGTCATGATCGGGCTGATCGGCGGCAAGACGCTCGGGGTGTTCGGCGGGGCGTACCTGACCGCGCGCTTCACCAGGGCGCGGCTGAGTCCTGAGCTGGTGTGGGCCGACATCTTCGCGGTCGCGGCCCTGTCCGGCATCGGCTTCACGGTCTCGCTGCTCATCAGCGATCTGGCGTTCGGCGAGTCGTCGGACCGGGCCGCGATCGCGAAGACGGCCGTCGTGATCGCGTCGCTGCTCGCGAGCCTGATTGCCTATGCCCTGCTGGCCATGCGCAACAAGCACTACCGGGCGCTGAAGGCCGAGGAGACAGCGCCTTGAGCCCGGCAAGTCACGCGGCTCTAGACGAGCGCCGCCTTTGCCCAGATTTAGGCAGGCGGGCGGTCCCGAAGCTCGGGCTCGATCCGCGCCACGGTCGCGCAGTCGTCGGCAAAGGTAATGGTCACATCGACGTGCTGACCCGCGAGGACGAGGGGCAGCCAGTACTTCGCGTCGTCCCACATGAGCGGAAATGGCAGCTCGTCCTCGGCGAACCAGCGCGGGCTGACCTCATCGGACTCCGCGGGCTCGCCGTCAAACACCCAGGTCACATACACCTCGGCGGTCTGATCCCAGGACGGCCGGGCCGGGAACACGAACTCGATGCTCGCCATGTGCTGCAGCGCGTCGGCGGGGACGACCAGGCTGGATTCCTCGTTGACCTCGCGGACCGCGGCCGCCTCGGGCTTCTCGCCGTCCTCGATATGCCCGCCGAGGCCCACCCACTTGCCGGCGCCAAATCCCGACTTCTTCAGGCCGAGCAGCACCTCAGCTCCGCCGCCAGGGAGGTTTCGCCTGATCAGGCACAGGCATGTCCGCATCACCATCGGCACAGCCTAGCCGCCGGCTGGCGGGCGGGCCGGCATCTGGCCCTGGCACAGCGAGCCGCGCCGGCCCCACCACGGCCCGGTCAGATCGTCGACAGCAGATAGGACACCAGCGCGACGAACACCGCCGCGACGGCAAGAAGCACGGCCGCGGTGACGGCCTTCCAGGCGCGTTCAGGCCACTGGCGCATAACGATCCCCGACTCTTCCGGCAGCCAGCGCGAACAGCTGACCTTCCACGCGGGCGAAACCCGCTCCTTGGACGAGAAAACGGCCGCCGCGGTTCCAGGCGAGATGCGGGCGAGCCTCAGGCCTGTCCGCGCGCCATCGCGATCAACCGGTCAAGCACGCCGCCATTGCTGACGCGCAGCCCGTCGTGCTCGTACTCGCTGGTGACCCAGCGCCGCAGCCCGCGGATAGCGTCGGCGGTCGGCACCGACAGCTCGCGGGGCACGTACATGTCATCGAAGTAGACCGCCGCCGCGGCCGGCACCTCGCAGCGCGCCAGCCGGGCCGGGTCGTACAGCGCCGGCCACGACTGCCGGGCGGCGAGCAGCTCGGCGCACTCAGCGAGCGGCTGCAGCACCGGGTCGACCGAGAGCGCCCACGGATACACCATCTCCCCGGTGAACATCAGCGGCTCGTCGCCGTGCACCGCCGCGTCCGCGTCAAACTCCGGGAACTCCGTCCGGATCCGCTGGGCCGACCAGCGCGTCGCGGCGCCCTGCGCATAGCACGGCTCGTGCAGCACCGCGTACATCGGCGCCGAGGCGTAGCTGAGAAGTATGTAGACCCGCTGCAGGAAGTCGTCGCTCAGCTCGCTCCCGGCAAACGGCTCCTCGAGCAGATAGTGCAGCGCGTGACTGCCTGATCCCGACCCGAGCATCTGGCCGATGGTCTGGAAGCGCTCGACGGTCAGCGGGCTGCCATCGGGGAGCGTGGCGGGCGTTGAGCGCAGCGAGCGAGCGATCTGCCGCGCCCGCACGACGTCCATCGGGTAGCGGGCGTAGTGCGCGCGGTTCTTCGCCGCGACGTGCTGGTAGGTCAGCCGGTAAACCTCATCCGGGGTCGCGGTGAGTCCCGGCAGCCCCCCGGTGATAAAGGCCTCGCTGATTCCCTCGGGTGCCTTCGACAGGTAGGTGACAGTGCAGAATCCGCCGAAGCTCTGCCCGAGCACCGCCCACGGCGCGCCGCCAGTCACCTCCTGGCGCACGAGCTCGGCGTCGGCGACGATCGAGTCCGCCCGGAAGTTGGCCAGGTAGTCGGCCTGCGCCAGCGCGGTCGGGAACAACGCCAGCGTCTGCCTTGTCGCCGGGGTTGACCGGCCGGTACCGCGCTGATCGAGCAGCAGTACCCGGAAGTCACGCAGCGCGCGATCGAGCCAGGCGTCGCGTCCGGCTGGCCGCTGCGCCCCGAAGCCCGGCCCGCCCTGCAGGAACACCAGCCACGGCAGCTGCTGGGCCGCCTCCCCGACAGCCACCACCTCGCGCCCGAAGACCTCGATCTGCTCGCCATCTGGCTGGGCGTGATCCAGCGGCACGGTGAATACCCGGTCAGTCACCACGGTGCCGGGCTGGCGATAGGACATCATGATCACCACGATAGCCCGGCGGCGCGCGAACTCCGCGGCGTATGGCGCCCCGGGCGTAGGCTTCGGCCCCAAGGAGACCCCATGTCAGGACTGCACTCCGCCGGAGTCGACGCGGACACCCCCCGCGGCCCGGCCGCGATCATGTTCGCCGCCGACCAGGCCTCACGCGCGGTCGGCATGGAACTCGTCCGCGCCGGACCGGGGGTGGCCGTGGTCCGGATGCGGATCGCGATGCAGATGCTCAACGGCCACGCGATCGCGCACGGCGGCTACGTCTTCATGCTCGCCGACACCGCCTTCGCCTGCGCCTGCAACAGCGACGGCCCGGTGACCGTCGCAGCCGGCGCGGACATCACCTTCATCGCCCCGGTCGGCGAGGGAGACATCCTGGTCGCGACCGCCGCCGAGCGGGTACGCCACGGCCGCAGCGGCATTTACGACGTCACGGTCCGGCGGGGGGACGAGATCGTCGCTGAGTTCCGCGGACGCAGCCGGACGATCGGTTAACTTCCTTAGGAACGTGGAACCTCGGGGCCGATCCCGGACACTTGGTAAATGTGATCCTGGGCAGCGGCAGGCAGGCCGCGGACACCGACCTCTGGCGGCAGGCCGCGGCCGGTGATCACGAAGCGTTCGGGCAGCTGTTTGACCGGCACGCCAGCGCCGTCTACGGCTACCTGTTCCGGCGCACCGCGGACTGGTCCGTCGCGGAAGACCTGACGGCGGCGGTGTTCCTGCAGGCCTGGCGCAAGCGGAGTCGCGTCTCGTTCGACGGGGACTCGGTGCTGCCGTGGCTGCTCGGCGTCGCCAGGCTGCTGCTCCGCAACACGGTCCGCGCCCGCACGCGCTATCAGGCGGCCCTCAGTCGCGCCGGAGCGGAGCCGCTGATTACCACGGCTGGCCTCGGGGACCCGGCCGAGCTCGTCACGGCCCGGCTCGACAGCGAACGCCAGATGGCCGAGCTGCGGCGCGCGATCGGCAGGCTGCCGCGTCAGCAGCGGGAAACCATCGAGCTGTGCGTCTTCGCCGGCCTCGATCAGCAGGCGGCCGCCATTGCCCTCGGCGTCCCGGTCGGCACGGTCAAGTCGCGCCTGCACCGGGCCCGGCAGCACCTCGCGAGGCAGTTGAGCGGACCCCGAATTCGGCCGCACGCGGGGCGCCCAGCGCAGGAGGACAGGTAAATGCGACCAGACCACGATGCCGACAAGGGAGACCTGAGCACGCTGCTG
>Ga0209380_10001398_pt1 | contig 16253 bp, 11 predicted proteins | sample HubBroMetageWFT6_FD_188347 | JGI IMG/M metagenome (GOLD analysis project Ga0209380, IMG submission 188347) | Warmed and freeze-thawed soil microbial communities from the Hubbard Brook experimental Forest, New Hampshire - Hubbard Brook CCASE Soil... | ecosystem: Environmental > Terrestrial >...
AAGACAGTTAGGTTTGATCCAGCTAAGCATGGGGGATTTGCATGCCCCGACTTCACGGACAATTTGAACGCGCCGCGGTTCCGCAAGAGCTCTGGCGATTCGAGCAAACTGGTGGTCTTTCAACCGTGCCCTCGCGTTTCCTGACCTGATACCGAGTGCCGTCGATTTGCCCGTAAGTTTCGAACACATTACCCATTACTTGCCTCTGACGCTAAGGTTTGCCGTGAGCCAACCGCACAACTGTGGCTTTGGTTGCCCGGAGGTAGTCCGCAGGCGCAAGTAGAATTTGGGGTCCGCGAATTCCTGCAGAGACGGAAATCACTCCAAACAATTCCATCGTCTCATCGACATAAACTGGATATGTCTTCTTTGCCGCGAGTGCGGTTACTCCTCCGCGGATGTAGCCTGTCAGTTTCTGCAGTTCTTTCACGGGAACGAGATGGATCTTGCGATTATCAGAGGCAGCCGCAAGCGCCTTAAGGTCCAGTTCCGTGTCCGATGGAAAGCCACCATGCAGATGCCGTGTCGATCACCTTGGGCAACCAATGTTTTGGAAGAATTGTTCGGGCGGCAGGCCGATTTGGGTAGCAACCCCCTCAGCTGCGAGATCCTCGGGATCCGCTCAGCCAAACTTTCACTCGAACAAGTGTTCCAATTGTTTTCTAGCTCTTGCCTACGACCACTCTTACACTTGTTGGGCCCTATGCGTGAACGGGTTTACCGCCGGGTCTAATTTGGTTGTTCTCACGAAGAATCATCACAACACCAAACACGACGAGCACGCTGCCTGGAATAGCGGTTGACGAAACCTTCTCTCCTAGTACGACGAATGCGAATGCCCCCGCAAACAGGGGAATAAACAGTGAAATTGTTGCCGTGACCACCGATGGCAACCGCTCAGAGGCGAAGGCAAACGCAAAACTTGGAATTGCGGTGCAAAGTATAGCGAGGCCCAGGAAGATCAGTAGATTAGTACCGCCAAATGGCCTCCAAGGAAACCGCTGTCAGGACCACGCACCCGATCGCGATCAGAGCGACGCTCCCCAAAGCAAAGTCATCAAAGTGACACTTGTGGATTCGGGGGCCTGCGGTTTTTCGCCACATGCCGGTAAAGATCGACATACAACGCCGTTAGTACCGCCGCACTGCAAGGACATCACCAACGAGGCGACGTTTTCCGAAGCGTTTCGCAAGAAATCAATGCGAAACCCGCTACCGCCAAGCCCGTACCAAAGAGTTCAAGGGCTGTCGGAGCGTCACCTCGGACTCTACGCAACGCGAGAACAAAGAGTGGCGGTGTGCTGAGCAGAAGGGCCACCTCAGCCACCGGTGCAAGCGGAAATGCTGCCGTCGCTAACGGATAATAACCTGTCAAAATAGAAGCAAGGACGTATCCGAAAGGGTTCTTCAGGGTTTCCATGAGGCGCGATCGCCTAGCGTTGGAAGTCGCGAAAAATGGAAGAGCTACGATTAGCGCTCCCGCCAGTCGGCTTGCTGTGACGGCTAAATTCAAAGTGCCGCATTCTGTCCAATGGCCGCGCCTTTGGGTGGTTTCCAGCGAAGAAAGAGCCCAAACTTGTCACGAAACATGGCGACGGAGTGTCCGGGCGCGACGGTCGTGACTCGCGCGGGCCTCCGCCATCTTGCGCCCAGCATGTCGGTCGCCCTCTTGGTGCGTTAGTTCGTCCATTGCAACTCCGATGTCAAATACTGAGTTCTGGCCACGTAAGTTTCCACTAGTGTCGGCTTGTCCCGCGCATTGAAGCCGCGCGGATCGTCATCCACCCGACCGCAATGCGGTCCCCGCGACGCCTGTGACGGCGATCGATAGAAGAACAATACGTTTTCTCATGCGCCTCCGTCTCCCTTTACCTCCTTTACTGCGCCGGTTCCGGCCGCAAGCTGCCCCTCCGCAAGGCTCGCTCCTTCATCAACACGAAGAAAACCGGAACCAGAATCAGTACGTGAATCGTGGACGTAATCATTCCGCCGACCATGGGAGCGGCAATCGGCTTCATCACGTCAGAGCCGATACCACTCGCCCAGAGGATTGGAATCAGGCTGGCCAGAACAGCACAGACCGTCATCAGCTTCGGCCGGAGCCGATGTACCGCACCCTCGATGGCCGCCTCATGAATGTCGACCTCGGTGAGTGGGCGATCTAACGCAATACGCTTATCCAGCGATTCGTGCAGATACACGACCATCACGACGCCCGTCTCCACCGCGATGCCAAACAGCGCGATATACCCGACCCACACGGCCACGCTGAAGTTGTAGCCCAGCAGCCACTGCAAGATCAGCCCGCCGGTCATGGCATAGAACGTGGGGAAGATCAGGACCATGGCCTCCGTTAGGTTGTGGAAGACCATGTACAGGAGCAGGAAGATCACGAAGAACACCACGGGCAAGATGATCTTCATCCGTTCCTTCGCCCGAAGCTGGAATTCATACTCGCCCGACCACTGATAGGTGTATCCCGCGGGCAATTGCAACTTCTGCCGAAGCAGCTTGCTCGCCTGGTCTACGAAACCACCGTAGTCGGTGGTGTTGAGATCAATGTAGACATATCCCGTGAGCTGGCCATCTTCATCGCGGATCATCGCCGGGCCGCGCGAAAACGAAATCTTGGCCACTTCGGAAATCGGTATCTGCGCGCCAGAAGGTGTTGCGATCAACACGCGACTCAGCTCTCCGACGTTGTCGCGAAAATCGCGCTGGTAGCGGACATTGATCGGATAGCGACTGCGGCCTTCGACGTTCTCGGCAACGTTCATACCTCCGATGCCGGATTCCACCGCCTGTTGCACGTCGGCAATGGTTAAGCCGTACTTCGCCGCCTCTGGACGGTTGACCTCTACGTTGATGTAAAAGCCTTGCGAAACCCGTTCGGCAAAGACGGAACGAACCTGCGGTAACCCCGAGAGAATCTGCTGTACCTGTGCCCCGAGCTGCTGGATTTGCCCCAGATTTGTGCCTTGAAGCTTCATTCCTACGGGTGTCTTGATTCCGGTGAGCGCCATGTCGAGACGGTTTTGCACTGGCATGGTCCAAGTGTTCGTCAGGCCCGGAAACTGGAGCTTCTCGTCCATCTCGCGAATGAGCTTTTCGTAGGTCATCTGCGGCCGCCATTTTTCACGCGGCTTGAGCATGACCGTCGTGTCGTACATGTCGAGGGGAGCGTTGTCTGTGGCACTGTCGGATCGGCCGACCACACCGAACACGGTCTCAACTTCCGGAAAAGAGCGGAGAATCCGGTCCTGTTCCGGCAAGAGCTGCGAAGCCTGCGTGATCGAAATACCGGGAAGTGCCGTGGGCATATAGAGCGATGAGCCTTCAAACAAGGGCGGCATGAACTGACTGCCCATCTTGAACATCAAGGGAAACGTCACCACAAGGAATGCCAGATTGAGCAACAACGTCGTTTTGCGGTATTTCAGGCAGAGTCGTAAAACCGGCAAATAGAGTGCCTGTGTAAGCCTTGAGATCGGATTTTCTGATTCGGGCCGCAGCTTCCCTCGAATGAAAATGACCATCAGGATGGGAACCAGAGTGATGGCCAGCAAGGACGAGAAGCCCACGGCTAGAGTTTTCGTCCATGCCAACGGACGGAACATGCGTCCTTCCTGTGCTTCCAGCAGGAACACCGGGAGGAACGAGACCACAATTATGAGGAGAGAAAAGAACAGGGCGGGCCCAACCTGCTTGGCAGCGTCGATGAGAATGCGCACCCGCTCTCGTTCAACTGCCTTCTTCGCGGATTTACCTGCGCTCGCGTCTGTTTCCTTGTGGAGGGCTGGTCCATTCGAGGAATTCCTCTCCTCAGACACTTCTCCGCCTGATGTCGGGCGCTCGGAAAGATGCCGATATCCGTTTTCCACCATGACGATGGCGGCGTCCACCAAAACGCCAATTGCCAATGCCAAGCCACCCAGCGACATGATGTTGGAGCTGACATTGAGGTAGTACATGGGAATGAAAGAGATCACGAGCGCGATTGGTAAGGTGAGAATCGGGATCAAAGCCGAGCGGAAGTGAAATAGAAACACAATGATGACCAGCGAAACGATGATCGCTTCCTCCAGTAGGCTGTGCTTCAAAGTGTTTATCGACTCGCTGATCAGTCCCCCCCGGTCATAGCCGGAGACGATCTCAACTCCCGGCGGCAGTGATCCTTTGATCTCAGCCAGCTTCTTCTTGACACCATCGATTACGTTGAGAGCATTTAGCCCATACCGCATGACCACAATGCCGCCCACGGTCTCGCCTTCGCCATTCCACTCCGCTACACCTTCCCGCATGTCCGGGCCGAAGGAAACCGTACCCAGATCTTTGATGAGTACGGGCGTCCCGTTCTTCGCCATCACCGGCACGTTCGCCAGGTCATCGAGCGACTTCAGATAGCCCAGCCCGCGAATCATGTATCGCGTACCGCTCAGTTCCAGTACGCGGCCACCGACTTCATTCGTACTCGACTTCACGCGGTCGATAACGGTCGAGAGGGGTATGCCATAAGCGAGCAGTTTGTTCGGATCAAGCTGCACCTGATACTGACGCACGAACCCACCGATGCTCGCAACTTCGGCCACACCTGGTACGGTTGCCAGCTGGTAACGCAGGTGCCCGTCCTGAATGCTTCGAAGATCGGCCAGGCTCTGCTTCTGACTGTGATCGACGAGCACATACTCGTAGACCCAACCCGCACCGGTCGCATCGGGACCGATGGCGGGACGGACGTTTGCGGGAAGCCGACCGGCAATCGTCTGCAGATACTCCACAACCCGAGAACGGGCCCAATAGATATCGGTCCCGTCCTCAAACACCACAAAGACGTAGGAGTCATTGAACATGGTCTGCGCGCGTACCGCTTTCACCCGCGGCCCAGCCAGCAACGCAGTGACGATTGGATAGGTGACTTGATCTTCGATGATGTTGGGTGGCTCGCCTTCCCAATTGGTGTGAATGATCACCTGCACATCCGAAATGTCAGGCAGGGCGTCCAGCGGAATGTGGCCCATGGACCAGATTCCAGTCAGCGTGAGCAGAAGTACCCCGGTGAAGACCAGGAAGCGATTGTGTGCGCACCACTCGATGATTCGGGAGATCACGACATTCCTCCTGTGGCATTGAGCGTGAGCTGCTTGTTGGCAATCGTCTGCCCGTTTTCTTGTGCCCTGATGGTCACCAGCCAAGTGCCACCGGAACCAAGATCGCCTTTGCCTTCATACATGCCGCCGCCTTTGTCGCCGGCACTGATGACGGTTTTCATTGCCGCCATTCCCATCGCGGGCATTGCCGCCATGAAGAAGGTCACGGTCACGTTTGCGCCGGCGATTGGCTTCCCATCCTGTCCGGTGAGCTTCACGCGAACCGTATTGCCGCCCTTGTGCGGAGGGTCGGGGTCCGTCGTCAGCTCGACATTGGCTTGTTGTTGTGCGGGAGCATTCATCGAAGCCGCCTGACCGGCACCGGGAGGTGGGGGAACAAACGCGCCCGCGGCGGCCTGCAATTGCGCTTCGGAATCAATCAGGAAGTTTGCCGAAGTGACAATTTGTTCTTGTGCCTTGATGCCCTTCGTGACCACCAGTTCATCGCCGACTTGAGGCCCCAACTCGACTTCACGCGGCTCAATGTTGCCCTCGTCCCGATAGACGAACACCAGGTTCTTGGTTCCTGAATGGAAAGCCGCACTGGCCGGAACCACCAACTGTCGTCCCATCGGCAGCTTCGCGCAAACATTCACGTACATTCCGGGCCTCAACTTCAGACCAGGATTGGCGAACACCAACCGCACCGGCAGCGTGCGCGTGTTCATGTCCAGTTGGGGGAGGATGTAATCGACGCGGCCGTTAAAGACTCGTCCGGGATACGCATCGACCGTGACCTCTGCCGGATCACCCGGTTTGATCTTCCCTGCGTCGCTTTGGAATACCTGGGCGAGTACCCAAACATCGGAAAGGTCAGCCACGGTGTACAGCATGGTTTCGGGCTGAACGTACATATTAGGCAGCGCATTTTTCTGCGTGATGTAACCCGAGACGGGAGAATTGACTGTCAGATCCGTAATCACCTTGCCGCCTTGATCCAACTTCTCGATTTCGGCAGGAGAAACTTCCCATTGCAGCAGCCTCTCTTTGGCAGCACTGAAGAGCGAAGACGCACCCGAAGCCACCCCGCTCACTTTGCTCTGCTGCAAAGACTCGGAGTTCTTCTTTGCCAGCAAGTATTCGTGCTCGGTCGAGACGAGGTCAGGACTGTAGATCGTGAACAAGGGCTGACCTTTGCCAATAAAGTTGCCCGTAGCGTCGGCGTAGACTTTGCGAACCCATCCAGCGAATCGCGTCTGCACATAGGCCTGCCGCCGCTCATCCACCTGCACGTTGCCGTAGAAACGAAGCTCAGTGTTGACCGGCTTGGATTCAACCTTCCCAATCACAACGCCGATGCTCTGCATCCGTTGAGGCGTGAGCTGGATCGGGGTACGCGGCGTCTCTGGCATATTGCCGATCTGAGGCTCGCCTGCCGCTCCTGACTCGGAACCCGAGGCATTGGCTGATGGAGTTTGTGCCATCGCCTCCATGGACTCGCTTGCGGAAGTGCCGCCCGTATGCGACATAGTTCGGGTATGGCTTAAACGCCACCACAAGACCGACACCACAATCGCGAGCACGATCGTTGTGGTCAGTACCGTCCAAAACGCGCGGCGATAATTGTTGTGTTCTGTATGGATGTCTGGTCCCTCGTTTGCATTCGTTCTGAAGTTGCGCTCGTTCATGGCACATCTACCCCGGTAAGACGCTCTAGTTCAGCCAGCGCCGATTCGTGTTCCACCAGCTCATTCCGGTATTCCAAATCGAGGTTCAGAACATCGAGGAACCCGGAAAGCAGGCTCTCGAAGTCTTGCCGGTTCGATTGATATGCAGACAGGGCTGATTGAAAGGTAGCTTCCGATTGCGGAACGAGACCGTCACTGTAGATCTTCAAGCGCTCTTCCGAAGTCTTGGCGCGCACATACTGCTGCTGCACTTCCGAAAGCACGCGCTGCGATTCAGCGTCCAGCTCTTGCCGTGCTCGCTCCTGGTTCTGTTCCGCTTGGGCTAATGCCGCGCGCTGGCGGCCCCGGTTCGGCAAGCCCAGACTAAAGCTCGCCATGTAGTAGTCCCTGAATTGACTCGCAGTGCGCTCGTATGTGTAGCCCACATTGAAGTCCGGGCGGAACTCTTTGTGCGCCAGCTCCACCTTGGCTTCTTGCTGCCGGATGGAGGCCTGTTTTGAGTGCACGTCGGGGTTCCGCTCACGAGCCCGCTGCAGGAGTTCGGTCGCCGTGTACGGAAGAGCTCGCAACCTGAGCGTCTCAGCAATGATGTCCGTAGACTCTTGAGGACGGCCCAAGAACTGCTTGATCTGAGCTTCCAGTAGTCCTTCTTCCTGATGGTGGTGCGCGACCTCTTGAAGAATCTTCGTGTGCTGCAACTGAGCCTTCAGTACATCCTGCTGATTGCCCTGACCAACGCGGTAGCGTGCCTCAGACGCCTCCTGTACCTGCGTTAAGAGCGCGTCACTTCTCTGCAGAACACCGAGAGTTTGCTGAATGTAGGCCAGACGGAAATAAACCATCTTGAGATTCCCCACCACCGCTCGGCGGATTGAATCGGTCTGTGCCTCCATGGAGTCCGCTTCGTGTTCGGCTACATGGGCGCGCAATTGCCGTTTGCCTGGGTATGGGATGTCCTGCGAGGCGCCGAACCCGATGTAAGCGAAATCGCTGTTGCTGTAGCCCGCGAAAGGTCGTGGACTGCCCACACTGAACTGCTGCACTGAGAGTTGGGTCTCGGGAAGGGCCGAGGCCTGCTTGGGAACATTTCGTGAGGCCTGCCAGGCGTGAAAGGAGGCCGCAATCTGCGGATTCTTCTGCTCCACCTCCAACACGAGTTCATGCAAAGGTGTAGGCATCCCCCCGTGTTCGGCCATACCGGGAGATTCAGGAATCTGCGTTTGCGAACCGGGCGGCTCTTGAGCACCGACATTGCCGGCAAGAGCTGTCATTCCGACGAACAAAGCAGCAGTAATGAACGAAATTCGGGTATTCCCGAAGTTTCGGGACAAATTAAAGAAACGCATCTTTCCTCCGCGACACAGACATCAGTTTGCGGACGCACGAACGTGCAGACGCACGAGTGCGTTAGTCCGTCAGAGGAAAGAAGATCAGATTCTCAGGACAGAAATACCGGCAGGGGGGAACACGGGCGGCGAGTGGATGTCAGCTGCCCAAGGGGATGAACCAGATTCCGGGGTTGTTGCGATTGCCGGAAGTGGCGGTAGCGCCTGTACAAGGACCAGCGTCAGATGCTGTGAAGCATCGGCCGCCGCACTCTTAATTGCAGGTAGATGATCCCGCACCGAGACGGTCTGGCAGCAGGAATGAGACTTGGCCATCCCTTTGTTCCCACATTCCTGTGCCATGCGCTTGCAACATTCACGCTCTTCCGCGCTCATTGCCATTGCGGGCAGAGCGCAGGCCAAGATCGGAGCGGCAAACAGCAGCAGCGACAATAGCGAAACGCCGACTTTGCCAACCAGCCTCATAGCGTCACGAAAGTATAGCTTCTACGGTAGGTTAGACGCAATGCAACTAGGAAAGTTGCAGGTTACGGACGGTCGAAGGGGAAATAGCGCCGCCCTCGCCCAAGCAGCTTTGCCGCGGGTCAATCTCTTCAGCCTCTTCAGCGGAGCCATGGGTCTCTCGCGGAATCAACAGCTTACGTTCCAAGAGATGACTTTCTTTGAGCGCTTATCCACTCGGCGCATGCGCTAGGCCAGCTGGGTTAGTGACCAGCGAATCGGCCGCACGCCACAACTTTAATCGCCGAAGCAACTGGGCATTCACAGCCACGATCATAGTGGAAGCGCTCATGGCGACTGCGCCAATGCTCATGGGCAGATCAACTCCCCACCGCACGAGAACGCCTCCTGCGACCGGGATAGCGACAACGTTATAAGCGGTCGCCCAAACCAGATTTTGGACCATCTTTCTGTAGGCAGCGCGAGATAGTTCGATCGCTGCAACAACGTCCCGCGGATCGCTGTGCACCAGCACGATTCCGGCCGATTCAATGGCTACGTCAGTTCCGGCTCCAATGGCGATTCCGACATCTGCGGTCGCCAGCGCTGGTGCGTCGTTCACACCATCACCAACCATGGCGACGTTCTTGCCGCCCGATTGAAAGCGCTTCACCGCATCAGACTTGTCGGCTGGAAGGACCTCGGCGGCGACGTCATCTATGCCAATGCGGCCAGCAACCGAATCGGCCACCGTCCTGGAATCTCCAGTGACCATTGCCACTCGAATACCAAGCCGATGAAGATCTGTGACGGCTTCGTGGGACTCGGGCCGAATCTCGTCCTCGATGGCGAATGCGCCTAGCAGCCCCCCTTCGGCGACGACATAGAGAACCGTCTTTCCCTCTGACGCCCATCCGGCAGTCAACTTTTTGACTTCAGGTGGCACCGTTATCTCGCCTTCGGTCAGCAGACGCGGCCCGCCGACAATGACGCTCTTGCTGTCTATGCGTGCCTGCGCTCCACGGCCCGGTAGTGCTTCGAAATCCGCCGCATGCAATGTTGGTAGATGTCGCCGCCTGGCTTCGGCCATGATCGCCTCTGCGAGCGGGTGTTCGGAGTTCGTTTCGACGGCAGCAGCAAGGGCAAGCACATCACTTTCGTTGCTGCCAGCCGTAACCGCGATCCCCGACAATGCAGGAGATCCTCGTGTGAGCGTTCCGGTCTTATCGAAGATCACCACATCCAAATTCCGGGCGCGTTCAAGCGCGAGTCTATCCTTGACCAGAAGGCCATTCTGCGCTCCGAGCGATGTCGAGATTGCAATCACGAGCGGAATTGCCAATCCCAGCGCGTGCGGGCAAGCAATAATGAGGACGGTTGCCGTTCTGATCAGAGCATGTACCTTGTCTCCCGAAAACCACCAGTAAGCAAACGTGATCGCACCGGCAGCGACTGCCACGTAAAAAAGGATTGCTGCCGCACGGTCAGCAAGAGCTTGCGCGCGAGACCCAGAAGCTTGCGCAGCCGCAACCAACCGCATGATTCCGGACAGAGCAGTCCCCTCTCCGACTGCCATGACGCGGACTCGAAGGTTTCCACCGCTGGCGACAGCGCCTGCGATAACAGCAGCCCCAGGGCCCTTGGACACAGCTCGGGACTCACCGGTGATCAGCGATTCGTCAACATCGGCGGTCCCCTCGACGACCGTACCATCCGCCGGGATGCGGCTCCCGGGCCGGACGAGGACGATCTCGCCCACCTGCAACTCAGAGATCGGAACGGTTTCGGTCTCCGTGCCCTCTACGCGCTCGGCAGTGTCCGGGAGAAGCGTAGCGAGTGCATTGAGCGCGCCACGAGCCTGGGAAATAGCTCGCATCTCCAGCCAATGGCCGAGGAGCATGATGGTGATCAGAGAACCGAGCTCCCACCAGACCTCGACTTCGAAGAGGCCAAGAGTTCCCGCGAGCGACGTGCCAAAGGCGACGACGATTGCCAGGCTGATGAGCGTCATCATGCCGGGTTGGTGATCGACAAGCTCGCTCCAGGCTCCGCGGAGGAAGACTAGCCCTCCATAAATGAGAACGACCGTCCCGAGGGCAGCGGGAATCAATTTCGAGCCGGGGAAGGAAGGTGCGGTGTACCCCAGCCAATGTTGAACATCGCTCGACCAAAAGACCGTAGGAACGGTAAGAGCGAAACTCAACCAGAACTTGTCGCGAAACATGGCGACAGAGTGTCCCGAGTGACGGTCGGGACTTGCGTGGGTTCCCGACATGCTGTGGCCGATATGCGGACTGACCGGTTCGTCATCTTGGTGCGTCATGCGGTCCACCTTGATCCTGGAAGCAAATTCACGGTACCGGAACGCCTGCGCTTTGAGACAATCTGCACCGAGCCGAGCGTTGCCGATCCGCTGATTTTCGCGCATAGTTCGGGTGAGCACCAGCCTTGCCAAAGTCAGTGAAGTCACTCAAGGCATCGGAAACGCTTGCTCCACAATGGTTACACCTTTAACGCTCGTGACCGGCAAGGATAGACGTGTGTCTCCCCGTGGTCATCCCGACGTTCCGGCGACATCTCGTTGCACCAGCCTCTGCCGCGCCCTCAAATGCGATTCTCAGCCCTGCCGGCCTGGTGGAATGCTTCGCTAGCGATCCTCCCAGGCCAACAACCTTCAATTGACGTGCAACACCGTCTGGTACGCGCTTGCCTTGTCAGCTCCGTGCGCGATTTGAAACTCCCGCATATAGTTCACGAGAACAGGGCCGAGAACGCCGGCCACGGACCACGCAGTAAGCAGTCGGCCGTGAATCGCGCTGACGTGATGAGCACCGAACAGATCGCGCAGGTATGCGGGAATCGTCGCGAAGCGCCGCCGTACATGGTCAAGAGGACGGCAGATATGGTGACGAACAGTACCACGCTGTTCAGGTGATCTGCTCCGGTTTTTGGCAGTAAGTAGTAGAGAACCGATCCTAACGAGAAGAAAATAAAATATGTCGGTTGTCTACCGATAAAGTCGAAAGTGGACGCCCAGAAAAAGCGTCCACCCATGTTGAACAGACTCAAAAGCCCGACGAAGCCGCCGGCCCCGACCGGGCCGATGGAGCCTTTGAATAACTCCTGGATCATCGGCGACGCTTGCTCGAAAATACCGATATCCGCGGTCACGTTGGCACACAGTACAACCCACTGGAGCCAGAACGGTGGCGTCCTGAACGCAGTGTTCACATCGAGCTTATGGGTTGTGACGAGTTTTTGCTCTTTGATTGGTGCGGTCCACTTCTCTGGTTTCCATTTCAGTCAGCGGAAAAAGAATCAAAAGGGCGAAGGGCCCGCTAGGCCTGATCGCTGGTGTTCGTGTGCTGATCAGAGTTTCTCTGAGGCCCCCAAAAGCGCGAGCGCTAGGCTTAGCCAAAACTTCTCCCGAAACATGGCTACGGAATGCCCGATTCGTCGCCATGGTCCCCATGTATCTAGTGCGTAGGAACCCCCACGAGGTAGCCGTGTTTGGCGTTTAGAGTTAGATGTCCGCCTTCAGTTTCGTTTGATAATGAACACTGTCTTGTCGTCAATGCGGTCTGGTTCACCAATCTGTCGCAGATGTTCATCTTCTTTTAAAGCGTGTTCCAGCAAGGCACTGCAGATCTCTTTTGCTGGTAGCCAGTCGTGCTCGCGCATTACCCCTTCGAGCTGCTTCCGTCCTTCATTATCGCTTCCGTCATAAACCCCGTCTGTGTAAAGGAAGAGAATGTCTCCCGGACTCATTAGCGTGATTTCCGCGACGTCGGCGGAGTTTGCCCGGCGTTGCCGGAATTGCAATGAAAAATATCGATTACGATCGGGATGATCTTCGGGAATCTGCAGACCCAGCTCCAGAAATTGCACCATGCAGTTTTTATCGATCTCCGCGAACCTACGGTATTCTTTGGAAAACACCAGAGGTGGCGGATGCCCGAAATTAACGAACCGAAAATGACCGTTAGGGCGGACCTCGCCGTAGAGCATACTTGCAATCTCGCGCGCGCTCTCTTTCTCACTTCTGCCTAGCGCATTGCGAGCGGTGACTGACTGCGCCAACCGCAGGTTGAGCTTTTCAAACATCTCCGGCGTCGTTTTCCCACGGCGATCGAGTTCGGAAAGCATCAAGGCATGGAACGTGTCATGGACCGTGGATGCGATCTTCGCTGAAATAATTCCATGTCCCTCAGCGTCCACCAACAGGACGCCCGCAGTACTGTAAAGCTCGTTCAGATCTTCGGCCACTCGCACCTGTTCTGAGCTTCGCGCGTATCGGTATTCGGTTTCCAGCTCGGGCCGGTAATCCGACCTTGACTTGAGCCATTCCACATGATCGTCCACGGAATTACGCGGCGGCCCGCCTGATGGAAGCGGCTCAAGAAATTCTTTCGATAACTTCAAAGCCCGCTGAATACGCGCATCTATGTCGTAACGCTGCTGAAAGTTTATGTACTCAAATAGGTCGCCGCCGACAGTTCCGGCGGGAATGGAATTTCCATACATCTCGATTCCTGGGAGGTGTGGAATCGCACCTTCGACCGGCATTAACCGCTTCCGTAGATACTCATCGATTGTTGGCTCACTGTAGCTGCTAGCCATCAAGGAATCCTACTCTTTGTTAACAAAAGGTCGATGCAGCGACAAACTTTAGCATAACGACATCTTGGTAGCCTGCACCGACGGAATTACCGAAGCAGAAAACGTTGACGCTGAACCGTGGGGTCAACAACGCCTGGAAGGTCTTTTCTCTGCTTGTGGCCGACAGACACCCCACGAAGTTCTTCAGCGTATCGTCGGAGAGGTCTCAGCCTTCGGGGCGGGTGGGACCCAGAAGGATGATATGACGCTCGTAGTGATACAGGTGCGGGATTAAGCCCTGGGTCTAGTCTATGCTCTAGAATCGATCGCAACAAGATTCTGCAAACACGGACACTGAAGGCGTGAACCTTTGTCCTCCGCCAGCGCTGCGTCCTACAGCGCAGCGCCACCTGTTGAGGCGTTCGGTGTGCGGATTCCCACTGTTCCAGCTGCGTGCGCTCAGCCGGTTGCAACTCGATCGCCAGACCCGTGTTCGGCATGACTGAGATCATACCCATCGCTGAAACTCTGTCACGCTATTTATGGGACGTTACACTAGTCTAGGCCGATGACGACGACTAGTCACAATTCCCGAATGGTCGGCTAAGAGAAGGTCAGGGTTGAGTTCGGTCTATGTCGAAACGGTTTGTGTAATTTAGAGACGCAAGAGAAAGTATGCAAAACAATTTGCCTGCACCTCAGGAACTAAGATCACTTGGAGGCAACGCGCGATCCGACTTGCGCATGCGCGACAGGTGAAATTCCATGATCAGTAGAAACACTTCGGGCGCGTGTGTATTCCGGTTCTGGTGCGCCTTTAGGAATTTCTTCTAGCGTCAGCATACCTGCGCCGTCGCTGGATCCTGGGGGGAGGGTACATACCGTCCTCTCTCACTCGAGGCCGTCGAATCCTGCCCCAAGGGTCTTGAAAACGGCGACCAACAAAATGCACAGAGTTCCTTTGGCATCCTCTGCACTGCCGAGCCCGCAGAGCGCCGGGAGAACAAGGCGTAATGGGTTTCAAGATCGCGATCGAGTGCGGACCTGTTCGAGAGTTGATCGCAGCACTCGGCGAACTAAGGTTTCAAGTCCGTGCTCGCCTGGCCAATCTTCCCCGCACGAAATGAGCAATGCCTCGAGCGTCGGTTCACCGCCCGGGGGCGTGACCTCTCGAACCGCTCGGCCGACGAACCGGATCGCCTCGCTGAGCCGCTGGCATGGCTCTTCTATCCGGAACGCGGAACGCCAAGGAGCGGCTGCGTGTGCGTCGGCCAGCAAGGGCTCAACGCATTCGGGAGCGTAAGCCAGCGCCTCCGCCACAGCTTGTGCCCAGCCCGTCAGAATGGTGAGTTCCTCGACTCCCAATAGACTCGGGGCAAGCGGCCCGAACTGGGTATTCGGTGACCTCGAGCCTGCATTTGTGGCACGGACCTGATGGACGGCGACGTCGAATTGGTCGTTCACGTTGTCAACGGGCCGACGTCCGTCTGCGCTGCGTCGTGTCGCCCGATCCCCGCACAATGTGAGGAGAACGCCTTGGGCACCAGGCTCAAGCGGAATCTCACGCCGTCCCCGCACGGGGTCCTTCCACAGCGCGACCACAGGGCAGGAGTCCCGCCCGTGAGGTCGAGAGCGCTGCACCATGCCCAAGGAAGTCAGAGTGAGGACGGCCGAGCCTGGGTCATCGGCCAACACGCTGGCATATCGTGCCGCCCAGCGCGAGCTGAGCTGGGGTCCGTCGAGCAAGGGAGTGATAACGACCGTCGGGCCAACGGACCTTATGACCTCGGCTACGCCGTCGATCTGGGCGAGGTCCTCGCAAACGAGGCAGACGAGGGCGATCTCGTCACCGTGCTCTATGAAGTGGACCGTCCGACGAGGAACGTCCATAGCTTCCCACCAGCGAATGTGGGGGTGAAGGGCGCCTCCCAGATGGTACTGGAGGATCTGTCCTTCGTCGAGCGACCACCGATTGTGTTTGTTCTGGCGGATGTGAAACCACTCTTCGCCAGTCGATCCCGGCAGTGATGCACCTTTCTCAAGTCTTGGGTTGGCACCGATGTGCACCCAATTACTTGGGAGCCGCCCGGCTTGCGGTGATCGCTGCCGCACTCCCGTGATGAGCATTGCCACTCCGTGGCGATCCAAGAGGGCCTCGAGATCGTTGACATCGCTCTCGTCGACCGCGCTCTCGGGCAGCACGACGCCATCCACGCTATCTACCTCGTCCTGGGCGGCGACGATCAAGCGGCTCACTAGGTCTAGATCGAGCCTCTCTGAAGGTGCGAACTCGAAGAAGCCGAAGGGCTCCATGTCCAGCCTCTGCACCGAGCCCTTCACGGGGCGGAAGTCGGACTCTCGCACCCGCAACGGCCAAGGCAGCAGCAGCAAGTTCGCGTGCCTGGCGTGAGGCGCCGTACCTCCACGACGGACCGGCACCTTGTGCCACTTGGCATCTACACTTGGACCATGCACGCAGGCATAGCGGGAGAACGAGCGTAACGAGGTTCCATTCGGTGGCGTGCGGACCTTAGGCAGGACGCGCACGAAGTGTGACCGGATTCGAGCCAGCGATCCGGTTCTCGCCAGCAGCTCGCGGCCACGGGCGCGATATATGCACCCCTTTCCGTCGGATCTGTCGAGGGCCATGCCGAGCCCGGCGCACGCCTCGTCGGCAATGGCGTGAATCGTCAGCAGCGCCTCACACATCCGCCAGTCGCACCCCTCTGCAAGATCCTCGAGTGGCATCCCAGCCCGCTCACGGAAGAGGCTCCACTCCTCAGCCAAGAGGCCAGGGAATGCACTCTTCCGATCCTCGACCCATACGCTCCACTGCCGGCTTGCCTCATCGACCGCGCCCGACCAGCTGGAAAAGAAACGGCGTGGCGGCCACTCCATGCCGCAGGGTGGAGATAAAACGAAACGATACGCCTCTGTGCGCTCGAGGATGACGTTCGCCAGGGCGAACACATCAGCGGGCCATTCGAGGAGTTTGTCAGTGAGTGCGCTCCCTGCCAGGCCATACCAAGTAGACGCCGGCGTCGGCGTCTCTGTCTGTGAATTCATAGCTTGCCGGGCATCTATTCCGTCTT
>Ga0209380_10001399_pt1 | contig 16249 bp, 14 predicted proteins | sample HubBroMetageWFT6_FD_188347 | JGI IMG/M metagenome (GOLD analysis project Ga0209380, IMG submission 188347) | Warmed and freeze-thawed soil microbial communities from the Hubbard Brook experimental Forest, New Hampshire - Hubbard Brook CCASE Soil... | ecosystem: Environmental > Terrestrial >...
CGACCGGCGTTGGCAAAACTGAGGTCGCTCGCACTCTGGCGCATTTCATGTTTGGCAGCGACAAAGCTCTAGTCCGCTTCGATATGTCGGAGTTCATGGAGAAGCACTCCGTCTCGAAACTGATCGGCTCGCCTCCCGGATACGTGGGCTACGAAGAGGGTGGCCAGCTGACAGAACGCGTCAAGCGGGCGCCATATTCTGTCGTTCTGCTCGACGAAATCGAGAAGGCGCACCCCGATGTCTTCAACATTCTGCTGCAGGTTTTTGAAGACGGCCAATTGACCGACGGATTGGGCAACACTGTCGACTTCAAGAACACCATCATCATCATGACGTCGAACATCGGCGCGCGGCACCTGATGAAGCGCGAGGGTCTGGGCTTCCAGTCGTCGAAAGACGAGATGGTTTCCGAAAAGGTCGAAGACCTGGTAAGGAGCGAGGTCAAGCGCACCTTCAATCCGGAATTCCTGAATCGCGTGGATGAAATCATCCTGTTCATGGCGCTCAGCGAGGCCGACCTGATCCAGATTCTCGAACTCATGGTCAGCCAGTTGAACCAGAATCTCGCCCAGCGTTCGATCACCGTAACCGTGGCCGACGAAGCCAAAAAATGGATTCTGAATCAAACCCTGACCGACCGCAGCTACGGAGCCCGCCCACTGCGCCGCGCCTTGCAGAAGTACATAGAAGACCCGCTGTCAGAAGCGCTGATCCAGGGCACGATCACGACCCGGCCCGCCTTCATCGAGGTTTTCCTCGAAGCCAACAAGCTCTACTACCGTCCGGTAGACGCCGAGAAGACCGAAGGCGTGCTGCTGTACGAAAGCTAAGTCAGCCGCCAGCGATCCGCTATCCGCCGCCAGTGAAAACTGGCGGCTTTTGTTTTGGTCGCGTAGCCTTAAGCTGCTCCGGCAGGCGGACGAACTACAATCTTCATACCCAAGATGAAAGTCGATCAGGAAAAGCACAACTGGCCGGAATGGATTCCCAAGGCCAACATCGTCGCCATCAACCTGTTCCTGATTTTTCACATCATCGCCATCACCTGCTGGTGCGTGCCACTCGACGTGCCACCGTTCCCCCAATGCAGAAAGCTGGTACGCCCTTATTTTTTATGGGCTGGACTCTTTCAAGCCTGGGATATGTTCGCCCCCACGCCCTGGCCCTCGAACAGCTACGTCGAAGCGACCGTTATCTATAAAGATGGCGCAAGAACCACCTGGTCATTCCCGCGAATGGAGCAGCTCAGTCTCACCGACCGTTACTTCAAGGAGCGCTATCGCAAATTTTCGGAAGTCATCCAGATCGATGACAACGACGCTTTATGGCCAGATGTCGCTCGCCACATTGCGCGCCTGAATAGCACTTCATCAAATCCGGCGAAAACCATCATCCTGATTCGATGGTTTTCGCCCATGATTCCGCACCCCGACGGCTCCTACCAGCCCGAGCCTTGGGATCGGCATGTTCTTTTAGGCTATGGCGTGAGGCCTGAGGATTTGCAATGAGGCGGACGCTGAGATCCTTGCCGGAAGCGTGGAATCGATTTTTTTTCGCGAAGCAATCCCCGCTGCCGCTCGCGCTATTTCGCATCGTTTACGGCCTGTTAGTAATCGCGACTCTCGCCCTACTACGCCCGGATTGGCTGGCCTGGTTCGGCACCCACGCCTGGATCAGTTTGCAAACCATGCAAACCGCTGAGCCCGGCACGCGGATCAACCTCTTCACCATCATTCCGCAAAGCGATGGCTGGATTTACGCATTCTTCTGGATATTCCTGAGCTCGGCGATATTGCTCACCGTCGGTCTGTTCACGCGCATCAACAGCGTGATTGTATTTCTGTGCCTGACCTCAATTCATCAGAGGAATCTCTACATCACCCACGGCGGCGACACGTTCCTCCGCCTCGCCGGATTCTTTCTGATGTTTGCTCCGGCCGGCGCCGCTCTCTCTTTAGACCGGCTGCTGCGGATCTGGCGTGGAAAAACGAAAAGCGGGACGGCGCAAGCTGCGCCCATCGAGCCCCAAAGACCGTGGGCGCAGCGCATGATCCAGATTCAGTTGTCTCTCCTCTATTTTGCCGCATTCTGCCACAAGGTAAAGAGTCCGGCGTGGCTGAACGGAACTGCTTTGTACTACGTCTATCATCTCGATTCACTGCGGCGCTTCCCTGTGCCTGCCTGGCTTCTCCGCCCGGCGATGCTCAGGTGGGGAGGCTGGTCGGCCATCGCCTTCGAATTCGCTTTAGGCGTCCTGATCTGGGTGAAAGACCTCCGCTACATCCTGCTGGCGATCGGACTGCTGTTTCATCTCTGGCTGGAATACTCCCTCAACATCGCGCTTTTTCAATGGGATGTCCTCTCCGGATACATTCTCTTCGTTGACCCAGCAGACGCGTCGCGCGCCTGGAATTGGATCAAGCTTCGCGCGACCGGGCGACGAGCTGACCCCGCCTAATCCCTCTGGAGAACTCAACTGCGCTTTTTTCAGCACATGTTGCAAGAAAACCACATCCTGCCCCTTAAGTTCGATTGACGCCCGTGTCAACTTATGTAAAACTCCTTTCAATCTGGGGTGGGCTCACTGCAGTTGTTGGAATGTGGCAAAAATTCCGGGGCGTGAGACCGAGGTGTAGTCATGAAGTCCAGCTGTTATGCAGTCCTTGCAGCATCCCTTCTTGCTTTATCCCTGAGTGCCAGTGCGCGAGAGATGGTCCTGCCCGCCGGCACCCTTTTGAAGTGCACCATGGATGAACCCAACCTCTCCTCGGCCACCGTCGCAATCGGAGATCCCGTACTCTGCCGCCTGCACGCGGTCACCGAATTCGGCCAGCAAACCTTCCCCCGCGGCAGTTACCTCGTCGGCCACCTCGAGGCTGCCAAAGATCCCGGCCATTTCTGGGGCAAAGGCTACATGAAGCTCCAGTTCGATCGCATCGGCCTGCCGCAAGGCGATATGCCGCTCGACGCCAAAGTGATCGCCACGCGCGGCTATAAAGTCGATAAGGATGGCGACATCCGCGGCAAAGGTCACGCCACGCGCGACATCGTCGAATGGATGATTCCTCCGCTCTGGCCCTGGAAGGTCATCATGCTTCCCGCTCGCGGCCCGCGCCCCACGCTGAAGGGCGAGAGCATGCTCACCCTGCGCCTCATGGACGACGTGCAGATTCCGCAAGTCGCCCAGACCAACGGCCCCGATTGGCATTTCTTCGGACGCCCGCGCATCGAAAACGACTCCTACTATCAAGGCTCCTATCAGGGCGCCAGCGCTCAGCAGCCGGATAATTCCTATCCGCAATTGTCTGTGCGCAACGTGGCCGTCACCTCGAGCGAACCGCCGCGTCTGGAAGAAATTCCGCAGGTCACCTACGCCAGCTATATCTCGAAAGATAGGGTCGGCGGCGGCTCCGCAGCCACGTCTCCAGGCGTGCCTGTCTTTGTGCTCAAGACCGGCATGGTTCTGTCCGTCGGCAATTACACCTATCAGGACGGCCGCATCAGCTACGAACTCGCCAGCGGCGGCAGCGGCGTGATCAGCACCGACGAAGTCGACTGGACCACGACGACTCAAGTGAATGGCCAGCGCGGCGTGCGCGTCATGCTGCGTCCAGGTCATCAGACAACCGGCGAGTAGCTTTAAGGAGCCATCAGCATGCAGCCGCCGGCGAAGAGCCGGCGGCTGTCTTAGGGTTAGGAAAGGCGAAGTCATCCACGCCTGCCGAAGGTCGGCCGCCGCGACGATGCAAATTTCCGCGACCACTTCCCACCTCGCCTCATCCATACAACCAGCGCCAACCGCGATCCCTCGAGGATTCCATGTCCAAAATCAACATCGCCGAGAAATTCTCTAAAATCGCCGACTACTACCAGCCCCGCGTCGCTGCCGAACTCAACGGTCAGCAAGTCAAGTTCGTAAAGTTCGACAGCGAATTCGTCTTCCACCATCATGACCACGAAGACGAAATGTTTCTCGTCGTCAAAGGCCGCTTCCGCATGGAGTTCCGCGACCATCACAATCATCCTGACCAATGGATCGAAGAAGGTGAATTCATTGTCGTGCCGCGCGGCGTCGAGCATCGGCCCGTAGCCACGGACGAATGCTGGGTCATTCTGTTCGAGCCTGCGACCACGCTCAACACAGGCAACATAGAGAATGAACGCACCGTTCACCAACTCGAGCGCGTTTGATCGAAGAGTCAGGATCGCGGAGTTGAGATCGAAGAGTTTGCGATGACCAGCTGAGTATTTCCGCGCCCAGCTACTTTCAAGGCTTGACTTCGATCCGATCGGACAAGAGCCCTTTTCTCCCGGTGTTACAATCCAATCCATGTTTCGCCGGCGTTCGCTTGCGCCTCTCGTTGCCCTCATCGTTGTTCTTGTCACGCCGCTGCTGGCCGCACCTGTCCCATCTTTGCAGGATCGCATTGCCGCCGTCCTGAGCGCCCCCGATCTGGCGCACGGCTTCTGGGGAATCGAAGTCGTCTCCGCCTCAACCGGCAAATTGCTCTACTCGCAAAACTCCGACAAGCTATTCACTCCCGCCTCGAACACCAAGCTTTTCACTACCGCCGCAGCGTTAGCCTTGATTGGCCCGGATTACAAGTTCCGCACCACCGTCGAAACTACCGGCACGCTCGACCGTTACGGCCGCCTCAGCGGAGACCTCGTCCTTGTCGGCCGCGGCGATCCCAATCTCAGCGGGCGCGAACTTCCTTACGACCTCAAAACTCAGCGCAACGACGATCCGATTCAAGCTCTCGAATCGCTTGCCGATGCGCTCATGCAAAAAGGCGTCAAGTTCATCGACGGCGACATCGTGGCCGACGACTCCTACTTTGCCTTCGAGCGCTACGGCGAAGGTTGGAGCCAGGACGACTTAGTCTGGGCCGACGGTGCTCCTGTCTCTGCGCTCACCGTCAACGACAACGTTGTCTTCGTCAACATACTGCCCGCCGATCGCCCCGGCGAGAAAGCCTTTGTCAGCGTCAAGCCCTTCGCCGATTATTACCGTATCGACAATCGCATCATCACTACTCCGGCCGGCACCGGACGCAAGTTCTTCGTCAATCGCGAGCCCGGCTCCCTGCTGCTGACCCTCTGGGGCAACCTGCCGCTGGATGACGCAGGCGTCAACGAGGCTCTCGCCATAGAAGATCCCGCGGAGTTCGCCGCCGGCCTCTTTCGCCAGTTGCTGGAGAAACGCGGCATCGTAATCTACGGTCACGAGCGTACGCATCACACCGAACTGGCCGCGCTCTCCACATTCAGTGTGACCACCATCGCACCGGCGCGCGGCGGCAGGACGAGCGATAAAGACAGCGACGGCCAATCGCGCCCCCTCAAGACCGATCAAGCGCTCGTGTTGGCCAGCTACGAATCAAAACCCTTGCTGCAAGATGTTCGCGTAATCAATAAGGTGAGCCAGAACCTCCACGCCGAAATTCTGCTGCGCCTCTTGGGGCGCGAGCGTGGCAACGCTGGAACGATTGAAGACGGACTCGAAGTTCTTCGCGGATTTCTGACTCAGGCGGGAATCTCGAACGACCAATACCTTTTCTACGACGGCTCCGGCCTTTCGCGCCAGAACTTAGTAACTCCTCACGCCATCGTGCAGTTGTTGACTTATTCTGCCGCGCAGCCCTGGGGTGCGGCGTATAAGTCGACCTTCCCTGTCGGCGGCGTGGACGGCTCGCTCACCGACCGTCTAACCTCTCCCCGCCTGCAAAACCGCATCATGGCGAAGACCGGCTCTCTCGGGGGAGTGAAGGCGCTCTCCGGCTACGCGACCAGCGACTCCGGACAAGCAGTCGTCTTCTCGATCTTGTCCAATAACTTCAATCTTCCAACCAAGAGAGTCACAGACGCAATTGACGAGGTAGTGCAGGCGATCGTAGAGGATGCGCGCGCTGCGCGATAACGCGCGCGGATGGCAGTCGTTGCCGCACATCGCGCAGACACTTTGGCGCGGACACAGTTTGCTCGTGCTGCGAGGCGGCCACGCGAGTGATTGCGGCCCTGGCGTTCCCTAGGCAGCCTTTCTCAAGCCGCCAGACATATCCTTCCCTACCGAATCGCGCGCTCGGATCTCAGAAGCCATGGAAATAACAAAACACACAACCGCGACCTCGAACAGATTTCGCTGCGAGAGGCTCATCGCCGTGAACAGCCCCCTTGCGATGTTGATATGAACTAATCCACCGCTTAGCAAAGATATCCAGCCGAGATAGTAGGTGACTCTTCCAACCAACTGCAGACGAGCAACGTGATTCATGGCCAAAACCTCCTGGTTTGTGCACGGTGAGAGACTGCCCCGGAAACAGTGCAGTCGGCGAGCGGACGGAATTATACACCGGTTTCCGCCCTGCGCCGCAAGTGTTATCGCTTCAGGACGGAATGGCAGACGGCCCCAGTCTACGGCTAGAGGATTCCCATCCTCTTCCCCACGCGCCCCAGCACTTCCAGCGCCTGCCCTAATTCGTCCTTCGTGTGCGTCGCCGTCATGATCGTTCGCACGCGCGCCTTGCCTTCAGGAACAGTCGGAAACGCGATCCCCGTCCCCAGCACGCCTTCTTTAAATAACTCGCGCGAGAAATCCATGGTCAGTCTTCCGTCGCCAATGATGATCGGAGTAATCGGCGTTTCGCTCGCGGGAGTAGTCTGCCCGCCGATATTAAATCCGAGCAAGCCAAGCTCTTTCTTCCAGAAGCGAGTGTTCGCCCAAAGCTGCTCCATCCACTGCGGCTCGGTTTCAAGAACGTCGAAGGCCGCGATGCAGGTCGCGGCGACCGACGGCGGATGCGAAGTAGAAAATAAAAACGGCCGCGCCCGATGGTATAGAAAGTCAATCAGATCGCGCGTGCCGCAAACATATCCGCCAAGAGCGCCAATCGCCTTCGACAAAGTTCCCACCTGAATGTCGACTCGCCCGTGCATGGAGAAATGATCGACCGTGCCGCGTCCCTGCCTGCCAAGCACGCCGGAGGAGTGCGCATCGTCGACCATCATGATCGCGCCGTATTTCTCCGCCGCCTCGCAAAGCCCCGGCAGCGGCCCGATGTCACCGTCCATCGAGAACACGCCGTCCGTGATGAGCAATTTCTTCCCCGGCTCGTTCTTCACGCTGGCTAGTTGTTCCCCGGCGTGGGCCACATCTTTGTGGCGGAAAACGAGAATCTTCGCTCGCGATAACCGGCAGCCATCGATGATCGAGGCATGATTGAGTTCATCGGAAATAATGAAGTCGTCCTTGCCGAGAAAAGAAGATACTGTGCCCGCATTGGCCGTAAACCCGGACTGGAAAACCACGCAGGCTTCGACGTTTTTGAAGCGCGCAATCTTCTCCTCCAACTCCATGTGAATCTTCATCGTGCCCGCAATCGTGCGCACAGCGCCCGATCCCACGCCATACTTGCGGGTAGCCTCAAGCGCCGCCTCGCGCAACTTGGGATGCGTCGTGAACCCAAGATAATTATTCGAAGCGAGATTAATCACCCGCTTCCCGTCAAACGTGCACAGCGGAGCCTGCTCATCATCGAGCACGCGCAGTTTGAAATGCGTGCCCTTGGCCCTCAGTTCGTCCAGTTGATCGGTCAGAAAAGACAGCGGATTAATGCGAGTCGCAGTAGGCATCGATTACCTCACGGTATGGCTCGGCTTTAGCGGCGAAACTCAGCTCCGTATCGGGTTATCACTTCAGCCTGCCGAAATATTTTACTCTCGCTTCGGCTATCCAGACTTGGGCTGCGCCATCGCGGCAATCGTCCCTTTCGTAGCCCTTAAATAGTCCGCCGGAGCCATCAGAATCTGCACGCCGCGCACCCCAGCCGATATGGAAATAACGTCGAACCGTTCGAGCGTCTCATCCACATACACCCGAAAGTCGCGCTTGCCGCCGAGCGCCGTCACGCCACCGCGAATATATCCGGTGAGCGCTTGCAGTTCTTTCACCGCAACCAGTTGAACTTTGCGTTCTCCCGCCGCACTCGCCAGGGCCTTAAGATTAAGCTCCTGGTCTCCCGGAACCACCGCCATAACCACACCGTTGCGATCGCCCCGCGCCACCAGCGTCTTGAACACCTGCTGCGCTGGCAATCCAATCTTGGCCGCAACCGTTTCCGCGGCCAAATCGTTGGGGTCGACCTCGTACTCGCGCAGCTCGTAGCGGATGCCCATCTCATCGAGCACGCGCGCCGCGTTGGTTTTCTGCGTCATTGTCTTCCCAAACGGTTCTTCTGAAAGCTGTCGCCGGACCCGTGCTCCCGCCCGTTTCTCGTTGTATAGTGTTCCATCCTTATTTCGCGGAGGCTGTGCCGTGCGTCTTCTACTCCATTGGATTCTAACCGCCATAGCCGTCTGGATTGTCGCCCGCGTAGTGCCCGGCATCAGCGTAAGCGGCCCCACCGCAGCCCTGATCGCCGCCCTTGTCATCGGCTTGATCAATGCCACCCTGGGATTGCTGCTGAAAATCCTCACCTTCCCGCTGACCCTCTTGACTCTCGGCCTGTTCTGGTTCGTCATCAACGCGCTCATGCTCGAATTGGCGGCGGCGTTCGTGCGCGGCTTCTACGTGCGAAACTTCGTGGCCGCATTTATCGGAGCCATTGTTCTGAGCGTCGTGAGTTCGCTGTTGCAGTGGATTTTCATGCCCAGCCGCCAGGCCCGCTAGAAATAACAGCGGCGTGAAGGTCTGATCAGATTTCCGAGTGCAGTTTCGCGAATACGTGTTCAACTTGCTGCTCTGTCGCCGCAAGCGATCCCGAGTTATCGATCACGAAGTCGGCAGCCTTGATTTTTTCTTCGTCCGGAATCTGCGCCGCCATTCGTCGAATTACTTCAGCTCGCGCCGCGTCCTCCGAGATTCCCATGCGGTGCGCGAAACGTAGGACGCGCTGTTCGGAAGCGCACGTCACAACAATCAAATGGTCGAAGCGCCCGCCAGCGCCCGCTTCCAGAATCAACGCGGCTTCGACAAGGGCAATTGCCTGAGGCTCGCGCCGACCCAGTTCCTCCATCCATTCATTTTCATAAGCGATCACCGCGGGATGAACAATCGCATTGAGCTCGTTGACGCGCGGAGACGCGCCGCCCGATCTGCCAAACGCAGCGTCTGCCAGGCGCGAACGGTTGATCGTCCCGTCAGGGTCGAGAATTTCGCCGCCAAATCGCCGGACGACCTCGTCATACACTGGCCGCCCCGGCTCCATGAGTCGGTGCGCCACCGCATCCGACTGGACCAGCCGCGCACCGCGTTTTACAAACATCCCTCCCACCGCGGATTTCCCGCTAGCGATGCCGCCCGTGAGTCCGATTTTCAACAATGAGTGCTCACGCAATCCCGCGCCGCATCTTGGCTGCCTTCACCGTATTCGCCATCAGCATGGCAATGGTCAGAGGCCCGATCCCACCCGGCACCGGCGTGATCGCGCCCGCAACCTCGGCAACCTCGGGATGAACATCACCTACCAGGGTTGAGCCCTTCGTCAAGAACGTTTCTTCTCGCTTCTTGTTTCCCGCAAACAAGCGATCGAATTCTTTCCGCTCCGTGACCCGGTTGATACCGACATCGATCACCGTCGCCCCCGCCTTCACATAATCGCGCGTAATCATTCCGGCGCGGCCAATCGCCGCCACCAGAATGTCAGCGCGCCGGCAAACGCCCGGCAGATCACGCGTCTTCGAGTGGCAGACTGTGACCGTCGCATTTTGATTGAGCAGGAGCATCGCCACCGGCTTTCCCACGATGTCGCTGCGTCCCGCCACCACCGCTTCCTGCCCCGCGATCCGAATGTCGCTGCGTCTCAGAATCTCCATCACCCCTGCCGGAGTGCACGGCACCAACCCCGGCCGTTGTGTCGAAAGATAGCCCACGTTCATGGGATGGAATCCATCGACGTCTTTCGTCGGATCGACCGCCAGCAAGACTCTCTTAGCATCGACCTGCGCCGGTAGCGGCAATTGCACCAGGATGCCATCGATCTCGTCGCGCCGGTTCAGGTCGGCGATCAGAGCCAGTAACTCGTCAGTGGTCGAGCTTTCGGCGGGCGTATGCTGCTCGCTATAGAGCCCGACCTCCTCCGAACTCTTCACCTTGCCGCGAACATACACCTCCGACGCCGGATTATGCCCAACCAGCACGACGGCCAGCCCGGGACGCACGCCCAGGGGTGCAAGCCTCTTGACCTCACCGGCCACTTCCGCGCGAATCCCCGCGGCTATTTTCGTCCCATCCAAAATCCTAGCGGCCATTGCACCTCGTTACGGGACACGCCCAACAGAAAAGTGATTCTATCCCATCGCGCCAGCCGTACCCAGCCGAGCCCGATCGTTATCATCACCCGGCCCACCTTTACGTCATACTTATGCACGGCGATGGAGTTCGCCGTTAACCGCCCGGCTGGGCGAACATCGTTCAGTCCTAAGTACACCACGACTCTGGCAAACGGGCAGTCTGGCGTGTGTACCCTGGAACATTTTGGAGGCGAACTCCCGAGAGAGGTATCGGCAATCACTCCGCTGTATTTTAATGCGAGGGGCTCAACGGGCTGTCTGCCGTGCAAGCCTCTCAATCAAGCAGAGGATCACTATGCCCGTTTCCAGCGTTCACACACTGCGGCGAAGCTCGAGAGTGCCGATCAAAGTACCCATCCGCGTCACCAGCCTGGAGCCGAACGCTCAGTTCTCCGAACTCTGCGAGACGCTGGTGGTCAGTGCCCATGGTTGCGCGCTCCGCTTCCCGCTGAAGTTGGACGCCGGAAGCGCCTTGCGCCTGCACGGCCGCGGAGGCCGGCAGGCGACGGCCTACGTAGTCTTCTGCCAGCCGATGGGCCTTGAAGGGCAGGGCTTTCGACTGGGCGCTCAACTCGACCGGCCAGAAAATTTCTGGGGATTGGAATCCTGTCCCGACGATTGGCGGGTGGTCGAGATGCCTGCACCCGCGGCAAAACAACCTCCGCAAAAATCATTGGCTGGTCCCGTAGTTATGCACAAGCCAACTACTTCTCGCGCCTCGCGAGAGGTTCTTGACAAGATCGAGGAACAGCTCTCGGAGGAGCGTCTGCGAGGCATACTCGCCAAATTCGCAAGGCCCTTGCAGGAGGAGGTCACCGAACTCCGCGAGAAGCTGGCCGCGAATGCCAGGCGCAACCGCTTCGAGGTGTCGCTCGGGTATATTCCTCCTGAGTTGGAGGAGAAGCTGTGGGAGCGCCTTCGGCAAGATCTTGGGACGCGCATGATGCAGCAGACGCGAGAACAGTCCACCGAGATTCTCGGAACGGCGAAGACGGCCATCGAGCAAAAGATCAGCGCCGCGCTGACCGAGTTCAGGCACCGTCTGGCCGGTGAACTGCACGCCGTCGAACAACGGGCGCAGGTTTTGTCAAAGGAACTCACCACTACAACGCAGCAGCATGTCCGCTCGGGGATCGAGAAATTGCAGCGGCAGGCCTTGGAGACGGGTGCGCATCAGAACGCGCACGGCGAAAAGTTGTTGAGTTCTTTGCAAGGACAACTTGCGGACTCGCACAATGGTTTCCGCCTGGATCTTGAAAAGATCCAGGCCGAAGCCACGACGAAAGCGTCCCGGCTTCAGACGGAGGTTTCCGACTTGGGCGGGAGAGTTGCAGCCTTGAACGAGTCTGTGCGCCGCCTCGAGACGGATCTTGACGCGCACCTCGAGAGCGTTGCCGGCGAAATCGTATCCTCGGCGCGCAAGCAACTCGAGAGCGCAATCGCGGTGACCCTGAAAGACCTGCAAGCGCGGGGCTCCACGGAAGTGGAAGCACGACTGAACGAGATATGCGGCCACATGAGAACGATCCAAAACCGCATCGAGGACTCCTTTTCTGGGTCTCTGAATGCCCAAGGCGCGGAAGCTCTGCACTCGATCGCGCAGCAGTTCGAAGAACTCGCACAACAGTCCACGGAAAAATGGCGGCTCGCACTTGCCCAAGACTTGAATTCGGTGGCGAAAAATCTGGGGCGGAAACTTCGTGAGGAACTCGAACCCGAGGACGGCCAGAATTAATCGCCACCCGACGATGCGCGGCTCAAGCGCGAGATAGCCGCCCCCTCGGCTATGGTTCGAGAAAACCTTGTGATCGAGCAAGTCCTCCTGGACTCAGATCTAAACTCAGATCTAAACTATTGCCGCTTGATCGAGTTCCGGATAAAATGTTTTTCACCTCGGCCGACCACCCCCAGGTGGTTGACAAGGGCTGCCGACGCGCTAAGGATTCGACGATGTTTGATCTTGTTTAATTCGCCTCTCTCTTGATCCGCTGTTGCGGATATCAAATCTTTCTTTTCCCTTTGCTTAGCCACGTCGTCGTGCCATTTTTCATTGAACTGCGGCAGCGACGCGTAGAAAGCCTGCCAGGTCTTTTATGGATGCGGTTACGGTAATCAATTCTCCGCCGCCCTCTCCAGAGCGCAGCCTATGGAGTTCTCTGTGGGAAGCGATCCGCGGCTCTCATCAGGACTACACGACCGGAAGCCTGAATCGGGCGATCCTGCTGCTGGCCGTGCCCATGGTGCTCGAGATGGTGCTCGAATCGCTCTTCGCGGTGGTGGACGTTTTCTGGGTTGGCCGGCTCGGCGCCAACGCCGTAGCCACCGTCGGACTCACCGAGTCGCTGCTCAGCTTGGTTTTCGCAGTTGGTATTGGATTGAGCTTATCGACGACCGCCATGGTGGCAAGGCGCATCGGAGAGAAAGACCCGCGGGGTGCGGCCGTGGCGGGAGTGCAGGCGATCGTACTCGGATTAGCCACCTCGATCGTCATCGGAATTCCGTGCTTCCTCTACGCACCCCAGTTGCTGCGGCTGATGGGCGCTTCCGGCGACATCGTCGCCACCGGCAGCGGCTACGCCCGAATTGCGCTCGGCGGCAGCGGCGCCATCCTGATGTTGTTCCTCAACAATGCGATCTTTCGCGGCGCGGGTGACGCCGCCATCGCCATGCGCCTGCTTTGGGTTTCAAACATCATTAATCTGATTCTCGATCCCTGCCTGATCTTTGGACTGGGACCATTTCCTCGTCTGGGCGTGACGGGCGCAGCTCTTGCCACTTTCACTGGACGCAGCATCGGCGTGGGCTATCAGTTCTATCGACTGCTCCGCGGAACCGAACGCATCCGCATCCTGAGGCGACAGATTCGCGTAAATGTCAGCGTGCTGCTGCGGTTGGTGCGGGTGTCATTGACGGGGATCCTGCAGTTCGCCATTGCCCACACCAGCTGGATCGGGCTGGTGCGCATCGTGAGCGTATTCGGTGCCGCCGCGCTCGCGGGTTACACGATCGCAATTCGCGTTGTCATATTCGTCATCCTGCCGTCTTGGGGACTCAGCAACGCGGCAGCCACGCTCGTGGGTCAGAATCTGGGAGCCAACAAACCTGAGCGCGCCGAACAGGCCGTCTGGCGCACCGGCTTCTACAACATGTTGTTCCTCGGATCAGTGGGAGTGTTCTTCGTGCTCATGGCGGAGCCGATCGCACGCCTGTTCACCCATGATGCGACGGTCATTCCGCTGGCGGCGACTTGTCTGCGCATTATCAGCTACGGCAACATTGGCTACGCCTACGGCATGGTCATGCTCCAGGCCTTCAACGGAGCCGGCGACACGGTCACGCCCACCATAGTAAATTTCTTCGGCTTCTGGGTGGTGGAGATCCCGCTGGCCTACTGGCTCGCGATTCCGATGCATTTGCATTCGAACGGCGCCTATATCGCCATCGTAGTCGCCGAATGCTCAATCGCCGCCACCAGCGCGGTGCTGTTCAAACGGGGAAAGTGGAAAAAACAGAAAATATAGCGCGGTACGCACGGCGACAACACTCTTCACCCATCTCATCTTGCACGCAGCAGGGTCGAAGGTCTCATTTCAAACCGAGCGCCTTCAACACCCCATCGTCCGCCACTGTCTTCCCGTCTGTCTTTGTGACCACGCCGAACGATCCCGAATAATCCCACATCGTCCAGCCAATGCGGTTGCGCTCAAGCGCGGTCCGCACATCGTGTATCCACGCCTCGCGATCCTGCGGATCGGAATACTCCCGATACACGCCAAACTCGTTGCAAATCAGCGGAACGCCCCGCCGCCGCGCCCACTCCGCCGCCTGCTTCATCTCCGATTCCATGCGCGCAGCATCCCAGTGATCGCGCCCATAGCGAATCACCTGCAGCCGGTCGACCGCATCCGGCAGGAGAGGCGCCACCATCTCCGCCGACTCCGGGCTCGATGGATACTTCAAACCTCGCAACCAGTGCCAGTAATACGCACCCCAAGTCGCGCCCTGGTGCGTGAAGATGTGCGGCTCATAAAAATGAAAGTTATAAATAACATTCGGATCGTGCAGCGGCTCCTGAAAAACCAGTTCGTCGTCACTCGACCAGCGTGCGCCCGCGGCAATGATCGTGAGTCCGGGCGCGCCCTCCCGAATCGCTGCCGCCAGTTTCATCTGCACTCCGAGCCAGCGATAGCGATCGGTGAACTCCGGCTCATTCATAATTTCCAGAAACACGCGATCGGCGTCCAAATTCAAGGAAGAATAATGCTGCGCCAGCGCCCGCCAGAAGTCGGCGAACCGCTCGACAAAATCGTCTTCTTTCGTCAGCCGCGCCTTAAAGTCACTCTCCGGATGCAGGTCGATCACTACCGCCAGCCCATGATCGAGAATCATCTTCACCGCCGCGTCCAGATAACCCAGATACTCGGCTGGAATCTTATTCGGCTCGCGGCTTAGCATTGGCTCGGGGTTCACGCTCAAACGGACATGATCGAATCCCATCGACTTGATCAGCGCAATGTCATCGGCTGTCATCCACGTCTGAAAATGTTGCTGTGTGTAGCCGCGCTTGTCATAAACCTGCGCGAACCATTCGCTGGCGTTAATACCCCGTTTCAGTCTTTCCGAGCGCGCAAACGCCAGCGGGGACCGATCGACTGATCCTCTACCACCCGGGTGATCGGTCTGGGCTACCGCGCAAGCTGCCACGAAAATTGGTGACAGTAAAATCGCTCGCCACACCCTCACTCGGTTCACTCTCACGAGTTCTAGCTTCGCTCGATTCATCACGCAACCCCTTCGGCGTTGATACACTGATGACCATAACTACCGGCCACCTAGAAGACTAGCCCATGCTCCCGTGCCAGCGCCATCTTTTCGATATTCCCGACGACGTCGCCTATCTCAACTGCGCCTACATGTCTCCGCTGATGAAATCCGCGCTGGAGGCTGGAACTGCCGGCCTCGCCCGCAAGGCGCACCCCTGGGAAATCACCCCCGACAAGTTTTTCACGGGCGCCGAGGAATTCCGCACAACCGCCGCGCGGCTGATCGACGCTTCGCCCGACGACATCGCCATCGTTCCTTCAGCTAGTTACGGCATTGCAACCGCCGCGCGCAATCTGCCGGTCGGGAAAGGTCAAAACATTCTAATACTGGAGGAGCAGTTCCCGTCACATTACTATTCCTGGCAGCGGCGGGCGGAAGAGACTGGCGCTCAACTGAAAGTTGTCGCGTGGCCCGACGATCACGACTGGACGGCGGCGGTTCTCAATTCGCTGACCGAGGACGTAGCCATCGCTGCTCTGCCGAACGTGCAATGGACAAGCGGGGGAAGACTCGATCTGGTTCGCGTCGGCAAAGCGTGCCGAAAGATCGGAGCCGCTCTCGTGCTCGATCTCACACAGTCGCTGGGCGCGCTGCCCTTCAGCGTGAAAGACGTGCAGCCGGATTTTGCCGTCGCCGCCAGTTACAAATGGCTGCTCGGCCCTTACTCCGTCGGACTCTTCTATGTCGCTTCCAAGTGGCAGGATGGCATTCCGCTCGAAGAAAATTGGATTCAGCGCGCCAACGCTCGCGACTTCTCAAGCCTCATCTTATACACGGATGATTACGACGCAGGCGCGCGCCGCTTCGATATGGGCGAGCGTTCGAACTTCGCGCTCCTGCCCGCCGCTGTGCGTGCCATGAAGCAATTGCTGGAATGGAGGATTGATCAAGTCTCCGGGACCGCCGGCGCGCTCAACCGTCAACTCGCAAGCGCCGCTCAGGAACTTGAATTCTCCGTTCCGCCTGAAGATTTGCGCGCTCCCCATTATCTTTGCCTGCGCAGAAAAGCCGGCGTCCCTCGAGAACTCCCCGAAAAGCTCGCGCGCGAAAAAGTCTTCGTCAGCGTTCGCGGCACTTCCATTCGCGTGACGCCTCACGTGTATAACACGGCGGCCGACTGCGACCGGCTAATCTC
>Ga0209380_10001400_pt1 | contig 16246 bp, 11 predicted proteins | sample HubBroMetageWFT6_FD_188347 | JGI IMG/M metagenome (GOLD analysis project Ga0209380, IMG submission 188347) | Warmed and freeze-thawed soil microbial communities from the Hubbard Brook experimental Forest, New Hampshire - Hubbard Brook CCASE Soil... | ecosystem: Environmental > Terrestrial >...
CGATGGGCGACCAAGTGCACGGGATTCCAAGTTCTTCAGGTAGCGCTGCATGATTGGCTGGAGGTAGGCGTTGATTACTACCGTTGAGGTGCGCTCGTATTCGCGGAATTCGGGGAGGATTTGGTAGGAGATGGAGAGTGGGACGCCTAATGGCTTGAGGGCTTCAGCGATCGACTGCTCGTTTTTCGGATTTGCAAAAGAAAAGAGTAGCGAGATGGCGATGGATTCCGGGTGCTTTGTTTTTAGCTGGGCGACGAGCGATTTCAAGTTTGCGGGCGAGGGTGCGGTGAGGATTTCGCCGTCGCTGGCGGTGCGTTCTTCGATACCGAAGCGGAGATCGGCGGGGACGAGCGGCTCGATGCGGTCGAAGAAAAAGTCGTAGAGTTTAGGGCGGGCCTGGCGTCCGATCTCGATTGCATCTTCGAATCCCGCGGTGGTGACGAGAGCGGCGCGTGCGCCTTTGCGTTCAAGCAGAGTGTTGGTGCCGACGGTGGTGCCGTGGAGGATGATGAGTTCGCCTTGGTGATTGATTTTGCTGAGAGCTTCCGCGATGGCTTGGGAGGGATCGGCGGGAGTGGAGAAGACTTTCAACATTTTTAGCTGGCCGGTGGCGTCGATCCAGACGCAGTCGGTGAAGGTGCCGCCGGTGTCAATGGCGATGCGTAGGGGTTGGGGGCGGCGGGGCATGGGATTTGTGCGGCGAACTAGGGTAGCATCTTCGGGAAAACCCACGTCTCGCAAAAGAACCGAGACATGGGGCACCCCGCTTTTAAAGCTCATCACGTTGAGAGCACTTCATGTTTAAAGCACCCCAACTTTAAATTTGATTTTGGAAAATTAGGGTAACATTTGCGGCTATGCGATATGCATTTCTGGTCGAGACTTACGCTACCGAGCGGGTGAAGGTGGTTAGTGTGTGGAGCGAGTTTCGGGATGAGGATCTTCCAGTGCGGCCGCGGGAGGGCGATGCGCGAGGGCGCAGCGTGCATGAGCAGATGGTGCATCAGTGCGTGAGCGAGAATCTATGGTTTCGCGACATGCTGGGGATCGACGTGTGCGCGACGAACACGGGCGTCCTCAAAAGCGCTCCGGCTCTGCCCCGGCAGGAGACGCGGATGGAGTTCATGAAGCGCTATGCCGAGGACAGCGGGAAGCGGCTGGCGGTGCTGCAGGAAAAGGATGATGCATGGTGGGAAGACGGTGTGAAGTTTTTTGATGTGCTGCGGTCGCGGGCGTGGGTGATGACGCGGCGGATTGCGCATACGTCGCATCATCGCGGACAGTTGATGGCGATGTTGCGAATGCTGGGGCGGGATGTGCATAGCAATTATGGTCCGACGGCGGATACGGGTGGGTTGATGCAGAATCATGCGCCGACGATTTATGCGTACGGGAGTTTGGAGGAACTGATTGCTGGCGAGAGTGCTGGCGGGAAGAAGGCGGCGTTGCCGGGGAGTGGAGGGAAGGCGGTTACGGAGAGGCCGGGGTAGGATTTCGTCTCTATTCCAGATCCAGTTCCCTAAGACGATCCTTCTTCCGCGATGGCAGTTTCAGGCCTGATTCGCGCAGCGGAGAATTCGCGAAGAACTCCGCAAGGCTGCCGGGCCGAAACTTCCCAAGGTCGGGGGATGGGAGCGGACCGGGTGATTTTTTGCGCTTCGGCGCACGAACTGACTTTGACGCGTTTCTTCTACCAGCCATTTGTGTTTATCTGATTATCTTACCCCTTAGTTGTGAAGGCCAGGGTTAGCAATGTTTTTTGTTCGACTTCGTGGGCTTTGGCGCTGCCGGTGGCGGGGCTGGCGCTGGAGCTGCGTTTCACGGACATCACGTGGCGGGCGCCGGCGATGCGTTCGAGGCGGGGGAGCATGTTGAAGAGCGCTCCCATGTTGGCGGGCTCTTCCTGTACCCAGACGATGTCGCCGGTTTCGCCGTGGCGGGCGAATTCGGCGGAGAGCTCTTTTTCCGGGAACGGGTAGAGCTGTTCGAGGAAGACGATGGCGGTGGAAGTATCTTTTCTCTTCTTGCGCTCGGCCTGAAGTTCGTGGCCGATTTTTCCGGTGCAAACCAGAATGCGATCGGCTGCTCCGATTTCGCTATCGGGGATTACGTTCAGGAAATTTTTGTGGGTGAAGTCTTCGATCGGCGAAGAGGCGTCGGCGTGGCGGAGCATGCTCTTTGGAGTGAAGACGATCAGCGGCTTGCGCCAATGGCGCAGGGCCTGGCGGCGCAGCAGGTGAAAATACTGCGCGGCGTTCGAAGGCTGCGTGATCTGGATGTTGTGCTTGGCGGCGAGCTGGAGGAAGCGCTCGATGCGGGCGCTGGAGTGCTCCGGTCCCTGGCCTTCGTAGCCGTGAGGCAGAAGCAGGACTAAGCCGGAGAGCAGGTTCCATTTGGCTTCTCCGGCGGAGATGAACTGGTCGATGATGGCCTGGGCTACGTTGACGAAGTCGCCGAACTGAGCTTCCCAAAGAACGAGGGCTTCGGGATAGTCCCGGCTATAGCCGTATTCGAAGCCGAGGACGCCTTGCTCGGAGAGAGTGGAGTTGTGGATTCCGCAACGGGCCTGGCCGGGCGCGATGTTTTCGAGCGGCACGTATTCGTTCTCGTTCTCGATATCGATCAGGACGGAGTGGCGCTGGTTGAAGGTGCCGCGGCGGGAATCCTGCCCGGAGAGGCGAACCGGGATGCCGGCTTTTGCCAAGCTGGCGAAGGCGAGGGCTTCGGCCATGCCGTAATCGACGGGGCGCTTCCCTGCCCCCATTTCTGCGCGCTGTTCGAGGAGCTTCTTCACTTTTGGGTGAATGTGAAAACCGTCGGGATAGGTGGTGAGGCGAGTTGTGAGTTCGGATAGTTCTTCGGACGAGAGTCCGGTTTCTACTTCGAATTCGGGCTTGTACAGGCCACCGTAGTATTGGTCCCAATACGTGGGGAGGTCGCGCATCAGCGGCTTCTTGGTGACCTTGCCGGCTTTTTTCTGCGCGGATTCGAATTCGGTTTTGATGGCGGCGGCTTGCGCGGGAGCATCGGTTGCTCCGATGTCGTCGGCGTAGATCTCCCAGAGCGGGGGATGATCTTTGATTTTTTTGTAGAGGAGGGGCTGGGTGATGGTGGGATCATCGACTTCGCTGTGACCGTGGCGGCGGTAGCCGATGAGGTCGATGACAACGTCGGTGCCGAAGCGGTAGCGATATTCGGTGGCGAGGCGGGCGACGCGGACGACAGCGTCCACATCTTCGCCGTTGACGTGAAAGATGGGAATCGACTGGCGGCGCGCGATGCAGGCGGCGAAGCGGGTGGAGTGTTCTTCGAGATAGCTGGTGGTGAATCCCAGGAGATTATTGACGACGACGTGGATGGTACCGCCCACGGTGTAGCTGGGAAGGTCGGCGTAATTCATGGTTTCGGCGAGGATGCCTTGTCCGGCGAAAGCGGCGTCGCCGTGGATGAGGAGCGGGAGAAATTTTTCGCGTCCGCCTTCGCCGGCGCGGTCTTGTTTGGCGCGAGTGCGGCCGACGGTGACGGGATCGACGGCTTCGAGGTGGCTGGGATTGGAAACCAGATGGATGCGAACCTTGTTGCCGCTGCGCGTGAGGTATTCGCCGGTCGCGCCCATGTGGTATTTCACGTCGCCGGAGCCGAGAACGCTGCGCGGGTCGACGTCTTCGAAGCCGGCAAAGATTTCTTCGAGCGGGCGTTTGGCGACGTGGGCGATGACGTTGAGGCGGCCGCGATGGCTCATGCCCATGACGAGCTCGGATGCGCCGAGACGGGAGCCGGTGTCGAGGAGCTCGTCGACTAAAGGAATCAGCGCGGTGACGCCTTCGAGCGAGAAGCGCTTGCTGCCGAGATAGCGCTGTTGCATGACCTGCTCGAAGATGTCGGCGCGGATGAGAAGGTCGAGAACGCGCTGCTGGTTCGTTTCTGTGACCTCGGAACCCTGTGACGGCGATTCCATCTGCTCGTAAATCCAGCGGCGGCGTTCGGGGGCGTTGATGTGATTGATTTCGACGCCGATGGTCGAGGAGTAGATGGCGCGGGCTTCGCGGGCGTACTCGCCGTCGTCGGGCAATTCGACGGTGGGACGAGGACGGAGAAAACCGAGGGGGTCGAGATCGCCTTCGAGGTATCCGTATTGGCGGAAAGCGTTGAAGACGCGTTCGCGCTCGGGATTGGAGCCGTTAGTGTTTTCGACGACGGCGGATGCGCCGTGGGTTTTGGATTTCTGGGTAGCCATATGAACTTACTAGGATAACGGATGCGCGGCGGGAGATGGGGGATTCGAGCAGCGTCCTAAACGGCTCGCGAACAGGATTGGGAGGAAATGTCCCATAGGGGCTATAGCCCGAACTGTCGAAGAAGCTTTACGCGGCGCTGAAGCGCCGGTCTTTCACGTTACTGCCTGGCCGCTTTTTCACTGCCGGCATTTCCGAATCGAATGCGTGCGAAAACATTTAACACGGAGGTCACAGAGGGGACACAGGGGAGAGCGCTATGAAACGGTCGGAAGGGATCCTTCGCGCGCGTCTTCCGACAAAAAATCCGGCCAGGAATGTTTCCCTGGCCGGGCTGAAGGCTGACGAACAACCGGATTACTCAGCGCGGAAAAGTGAACGTTTCAAACAGGTCACTAAGCGCCGGTCCGTTGACGGGAACGTATGGGTTGCCGGATTTCGTGATTGGGTTCGGGAAATTGTCGCGGCTACGGAAACTGATCGTCCCGATGTTCCAATTACGCTCGATGAATTTGATGATGGAGACGTGGTCGGAATAGTTGTGGGTGATGTGACCGCCCGTCGAATATTTCGAGACCACGAGCAGCGGGATGCGCGTGCCATCGCCGAAGAAGTCGAGCGGCTGCACGTAACCGGAGTCATAGTAGCCGCCGCCTTCATCGAAGGTGATGAAGATGGCGGTATCGTCCCAATACGGCGAATTCTGGACCGCGTCGATGATCTTCTCGCAGTACAACTCGAACACGTTGAGCTTCGAAGATGCGGGGTGGCCATCGGAATAGCCGCTGGGTTTGGTGATCGAGACCGCAGGTAAGGTACCAGCGGCGATATCCGAGTACAGGTCAGTCAGATCCTGAATGTGGGCTGACACCTGAGCCGGACTCGACATGATGGACGTGTCGTACTGGAACGGGTTGCAGATGTTGCAGTATTCGTCGGCGTTCGGCCCATTGGTTCCATAATTGAGCTGGTATGGGTCGGGGACGTAGTTGTTCCACTGATCGCCATAGTATTTCCAGGAAATAGCGTTGGCGTTGAGGTCATCGCCGATGTCAGGCGTTGAAGAAGGTGGAATGGTGAAAGGGGTGTTTGAGGGATTCTGGTCGATGTAGGCATTCTTGCCGTTGCCGAAATAGCCCGGGTTGTAATTGTTCAACAGGTAGAAGTGGCCAGGTTCACAATTCGGATCGACGCCGAGGCTCTTCAGATAGTCGACGCGCGGCCCGACGCCGGGCTGCGCGGGATCTGAGCAATTGCTGTAGGAACCGCCGCCAGAAACCGGGGAAACGGTATAGGGCGGTGGGTAGCCGGCGTTGTAGCTGTTACCGTAGCCATCTTCGGCGTACCAGTTGTTGGTGCCGGGGGCGGGATTGGGGTTTTCGATTTCATTGACCACGCCCGCGTCTGGGTTGGGGTTCCCCTGGTAGGGTTTCGTAAATACCTCCTTGTTGTTCGGTGGCACGGCGGGATCGCCCCTGCCGTCGCTGAACCAGATCGCGTCGGCATGGCCGAACATGATGTGATTGGGCCCTGTGCCTCCAAGGAAGGATTGGTGAAAGTTGTCGCTCATGGTGTAGCTATCGGCGAGGCCCTTGAAGTAAGGAGCATCGCCGGTCTGCACGTTGTAAAAGCCGAGGGAGGTGGAGCCTTCCCCTGTGGTTTGTGCATCGGGAACGGCGGGCACGTAGTTGTAGACGAAGCAGGGAGTCACGCCGTCGTCAGAAGAGCAGAGTGGCGGCTGGGTGACGCCGTTCGTGCCCGCGCCTACGGTGACTTCAACGTAGGAAAACAGCTGGCCATTGCAACCGGAGGGATCGCTGGGGGTTGCCCTCGATAAGTCGCAATTCAACTGCTGCACCATCTGATAGAAGCGGTGAACCGGGCTCGCCGCATAGGCGTTGTAGGGAAATGTGGCGCCGTTGGTGAGTTGGAACGGTCCGGCCTGCAACGACGTGACGTCGGTGATGCGCGTATCCGGCGTGTATTTCGTTTCCCCTGTGCCGCCGCTGGCCAAGGCAGCACCCTGCCCTGTTGGCAATCCGACTTCCGTCACTTGAGCACACTGGGCCGGAGAAAGGTTTGGTAACGTTGGACAGGGAGGGGTGCTGTTAAAGTAGCCGTAGGTACCGCTGGGGCCGCCGACGAGCGGCGCCGGCAGAGTGTTGTTGGGATATTCATGCGTCGGCGGGCTGAGCAGGAAGGTATCCGTATCCGTGGCGAAAAGCTGTTGCGCCTTGTTGAAATTCGGACCAGGAATTGCGTTCTTGTTGGGATCCAACTGGATGATGCCTTCCGAGAGGAGGTTATTTACACTATCTCCACTCTTCGGCACGTAAGTGGCGAAGACGTGATCGAAGCTGCGGTTTTCTCCGATGATCACGATGACGTGCTTGATCGGGGTGGTGGTCACTGCATCATGCGGTTGTTGCGGCTTGGGAGACGCCGCATTGGCGAAGGGCGTGCCGATTGCAAACTGGAACATGGCGAGGCCTGCCATTCCAATCCGCAAATAATGCACCCCTTTTGACGTGATGGATTTGAAAGTCATTTCTCCTCTTCTCCTTATTTCGTTTTGAGCTGCTGGTTGAAGTGGATACTGAGAATCAAAGCTGTTTTGAGTTGCGCGTTTGATTGGTTTTGAGTGACGACCAGTTCACACTGAAACTCGTCTTCACCCGCTCATGGCTCTACGCGAATCACCCCCATCATTCCTCCGTCTTCATGCTCTAAAAGGTGGCAATGGTAGAGAAAATCACCCACCGTGTTCGGGTCACGAAAATCCATCCGCAGTGTGACGCTGGGGTAGGCAAGAGCCTTGCCGTCGTAGTAAGGAACATTGACGGTATCGCGAAGAAACGGCTCATTCACCGGCTTTCCGCCGTAATCAAGCAACATGAAATGCAACTGATGAATATGAAATGCATGAAGTTCGTTTGACCGGTTTTCAATGATCCAATCCTCTACCGTTCCCTGCTTAGCAACGATGTTTGGGACACCTGACTTGGGATCGAACTGCGCGGGCGTGCGGCCGTCGACAGTGAGGTAAAATTCCGTGGCGCTGTTGGGATTGTTCGGGTCAAGCAGCTTCTCGGAAAAGTAGAGTCGCCGAGTTCGCACCGGAGCCACGCTTCCCAGCCAAGGCAGCTGTGAAGGTGGAAGCGGTTGGGGCGAGGCGGCGAGCTCCGAGTGAGGCCCGGGCGCATCTTTAGAAGCGGTAATCACCGCGATGGCGCGGTTGGGATCGTTCTCACCTCCCGGTCCGGTATTCACGGTTCTGGTGACGAGAAGTCCCGAGGTCCGTTCGGGAGGCCCTTTCACAATGAATTCCACGCGCGCCCCAGGTGGTACTCCGAGATGAGTCTGCCAGTCCACAAAATCCGCAGGCAGACCGTTTTCGTTGAGAGGAACTCCGTCCATTGCCACAAGTCCAAGGGGCTGGGGAGTGTGGCCGAATAGAAGTTCCAGATTGAGGTAGGTAATTCCGGAGGCGTTCACCACCCGCCAGAGTTGCTGCTCGTCCGGTTTCATATCGATTACGGCGGGCCGATAATCCGGATAGGGCACGGGGACAAAATTGATCGAGAGATCTTTGGCCGGCTTGCCGAATCCCGTGCCGGTATTGGCTGCATCCCCATCGCGATCGAAGAGCATTTTGGGGACAACGGGTTCCCACTTCGAGGGCGGAGCGTTGGGGTTGAGCAGGTCCTGATCGCGAATAATCAAGACTCTTTCCGGTAATCCCGCAACTGCTTTGTCTGCGCGCTCGATGCCTTCGACGATGATTGCGCCCGAGGCGCCGCCGAGCACCTGCTCTTTGGTAAATCCGTGGATGTGCGGGTGGTACCAATACAGGCCAGGGGGCTCGTCTGCTGGAATGCGAAACCGGTACTCGAAGGGCGGGTCGCCCGGCTGGATGGAGGTGTGTAAAACATCGTCCTGGTGGCAGACAGGAGGGATGGTCAAGCCGTGGAAATGGAGATTGGTAGATTCCCGCGTCATTATTGTTAAGTCGCCGGCACATGAATTTCCGTTCTTCTGGGTATCCATGTGCATGTGTTGGAGGGGAGCCGACGACGCATCCGCGCTGAGAACGGTCAGATCATTTTTCAGGATCAGGACGACAAGATCGCCGGGGTTCACGCGAAGAGTGGGCGATTCTGCGCCATTCTCATCGATGTAGCAGTAACGAGTGGATCCGTCGCTCTGCTTCGCATTGTGGACCGTCAGTTCAACTTTCAGGACACCATCGCGGCTGCGCAGTTCTTCCGGTTCGGTGACCACGCTACCCGGCGAGGGGCGCGGGCAGGTTTCCGGCCTGCTTTCCTGCGCGCTTTCCGGTGCACTCTGGGCGTAGAGGAGCGGGCGCATTTGAGTTACGCACAGGCATAGGAAGACGACTATGGGGAGGGTCTTGAACATCAGTTGGCTTCCAGGATTCGCAACCAAATAAATGCGGCGGTGAATTTGTTGCGCCAAGAGAACCACGCGATGCCGTATGAAGACATTATTTTTTCGCGAAAGTACAAACAGCTATCTTTAGTCCTCTGTCAAGGTAGTGTGGGGGCGGTTACAGGCAGGTGACGCGAAGATGAATTCCCGATGAACAGAAATCCACAGGGAGAGAGGCGCCTGGGCGGGTATAGCGCGTGGAATTGGGAAAAGCGCGGGAATTGCGGCTCCTATGTAAAGTCCAGGTTAAAAGATTTCAACAGCTTGAAATGGTCAGCTACAGTGATTCCCTTAGATCGAGTGGCATAGAAATGACGGTGTAAACTGCCAAGGTTCCTTAATTGTGAAGGAGTGGGTCCATGGCAGGAAATGGTCTGTTGCAAGTTGCGAGCGGGTATTCCGTGGACGAAACCGTGAAGCGGTTGGAATCGGTTCTGGCGGAGCGCGGGGTGAAGGTGTTCGCTCTGATTGACCACAGCGGCGAAGCGGAGAAAGTTGGAATGAAGATGCGGCCGACGAAGCTGGTGATTTTTGGCAGCCCAAAGGGAGGGACTCCTCTGATGGTGGCCGCGCCTTCGCTGGCAATCGATCTGCCGCTGAAGACGCTGGTTGCGGAAGATGAAGGCGGGAAGGTTTGGGTTACCTACAACAGTCCGGAGTATTTGCGGGAGCGGCATCAGGTGCCGGAGGAATTAGTCAAGAATATTGCCGTGGTGGGGGCATTAGTGGCGAAGGCTGTGGAATAATGTCGTCGTTGATCTTGGAGTTTAATCGGTGGACGCGTGGTCTGATAAGGAAGCGAGCCAAACGCGCGATTAACGTGTCGCAAAGAACGCGACACTTCGCGCGGCTCGCCCAGATTCCTCACGGCGCAAAGAGCGCTTGTTCGGAATGACAATCAAACGGTGAGGCGCATTGGTGGAGGATTCCAATCGAGCTCGCGATCATTTAGCCAACGAGCGCACGTTTCTGGCGTGGGTGCGGACGAGTGTGGCGATTGTCGTGTTCGGATTTGCGATTGGACGGTTCGCTGTCGCCCTGAGGCAATTGGCGAGATTTCAGGGGCAAGCCGCCAAGGCGACGGGGTTCTCGGTCTGGATGGGAGTGATCTCCATTATCGCCGGCGTGGTGATGGTAGTGGCCGGGCTCGCCCGCTATCGGAAGACGCGAGCGCAACTGGATGAGGGGAAGTTTGAACCGGCGGGATTCATCGTGGATCTGGTCACGATTCTGACTGTGCTGTTCGGGCTGGCGCTGGCAGCGTATTTGTTTTACGTGGAGAAAAGCTTTGGGTGAGGAGCCCAGGGCTTGGAGATCGGGGGTAAAACAAGTGAGCGATCGCGATTGTTGTGGAGATCGGCTGTGGCTGGGTCGATGGCTGGCGGGGGCGGTGATTGTCTCGGGGCTAGGGCTGGCTCTGGGTTGCGGCGGGACGAGCATGAGTTCGTCGGGAGGCGGCATGGGCACTATTACCCCGCCGAACGATACTGTGACAGTCAGTAAGAACGTGACTGGGCCGTTCGGGTTGGCGATGTCGACGTCGTTTCAGCCGGCGGAGTGGGATTACACGGTTTTTCAGGATTATTCGGGGTTGACTACGACCCTAGGGAATTTGCAGCCGGCGCATATCCGGTTGCAGGGCGTTTCAGAGGGCGTGCCGCAGGGAATGAACGACAGCGCATCGACGGCGTGGAATTTTAGCATTCTCGATGCGATTGTGCAGCCGGTGTTGAGCGTGGGCGATCATAGTCCTGAGTTTCAGATTGCGAAGGCGCCACCGTTTATGTATCAAGGCGACGACAGCGGCAACAGTTTTCAGGATCTGAGTTTCAACCAGTTTGCCGGGTACGCGCAGAATCTGGTGCAGTACTACGACACTGGCGGCTTTACTCCTTCGGGTGGTTCGAAACTTGTATCCCCGGCTTACCCAGCGGATACGATTACCTGGTGGGGCATTTACAACGAGCCCAACATCAACAACAACCTCACTGCCTCGCAGTATGTGACCATGTACAACACGCTGGTGCCCGCTATGCTGACAACCGATCCGTCACTCAAGTTTGCCGCGGTGGAGCTGGCGGATTTTGAGGGGCAGGTGCAGAGCTGGATTCCGACATTCGCGAGCGGAGTGACGGCCCAGGTGAACGCGCTGGCCACGCATTTTTATTCGACGTGCGACCAGACGACCGATGACGCCACGGTTTTTGCTTCGGTGGCGACGAATACGAACGGGAACTTTAATTTTGTCTCCGATGTGCAGCTTATTTATTCGGATTTGGCAGCGAATCCGGCATTGGCGAACGTGCCGGTGTGGGTGACTGAGAATAATGTGAACGCCGATTACGATGCCGGGAACGGCATGAGCGCATGCAATCCCGGCCAGACGTTTGTTACCGACCAGCGGGGATCGAGCGCGTTTTTTGCAGCGTGGCGGCCTTATGTTTTTTCACAACTGGGTAAGGCGGGCATACAGGCGCTTTATCACTGGGATTTTGCCGCCGACGCGCAGTTTGGAGAAGTGAACGTCACGACCTCGACGGCGCAACTCCAACTCAGCTACTGGACTGATTACTGGCTGGAGCGCATGTTTCCTTCGCCGCCGGGAGCAAGCCTGCTGAGCTACACGGACACTGACAGCGCGGAAATTGAGACTTTGCCCGTGATGAACAGCAACGGCAACGTGGTGGTAATGGTGGCGAATCATGCGGTCAACAATCCCGCAACCGATAACAACGGTCCGGGGGCGGCGCGGAGCGTGCTGATTGATACATCGGCGCTGGGAAATTTTTCGAGCGGGAGCCTGCTCACCATCGATGCGAGTACAAATGTGCCGACCGGGCCGGTGGCAAGTTCGGTGACGCCGGCGGCGCAGATGACGATCAGCTTTACCGGCTACGGAGTGGCTTTTCTTACGCTCACGCCGTAAGGGTGAGCGACGGATTTAAGCGGCGTTCGGCTTACGCGCTGGGGCCGGTTGAGTTGGAGATCCTCCGCTCCGCCTGAAGAACGGCTGCGCTCAGGATGACAGCATCGTGTAATAGTCGGACTGCACCAATACCAATATTCTTATGGCCAACGATCAAGAAAAAGAAGCGGCGGCGCGGGCGAGCCTGAAATTTATTAAAGACGGACAGGTGGTAGGCATTGGGACCGGGTCGACGGCCGCATACTTTATTGAAGCGCTCGGCGAGAAGGTTAAGAGTGGGCTGAAGATTCGGGGGATTTCGAGCTCGGTGCGGTCGCGGGATCAGGCGGCGAGCCTGGGGATTCCGATGACGACGCTGGATGAATGTCCGGAGATTGACGTGACGGTGGACGGGGCGGATGAGGTTGATCCGCAATTGCGGTTGATCAAAGGTGGGGGCGGAGCGCTGCTGCGGGAAAAAATTGTGGCCTCGGCGACGAAGCAGTTTGTGATTGTGGTCGATGCGACGAAAAGAGTGGCGGTGCTGGGAAAATTTCCGCTACCGGTGGAAGTGATCGAGTTTGCGCGGGCGGTGGTGGTGAGGAAGATTGAGGCTTTGGGTGCCAAAGTCACCTTGCGGCAGAAGGCGGATGGGACGCCGTTTGTGACCGACGAGCATAATCACATTCTCGATTGCCACTTTGGGCAGATTCCGGATGCGGATGGGCTGGCGCGGAAGCTCAGCGACATGCCAGGGGTGGTAGAGCACGGACTGTTTATTGGGATGGCGAACGTGGTGCTTGTGGCGAACGGGAGCGAAGTCCTCGAGCTGCAGCGGGAATAGAGAAATCCTTCACCACAGAGGCACCCTTCGGCTTCGCTCAGGGCAGGCTCCGACACGGAGAAAACCTTCCCTGTTCTTCTCTGTGACTGTGAAGCTTCCTCGCAGCTTTTATAAGGGGCAATGAATGGCGGCAGGGGCTGAGGTAAAGGCACGGGAGTGGGACCGACCTCCGCGACGGCGGGGGTTGCGGTACTGCGTGCGGGCACCGCTGGACGTGACCGTGCTGCGGTCGGGGATTCCGGATACTTTGCCGGGACGGTCGGTGAACCTGGGCGAGGGCGGAGTGGCGGCAGTGGTGGCGGGAGAGCTGTTGCCGGGCGAGGCCGTGGGAGTGGAGGTCCGGCTGCCGCTGGCGAGCGATCCGTTGAGAACACGAGCGCTGGTACGGCACCACGACAAGCTGCGCTCGGGGCTGGAATTTGTGGGGCTGTCAGCGGAGCAGCGCGCGGCGATTCGGGATTGGTCCAGCCAAGCGAAGCCCCAGCTGGAACCGGAAATACGGGTGATTCGCGCCGAAGGCGGTGCGGGAAAAGGGTCGGAGAGTGGAGGGTCGGGGGGTGGAGGCTCGGGTGGTGGGTCGCCGCCTACACGGACGCGGCGGAGACGGTCGTGGGTCGTCTTGTTTGCGTTCTTTGCGATCTTTTTGGCGATCTTGACGGCGGCGTTATGGTGGCGCTGGAATCATGCATGGAATGTTCTGGAGTCCGGTCTGCCGGAGAGCGATAGGACTACGGAGTTGGCCCAGCCGCAGGTTCATGTTCCCGCCGAGGTGATGGAAAAGCTGGTGACACACCGCGTGGATCCCGATTATCCGGAGGCGGCGCGGCCGGCAAATCTAAAGGGTGTGATCGTGCTGGATGTGGTGGTGGGGCGGGATGGGTCGGTAGTAGATGTACGCGCGTTGAACGGTCCCGAGGTTTTGGCGCAAGCGGCGATGAATGCGATGCGCTGGTGGAGGTTCGAACCTTACCGCGTCGATGGCAAACCGGCAGTGGTGGATACGACGGTGGCGGTGGAGTTTAAGCCTTAGACGCGGCTTTCGGCGTCCGGCTTCCAGCCTTTGAATTTAAAAATTCATAAATTCACACTTGTGGCGCGGGCGATCCAAGGGTAAAATTGCGCCGCTCTTGAAGTCAAAAAAAGCCGGACAAGATGCAATCCCTTTCAATGGAGAATCTATGACGCCCAGGAAGATTCGGTACTCACAGTACGCAGTACACATCGCGGCCGCAGCCCTTATCAGCGCCTGCTGCCTTCAGCCCGTTTCTATCGGACAGACCGCAGACGCCGCGGCAGACGTGGATGCTGCGGCACAAGACAATTGGCGCGCGGCAATGGCGCAAATCACACAGCCGGGGGAGGGATGCTTTGAAGCATCTTATCCCAACACCGTCTGGGAGGAGGTAGAGTGCAAGGAATTGCATCCACGCGTCCATCCAGTCTTCCACAAGCCCGGCGAGGGACAGGTGACGGGCAACGGTCACGACTACGTCGCGCAGGCGCCGGGACTGATCAGCGCTACACTTGGAACCTTCTCAGCGGTCACGGGCATTAAGACCGAGAAAAGTGTTGGAGTGCCCGCGTTCGGAGATGGAGGCATCCTGGGGCCGAATGAATACTCGCTTCAGCTCAATACGGACTTCCAGGGCACCACGGCAGCGTGTGCCGGTCATAGCGGTTGCGTGGTCTGGCAACAATTCATTTACGCGACGGACTACGAAGTCGAGGGGAAAGCGGCTGTTTTCATGCAGTATTGGCTGATCGGTTGGGGCAGCTCGAAGTGTCCGAGCGGTTTCGCCAGTGCCGGCGGGGGCGATTGCTACGGGAACAGCAAAGCCATACTCGCGCCCGATGTGAAACCTACCGCCCTAGCCAGCCTGTCGCTCTCGGCCGCCGCATCAGCGGGTGGCAACGACACGGTAGTATTCACCAATGGAACCAAAGCCTTCTCCGTAAGCGGCCTTGACACCGTACTTGATATCTCGCAGGTCTGGCAGCAGTCCGAATTCAACATCGTCGGGGATGCCGGGGGTTCGCGTGCGGATTTCAATGAGCCTGTTTCGGTCACCGTAAAAGTAGCACTGACGGATGGCACTACCGCGGCCCCAACCTGTGTCGCGAATGCGGGCTCAACCGGGGAGACCAATAACCTGAATCTGGGCACTTGCAGCACCGCGAGTGCATCGTCACCCTATATTGAGTTCACCGAATCGAACTGAAGATTCACTTGGCGGTCCTAATTGGCCGCACTCACGCAAGTCACTCGTTGGCAACCGCAGATCATCGATCAGATCATCGATCTCGATGATCTGCGGTTTTCATCCTGTTTGGTAGCTGACGGCGAAAGAGACGACTGGGGCGAGCGCGGGTGGTGGATTTACGCGCGCTGAATAGCCCGACGTTCTGGATTTAAGCCTTGGATTCTCAGGGTAGCGGGTCTCGTACTCGCGCTCAATCCTGTGCCACCAGCAGGAAGGCCGAGGGCGCGAAACCCCTCGTTGATTTCGGCGTTTTCGGCCTTCCGTGCCAAGGCACGGCTGAGCACCGGAGTGGGCGGCTGCTCAGCCTGTCCGCTGGTTTGCACGCCCCCTCCAGCGAAATTCGGGAAAACAAAAGCCATCCTAGCTGGCGAACTCCCAGCCGTCGGCTAGGTCGATGTAATCCTCGATCTTGGGGCGAGAGCTGTCGAGTCTCTCAATGTGACTGAACTTTTTGTACATCGCCGTGCGTTTCTCCGGTTCCAGACCGGTAAACTGGATGCTTTTTACCCAAGCGTCGGGATCTCCCTTTCCTCGTCCCAGGGATTTAATCAGCTCGAGCCCCACAAGCTCCCGCCTCACGTTTGGAGGAAGGGGCTGATAGCCATGAAGTCCAGGAACCACTAATCGAACACTTTGGGCGCAATACTTGCGGAGCATGTCGTACAAAAAGATGAGGGCCAACTGTTCATTGGTCCCCTTCTTGTAATGTGTAGCAGGGCCTCCCACCAGCAGGTACCAGTCCTGTTGCATGCGAGTGTATTCGGTTCCCGACCCTACGGGACTCTGGTCGAGGCGGGTTTGGAATGCAAAGAGCATGTCCGTGATCCACTCGGCGGTCTTCGAACATTCGTCCATCTCGTCGTTAACGAAGTCCGTTTCTGCCTCCAGTTGGGAGTCGTGGCTCTCGGCCTCCTCCCGCTTTTCAAAGGCCTCTCTGCCCTTCTCATAGGCCTCGCTGAAGATCTCTTTGAACCCGTCGACCGTCTCCTGCCGTTTCTTTCGCTGTTCCTTAGTGCCAGTCACGCCAAGCTGAAGAACGGCGGCAAGCATGGCGAACTCGGGATTGACCAGGGCGAAGCCCTTGATTATGCCCCCTAGCACGGCCTCAAAAATGGAGGGTATAGGCTTGGCGCTCAAAACCTCGTTGTAATACTTGTCGGCGAGGTAAAGCGCTGACCGTGTATTGGCGACCGCGTTTTGCCACAGGTGGTACTCGTTTTCCAGCCAGTGTTGCAGGTGGGACGAAACGGACTGACTGAAAGTAGCAGCTATGCGTGCATTGGTTTCCGCGATTTGCATGGCCCGCAGTTGATCATTGCTCGCTTGCATCTCGGCGTTAATTTGAGCTTGTGACTTTCCCATGGTTCTCCTCCTTGATGGAATGAGCGCGTCGGAGGGGTCCGCGTTTGCAGGCCATATTCGGGGAGCGGTCGCTGGTCGGCCATAGCGACCGGCTTAAGATCGTCTTAATTCTTCTTATGGACGCTAACCGTTGGAAAACACTGGGCTGGTTGTTGAACCTGTCGGGTCGTTGTAGAATTCGTGTGCCACA
>Ga0209380_10001404_pt1 | contig 16209 bp, 9 predicted proteins | sample HubBroMetageWFT6_FD_188347 | JGI IMG/M metagenome (GOLD analysis project Ga0209380, IMG submission 188347) | Warmed and freeze-thawed soil microbial communities from the Hubbard Brook experimental Forest, New Hampshire - Hubbard Brook CCASE Soil... | ecosystem: Environmental > Terrestrial > Soil...
CATTTTTGAACCCCGGAGGCTTCATGATTTCACGGCGGCGATTTCTTGAGGGCAGCGCGGTGGCTGGAGTCGCAGCTGCATCCTCCTCTCTGCTGGCGTCCGCGACCGCGGAAAGCTGTCCCGGCTCCGCTCTGCCGCCGTCTCTCGCGCAGCTGAAGTCGAGGAAGAATGAAGCCACTCCCATCTCGCGCGAGGAAAGAGCGGCACGACAGGATTACGCCCGCTCATTGATGAAAGACAATGCAATGGACGCGATCGTGCTCATGGAAGGCACGTCGCTTCGATATTTCACCGGCATTCGCTGGTGGGGCGGCGAGCGCATGTTCGCGTTGGTGTTGCCAGCGAAAGGCGCAGCGTTCTATGTCTGCCCGGCATTTGAGGAAGGCCGCGCGCACGAGCAGATTGCGGGCGCGCCTTCTGATGAAAATCCCGACGTGCGCACGTGGCAGGAAGATGAAAGCCCTTACCAGCGCGTGGCCCAGGGACTTCAAGACCACGGCATCAGCGGCGGCAAGGTAGGAATTGAAGAAACCGTGCGCTTTTTTTTCGCCGACGGAATTGCCAAAGCCGCTCCGCAGGCCACATTGACAAGCGCGACGCCCGTGACGGCGGGTTGCCGAATGATCAAGAGCGCTCACGAACTTGCGCTGATGCAGCTGGCCAACCAGGTGACGCTAACCGCATACGAAGCGGTCTATCACGCGCTGAGCGAGGGCATGACACAACGGCAAGTAGGAGATTTGATCGCTGCGGCCTACGAGCAATTAGGTTTCCCCGGCGAGGCCAGCGTGCAGGTTGGTGAATATTCCGCACTCCCGCATGGGTCGGCTACGCCACAGGTTATTCGCGAAGGTTCGATCATCATGATCGACGACGGCTGCAGCGTAGAGGGATATCAATCCGACATCACGCGCACGTTCGTGCTGGGCAAAGCGTCCGACAAGATGAAACAGGTCTTCGACATCGTCCACCGGGCACAGGCGGAGGCCCTGAGTGCCGCGCGACCTGGAGCGGAGTGCGGCTCAGTAGACGCGGCGGCCCGGAAGGTAATCACCGACGCCGGATACGGACCCGATTACAAATTCTTTACTCATCGCCTTGGCCACGGAATCGGCATGGATGGGCACGAGTGGACTTATCTGGTCCGGGGCAACCATACCAAGCTACAGCCCAATATGACGTTCAGCGACGAGCCTGGTATTTATATTCGTGGAGAGTTCGGCATTCGCCTTGAAGACGATATGCACATCACCGAAAATGGCGCCGAGCTGTTCACACCGCAAAGCCCGTCGTTGGAAGATCCGTTCGGGAAGGCTTGATATCCTCGACAAGACGGGCTGTCCCGGCGCCTCGTTGGCCTGACTTACATCTACTTTGACGATTCGACCTGTAGATTATTGGTCACGGAGAACACGCCGGAGACACCATTGGCACGAACCCCAACCACATTCTTGTCGGTTTCGTTATCCACGATGCCCTCGAGCGTGACGTGGCCATTCTTCACGATGATGCGAATCTGCTTTTGTACACCCATGTCATACTTCTCCAGCATCGGGTATCCGTAGATCGCTCGAAACAGACTCCGGCGCAGGCCATCATCCATACCGGAGGGGGGAAGCACCTCGATTTGGTTATCAACTTTCTCAACGCCTTCTATGTGCTTCACCGCTCGCTCCGCATCCGATTTGAGCGATGGCCGCGTTACCTGGCCAAGTAGCGTGACGTTGTAGCCCTCCACCTTATAGGCGATGTTGTCGAACACGGTGAAATAGGGGAGCATGACAATCTCGTGACGAACCTCCTTGACGATGCGTTCTTGAGCCTTGGCCGAGGCCTGGTCGCGATCCTGAGCAAAGCCCAGCAAAGCGAGCGACAGAACAGCAACAGCGGCAGCCAGCATTTTGCGCTTCATAATGGTCTCCCTGCTCAAAAGTTCCCTTTAGATGGGGCCAGTGTACGCCAGGTTGTCGGCCAGGGAAAAATGAACGCGGATATCACATGGAGGCAGGGATAGAGTGGTCGGACGGCGACTCTTAGAAAGCTGTCGATCGAAAGTAAAGCGCCGGTGCAGCGAGCGGGCTGGAGGGCGAGGTTCCCGCCACCTGCACCGGCTTTTTGGTTCAAGCCGAAACGCTGAGACCATTGGAGGCGGAACCGGTTGAACTAGAACCGGTTGACGACGAGTCGCCTAACAAGTTCAGCACTATCTGTTCGTTGCTATTCGCAGCCAGATTGAAGGTAAACTGCTGCGGGTTGGTCGAACCCTGGCTGCCGACGCTGAGAGAAACTTGTTCCCCGCCACCGCTGGTTGGGTTGATGTTAATCGCGATCTGCTCGGGACCACTGCTGCTGCCACTGCTGCTGTTGAGGTTCAGAACAATTTCGGGACCGACTGTAGAAGAGGGAGTGGAGGGAGCCGGGTCTGGCGCTCCCGAGGCTTTCTCAAAGGTAGCCCTTAGGCTGCTGAAGGCTTTTTCGGCGCCGGCCAAGTCGCCGGATTGCAAAGCTGAGCCAAGGGCGGTGAAATCCTGCTCGCGCTGGGGGGCGTAGAACGGGTTTCCACCCGCAAATGGCCCGTTCTGGCCGAGTTGGACAATGTTGTTGTATTGAGTTTGAGCGCCAGCCAAATCGCCGGACGCCAATGATTGTCCGAGTTGGGCTAGATCGCTCTGCCGGGTAGAAAAATACCCTTGATATTGGTTCAACGAACTGCTGGAAACGGCTGCTGTGGACATTGGAGTCTCCTCAGAATTCGGTTGATCTGATACCTGACGCTGCCTGTGTTCTTGCCATCCAATGGCCATATCGGCCTTAATAAAAACAAACTTTAGGTTTCGCCGGAAAAACCATCCTTCAGGACTTTCAGGGACGAGTCTATTACTGCTCCTGAGTACGAAAGGGATAGGTTGAGCTTCCAGCCAGATGGGGGCGGAATACGAACGAGATCGAATTCGGATGTTAGCGTCAACTCCCGGCCGGCACTGCGATCAGGTTGTCAGCGAGAAATGTTGCTCCGAAAGTTCCCGCAACTTTTCCGCGGCGAGTTCTGGCGTCATATCGCGCTGAGGCGATGCCAGCAGTTCGTAGCCCACCATGAACTTCCTGATGGTCGCGGAGCGCAACAAGGGAGGGAAAAAGTGTGCGTGAAAATGCCACTCCGCATGATCTTTGCCGTCCGTCGGGCGCTGGTGAAAACCCATCGAATACGGGAAAACGGTCTGGAACAGGTTGTCGTGACGCGTCGTTAGACGCTTCAGCAGGTCCGCCAGAGCGGCGCGCTCGGCTGGATCCAGCGCTTCTATATCGGCAACGTGGCGCTTGCTGAGCAGCAAAGTCTCGAAAGGCCATGTTGCCCAGAAGGGCACCACGGCGAGGAAGAATTCATTCTGGCACACGATCCGCTCACCCAAAGCCACCTCCAGGGCGCAATAGTCACACAGAAGGCATCTCCCGTGTTCCCGGCGGTAATCCTCGAGCGCTTCCTGCTCCTTCCGTGGCTCGTTTGGAATAGTTTGCGTGGCCCAGATCTGCCCGTGCGGATGAGGGTTGCTGGCGCCCATCATTGCGCCACGGTTCTCGAAAATCTGCACGTGGCTGATATAGGGAAGATCCCCGAGACCTCGATACTGCCCGGCCCAGACCTCGATCACGCCGCCGATCTCGGCAGCGCTCATCTGCCCTAGAGTTAGATCGTGACGGGGCGAGAAACATACCACGCGGCAAATGCCGCTCTCCGCCGCAGCGATCAGCAAATGCTTATCGCCCTCATCGACTGTCAGGTTCGGTAGTCCGGGTTGCAGCGCGGCGAAATCGTTGTCAAAGACGAAGGTGGAGGAATACTGCGGATTGCGCATGCCACCGGCGCGCGAGTTCCCGGGACACAAATAGCATGTCGGATCGTAAGTGGGCGGGGATGACTGTGCCGGCTTCTCCACCTGCCCCTGCCACGGACGCTCGGTGCGGTTGGGTGAAACCAGAATCCAGTCGCGGGTCAGCGGATTGTACCGGCGATGCGAACTTCGTTGAAGGTTGCTCAGATCCAAGTGACGGTCCTTCCATTTGCCTGCCCAGCCGGGTGAACGAAACGCCGGCCACGCACTCCGGGAGTAGAAATTGCTCACGGGACGTAATGCATCTTAGCAAGGCAAAACAATTCATGCGTGTAAATACTAAGGTTGTTGTAGAAAGGCGTACAGCTCGAACAAACTCGCGGACGTGCGGGTCAGAGACGTATACTCCTCGCTGCAAGGTTACCGCGCTCGCCGCGCTGCTTTCGAATATGAACCGATTCTGCTGGCTCGGGCTGGCTCTCACACTAGTTGCATTGTGCAGTTGTTCCCATCAGCGCAACGAAAGCCGCTGGCGTGAATGGCGCGTTTATAGCGGCGGACCGGACAGCATCCACTACTCCAGCCTGACGCAGATCAACCGTTCCAACGTAAAGCAAATGCAGGTAGCGTGGACCTTCGACGCTGGCGATGCCTCGCCCGGCTCCGAGATGGAGTGCAATCCCATCGTGGTGAATGGAGCTCTGTACGCCACCACGGCGAGAGCCGACGTCATCGCGCTGGATGCCGCTTCGGGGAAGTTGCGATGGCGCTTTGACCCGGCAGACTTTGAGCATGTGCGATTGATCGGCAACAAAATCCGCAGTCGCGGCGTGACTTACTGGGCTGACGATAATGGCAAAGACCAGCGCATATTTTCGGCTGCCCGCCAGTACCTGTATTCTCTCGACGCACAAACTGGCAAACCCATCGCGTCCTTCGGCACTGCAGGCCGCATCGATCTTCGTGACGATTTGGGCCGTGACAACAGGGATTGGGTCACCATGACAAGCCCCGGAATCGTGTACAAGGATCTTTTGATCATTGGAAGTACTGTCAGCGAAACCCTCCCGGCTGCTCTGGGCGATATTCGCGCTTATGACATCCGCAGCGGAAAATTGCGCTGGTCCTTTCACACCGTCCCGCGTCCCGGCGAATTTGGCTATGACACCTGGCCGATGGACGCCTGGAAATATACGGGCGCCGCGAATGGCTGGGCCGGGCTTTCCCTTGATGTGACGCGCGGACTGGTCTTCGTTCCCACTGGCTCTGCCTCCTATGACTTCTATGGCGCGAACCGCGTGGGCGACGACTTGTTTGCCAATTCGCTGATTGCATTGAAGGCGGATACCGGAGAACGCGTATGGCACTTTCAAACCGTACGCCACGACATTTGGGATCGCGACTTGCCAGCCCAGGCGAGCCTGGTCACAGTGCGGCAAAACGGGCACGATGTGGATGCGGTTGCGCAGACGACCAAGTCCGGATACGTCTTTCTTTTTGATCGTGAAAACGGCAAGCCTCTGTTCCCGATTGAATATAAAAGTTATCCGGCTTCCGATCTCGACGGCGAAGTCGCTGCGGAGACGCAGCCCCTGCCAACCACGCCACCGCCGTTCGCTCGCCAGCAACTCACCGAGGACATGCTGACGCAGCGGACTCCCGGGGCCCACCAAGACGCACTCGAACGTTTTCGCAAGGTGCGCAGCGCGGGTCAGTTTGTCCCCGGCAGTCGCGAAGGCACGGTGATCTTTCCCGGCTTCGACGGCGGAGCGGAATGGGGCGGAGCCGCTTTTGATCCCAGCACGCACTTGCTGTACGTGAATGCCAACGAAATGGCCTGGATTTTACGCATGCTGCCGCAGGAGCCGAGTCGGGGAATCGTCAGTGGCAAGAGCCTTTATCTGCGCGAGTGTGCCACCTGTCACAAAGCGAACATGCAGGGCGCGCCTCCCGAGTTTCCTTCACTGGTGAAGCTGAGTGATCGATACAGCGAAAACGATGTCGCTTCTTTCGTCTCTCAAGGGGGAGGCAGAATGCCGGGCTTCGCGCGACTGGGGGCCGAAGGGCTTCACGCCGTTGTGAATTTCGTTTACAGCGGCGAAGACACAAGAGTCGCCAACAGCCTCGCCTCCACAAGCGACATGAAATATATCAGCGACGGCTACAATCGATTTCTCGATCCCGACGGCTATCCCGCGATTCAACCACCCTGGGGCACGCTCTCGGCAATCAACCTGGATAGCGGAAAGATGGCATGGCAACGGCCGCTTGGAGAATATCCCGAACTCGCGGCACAAGGGCTGAAGGATACCGGAAGCGAGAATTACGGAGGTCCGATAGTCACTGCCGGAGGCTTGCTGTTCGTCGCCGCAACCAATTACGACAATAAGATTCGCGCCTTCGACAAGGATTCGGGTGCGTTGCTCTGGGAGGCTACGTTACCCGCGGCGGGTAATGCCACGCCTGCGAGTTACGAAGTGAACGGCCGCCAGTTCATCGTGATCGCCGCCGGAGGCGGGAAGGCCCAGAAGCGGTCAGGGATCTCGCCTGCGTCCGCCGCAATTTACATCGCCTATGCGCTTCCTCAGTAGGCTCATGAATCACCGACTACTATTACCCGAGCCCGGCACCCGCCAAATCATTTGACCTCGACTTGATCGATTTCGAATTCGAACTTTCCCGTCTGGCTCTGCGCGAAGGCGAGATTCGTCAAATCGTGACCATCCGTCTCGAAGCTGGAGATCGAAAACGAATACTGCTGCCAATCCGGTCCGGCCACAAAGGTCTTGATCGCAGGCATCTGATTTTGCCGGCTCTGCGTTTCAACGGCAATGGCATAGGTCTTTCCATCGCCCTTGGCCCAAAAACTAATTGTCTTCTTGCCCGAAAGATTCACCGGATCTGTCGGCGACGTTCCGGGCACAAATAGAACTCCCGCCCAAGCAAATGGCGCACCGGGAATAATTTCCCCGGTAACTTTAAGCGCCCCCTTCGAACCATTCGCGCCGCCTTCCACCACCTGCATTGAGGCCGTCGACTTGCCGCCCTGCATCGAATCGCCTCCCGCCATCCACGATCCGTAATTAGCAGAAGCCTTTCCGTCATCAAAAGTGCTGACTACACCCGATTCCGACCCCGGCGGCGGAGGCGGAGCCGGCGGAATGCCGGTTTCCCCATAAGGGCCGGTCACGTGCAGCAGTACAGTGCTGGTCTGGTCGGAGCTGGGACCGACCATGATTTCGAATGCTCCCGGTTCCACGACTTTGTGCATATCAACATTGAGCATCGAAAGCGTGTCGGGCGTGATGGTAAATTCAACCGTCTTTTTTTCGCCGGGCTTCAGTGTGATGCGCTGGAAGCCCTCCAACTGCATCACCGGGCGTGTCACCGACGCGATCTTCTGGTGAATGTAGAGTTGCGGGACCTCATCTCCCTCGCGCGATCCGGTGTTGGCAACGTCGACACTGACCCTGGCGGTTCCGCCGACCTCTATCTGCGAGGGCTCAACTCGAAGGTTATCGAAATGGAAGGTCGTGTAGCTCAGCCCAAAGCCAAATGGAAACAGCGGCTTGCGCGTGCTGAAGGCGTAGGTGCGGTTATCGGATGGTTTGTGATTGTAGAAATCCGGGAGATCGCCGACCGAATGGGGAAAAGTTATCGGCAACTTACCGCCGGGATTAACATCCCCGAACAGAACATTGGCTGCGGCCGTTCCGCCCTCTTCTCCGAGATACCAACCCTCAAGAATCGCAGGAACATGATCTGCGATGTAATTGATTGAAAGCGGCCGGCCGTTGATCAAGAAGACGACCGTCGGAGTTCCAGTTTCCACGACCGCCTTTACCAGATCGTTCTGCGCGCCGAGCAGATCGAGAGAGTCGCGATCTCCCAGGTGTTGCTCCGACCAGGCTTCGCGGTTGGTGCTTTCGTTTTCTCCGACCACCAGGATCGCGACATCAGCTTTGCGCGCGACTTCGGCGGCTGCCTGCACGCTCTGAGTCTGAGTTCCTGGATCGATGAGTTTCACATTATCGGCAAACCAGCCATGCCAATCCGGCTTGGCGTCGGTAATCTTGCAACCTTCTGCGTAGACGACATTCGCCTTTGCGCCCGCGCGATCGCGAATCCCTTGCAGGATGCTCACTCCATGAACCGGGTTGCGGCTATAGCCGCCCAGATGAATACCGTCGGCGTTGGGTCCGATCACAGCAATGGTTTTTAGTTTGGTTAGATCCAGCGGCAGTAGATTCTTCTCGTTTTTCAGCAGCACCACGACTTCCTGCGCGGCTTTCAGGGCTGTCTGGCGATGCTCCGCGCTGTTCGTGGTTTTTTCCGCATAATCGGGATCCACGTAAGGATTGTCGAACAGTCCCAGCCGGAACTTTGTGGCCAGTACGCGGGCCACAGCCTGATCGAGCTCCGCCTCCGGAACGCTGCCCAGCTTCACCTGCCAGAGCAGCGTGCGGTACACCGAGCCATCAGACAGGTCGTAATCTACTCCGGCCGCGATGGCGAGGCGTGCCGCATCCGCGTTGGTAGCGGCGACGAGGTGCGTCTGTACAAGCATCTGCAGCCCGTCGCCATCGGAGGTAACGTAACCACGGAATCCCCATTCCTGGCGCAGCACGCGATCGAGCAACCAGTGGTTGATGTGCGAAGGAATGCCGTCAATCTCATTGTAGGAAGCCATCACGCTTCCGACGTTGGCTTCCTGCACGGCGGCCTGGAAGGGCACAAGAAAATTCTCTCGAAGAATGCGCTCCGAATAATTCGCTGGGGCGGTGTTGGTGCCGCCTTCGGGCTGGCCATGGGCCGCAAAGTGTTTCGCGGTAGCCAATACGTGATGGCGGCCAATCATGAAGGACTCGCCCTGCAGACCTGTGATCGCGGCCACTCCCATGCGCGAGACGAGAAACGGATCTTCCCCGTAGGTCTCCTCAGTTCGTCCCCAGCGGGGGTCGCGAGCAATGTCCAGCACCGGGGTAAAGACCTGGCCCGCTCCACTCGAACCGGCTTCGTCGCCCGCGGCAGTAAACACTTGATGCACGAGCTCCGGGTCCCATGTGCTCGCCAAACCCAACGCTTGCGGAAAGCTGGTGCTGCCGTACTCCATGAATCCGTGCAGGGCCTCGCCCATAAATAAGGAAGGGATTCCAAGCCGCGTCTTCTCCCGCAGATAGCGCTGTATCCCATTGCGGAGGATTGCCGCCCGCTTAGCCGGGAACACGAGGTCAGGGTCCCACCATTGCGCCAGCGTGGTTCGCGCCTGCTCAGTAGTGAAAGTTCCGGTGGGGTCGATGATCTCGATAGGTCGAGACTCGGCCCCGCCGGTAATTTCTCGGACCTTCTCCTCCAGCGTCATGCGCGGCAGCAAGTCGGCGACCCGTTCGTCAACGGTCAGATTTGGATTGCGATACTTTGGAGTGTCCTGCGGCTTGGTTTTGTCCTGGCCGCTTAAGGAAGCGACACAGAGCAACGTCGCGGAAAGAAGAGAACGAAGCAGAAAGTTACGATGTCGGGTTGTCATCTTGGTCGTTGGAGCGGCTGCTCCTTTCGCGTTTGCGGTCCTAATGTTACACCGATACGAGCAAACAGAGGCCGTAGTTCCTTTCTTCTCTCTTGGGGTCCATCCTGGGGCTTGCGGTACGTGGGATCGGTATAATGACCGCACGCTCATGAAGTGGGTTCGGGCCATCACCTGGCTGTTTGACTCGGAGCGTGGCACCCGTGACCGCCTCGTTCCGCGCTGGCTTTTCCTGCGGGCCCTGGGCTTGATTTACTTTTCTGCTTTCTTCTCGCTTGTCTTTCAGATCCGCGGCTTGATCGGCCCGCAAGGGATTCTCCCAGCCAGCGAATATCTCGCTGCTGTGTCACATGCGCTGGGGCGCGGCCGCGCCCTGTGGTATGCGCCTACGCTGCTTTGGCTAGCCGGCGGCCCTCACATGCTGATCGCAATATGCTGGGTGGGCATGGCTGCATCACTATTGCTGTTGTTGAATTTGTGGCCGCGCGGGACGTTGGCGATCTGTTTCATCTGCTTCCTTTCGTTCGTGAGCGCTGCGCAGGATTTTTCTGGCTACCAGTCGGACGGCATGCTGCTCGAAGCCGGCTTCATCGCGCTCTTCTTCGCTCCGCGCGGTCTCCGTCCGGGATTTGGCGTGGCATCGCCGCCATCTCGAGCCAGCTTATTCCTGCTGCAATGGGAGTGGTTCCGCATCTACTTCGAATCCGGCGTCGCGAAGATCATCGGCGGTGATCCCGAGTGGCGACACTTCACGGCCATGGACGAGTACTACCAGAACGGCCCGCTACCCACGTGGGTCGGATGGTACGTGCAGCATTTGCCGCACTGGTTTCATGCTTCCTCGGCCTTCGCCACCCTCGCCCTCGAGTTGGTGGTTGTCTGGATGTTGTTTCTGCCGCGCCGCTGGCGTATTTTTTGTTTTTTCATTGTGACTCCGTGGGAGCTGGGCATCATTCTTACTGCCAATTACACGTTTCTAAACTACCTGGTCCTGACTCTAGGGTTTCTCCTGCTGGATGATCGCTTCTTGCTGCGCTTCCTACCACTGAGATGGAAGAAGTCATTCATCGTAGGCCAGACCGACGGTGCAGAAGCCCAGGCTTCAGAAATCGAATTCCGCGATACGCCGGAAATTCCGTCAATCCTGGAGCCGCCTCGGCAGGGCCAAGGACAGGCCTCGGTTGGCCTTCGCGAGTCCTTCAAGATCGCGAAGCTAACTTTCACCAGCGTCGCATTAGCCTGGATTTTCTATGCGACAACCGCGCAGTTGATCTGGATGTTTTCAACGCTGCCCCTGCCCACGGAACCGGTAGCGGCGCTTGATCCTTTCCGCATCGCCAATCGATACGGCCTTTTTGGGATCATGACGCGAGGCCGTTATGAGATTGAGTTCCAGGGCTCGGAGGATGGGAAAAACTGGGTGCCATATCCCTTCCGGTATAAACCGCAGGAACTGGCCAAACCCCCAGGAATTTACGCGCCCTATCAACCGCGATTCGATTGGAACCTTTGGTTTGCGTCGTTAGGCTCGTGGCAGGACTATCCCATCGTACCCAGAGCGGAAGTGCATCTGCTTTCCAACGACAAAGATGTGCTCGCCCTGTTCGCGAGCAATCCTTTTCCGCATGAGCCGCCGCGTGAGGTGCGCGCAGTGATTTGGCAATATTGGTTTACGACGATGGCTGAGAAACGAACCACAGGGCGGTGGTGGCGCCGTGAATACATTGGGCTCTATGCCCCCACGCTCGAGCGCGAGGCCGACGGTACGATTCGCGGCGTCGAATGGCCTACGGCCGGCCCGCGGGAGTGAATGCTCGATGAGTGTTGCACGATATCGAGTTCTCACTTCACCGGCGCGTTCAAGGCCGCCACCAGCTCCACAAAACTATTCGCCGCCAGGGTGCGATCGATCATTTCTTTCTGGCTGAAAAGCTGTCCCGCATCGGCGAGCAGGTCGTGCTGCGACTGGTTATCGGGAGTAAGAATCAGCACAATCAGCCGTGCCGGCCGGCCATCGCGTGAACCGAAGTCGATTCCCTTCTCGGTCTTGCCAATCGCCACCACGGGCCGCAGCAGGCCGTCTATACGGGCATAAGGAACAGCCACGCCGAAACGCCAACCGCTGCTCGCAATACGCTCGCGCTCACCGACCAGCCGCACGAAACGCTCTGGCGCATTGCCCACCAATGGCGCGGCCTTCTCGCACATCTCGATCAGAACGCCATTTTTCGTATCACTGGTGAGATTGGTGAAAAACAGCTGGCTGGAAACCAGTTCTTTCAACGTGACCGATTTCTTCCCGCGGATCAGCAATCGAATCGCCGGGGCCGAAATCAGCGACGTCACCAGCGCCATAACTACCAGCGCCACAAACATCGGCTCGTGGATCAATCCCGCCTGAAGCGCAAGAATGCCCAGAATCATTTCCATCGCTCCGCGCGCGTTCATCGCCAGGCCGACTCCGAGGGAGGTGCGCATATCCATACCGCCTAAACGTGCACCCCAGCCTGCGCCCACAACTTTGCCCAAGCAAGCTACACCGAGGATGACTGCGGTCACACCCGGTTCAAAATTCGTCACAAAGTTCGTGTGCAGTCCAATGCTGGCAAAAAACAGCGGCGCGAACACGTTGGTGACAATCTGGTGAATATGCTCGGATGTGCGCTCGCGCAAATGCGCCGACTCGCCCACGGCCGCGCCTGTGATGAAGGCTCCAAACACAGCATGAATGCCCGCATATTCGGCGAAAGCCGCCGAGGCCAGGGTCAAAGAAAAGATAAAACCGAGCACCCCTCCCGGCCACGTAGTGTGCGCCTGAATAAAGGGAAGAATCTTGTGAATCAGCCAGCGCCCGACCGTGAGCATCAGCGCCGCAAAGCTTAGAACCAGAACAATGGTGTGCCTAACGCCGTGGCCGGCGTCGGCGTTCGGATTCATCATCCCGAGGACAAGGCCAAACAGGATCCATCCTGCCAAGTCATCGAACATCGCGGAAGACATTACGACAGTGCCCATCTCTGTACGCAGCAACCCCAGATCCATGAGAATGCGCGCGATCACCGGAAGAGCTGAGATGGATAACGCCGTGCCGATGAACAGCGCGAAGACGAGGTGGTCGGTGCCTTCGGTGATGCCAAGAACGTTTGGGAATACTCCCGCCGCCAGCAGTCCGAAGGCAAATGGAATCACCATGCCCAGCAAACTCACCAGAAGGGCGCTCCTGCCCTGGCGAAAAATGCTGGCCAAATCAATTTCGATTCCTGCGGTCAGAAGAAAGAAAACCACGCTGATCGCGGTAACGCCATCCAGCACCAGCGCCACCGGTCCCGTGTGCGGAAACAGCAGAGAATAGATTGCCGGTTTGTAGTGGCCAAGGACAGTCGGCCCCAACAGAATCCCCGCGATGATCTCGCCAAGCACCGAAGGCTGGTTGAATTTCTTCACCAGTTCTCCGGCAAACTTGGCGCTCGCCAGCAGCGCCGCCAGCGCCAGGAACACAACCATTACATCGTGGGGCGCGAGGTGATCCATAGAATCAGGAGTCGATTGCGCATCTTACGTCGCGCCAAAACGCCAGTCAATCGGTGAAAAACGACGATGCTCTGATGGCAGGGGAAATGTTGAGGGCCGATTTTCGATGCCGCACCGCTGCTTGTCAAACCCAGAGGGACAGGGACAAGTTCCAGCCGCGACCTATCCTCGACAGCGCCATCTTCGCCGCGTTATGGCCGCACATGCCGTGCACTCCTCCGCCGGGCGGCGTGGATGCCGAGCAAATGTATAGGTTCGGCGCGGAAGTGGCGTAATGCCGCCAGGTCGGTCGAAAGAAAAACTGCCGAATGTCCATTGCCCCGCCGGCTACGTCGCCTCCCACTAGGTTCGCATCCATTCTCTCAAGATCTGCGGGCGAAAACACCCGCCGCGCCAAGATACATTCGCGAAAGCCGGGAGCGAAACGCTCGATCTGATCTTCCAGTTTGTCGAGCATGTTCACTTTGCTCCCATTCGGCACATGACAATAGGCCCATGCCGTATGTTTACCCACAGGAGCGCGCGAACTATCGAACAAAGTAGGCTGAGCCAGCAGAACGAACGGTCGGTCCGCGTGGTGTCCCATTCTGACCGCCTTTTCAGAAGCAGCAATCTCCTCGAAGCTTCCGCCAAGATGTACTGTCGCTGCGCGCAGACAGTCGGCAGCCTTCCACGGGATGGGAGCGCTCAGCGCGTAATCCACTTTGAAGGCACCGGCGCCATAACGAAATTTTCCAAGCTGCCGCCTGTACCCGTCAGTTAACCTCTCCCCGCCAACCGTAATTAGCTGGCGTGGAGTCAGGTCACAAAGAATCAGGTCATAGTTCTCCAGGGCTGCCAGATTCGTTACCGGAGACGAGGTATTTATCCTGCCTCCCAACGCGGAAAGAATCCCGCACAGTGCGTCAGTCAGTGACTGCGCGCCGCCACGAGGGATGGGCCAGCCAACGGCGTGCGCCGGCACAGTCATAAGAATTGCGTATGCCGCGCTCAATGGTTCATCGAGGCCGAGAAACGAGTGCGCAGCCATGCCCGCGAACAATGCCCGAGTCCGCGGATCACGAAATCGGCGAGCGACAGCTTCAGCCGACTGCAGCGCGAGCGCAGCAAAGCGCGCCATTAACCAGGGATGTTTGGGAACGAATGGAATCGGACGCAATATTTCCAAAGCGAACTCATCCCAGCGCTCGACGAACGGACGCATGAGCTTGTCCCACGCCGCTCCATCAACCCCGAGCGAGTTTCTCGTTTCTACGAGGTCCCGTTCCAACATCACCGCCGTACCATCATCGAGGGGATGAGCCAGGGCGGCAGGCGAGTGAATCCACTCCAAGCCGTGACTCGCCAGAGGCAGCGACAAGAAAAACGGTGACCCCGCGCCGAGCGGATAGACGGCCGATCCGAAATCGTGGCGAAAGCCCGGCAGGGTTAATTCGAGGGTGCGAGCTGCGCCGCCCGGCGTCGGCTGGGCTTCGCACACGTCCACCTGCAACCCGGCCTGCGCCAGAACGATCGCCGCTGCCAATCCGTTCGGGCCGGCGCCGATTACGCACGCTCTACGTGTCATGGCGAGTCACCGTGCCCTTCGAAAGCAAGACAGTCCGCCTTCTTAGCATAGGTTATTTCCCGTGCGCCTTGGACTGTCGAGTTAAAGATACGCAAAATGCTTCGCTTCGATTTGGGGATGGATTGGATCAGGATGGCAGTCTAGGCGAAAGTTACAATTTCATGACCCGATAAAACGTGGGAGCACAAGCCGTTGTACAGTGGGATGATCGGACGTTAGGGGGCGGGACTGTACAGGCGGCTTGTGCTCCCAGCGCGTCGCTTAGGGACTGTGATGTCGTGCATCGTTCCTGGTTGCATTTTTCTGTCCGGAGAGACTGACCGAGTCACGTCATTTCGTCTAATGCGCTCTCAAGCTACGGCCGAAGCTTCTCCGTGAATTTCCGACGGTCGTCTGCTTGAGCCCTGATCTTCTGAAGAAGGGTTAGCATGTTCCGGCTGCAAGTAAAGGCGGAGAGCTACGACAATCCACGCGAGCGTCATCGCCAGACTTACCACAGCGAAAGATCGAACCGAGAAATGCAGTTTTGATCCGAGAAAGATGACCCCGGCTTGAAGCACGTCCCCCAACCGGACGCAGAAAGTTTCGATAGCCGCGTTGGCTTTGTATTTAGCTTCCCTTGACGTTGGCAAGAGAAGCGCTTGCCTTACGGTGTTCTGCAAGGAATAGTTCAAGGAGTTCTCGCCAATCTTCAAGACTCGTACAACCCCCAGCACGGGATAGGCAAGTATCGAGAGGAACGTCGCCAGCGAAATCGCAGGAAGCACAAACAGAGAGCCCCGTACCCCGATGCGCTTGAAGATGCGCGAAACCAGAAAACTCTGGGTAATAAAGCTGAAGAGGTTTATCCAGCCGTAGTAGTTGGCGTAGAAGGCCCCGATGTACGCCTTTCTGGCCTGCATGACAGTAGCCGCTGTACCCACTACCTCGTTGGCGTGGGCGACCAACAACTTCCCGAAAATAAAGTCGCCCGAGCCAATCACAATGTTCAGTAGGACAGTGAGAACGGCGATGAGGCGCAGGTAGGGATCGGAGAGGATCAACTGAAATCCTCCGGCGCTGCCGAGCGGCTCGGTGTCCTTTCGTTTTTCCGTTTCTCCCTGTCGCTTGGTGATTACCTGCCCGGCGAGGTGAGATATTAGCGCACAAACGCACAATGCAAATGCCGACATGAGCATGAGGTTGTACGGGCCGAAAGGGCCAATCAGCTTTTCCGCGGCCCAGGCGCCACCCACCGCGCCCAGAGACGCGCCGATCCCGAGGATCGGAAACAACCTTTTCCCTTGTCCTACAGTAAACAGATCAGTGGCAAACGCCCAAAGCTGCGCCACGATGAAAACATTAAAGATACCCACCCAGATGTAATAGACGACACCCTCACGCAACCCGGCCCGACCTAAGAAAAAGAAGATGATCAGATTTGAAGCAAAAAACAGAGTTGTCCAACGAATCAATCGATTCCGGTTGAGATGCGTGGCAATCCAGCCATAGAGTGGGACAACACCAAGCAGCACAATCGCCTGAGCCGCCGACGAATAGGCCTTAACCTCAGCCCCGCTCTCGGCGAGAATAAGGGATTCTCGGACCGTTTTTAGCAAATAGTAGGCCGCGAGAAGAAGAGCCAGATTGAAGGTCAGGAGCAGAACTCCTGCGCTTTCACCCGGCTGCACGTCACTTGCGAGGGAGAGGAGTTTCTCTAGCCGGCTCTTTTCTGATTTAGCGATCACCATGCTGCGGCTTAGCCTTCCTACCCTCAT
>Ga0209380_10001405_pt1 | contig 16205 bp, 17 predicted proteins | sample HubBroMetageWFT6_FD_188347 | JGI IMG/M metagenome (GOLD analysis project Ga0209380, IMG submission 188347) | Warmed and freeze-thawed soil microbial communities from the Hubbard Brook experimental Forest, New Hampshire - Hubbard Brook CCASE Soil... | ecosystem: Environmental > Terrestrial >...
CCGATCGCCGGCGAACGCATGAGGTCGTCCCGACCGCATTCCGGGCCTGTGAAACTGTGAAATCGTGCCACAGTTTCCGGCAGATGACTTCCGAGCGGCTTCGCATCGGTTGACCTCGCGCGCGTGCGGGCGGGCGAAAAGAGATCGGGACCAAGCCTTTGAAATTCCCGCATTTCGCTTCGGAAGAACAGGTCATAACAGGGCGATAACAGGACAGCTCGGATCGGCTGCGGCTTCAGCAAGCCCGGGCTGCAAATCGGCCTCACAGGGCGGAAGCGTTTAATATATGTGTTCTCTATACGTTCCTATCAAGGGCCGCGCAGCGCCGCATCAGTCTGAATTTCCGCAATCGAGGCATAACGGCCGCTCGTCGCGGCGGACGCGTTCGGCTGGGTGTGCCCCCGAAGCGGCCGTTTACGACCGCCCCTCACTCACTCGATCACCTTATCGGCGCTGGCGAACACGGTGGGCGGAATTCGGAGGCCGAGCGCCTCCGCGGCTTTCAGATTAATGACCAATTCGTATTGGGACGGCTCCTGCACCGGCAGGTCCGCGGGTTTCTCTCCCCGCAAAATGCGGCCGACGTATTCCCCAGCCTCTCGATTTTGCTCCGACAGCGAGACGCCATACGACGCCAAGCCGCCCCGCACCGCGAAAAGTGCAAACCCATAGATCGCAGGCAGCTTCTCGCGCGCGGCGAGTTCGATAATCGGCTTGCTCTGACCGATCAGGAAGCCGTCCGGCGGCACGATCAATCCGCCGCCCGGCTCACGGGCCAATGTCGTCATCGCGGTCTCGATCTCGGCCGCGCTGCGGACCGCTGCCATTGCGATGGAAATGGCATGGCCGTGCGCGGCCGCCTCAGCGGCAGCATAGGGCTGTAACGGACCGGGATTGCTCGGGTTGCACATATAGGCGACGCGGGTGACCGCTGGCGCCATTTCCGAGAGCAGCCCCAGCCATTTCCCCCCGATCGTCGCCGGTACATTGGTGAAGCCGGTGGCATTGCCGCCCGGATGTGCGAGGCTTTGCACAAAACCTTGCGCGACGGGTTCATATATTGTCGCGAAAACGATCGGTACCGTCGGCATCGCCTGCCGCAGCGCCGCCACCGTTCCGCTGCTCACGGCTACGATCACGTCAGGCGGGCGTGCCTGCAATTCGGCGATGGCGGCCTTGGTCTTGTCGGCGCTGTCGATAGCCCAACGATAGTCAATCTGAACGTTGCGGCCGCTTGTCCAGCCTTGCTGCGCTAGTCCTTGCTCGAACGCGCCGTTGGAACCCCACAAAGCGGGGTTCATCGGATCGTCTTCGCCAGCCGGCACGAGTACGGCGATCTGACGCAGCGATTGCTGCGCGCGCGCTATCGGGCCCGCCGCCGCGGTCGCGCCGAGCAGCGCGATGAACTGTCGACGTCGCATCGATTACGCCAATCAAAAGAGCACCGAGAAGCGTAGTCCTCGACTACCATACCTCTAAAGGGCGGTCGTGCGGATAAAGGCTCAGCGGTCGTCATGCAACGTCGCAGATGCGACAACCCGTGATCGGTGTCGAGCGAACCGAGCGGCCGGATGGGTCGACTCCCGCGGTTCGATTAGAGTGCCGCGAACGGCCGCAATCGGCGCTACTTCGCCATCGGTGCGTGTGCCGACGAAGCACCGCTCACCACCCAAAGCCGAATTGCAACCGAGGCGGCGCCAAGGACAGAGAGCGCCCACCGTCGGCCGAAGCTCGATGACCACGCCTTAGCCGTACAAGGGTCTCGGCTGTTAGGCTTTGCGGCGCGCCTGCCGAGTGCGTTGGATCGTCAAGAAGGGGGCTAGACCATGGTGGATGGATGCAGTCGCCATCATCGCAGCTTTGCCGCGGTAACCGCTTTCTGCTTGGCCATGGTGCCTGCCGCCACATACGCAGACGATCCTGCGATCGACCGGATCGAGGCAATCGAGCGTCAAGTTCGCGGTCTCCAGAGCGAGTTGCAGGGGCTCAGAAGCGAACTCGACGAGGCGAAGCGGCAGCTCCATCGGTCGCGCAGCGAGGCACAACGCGCGCAGGACCGGCTTCGCGAAGCTCGCGAGGCGGCGGGACGAGCGCAGCAGGCTGCGCTCAGCGGCGAGACCGCGGCGGGTCGAGCAGCGCAAACTTCAGCGCAGTTACAGACTCCCGCTACTTCAGCGGACCCCACCGAATCGACCGGGGTCAAGGTCAACATGCCGGAAGGGCGGCCGACGATCGTCTCAGCGGACGGCCGGGCATCGCTTGCCATTGGCGGATTGATGCAGTTTGACATTGGCGGCTATTTCCAGAACCCCAGCCCAAACACACAGTTTCCTCACCTCAACGACGGCGTAAATTTGCGGCGCGGCAGGATCTATTTTACCGGCAAGTTTGACGACTTTACGGTCAACATCACGCCCGACTTCGGCGGCTCACCCGACGGGTCACCCACGTTGTTCGAAGCGAACGTCAACTACACCGGGATCAAGCCGGTGACCGCCACGGTCGGATATTTCCATCCGTTTGTATCGCTGGAGGATGCGACATTCCCGGGCAATTTGCTGTTTCTCGAACGGCCCAGCATCATCAACATCGAGCGAAGCGTGGCGGCGGGCATACAGCGCGCTTCCCTCGGAGCTAACGCGGCTACCGACGATTATTTTGCGTCTGCCTATGTCACCGGCCCTCTTTTTGGCGCTCAGTCCTCCAGCCTCCTCAATGGTGAGCAGGTGGGATTCATCGGTCGGTTGGCGGCGCGATCCTATCACGACGAGGATTGGAATCTGCATGCCGGGTTCTCCGGCCAGACCGTCTTCCACCCGAATATTAATGCCAGCGGCACGCCCGGGGTGAGCCGATCCACAGTGACGCTCGATGACGAGCCGGAGCTGAGAATTGATTTCAACAAGCTTGTCGAAACCGGCCCGATATCCGCGAGGGGCGCCAGCGTTTACGGCGGCGAACTCGGGGCCAGCTGGCGTAATTTCCTGGTGCAAGGGGAGTTTTATCAAATCGGCGTAACCCAGGCCAAATTGCCCGGCGTGCCAGCGCCGGGGCTGGGCTTCAACGGAGGTTATGTCGAGGGCGCCTGGGTCTTGACCGGGGAGCCGATTCCCTATGATTCCGAGCGGGCCGCCTGGGGCAAGCCCAAGGTCGCGGATCCGTTCAGCTTCGCAGATGGCGGCATCGGCGCGTGGGAAATTGCGGCTCGCTACAGCACTGTGGATCTCAACAGCAACGTTATTCCTGGCCTGTCGCAAAGCGTCACCGGCGGGGTCTATGGCGGCCAGCAGCAGATCACCGCGCTCGCGCTTAGCTGGTACCCGAACGACTGGCTGCGGTTCATGCTCCAATTCCAATATGTGGATGTGAACAAGCTGAACCCGGCGGGCACACTCCAAATCGGCCAGAAGTTCGAGACGATCGCGGGCCGGGTTCAGGCTAATTGGTGAGAACGGTGCCTACCCGGGGCTATTCGGGACCGACGATCACCACCAGCTGATCGCGCGCCACTGGCGTGCTGGTGAAATGCTCATTCTCCACCGCGAAGCTCAGTTTCGCCGCTCCGCTCGGCGGCTAGACTAGTTTGTGGGCGTTTGGATCTGCACCGGTTTATCCGGCCCCGTCATCGAGCCCGGTGCGATGACCAGGTAGCGGCGCGGCGTGTTCTCCGCGCCCTGCACGATCTGGCGGATCGGGCCGACAGCGTTGACGATCGCCGAGCCCGCCGGGTTGGTCATAAAGCCCTCCAGAGGCTCAAGTTTGCCGTCGCCGTCCGCGCGCTCCGAAAACGCGAGCACGTATGGTTTCTTTGGCTCAAGGCCGGTGACTGAAGCTTCCAGAACCTGCACCAGCCCCTGGTCGTATAAACTCACACTGGTCGGCGTCTCGGCACCGGCTGCCGTAGCCCGGCCCGCCGGCGCCATCGTGAAATGGGCCGCCTCACCGGCGACCCCGAGCTGCTGCAACCCTTCCGTTCCGGCTCCTGCGGGCATGCTGCCACCGGCGACCGACATTGCCGCGTTGCCCATCTCCGGTCCGGTGCTTGCAGGCACGGCGTCCGGCACGTAAGCGACCCCCTGCGCCGCCTGGCCGATCGGCACGGTCGCGATCACTGTATTCGTCAGGGTATCGATGGCGGTCGCCTTGTCGTCGATCTCCAGCCCGATATAGACACGTGTGCCGTCCCCTGACGGCCAGATGCCGTGCGGCAGTTTGCCGACCGGTATCGTCGCGACCAAGCCGAAATCGTTGGTGCGGAACACTTTCACCTGGTTGAGGCCGCCGATTGTGACATAGGCAAACTGGCCATTCGCGTTGCGCACGATGTTGACGTGATTGGTGATCGGACCGGTGTCGATCGTCCTCAGCACATTGAACGGCGGCTGTGCGTTGAATACCTCGGTCTTGCCGGTGTCCTTCAGGGTGAACCAGACCTGCGTGCCATCGGGTGTCGCGGCAATGTCTGGGCAGAATGGGCTCGCCTGCTGCACCCTGCCGACAATTGTGTGGTCGGCGACCGCGATGACGACGGTCTCGGGAGTGAACGACGAGCATACGTAACCGTACTTGCCGTCCGGCGCAAAAATCGTCATGCCCGGCCCGTTGTTCGTGGTGATCCGTGTCTTTTCCTCATAGGTCGTGCCGTCGAGGACGGACACGTAGTTTTCGCCGCGGACGGTGACCCACACCTCCTTGCCGTCGGGCGTGAAAAACGCCTCGTGCGGCGAGCGGCCGACATAGGTGATGTGTTTGACGGCATTGGTCGCCGTATCGATGAAGGTGACGGAGTTCGAGCCGATCGATACGACGTCGAGGGTGCGGTGGTCGGGAGAGAAGCCCATGCCGTGCACCAGGAGCTGCCCCTTGTAGAGCGGGCTGAAGTTTGTCGGCATCGGATCCCCAAGCCGAATGACGCCGAGCAGCTTGTTGTCGGCGGGGTCGATCACCGACACCGTATTGGAGAATTGGTCAGACGTGTAGAAACGGTCGTGGTGGCTGATCGGGATGTCCGGCGCGGAAGCCGCCGCGGGTGCCTGCCCCGCCAAGGCCGCTCCGCTCCCGGCTAGAGCGCCGATCAGCAGCGCAGCGACAAAAACCTTCCGTTTCATGGGCGTTCTCCTCCCTCACCTTTCTACTTGCCCCAGAACTTGATCGGGTGCTGGCACCGGCGGCGGCAGGCTTTCGCCCACCGCTAATCGCATCGCGGCGATCTCCTGCTGCTGGGTGACGATGATCTCCTGCGCCAGGCGGCGCAGCCTCTCGTTGCGGCCAAAGCGCAGCAGCGCCTTGGCCATGTCGATCGCGCCCTGATGATGCGCCGACATCATCGTAACGAAATCGCGATCGACCTCGCCGCTCGGCTCTATCGCCATCCCGATCATCATTCGGCTCATTGCCGCAGAGTTCTCCGCCAAAAACGGAGCCTCCTCCGCGGATGCCCCGCGGAACGGAGCGGCACAGATCCTGATGATAGTATCGGCGAAATGCGGGGCGTTGCGCTGCCCGGCGGCGGTCCCTATTGCAACGGCAATCCCCGCGAGGAGGATCGCGCCAATACCGAACCAGCACCACTTGCGAGAGGCGAGGGGCATGAAACCTCTCTTAGCGGGCCTTCGCTGTGTCGGCAGCCGTCTCGATCAGTTCGGCCACCCCGCCGGGTTGGGATGCGCCGGCGCCGCCTGAAATGACACTGTTGCGTCTCGGCCAACGCCACTCGATCGGCTCGGTTCCCCGCGTGTAGTCCCCCCGTGGGCTGCGCAGCGCCGCATCAGTCTGAATTTCCGCAATCGAGGCACAACGGCCGCTCGTCGCGGCGGACGCGTTCGGCTGGGTATGCCCCTTTTGCGACATTCGACAACTCAAAACGTTACGGCAGCGTCTCGAAGATCGATGCTGTAGGTTTGTCATAGCGGTTCATCGGTCCGCCCGGCAGGTCTGTGACGTCCTGCCGCCGCATGAACGGCGCCTCGAAGACATGAGCGAAAGCCGGGAAATAGTAGATGATGAACAGCTTTCTTGGGTTGGCCAAGAAGGATTCATGAACCCGCTGGCCGATGCGCTCCATGAGATCGGCCTGGAACGGGTCGTAGAAAAACAGCACGCACGGAGTCTGCGGAAGTTCGTAATTCGCGGCGTCGGTCTGGACCAATTCGATCGGGCATAGTCCGGGATGCCTTGGCGCATAGGCCGCGATGTTGGCTGCGGCGACGCGGATTAGAGGCTCGGATAGTTCGACGCCTACCACGCGGTCGAATTGGTAGCGGGCAGCGATCAGCAGCACCCGGCCTTTCCCGGCTCCGTAATCGATAAAGGTGAAACCGCGTGCTCTATCGGCCACCAAGCCGATGAGGCGCTCGGCGACTGTCGGAGGGGTGCCGGCGTAGCCTTTGGCGTAAGCCCTTTCTTCCGGCGCCATCCTCAGCTGCGTGCCGATGATCTCGCCTCCAGTATCAATGCCCAAGGTCTTGTCGTAGCGTCGCTCCGCAGCCTCCGCGATCGTGTGGCGGACTATCTTTCTAATCAGCGACAGGAGGCCCAGAGCCAGCCAGAGCGGGAGCGACATTTTATCGTGCTGGTCAGCCCACACCTTGCACCGACTGCGCAGTTCATCAAATAGCGCCATGAATGCTCCCGACCCGGAATTACTGTAAGAGGCCAAACCTGGGTAATACGAGGCAGAATGCCGCATGGCGACCCATTGCTCGGCGATCTGCGGTCGCGCTCCCGCTGAATATTGAGCTGTTGATTAGGGGAGGCACCCACAGAAGATTGAGCCGGTTGTTGACAGCTTCGTGGTCATGAAAATTCCGTCAGCTCCGCCCTCGATTTCGGGCGCCCCTGCCCGCAAACCCATCCGCGGTTTCGTTCACCTCGCGCGCGGCTTCGGAGCGGCGCAATGGCAGGCGAAGTGGGATCGAGGCGAGATTATCGGCCTCAACGAGCGCCTGCCCTATGGTTATTTCTGGGCGCAGCAAGACGGTTGCCTGATCGAATATTCGGAGGATCACCCCGAAGGCCCATTCGGCGCAGCCTTCCGTCTCGGGGTTCGACTGCTGCTGGGCTTCGATTTTGTTCATGCTTGGCGCAATCGACACGGGATTTACGCTGCGGAGATTGTGTGGACGGGCACCGAGTCCCAGTACCTAGCCATACTCTTGTTGCTGCGCACTGTTGGGCGCCGACATCGACCCGAAGTTATCGCCCAGAGTGTCTGGCTGTTCGATTCCTGGCCGCGACTGTCGACATTGAAGCGCTGGCTATATCGAAGGCTGATCGCCGATGCCGCGGTGTTGACCGTACATTCCGAGGAGGGCTTGAAAGTCGCGCGCGCGCTCTTCCCGCGTCAGCGCTCGATGTTCATGCCCTACGGGATCAGAGCCGATGACATGGTGTCGCCCAAGCAGCGCATAGCGCATCGCCTGATCCGTGTGTTGTCGGCCGGCAGCGACCGCCATCGTGACTGGGCGACCCTCGTCGCCGCGCTGCGCGACCGGCCCGACGCCGAGCTCCGCATCGTTGCCCCTCGCCTTCCTGCCGGATTAAAGCTTGGCGCCAACGTCTCCCTGGTTCATCCGAAGACCAACCAAGAATACATTGATCTTTACCGCTGGGCGGACGTCGTGGCGCTCGCATTGAACCCGAACCTGCACGGTTCCGGTATTACCGTGATCGAGGAGGCGACCGTGCGTGGCGTCCCGGTGGTAGTAACCGATATCGGCGGCCTCCGCGGCTACTTCTCCGACCAAGAAGTGCGATACGTCCCGGCTGGGGACCCAGCGGCAATGCACGAGGCCATCGTGGCGCTTGCCGACGACGATGACGCGCGCGTACGGATGGTCGAACGGGCCCAGCGACGGATGCTCGAGGCCGGGCTGACGTCGCGCGGCTTCGCGCAGCGCCACGCCGAATTGTCACGACAGCTATTGTACGACGCAAAGCTGCCCGCAGAAGAGGAGGCGGTCACTCGATTATCGCCGGCAGGATGACGCGCACCCGCGTTCGGCTACACTACCGGCGCGCGATTGCACATAGAGCTGCCTGCACATGGCCGCCCCTCGCCGCCGCTTATCCGCGATCCTCGCCGCCGACGTGGTGGGCTATTCGCGCCTAATGGGCGCGAGCGAGGAAGGGACGTTGGCGCGACTAAACGCGCACCGCCGGGAATTGATCAACCCGAAGGTCCGCGAGCACCGGGGGCGTATCGTCAAGACGACCGGCGATGGCGTCCTCGTGGAGTTCGCCAGTGTTGTCGATGCGGTCAGGTGCGCGGTCGAGGTGCAACGCGGCATGATCGAGACCCGAACCTGGAACGCTCAAAAAATTGCTGAACTCAGCCGCTTATCAAGTCGGCAGTCCCAAGTATTTTGAACTTCGCGAAAAGACAGTTATAGCCGGTTGGCGTCGTGCCGGCCTGCCGGAGGAATGATCTTCACCAGTATTGTAGTGCCACCCACCTCGCAAGCGTACTTCAGTTGCCAGTGAGAAATGACCCCGTTCTGGATTGCCTTGAGCCGTTGTACCAAAGCGAGTCTCCGACGACTGCTATCGGCGCCACTTCGCCATCGGTGCGCGTGCCGACGAAGGGCCGCTCACCACCCTGAGCCGAATTTTAACCGAGGCAGCGCCGAGGGCAGAGAGCACCCATCATCGGCCGGATCTCGATCACCACCCCAGCCGCAACCCGCGGGGCTCGGCCATTGCAAGCGGCGTGGCGGCGATGCAAGCTTTCGCCGACGGCAGGCGAGGCATTGCAACGGCCGACAACCCGCCGTGTCAGCCGTCGCGCAGCAGGTAGCCCCGTTCACCAGCAAGAAGCGGGAGGTGGATCGTGAGTACCGAAAGAAAAGTTGCAATCATCACCGGCGCGTCGCAAGGCATCGGCGCGGCCCTCGTCAAGGCATATCGCGATCGCAACTACCGGGTGGTCGCGACGGCGCGGTCCCTCGAGCCGTCCAGCGACGCCGACGTTCTCGTGGTCCCCGGCGACATCGCCGACCGGAAGACGGCGGAGCGTGCGATCTCCGAAGGCGTGGCGCGGTTCGGACGCATCGACACGCTCGTCAATAACGCCGGTATCTTCATCGCCAAATCGTTCACCCAGTACACCGAGGCCGACTTCGCGGCGATGCTGGCCGTCAATGTTGCAGGCTTCTTTCACATCACGCAGCTCGCCGTCGCCGAGATGGAAAAACAGGGCAGCGGCCATGTCGTGCAGATCACGACGAGCCTGGTCGATCACGCAATCGCCGGCGTGCCCTCGGTGCTCGCGTCGCTGACGAAGGGCGGCCTGAATGCCGCGACCAAATCGCTCGCGATCGAGTATGCAAAGCGCGGCATCCGGGTGAACGCGGTTGCGCCGGGCACCATCAAGACGCCGATGCATCCGGTCGAGACATATGCGCAGCTCGGCGCCCTGCACCCGGTCGGCCATATCGGCGAGATCTCCGACATCGTCGAGGCGATCCTCTACCTCGAATCGGCCGCTTTCGTGACCGGCGAAATCCTTCACGTCGACGGCGGCCAGAGCGCGGGCCACTGACACCGCGGCGGAGCGGGTGCCGCGCGTCCCCGCTCCGGTACATCTCGGAGGAAGAGCGACAATGCCCCATTTATTTTGGCTGGCCGGTGCCGCCGCCGTGACTCTGGCCTCTTGATCGATCTCGTCATGGCAGTGACAGCTGCCCCGGAAGAACACGATGGCACAGGCTTACGAAATCATTGAGCACGGCTATGACGTGGTCATCGTCGGCGCCGGTGGCGCTGGGCTGCGAGCGGCCCTGGGAATGGCGGCGTCGGGCTTGCAGACGGCTTGCGTCACAAAGGTCTTCCCGACGCGCAGTCATACCGCGGCCGCGCAAGGCGGCATGGCGGCCTCGCTCGGAAATATGGGCGATGGCGACAACTGGCACTTCCACATGTACGACACAGTCAAGGGCTCCGACTGGCTCGGCGACCAGGACGCGATCGAGTACATGTGCCGGGAGGCAGCACCTGCGGTACTGGAGCTGGAACATTACGGGGTTCCGTTCTCGCGCATTGACGACGGCCGGATCTACCAGCGTCCCTTTGGCGGTCAGACGATCGAGTATGGGGAAAAGATGGCGCAGCGCACCTGTGCGGCTGCCGATCGAACCGGGCACGCCATCTTGCACACCCTTTACCAACGGTGCCTCGCGCACAACACCGAGTTCTTCGTCGAATATGTGGCGCTCGACCTGCTGATGGACGAGGGCGGCGCCTGCCGCGGCCTGCTTGCCTGGAACATGGAGGACGGGACGCTGCACCGCTTCCGGGCCCATCGCACCGTCCTGGCGACCGGCGGTTATGGTCGCGTGTACTTCTCCTCCACTGCCGCCCATACCTGCACCGGCGATGGCAACGCGATGGCGTTGCGCGCCGGCGTCCCGCTCGAGGACATGGAATTTACCCAATTTCACCCTACCGGCATCTACGGCTCCGGCTGCCTGATCACCGAAGGCGCGCGCGGCGAGGGCGGTTATCTTACCAACTCCGAGGGCGAGCGGTTCATGGAACGCTATGCTCCGCACGCCAAGGACCTGGCCGGGCGGGACGTCGTCTGCCGTTCGATGACGATCGAAATCAACGAGGGTCGCGGCTGCGGCCCGCTGAGGGATCACATTCTGCTCCACCTGGAGCACCTTCCCGCCGAACTCCTGCATCATCGTCTGCCCGGCATCAGCGAGACGGCGAAGATTTTCGCCGGCGTCGATGTGACGCGCGAGCCGATCCCGGTATTGCCGACCGTCCACTACAACATGGGCGGCGTGCCGACCAATCTGCACGGCGAGGTGGTGATGGTGCGCGACGGCAATGCCGAAACGGTCGTCCCGGGGCTGATGGCGATCGGCGAAGCGGCCTGCGTCTCGGTGCATGGCGCCAACCGGCTCGGATCCAACTCGCTGCTGGACATCGTCGTGTTCGGCCGGGCAGCTGCTCGGCGGGTCGTAGAGACAGTTCGGCCTGGCGAGAGCCACGCTCCCGCCCCCAAGGAGGCGACCGAGCGCGCAGTCGCCCGGCTCGACCGGACCAGATGGTCAAAGGGTGGTACTGAGACGGGGACCATCCGATTGGCGATGCAGCGGACCATGCAGCGGCACTGCGCCGTCTTCCGCGATGGCCCGTTGCTGGAGGAGGGTTTGAGCAAGCTCGCCGAAATCATCGAAAATATGCGCATCGACCTCGGCGTCAGCGACCGGACGATGATCTTCAATACCGATCTCGCCGAAGCGCTCGAACTCGATAATATGCTTGCCCAGGCGAGCGTCAGTCTTCACTCCGCCATCGGACGGACGGAAAGCCGCGGCGCCCATGCGCGGGAAGATTTTCCGCAGAGAGACGACGAAAATTGGCTCAAGCACACGCTCGCCTGGCGCGATGATGAGGGTCGTGTTCGGCTCGACTACAGGCCGGTTCATCTGCAGCCGCTTTCTAACGAAGTCGCCTCGATACCTCCAAAGGAGCGGGTGTACTGAATGGCGATCCCGCCGAGGCAGACACACCGGGCCTCAATCGCGATGCCTCGGGGGCAGCCAGGGGCTCGGCCATTGCAAGCGGCGTTGCGGCGATGCAAGCTTTCGCCGACAGCAGGCGAGGATTGTGCGATGGCCGAAGACCACCACGCCCACGACCACGGCTCCGAATTGTCGGAGATGCAGCTGCGGGTGCGCGCGCTCGAAACCATCCTGACCGAGAAGGGCTATGTCGATCCGGCCGCGCTCGACCAGATCGTCGAGAATGTCGAAACCCGCATCGGCCCGCATATCGGCGCCCGCATCGTCGCGCGCGCCTGGGCCGATCCCGAGTTCAAGCGCCGGCTGCTCGAGGATGCCAGCGATGCGGTCAACGCGCTGGCCAGCTTCGACCCGGTCGCCGCCCATCTGATCGCGGTCGAGAACACCCCGCAGACACACAACGTCGTCGTCTGCACGCTGTGCTCCTGCTACCCCTGGTCGGTGCTGGGATTGCCGCCGGTCTGGTACAAATCCTTTCCCTACCGCTCGCGCACGGTGATCGATCCGAAGGGTGTGCTGGCCGATTTCGGGCTCACATTGCCCGCCGAGACGCAGATCCGCATCTGGGATTCGACGGCCGAGACGCGCTTCCTGGTGGTGCCGATGCGTCCGGACGGCACCGACGGCTGGAGCGAAGAACAACTCGCCGAACTCGTGACCCGGGACAGCATGGTCGGCACGGGTCTGCCGAAATCGCCGGAGGCGGCGAAGGGCGAGGCCCGGCGATGACCAATTCGATCCACGACATGGGCGGCATGCACGGGTTTGGGGCCGTCGAGCCGGAACCGAACGAGCCGGTGTTCCACGCGGATTGGGAGAAGCGGGTCCTGGCGCTGCAGCGTGCGGCGGGCGCAACCGGGTTATGGACGATCGATGGCGGACGAGCCTCGCTGGAAAACCTGCCGCCCGCCGAGTATCTCGCATCGTCCTATTACCGCCGCTGGTTTCTCGGGTTGGAGCGGCGGGTCGTCGCGCATGGTCTCGTCGGCGAGGACGAGATCGCCGGCGGCCGCGCGCTACGGCCCGGCATCCGGCTGAACCGCAAGCTGACCCTGGAAGACGCGAAAGCGAACCGCTATGGCCGCTTCGACCGCCCGGCGCCCTCTCCGGCGCGGTTCAAGGCAGGCGACCAGGTGAAGACGCGCAACATCAACCCGCCGACGCATACGCGCCTGCCGCGCTATGCCCGCGACAAGATCGGCACGGTGGAGGCGGTGCGCGGCTGCCATGTCTATCCCGACAGCGCGGCGATCGGCGCCGGCGACAACCCGCAATGGCTTTACGCGGTCGTGTTCACCGGCCGCGAATTGTGGGGCGAGGCGGCCGATCCCTCGATCACCCTATCGATCGAGGCGTTCGAGCCCTATCTGACCCCGGCATGAATCACCGCGACCATGGCGCCGATTTCGCCGAGGTCGCGGTGGCGGTTCCCGGCCTGCCGCGCGACGACGGGGGCCCCATCTTCCGCGAGCCTTGGGAGGCGCAAGCCTTCGCGATGACCTTGGTGCTATACAAGCGGGGCCTGTTCACCTGGGGCGAATGGGCGGCGACCCTGGCCGAGGAGATCAAGCGGGCGCAGGCCACGGGCGACCCCGACACCGGCGACACCTATTACCGGCACTGGCTGGCGGCGCTGGAGCGGTTGGTTGCCGAGAAGGGTATCGCCGACAACGCCAGTCTGGCTCGCTACCGCGACGCCTGGGACCGCGCCGCCGACCGCACGCCGCACGGCCAGCCGATCGAATTGCGCGCGGAGGATTTCGGCTAGTCCTTGCCCCCGGTCAGCGGTTTGGACATCGGATAGCTGCCGGTGCTGCCGAATTTTCCTTGCGGCGGCCCGTCTTCCCGATAGCCGGCGGATCGGTACAGGCGGCGTGCCGTCTCGGTGCTGATCAATGTGCAGCGTGTGTTTCCCCGCTCCCTGGCGCGGATTTCGAGAGCCCCGAGCAGGGCGCGGCTGACCCCACGAAATCGGGCGTCCGGCGAGACGTAGTTCAGCGTGATCTCGCCGCCATCGGTCACCGAACCCACCGCCAGGATGGCGCTGCCCTCGACCGCGACCAGCACGGAATTGCCCGGCTGCGCGATCCAGGAAGCGACGATGTCAGGCGTCTTGTTGGCAAGCCAGCGCGCCAGGATCGCGGGGTCGTCGTGGTGATCGGCGACACACAGTTCCGAGATCGACCGCCTGACCACCTCGCAAGCCGCCGCCGCGTCCGCCGGGGCGGCGTCGCGGATCTCCATCACTCGATCGTCGAGGCCGGCTTCTCGTTGACGCAGCGCAACAGGCGCCAATAGCCGAACATATTGCTCGGCCGGATCTCGCGCACCCTCAGCTTGCTGTCGCGCAGAAACGTGTCGAGCGGGAAATCCGAGTGAAACCCGATATGCCGGGCCAAGTGGGCGAGCCGCTTCTCCACGAAGCGCATGCCCCAATTTTCGCTGCTGAAGTGGTTGACCAGTACGATCGTGCCACCGGGGATGCACACCCGGCGCATTTCGGCGGCGAAGCGGGCCGGACTCGGCACGACCGAGGCAACGTAGAGCGCCAACACAGCGTCGAACGAGTTGTCCTCGAATTCGAGGTGCTCGGCGTCCATGACGTGCAGTCCGTCGACATGAGGCAGACTTTGGCGTTCGACCCGGCGGCGCGCCTTGGCCAGCATTTCTTCCGAGATGTCGATGCCGGTCACGCGCGAATCGTGCCGGAAATAGGGCAGGGACAGGCCGGTCCCGACCCCGACTTCGAGGATGCGCTGAGCCGGCCGCTCGTTGACGAGGCGCACCGCCTCCTTGCGGCCGGGATGAAAAACCGGGCCGAAAACAAAATCGTAAGATCCGGAAAACAGCCGATAGGTCCGGATCGTATCGCGCAAGTCCATCGGATCTTTCCCGTAGTGATCGACGAGGCCGTCGCGGTCAGCTGCCGTCAACAGCGAAAGTGCGCCCGACCGCCCATTTTGTAAACCTCTCGGTGAACGGGCGGGTTTGCACTGCGACCGGAACGCTCGGTCCCGGCTCGGTGGCTGGCGATCCTCAGGAAACCAGCGTGATCCGCTCGGCTTCCAGGCCCTTTTTGCCGTCGATCACGTCGACCCGCACCCGCTGCCCAGGGTCCAGCGCGTTGATGCCGCTGCGCCGAAGCGCGGTGATGTGGATAAAGACGTCCTTGCCGCCGCCGTCCGGGGATACGAACCCGTAGCCTTTTTCCGGCTCGAACCATTTGACCGCGCCCTCGAGGGTCGTCGCCGGACGCTGCGGCCGGCGGTCGAAAGCGGCGCCCGGCGCGACGGCGGTGCTGTTGTCGATGTTCAGCACGTTGGTGACGAGCGGTCCCTTGGCGCCGTCGCTGACCTCACAGCTGATCGACGCGCCTTCGCGGACATCCTCATAGCCGGCGCGTCGAAGGATCGCCATCGGCAGAAAGGCGTCCTGCCCGCCTTCGGCCATCGTGACGAAGCCGAAGCCTTTGCTAGCGTTGAACCATTTCACCGTCGCGTCGACGCGACGGCCGGGGGGGGCGTCTTCGCGGAAGAAGCCGGGGCGGCGATCGAACATGTGCTCTAACCCAGAAATAGAATGCGCCGAGCGCTGGGAACGCGAAACCATAGCGTAAAAGAGTCGCATTGCGCTAGCGCCCGAATCGCGTTTTCGCCGCGTCGGCTCGGGGTCCTGCGGCCTCGCCCACCGCCCTGAGCGAGGCCCGCGGGCGTGCGATCAGCCTTGATGGGCGACGAGGCGCTGGTTCTGCTCCCCGAGGCCCTCGACCGAGAGACGCATCTGGTCGCCCGCCCGTAGGAATTTCGGCGGCTTGAAGCCCATTGCCACCCCGGATGGCGTACCGGTCGGGACAATATCGCCCGGGTACAGCGTCATGAAATGGCTGACATAGCTGACGATGTGGTCGATCCCGAAGATCAGGTCCGAGGTGTTGCTGTTCTGCCGCCGCTCGCCATTGACCTCGGTCCACACCTGCAGCTTGCCGGCGTCGGGCACCTCGTCGGCGGTGACGACCCAGGGACCGATCGGGCAGAAGGTGTCGGCGCTCTTGCCCTTGGTCCATTGCCCGCCGCGCTCCAGCTGGTATTCGCGCTCGGAGACGTCATTGACGACGCAATAGCCGGCGATGTGCTTGGGCGCATCGTGCACTCCGACGTAGCTCGCCTTGGTGCCGATCACGATGCCGAGCTCGACCTCGTAATCGGTCTTCTCCGAGCCCTTCGGGATGATCACATCGTCATTCGGTCCGCAGATCGACGACGTAGCCTTCAGGAAGAAGATCGGCTCCTTCGGGATCGGCATCCCCGCTTCTTCTGCGTGCAACCGATAGTTGAGGCCGATCGCGAGGATCTTGGAAACGTTGCCGACGCAGGGGCCGAGGCGCGGCGAGCCGGCGACGAGTGGCAGGCTTGCCGGATCGAGCCGCCGCAGCCGGTCGAGCGAAGCGGGCGAAAGCGCATCGCCGTCGATGTCGCGCACCGTGCCGGAGAGGTCCCGGATCTTGCCGTCGCGGTCCAACAGGCCGGGCTTTTCCTGCCCCACAGGGCCGTAGCGCAGAAGCTTCATGGGAATTCCTCCTGTTTTATAGGCTGTCATTGCGAGTGCGGCTAAGCAATCTCGCGCCGATCGGGTCACTACGCCAACGAGATTGCTTCGTCGCCTTCGGCTCCTCGC
>Ga0209380_10001406_pt1 | contig 16204 bp, 10 predicted proteins | sample HubBroMetageWFT6_FD_188347 | JGI IMG/M metagenome (GOLD analysis project Ga0209380, IMG submission 188347) | Warmed and freeze-thawed soil microbial communities from the Hubbard Brook experimental Forest, New Hampshire - Hubbard Brook CCASE Soil... | ecosystem: Environmental > Terrestrial >...
TACGATCCGTCATCCCGAGCCGAAGCGAAGGATCCCTGCCACCGCCACTGGCCTCTGATGGAGTCTCCAGCACGGCGCGTCTTTCTCCAAGGAACACAGATTCAACGATCCCCGCCAACTCCCTGCAATCAGGCCTCCACCGGCTTGTCGACCACAACTGGCAGCTTCGCCTGCTGCCACGCATCGAAGCCCCCGGACACGTCGCAGACACTGCTGAAGCCCGCTCGCAGCAACAGACTACAAGCAATCGCGCTGCGATAGCCACTCTTGCAATGAACCGCAATCGGTGCGTCGTGATCAATCTCTGGGGTCGACACCTTGAAATGATCCAGCGGCCACCACGCCGCCCCTTCAATGTGTCCCGTATCCCACTCCGGCTCGCGGCGGACATCGAGAACCTGCAAGCGATTCTTCCCCAACTTTTCACTGAGTTCGGCCGGCGAAATCCGCCTTAACGTCGCCAGCGGAAATCCGGCAGCCTTCCATGCACGGACACCACCGTCCAAATATCCATCGAGATCCTCGATGCCCACTCGCGCCAGCCGAACCCGAGCCTCCGCCAGTTGCTCCTCCGACTCCACGATGAGCACAGGATGCGCCTTCAGCCCCAGCACCGTCCCCGCCCACGTGGCAAACTGGCCGGAGAGCGCAATGTTCACCGAGCCTGGCACGTGGCCGCCGGCAAACTCATCGCCCGCGCGCACATCCAGCGCAATCTCACCCTCGCGCTGCATGCAATCCAGCTCCGCCGGCGCCAGACGACGAAGTTCAGCTAAATCGGAGAGCGCCGACGCACCGGCCCGATTGATCTCAGCGTCCTGCGAGAAATATTCCGGACGCGCCGGAAGATGCAGGGTGAGCTGGGTCACGAACTCATCTTTGCTGCGAATCTGCAGCGCGTAGTTGGTCAACCGTTCCGTGCCGATCGTCGACGAGCGTTCGGCGCGCATGTTCCGCCCACAGAGCGAGCCGGCACCATGCGCCGGATAAACCAGCACGTCATCGGCAAGGGGCATTAGTTTGCGGTGCAGACTGTCGTACAGCATTCCCGCCAGCTGCGCTGGACTATATTCGCGGGACAAGTCGGGACGGCCCACGTCTCCAAGAAACAAAGTGTCCCCGGTCAGCACAGCCCACACATCGGGAGACTTTTCCTGATCCTTTTTCTGGTCAAGGATTACCAGACAGATGCTCTCCGGAGTATGCCCCGGGGTCTCGAGCACGCGGATGCAGAGCGCACCGACGGTCAGCTCGAAACCTTCCTCCACGGGCACATGGGGAAACTGAGCTCGGGCGCGGGCTCCGATATAGATCTTCGCCCCCGTGCGAGCCGCAAGCTCTCTGTGTCCGGAGACAAAATCAGCATGCAGATGAGTTTCGAAAATGTGTCGGATTCTGACGCCCTGGGCATCCGCGGCCTTGAGGTAAAGATCAACGTCCCGCTGCGGATCGACTACCACCGCCTCGCCCCCGGAAGCCAGCAGATAGGAAGCGTGCGCGAGACAGCCCAGATAAAACTGTTCGAAGTACATAGTCTTGGCTAGCCGCCCTGCAACAAGATACTAGAAGAAGTCAGCCCACAATGCCACACGGCAAGACCCACCTGGCCACGGGCGCCTCGCCCGTCCAAGCTCGGGCGAAGCCCGGCGCCGCCAGTCCAATAAACCGGAGCCCGTTCGCTGAAGCCGGAGCCCAGCGCGTGTCCGGCCACCGAGGTTTATGAGATATCCGCTAGTCGGGCAGCGGGGCGAGGAATTCGAGGCCGAAGCAGAAGCCATTCTTGGAACGGACGATGGCGGTCAGGTGAGAGCGGGAGGGTGTATCGAATTCGACTTCGAGCAGGTCGCCGGGGCTCAGCAGAATGCCAGCATACAGAACCATGCCGCCCTCGCTCAGCTCAGTTCCACGGCCCGGAACCACGGTGGTAGAAAACCCTTTGGCAGTGACGACTCGGACGGGCAGATCAACGGGAACACGAGGCCAGCGGCGCGTCTTGTGGGGGATAAGCATTCTGCCGATGATCCTCTCTTCCCCCCGCGCTTTCAAATTACCGAGGTACAAGCGGACGCTGTTCAACAGTACAGTGGCTGGGGCCAGCGATTTCCCGGCGATTCTGGCCCGATAAATGCTTGGCTTGTGTGGGAGCGGTTACGAACTCCGTCTTTGGGAAAATGCGGCCGCAAAAAAATTGAAATTCGGAACCACGCCACGAGGGGCGCTGAAGCATCTAAGATAGACTGGTGGTACCGGCGACATACTGGCCAGACTGAAGAGGGATATGAAAAAAGCTCACTCCAGGGCTACGCTTGTAGTGCGGCTGCTCCTGCTGCCTTCCTGTTTTTTTCTGGTCCATTCCGCTTTCCTTCTGAACTGCATCACCGCACAACCCGAGCCCGCGAGCGAACCTGCGACTTCGGTGAAAGACGCTCCCTTGCCAGTGCAAGCGGTGGTTGAGAATCTCCAGAGGAAAAATGCGCTGCGGGCAGCCGCGCTCACTCGATTCGAGGGAACGCGCGTTTATCGCGTGCAGTACCGCGGATTCCCCGGCGATCACGATGCGGAAATGGTGGTGCATGTGATTTTCCATGCGCCGAGTTCCAAGGAATTCACCGTAGTGTCGCAGAACGGGTCCAAGTTTATTGGCGACCGCATTTTCAAGAAGCTGCTCGAAGGCGAGCAGGAAGCCGGGAACGAAGAAAACCGGCGGCGCAGTGCCCTGAGCACGGAGAATTACGATTTCACGATGGCAGGGTACGAAGACTCACCCGAGGGTGGCCGATATGTCCTCGACCTGCTGCCCAAGACGAAGAACAAGTTCTTGTATCGCGGCAAAATCTGGGTCGATGCCAAGGATTTTGCGGTGGTGCGGATCGAAGCCGAGCCCGCGAAGAATCCTTCGTTCTGGATCAAGAAAACGGATGTCAGTCACAAGTACGTCAAAGTGGACGATTTCTGGCTGCCGGCTGAGAATCACAGCGAGAGCCTGATTCGGCTCGGCGGCAAGGCGACGCTTTCGATTGAGTATCGAGACTACAAAATCGTTGAAGCAACCCCTCTCAACCAGCCCGCGCACGCGCAAACCATGGCGACGACCAACGCTCGCTGAGCCACGGAGAGAAAGCGCCTTGGTTGTGTGGAGCGGGCACTGTTGCCCGCTGGTTCTAGGGAGCTGCAAGCAGGCGGGCAAGAGTGCCCGCCCCCACACAGACCAAAGCAGCCGAGAACCTGTCGCCCTGAGCGAAGTCGAAGGACAGCTATCCCTACGTGAGCAGTTTCGGGCGGTAATAATTTCCGTGGCGTGCGCTGCGTCGGCTCATGGCCCCGATTCCAGACCATTGACAGCAATGAAGTTACGACGAGCGAGCGAGTGGCCACCGTCTTGCTCGCGACAACTATTTCACCTAAATAGCGCCCGTTTGTTTTCGTTCCCACACCATCCCGCGCTAGGGCTAGGATGGTCACTCGTATGAGTCCCGATTGTTTTGCGCGGGTTATTTTGCCCTGCGATGTTGCAGAGGAATCCCGGAGGCGGCATGCGACTCCTGAGTGCTCGGCTGATTGTCTCGCTCATTCTGGGCGTGACCCTGGTTTCTCTTCTCTCGTCTTATATTGAGGTGCGCGGGGAGCAGCGCAGATTGCGTCGAGACTTGGGCCGACGAGCCGAGGTACTCGGCGAAAGTCTGGCCGGCAACGTTGAGCCTTACCTGCAGCGGCAGTCGCCACGGGAACTGGCACGCATTGTGGAGCGATTCAGCCACCGCGAACAACTAGCCGGCGTTGCCGTTTACAACAATCAGTCGGAACCGATCGCTCTGTCTTCGGATCTGCCGAAAGAGGTCACGACCCGGCCTTCCGCGGTAGCGCTGGCGATCCAGCAAGACAAGGCGCAGTCGCAGTTCCTTCAGCACGACGACACTTCGCTTTACATCTACGCAGTTCCGCTGCACGTGCATGGTAACGACCACCACGATGAGGTGGCCGGCAGTCTGGTGATGATCCAGGATGCCAGTTACATCGATAAGCAAACGGCACACATGTGGCGCGGAAGCTTTCTGCGAGTGCTGGTGCAGGTGTTTCTCATCGCTTTGATCACGCTGCTGATTGTCCGCTGGAGCATAGCCGGGCCCATTGCCCGCGCGGCGCAATGGATGCGGGCCCTGCGCACGGGACGATTTGTGGGACCTCGGGCCGATTTTCCTGACCTGGATTTGCTGAAGCCGCTGGCCCATGAAGTAACCACGTTGGCCGACAGCCTTAACGCCGCCCGCACCGCGGCGGAAAAAGAAGCGCAACTGCGCGAAGCCGCGGAATCGGTGTGGACCGCCGACCGGCTCTCCGTGCATATACGCAGCCGACTGAATGAAAGCCGCCTGTTCGTAGTTTCAAACCGGGAGCCTTACAGCCACGTGCGCCAAGGCAGGTCCGTGCAAGCGATTGTGCCGGCCAGTGGTCTGGTCACGGCGCTCGAACCGGTGCTGTGCGCATCTGATGGAACCTGGGTCGCGCACGGGAGCGGGGATGCGGATCGCGAAACCGTCGACCGCTTTGATCGTCTGCGCGTTCCTCCCGAGGATCCAAGATATACGCTGCGGCGAGTGTGGCTCACGAAGGAAGAAGAGGAGGGTTACTACTACGGCTTCTCCAACGAGGGACTGTGGCCACTGTGCCACATCGCGCATACCCGGCCGCTATTCCGCACCTCGGATTGGGAACATTACTGCAGCGCAAACGAAAAGTTTGCTGAGGCTGTGCTGAAAGAAATGAAAGGCGTGGAGCAACCCGTGCTGCTGGCGCAGGATTACCATTTCGCGCTGCTGCCGCGCATGGTGAAGAAAGAGCGTCCGGACGCGCGCATTGCGATTTTCTGGCATATTCCCTGGCCCATGCCCGAGGCCTTCGGTATTTGTCCGTGGCAGCGCGAGCTGCTGGATGGCTTGCTGGGCGCCGATTTGATCGGGTTCCACATTCAGTCGCATTGCACCAATTTTCTGCAATCCGTAGATCGCGCGCTGGAGTCCCGCATCGATTGGGAACACTTCACGGTAAACCGGGAAGATCATCGCACCGCGGTGAAGCCGTTTCCCATCAGCGTCGATTTTACCGCGGCAGCTGCGGAGTCGCCGGCGCAGGAGTCTGCTTACTCCGATCGCGTTACTCTATTCCGCGAACTCGGCGTGGAGGGATTGTTCCTGGGTGTGGGCGTGGACCGGGTCGATTACACAAAAGGGATTCTGGAGCGCTTTCTCGCCATTGAACGCATGATCGAGAAACATCCCGCGTACCGCGAGAAATTTGTCTTTGTGCAGATTGGTGCGCCCAGCCGCACTCACATCAAGCGCTATCACGATTTGCTGGCGGAAGTGGAAGCCGAAGCGGAGCGGATCAACTGGCGCTTTCAGACTGGGAAGTGGAAGCCGATTGTGTTTCTGAAGCGGCAGCACAGTCACAAGGAAATTGATCGCTATTACCAGACGGCCGACTTGTGCCTGGTCACTTCCCTGCACGACGGAATGAATCTGGTGGCGAAAGAGTTTGTGGCCGCGCGTCACGATGAGCAAGGGGTTCTCATCCTGAGCCGGTTCACGGGGGCGGCCCGCGAATTGCGCGATGCGGTGCTGGTGAATCCTTACGACATCGAGCAGACCGCCGAGGCGATTCGGCTATCGCTGGAGATGGAGCCCGAAGAGAAGACCGCGCGGATGCAGCGCCTGCGCAAAGTGGTGAGGGAGCAGAACATTTATCGCTGGGCGGGAAACTTGATCGGCGAGTTGTGCGAAGTGCGCCTCGACGCGCCGGACGAGATGAAAGCTATATCGCGGGTGTCGGCGGTTTGAAAATGGTTTGAAGGTGATCGCGAGCCGGCGGATTTCAGGCAAGAGGCGAGCTGCGCTCGCTGAACCCTTCGGCTGCGCTCAAGGCAGGCTCGCAAGAGTGCCCGTCCCCCCACAACCTGATCGTTTCAGGAAATGCCCCGTGCGGAGATTTGTGAGCGGGCAGAGGCTCGCGTAGGAGGGGTGTGACCGTGAGTCCGTGAGGCAGATCGAACGCCCAGGCCGGGGAACTAGGTCGCTTTAGCGTCGCGATATAAAATGATTGTTTTCAGTGCGATACAAGGAATTTATTCCACATGGCTTGAAGCTTGCACCCGCCTTGCAATCAGCGGCTTGCCGCCGGCTGCACCAATCATGGGGTAGCTAATCACCTTGGTTTGGGTGGAGCGGGCACTCTTGCCCGCTTGCTTGCAGTTCCCAAAAACCAGCGGGCAAGAGTGCCCGCACCACATAAGCAACGCAAGTACGCGAAGAAATTCAGATTGAGCCACTACCAACTATTCCGACGTGACCGCTTTCAGGTACCGGTAATAGAAATCCACTCCCTTGTAGTAGGACTCGACACCGAGGCGCTCGTCGCGGCCGTGGGCGCGGATGTCGTCGCGGTCGATGGCGATGCCAGCGATTCCGTAGGTGGGGATGCCTGCGCCCATGGTATAGACGCCGTCGGAGGCGCCGGTGGCCATTTCAGGAATCACCGGAATGCCCGGCCACAGCTCGGAAGTGATTTTCTCGAGCGGCCCGAATACGTCGCGGCTCAGCGGCGGAGGCGGAAGACTCTTGCGGTCGGAAGCGCTGTCGGAGATGTTGCCGAAGCTGTCGACATAGCGCACCGTAATTTTCGTATCGACGCCCTTGGGATCGTCAAATATTTTAATCAGTTCCTGCCGGACTTCTTCCGCGGAGTGTCCCGGCAGAATGCGGCAATTTACATTGGCCTCGGCGCGTTGCGGCAAGGCGTTGTTGGCGTGCCCGGCATTGAGACGCGTGGCCACGCAGGTGGTGTGGATGGTGGAGTTGTCGATGGGATCTTTCGAGAGGCGTGCCACCGCCGCGCCGTCAGGAGGAGTCTTCAATATTCCTTTCATGTCGGCGGCGCGGTCGCTGGTTTCCACCTTGGCCATGCGCTCGTAGTAAGTGCGTGTCACTTCATTCAGTTCGAAGGGAAATTGAAAGTTCTGCAGCCGCACCAGCGCGTTGGCGAGAGCGTAAATGGCGTTGTCCGGCCGGGGCAGCGAGCTGTGGCCTCCGGGATTGGTCACCGAAAGTTGAAAATCCGCATACAGTTTTTCCGTGGCGTCCACCGTCATCATCACTGGCTTGCCGTGGTCGCTCAGGATGCCGCCGCCATCGTGGTTGAAGACAAACTCCGCGTCAATGAGTTCGCGGTGATTCTTGACCAGCCAGTCGACGCCGTTCGATTTGCCGCCTTCTTCATCAGCGGTGAGCGCCAGAATGATGTCGCGGTCGGGGATGTAACCCTCTTTCTTGAAGCGGATCAGCGTAGTGGCCATGATGGCGTCGCCGCTCTTCATGTCCTGGGTGCCGCGGCCGTAGTAGAAGCCGTCCTTTTCCACAAACTGGAAAGGATCGGTGGTCCAGTCTTCGCGGTGAGCTTCGACAACATCGAGGTGACCAATCAGCAGGATGGGCTTGTGCTTCCCGTTGCCGTGCAGCCGGACGACCAGATTTTTCTTGCGGTCTTTATCATTGGGGCCAAGGATCTGCAGGTCAGCCTCGGCGAATCCGGCATCGCGAAAGCGTTGGGCCATCGCTTCGGATGCTGTCGTCACATTGCCCACAGAGTCCGTGGAATTGATCTCGATTAGTTGCTGGAAGATGTCATGAGAAAGTTTTCTGGTGGCGTCGTCGATTTGTGACTGCGAATCGGACGTGATGAACAAGACGAAAAGAAGAAAAGAAGAGAACAGAACGAGCCGCTTGCTACGGTCCAATGGAGTCTCCTGGAACGACTGTTGGTTTTCCTGCCTGTGAAAAATTGCACACATCTTACATGAAAAGAAAGCGCCGACGCTGAGGCGCGTCCGGCCAGTTGCATAGGTCCTTCGCTTCGCTCAGGACGACAAGGCGGTTGGTTAGACCTGGAGCACGTCGCCATCGCGGGCCACCATCTGGTAGAGCACCGGGCTCACGATGCGGCCCAAGAATAGCCGGGAGATAAGACCCGCCACGATGACAATGGCGAAAGGTTTCTGCGAATCCGAGCCCACTCCGGTGGAAAGAGCAGCGGGCAGAAGGCCCAGGCATGCGACCAGCGCGGTCATCATGATGGGGCGGAGGCGAATCAGCGATCCTTCCAGTGTGGCTTGGCGAATTCCATGCCCTTCGAGGCGTAGCTTATTGATATAGGAAACGTCGATGATCGCGGTTTCCGCCGAGACGCCCATGAGGACGAGCAGTCCGAGAACAGAGGAGACGCTGAAGGTAGTGTGCGTGAGCTTGAGGGCCAGCAGCGCGCCAACCGGTTCGGTCATCACCACGCCGATGACCACGGTGACCGGGAACTTGAAATTGCCGTAGAGCGCGAACAAGATCATGAAAATGAGCAGAACCGCGAGCGGGCCGATCACCGCGAATTGTTCTCGCGCGGCAACGTATTCGCTGTATTCTCCGCCCCAGTCCAGGCGGTAACCTTGTGGCAGTTTAACGGACGAGGCGACGGCTTTCTGCGCCTGGTTCACGGCGCGGGCCAGGTCGCGCCCCTCGATGCTGAATTGGACTCCGATGTAGCGTGAATTGTTCTCGCGATAAATGAAAGACGCGCCGTTGCCCTGACGAATGGTGGCGAGTTCTGCGATCGGAACCTGCTGCCCGGAGGGAGTGGGCACCAGCAAGTTGCCGATGGCGTGCTCACTCGACCGGTATTCCGGCTTCATGCGGACCACCAAGTCAAACAGCTGTTCGCCCTGAATGACCTGTGTGGCGGCCTGTCCGCCCACCGCGGCCTGGATCACGCCCTCGACGTCGGAAACATTGATGCCGTAACGCGCGATTTTTTCGCGGTTCACGTCGATCTGCACGCTGGGCTGCCCCAGTTCGCGCACTACAGTGAGCTCCGTGAAGCCGGGCACCTGCTGCAGCACGCGCTTGATCTCGACCGCTTTGTCTTCCAGGGTTTGCAGATCGGGGCCGAAGATTTTCACGGCCAGTGCACTCTTCAGGCCGGTGAGCGCCTCATCCACGGCGTCTTCGGCGGGCTGCGTGAAATTGAAAATCACGCCGGGATACTGTTCCACCTTTTTCTGTAGGTCTTTGGTCAGATCGGCCTTGTTGCGAATTGATCCCCTACTCCAGGTCGCATCCTTATAGGGTTTCAACCCGACGTAGAACTCGCAGTTGAAGAATCCGGTGGGGTCGGTGCCGTCGTCGGGGCGGGCCAGCTCCGAGCCGACCTCCGTGACCATGGGATAGGCCATCAGAATTTTGCGGATCTGCGGAGCGAACTTAGCTGCCTCTTCGAAGGAGATGGTGTAGGGCATGGTGGCGCGGACCCACATGGCGCCTTCATCGAGGTGCGGCATGAACTCGCCGCCGATAAAGGGAATCAGAATCAGCGAGGCGAGGAAAATTATGGTGGCCAGCACCATCGTTAGATTCGGGCGGTCGAGGCACCAGCGGAGTTCCGAAGCGTATTCGTCCTTCAACCAATCATAGGCGCGGTTCGCCTTTTCCTTTACACCTTTGGCGAACCAGTAGGAGGCGAGCACGGGAACGAATGTCAGTGTGAAGATCAGCGAACCCAGCAGAGCCCAGGACATGGTTTCCGCCATGGGGTGAAAGAGCTTGCCGGACGGGCCACTCAGCGCGTAGATAGGAATGTAGCCGGCGAGGATGACGGCGATGGAATAAAAGATGGGCCGGTCGACGTCGTGTGCTGCCGCGAGGATTACTTCGTGAAGTTTGTATTCCTGCCCGTGGCGGGCGGCCAGTTCGCGATGGATGTTTTCCATCATCACGACCGTACCGTCGATGATGATTCCGAAATCGATGGCGCCAATGGAAAGCAGGTTCGCAGGAATGCCCCGTGCATGCAGAAAAATGAAAGAAAACAGCAGGCTCAGCGGAATGGTGAGAGCCACGATGATGGCGGCGCGCACGCTGACCAGAAAGAAAATCAAAACCACCAGAACCAGGGCCATGCCGAGCAGCATGTTGTGTTCCACGGTGTCGATGGTCACCTGCACCAAGTCGCTGCGGTCGTAGTAAGGCCGGACTTTCACGTCAGCCGGGAGAAGGTCGCGGTTGATCTCCTTGGTTTTTTCTTCGACGCGTTTGAGGACGTTCTGCGTCTGCTCGCCAGTGAGCATGAGGATGACGCCCTCGACCCGGTCGTCATCGTTTTGGAAACCGAATTCTCCCAGGCGCGGAGCGTGGCCAATGCTGACCTCGCCGATGTCGCGGATGCGTATGGGCACGCCGTTGTTGTTCCCGACCACGACTTCACCGATGTCTTCGGTTTTGTTCACCAGACCAAGTCCGCGCACATAGAAGAATTGCGAGCCCTGCGAGTAGAAACCGCCGCCGGCGTTGGCGTTGTTGGCGGCCAGCGCGTTGAGCACTTGTGGCAAGGGAATGTGGTAGCTGTAAATCTTGGCGGGATCGAGCAGGACCTGATATTGCATCACCGTGCCGCCGAAGCCGGAATCGTCGGCCACTCCGGGCACGGATTTGTAGGCGCGCTCGATCACCCAGTCTTCGTAAGTCTTCAGTTCTTGCGGCGTGCGGTCGGGACTCTCGATCACGTAGCGATACACGAGGTTGGACGGACTCGACAGCGGTGCCAGGCTACCGGTCACGTTCGGAGGCAGGGAGGCAGTCGAAAGGCGCTCAAACACAACTTGCCGCGCAAAATAATCGTCTGTGTTGTCTTCGAACGTCATGATGACGTCGGACAAGCCATAGAGCGAGATCGAGCGCATGAAGACCATGTGGGGCACGCCGTTCATCTGCAACTCGATGGGCAGCGTGACCAACCGCTCGACTTCCTCCGCTGCGTGCCCAGGCCACTGCGTGATCACTTCAACCAGCGGAGGCGAAAGGTCGGGGTAAGCGTCCACGGGCATGCGCTGAAACGAGAGCGCGCCGACAACGAGCACGAGCAGTGCAAACATCAGGATCAGGAATCGCTGGCGGAGCGCGAATTGGACGATGTGGTGAATCATCTGCGGAACGGGTTACGTCTGTAGCGTGCTACGTTGGTTCTGTCATGCTTGGTTTCGTTACCTCAGTGCTGCAGCGAGTTCTGGAATTGCAGGAAAAGACTGCCGTCGCCGACTACGCGATCGTTGGCTTGCAGCCCGGTGAGGATTTGCGTTTTCCCCGCCTGAGTTTCGCCGAGCGTAACGTCACGCCGCGCAAACTGGCTTTTTCCGGTCTGCAGGTAGACGTACGGCATGTTTTGTTCGTCGCGCAGCACGCCGGAATTGGGGACAAACAGAGCATTTTGGATGATGCCGGCCTGAACTTGCGCAGTCACGTACATTTCTTTCTTCAAGCGCTCGCCGGGATTGGGGGCTTCAATGCGCGCCTGCAGCGTGCGCGTGTTGGGGTCGAGCGCGGGAGAAATATATTCGATCTTGCCGTGCACCGCGCCGGGATAGGATTCATTCTCGATCGTTACCGGGTCGCCGACGTGCACGTAGGCCACGTCGTTCTGGTAGATGTTGATGAGAATCCACACCGAACTCATATCCGACAGCGCGAAACACTGCGTGGCGCCCGCCGCCAATAATTGCCCTGGGGAGCAAGTGCGATCTACCACTTCTCCCGCCACCGGCGAGTAGAGGGGAATCTCCGGCGTGGGCGGTTTGGTGACAATCGTTTCCGGGTCGGTGATGCCGAGGATGCGAATGGCGTCGGCGCTGGACTCGAAGTCGGCCTGCGCCTGGGTGCGATTCGATTGCGCCTGTTCGAGATCGGCCTGGGCGATGGCGTGATGCTCATAGAGATCCTGCGCACGGTGATAGGCTTTGTCCGCGAGCTGGAAGGCGTCGCGCGCTTTAAGATACGCCGAGCGCAGCAGAGAGTAGTCCGGGCTGGCGATGTAAAGCAGAACCTGCCCAGCGTGCACGTGCTCGCCCTGCACCACTACGACACGGCTCACCGGACCGCCCACCTGCGTGATCACTGGCGTGGTTTTGAAGTCGTTGTACTCGACCGCGCCGCTCAGGCGCAGCGTGCGCGGCAGCGAGCCCTGCTCGACTGGCACGATCTGGATGTGAGAAATCTGGTCGGCGGGCAGCGAGAACAGCTCCGCTTTGGATTCGGGATTCTCGGCCGTCGAGAACGAAGTCATCTTGCTGGCCTGTTTGTCGGCTCCGCTGCAACCGGCCAGCACGACAATGCTCGCGGACACGATCGCGAAAATGATCGCGGACACGGCGGCCGACGCAGTCCGATGCTGCCGATGATTCGCGCGGACGTTCTTCTCGCGGACGATCTTTTCGCGAACGATCATGGCAGGTTCCTCGTTCCCACCGCTTCTTTCAGTTGCTCGATAGCGGTCATATAGGAGGCCAACGCCTGACGATAGGCCAGTTGAATGGCCCGGTAACTGCGCTCGGCGTCGAGAAAATCGAGGAGGCTGGCAGCGCCACGTTGATACGCATATTCGCTGATGTCCCGCGAGTCCTGCGCCTGCTTGAGATATCCTGAAGTATAGAGTTGCACAATCTCGTCATTGCTCGTCACCGCCTCATAGGCATTGGCGACATCGGAGAGAACCGTATCGCTGGCCGATTGCCGCTGTTCCTGCGCCTGCGTGAGCGCGTAACCGGTACGCGCGATTTCTCCCTGATTACGGTTGAATACCGGCAACGCAAAATTCACAAAAAGCGAAGCGGTGTTCTCGCCGGAAACATGGGTAAAGTCGTAGGTGCCGTTGACGTCCACCTTACCGTTTGCTTTGGCAAGGAGGATTTGGCTCTGCGCCGCGGTGATTCCCAGTTCCGCCGCGCGAAAATCGGGACGATCGCGCAATGCCCTGGTCTGCAAGTCCTCCTCGTTCGCCTTGAGCGGCTGATACGACAGATCTCCGATCACGTCAAAATTGGCCGGGACTGCGTCGTAGCCCAGGAACTCGCGCAATCCGACAAGGGCCTGCACCCTTGCCAGGCGGGCAGCCGAAACGTCGGTCTGAAACTGCAGGAGCTGCAGCGAGATCTTAAGATAATCCCCCTCGCTGATGGAGCCCGCCTTGAGTTGGGCCGCGCCAATATCGACGGTCTTCTGGAAGCTTTGCAGATCCTGCAGCGCAAACTGAAGCGTGGACTCCGCCAGCAAGACACTGACAAACTGTTGCCCCACATTGAAAGCCAGGGTTCGTTCGGCATCGGTTACCTGGGCGCGAGTGACGGCCGTTTGATCCTGGGCAGCCTGCAAGCGCCGTTGCCGTTTGCGACCACGTTCGAACAGATAACTGATGCCAACGTCGAACTGCTGAGTCTGGTTCAGGTTGTCGCCAGAAAAATCCTGGGGACTGAACAATGGGACGAACTGGCTATCCGCCCCAAGAGTCGGATTCGGACGCAGGTTCGCGGTAATCTCCTGAGCCTGATTTTGCAGAATCAGAGTTCGCGTGGCTTTGATGGAGTGGTTGTGCAGCAGCGCGAGATCAATCGCCTGATCAAGGCTGATCAGGGTCGAATTTTGCCCGGCTGCCCCCACGAGCAGCAGAAAAAACATCGCAGCCGGGGCGAATATCCGAACATAGCTGGAGCGCATAAGGGTTGAGATCAAAACGCACTGACCGTGGCGCCACACCTGTCGAAGGGAAGCTCATACTGGACCAGCACTTCGCCAAGCTCCGTCGTCCGCGCCGTTCTCCTGGGTAAGACGGCGGCCCAGGCGCAATGGATGTATTGTAATTCACCGCAGCGATTCGTCTGGTGATCCCGCCAGGAAGTGCCAGGAAGTGCCTTCCATCGTCGGAGCGGGCGATTCGGGCGTACAATGCTTGGCGTTTTCGAACTCAAAAAAGAAATGTCGGTTAAGTCCGCGTCTGCGCGGTTCGATTGTCACTCTTCTTCAAATGGACGGCACCTATGTTCGACAGCGTACTCCCCGCCGAGAGCGAGCCGATCAGTGTGGTTAGTTCTGGGTGGCTATGGGCGGCCCGGTGCTTTGCCTTGATGTACACGGTTTCTTTGGTCGGAGAATATGTGGCTGCGGCTCATTTTGACCCACTGAACTCTTTCGTCGGGTTTCTAGTCACGTTTGGTCTTCGGATCTTGCTCAGTCTTGTACTGCTCTATTTTTCGTTCCGTAGTGGGAAGAAATCACTGGCATTTGCGCTTGGTCTCGGCGCGGCAACAGGTTTCATTGCGCTGTTCGGAGTCGCCTCTAGTGCACTGTTCTCGCCACTCGGTCGGTCATTCAACCTAGCTTTAGCCATCATAATCTTCGGTTCCATTACTCCGCCGTTTGTCGATATGATGCATCAACCCAACCCACAGCTTGCCACGGAGGGTTTGTTTCTCTTTTGGTCCTTCGGTATCTGTTCGGCGGTGCTCGGGTTAAGCAGCGTCGTCACATTCAGGAAATTGGCGCACGAAGCAAAGGGGATAGGGGGACTGCGATTCGCCTTTCGCGCCGGAATATGTTGCCCACTTGTCGCTTGGCTTATATTCATGCTGCTTATCTTTATCTGGCTTGCCGCAGTCGGGGGCATCCACATCTGAGCAGGTGTAGAAACCGAATTTTTCAGCCGATTGTCATCTCACAATCCGGAGACGTCCACGCAGGTGAAATTGATTGGACCGCTCGGACTTTGAATCGTGCGATCGGCGATCGGCGAAACAATCACTCGTATCAGGCACCAATACTTGAGACCTTTGAAACCGGCTTTCCTGATCGAAGCGTCCGGCGGCGTCCGGCGCGTCCGGGGGGAGGCGCTTGCAGGTTTGGCAGCCGATGGTAAGCTGGCAGGACGGACTCTGACCCGCGAGGCGAGCGTAGCGCGAGATCTGTGCGCGTCAACAGAGACGATACCGATGGCGACCGATTCCCATCCCGAAGCAATGAGCACGCCCGAAGCGGCAGGTAGATTGCCCGCGGTTGCGCAGGCGGTGGCCGCGCCGCTCACCCGCGCCGCGATCTTCCTGGTCGCGACGCTCAACCCGGGCTCTGAAAATCGCGCCACGCTGCGCTCGTTCTGCGGAGATCTCGCCGCGCTGTTGCGCGCGGTGGAATTCCGCGACCTGGAAGGTGGCATTTCCTGCGTCATGGGGTTGGGGTCCGACGCGTGGGACCGCCTGTTTGGGCCGCCGCGGCCCGCAGCATTGCATCCCTTCCGCGAGATTCGCGCGGGAGTGCGCCATGCGGTCTCCACACCCGGCGATTTGCTGTTCCACATCCGCGCCAAACGCATGGATTTGTGCTTCGAGCTGGCCACGCAGATTATGGCGCGTATCGGAAACGCCGCTTCCCCGGTCGATGAGGTGCAGGGCTTCCGTTACTTCGACGACCGCGATCTCCTGGGTTTCGTTGACGGAACGGAGAATCCCCGGGGCGCTGCCGCGACCGGCGCCGTGCTCATTGGCGACGAGGACGCCGACTTTGCCGGCGGCAGCTACGTCATCATTCAGAAATATCTCCACGATCTGGGCGCATGGAACGCGCTCACCACCGAAGCGCAGGAACGCATTATCGGCCGCACCAAGCTTTCCGATATCGAGTTAGCCGACTCCGTCAAGCCAACGTCCGCGCACAGCGCGCTCACTACCATCGTCGAAAACGGGAAAGAGATCAAAATCCTGCGCGACAACATGCCGTTCGGGCGTCCCGGGCATGGTGAATTTGGCACTTATTTCATCGGCTACAGCCGTTCGCCGCGCACCATCGAGCAGATGCTCGAGAACATGTTCGTCGGCCGGCCCCCCGGCAACTACGACCGGATACTCGACTTCAGCCGCGCAGTGACTGGAAATCTGTTCTTCGTGCCGTCGGCGACGTTTCTGGAGAACGTGACCGATCAAACGACCGAGGACCAGACTAACGAGGATCCGCCTACGGTCACGGAATCCCCCGCGGCGCCGGCGGTGGCCGAAGCTTCTTCATCAATTCCATCCGTGCGCGACGGTTCGCTCGGCATCGGTTCTCTCAAAGGAGACATACGACATGAATAATCTCCATCGCGAGCTTGCTCCCATTTCCGATTCGGCATGGGCTCAGATCGAAGAGGAAACATCGCGCACGCTAAAACGCTACCTCGCCGGACGCCGCGTCGTCGACCTCAAGGGACCGGCTGGCACCGGCCTTTCTGCTGTCGGTACGGGCCATCTGCGGACGATCACCGCCCCGGCCAAAGGCATCGTCACGAGGCAGCGCGAGGTGAAAGCGCTGGTCGAACTGCG
>Ga0209380_10001407_pt1 | contig 16192 bp, 8 predicted proteins | sample HubBroMetageWFT6_FD_188347 | JGI IMG/M metagenome (GOLD analysis project Ga0209380, IMG submission 188347) | Warmed and freeze-thawed soil microbial communities from the Hubbard Brook experimental Forest, New Hampshire - Hubbard Brook CCASE Soil... | ecosystem: Environmental > Terrestrial > Soil...
ATCGAACGGGATATTGTTTTCCGGGCACAATGATAATGATAAGGACGACGTCTCGACTCAGCCGTTGCCATCAGACACCCGGGCTGGTGGCGGCCAATGAGTCTTTTTTCAAGCGAGCCCGCTGTGTCTCCGTTATGGTGCGCGGGTAAAACTTCATCCGCCGGTTCGCAAAAGGTGGTACGCCGATTCGCCTGCACCGAAAGTGCGCAAGAACCCATTTAAGCGCAGCTCGACACCTGCAGCACAATGCTTACGGCTCACATTGATCCGCGTTTCGCTTCTGCTTCCAGTTCCAGGAGTTTGCGGGTACGCGGTATCGGAGCGCTCGCGCTCACAAACGGAAGCAATGCCAAGCCTTCATGGGCGGCAGTGCGGGCCTGCTTGTTCAGACCTGCTGAGCGATAGGCCTGAGCCACGGAGAGCAGGGCGCTCGGCTGTTTTCGCTTGGTCAGAAGCGCCTCGCGCTCGGCGCACACAATCGCCAACTTAGGGTCGCGCAGTGTCGCAGGCTTCACCGTGAGGAGAGCCGCTACTGCAAAATCGAGCATCAAGACCGAATCCGGGTGCTTCGCGGCCAGTCCCGTCAGCGTGACCAGACCGGTGGCGGCCAGCTTCTCCGCGTCGCCGGAAGTCTGCAGTTCCGTTTCCGCAGTGCCCAGGCGCACTTGGACGTCGGCCAGTGAGGCCTTCCGGTCCTCGTTGGAAGGAGTCTGCTTCAGCAATTGCACAGCAATCGATTGAGCCTCTTTCAAAAGTGGGATCGCCAGAGCCAAATCTCGACGGCGTTTCTGAGGGTCGGCTTCCAAGGCCGGGTCGGCAGCATATTCGTAGTCGTATGCCTTTTGAGTGAGGTCCACATAGACGTCGAACAGAGAGCGATTGTCTTTGGGGTCTGCGGCGGCAATCTGCTTCTGGATGGCCAGAGCTTGATCGAAGAGCGGAATTGCCTGAGCGTACTCTCCCAGTTCTCTCATCGCTGTAGCCTTCTTGCGCACCACATTGGCGCGGATACGAAGTGTGGAGAGGCCGTCCTGTTTCGACTCCGGCAGCGCATCGAAGCGCTCCTCGGCAAGCCGGTAGTCCTCCAGAGCCTGGGCCGGATCGGTCTCAATTTCTACGTTACCGATCTTCAGTTGCACGATCCCCAGACCTCGGCGGGCGCGGGGGAAATTGGGGTCCAGGCTCAGGGCGCGTTCATCGAGCCGGATGTCTTTGCGATACGCGTCAATGGCACCGGCAAGATCGCCCAGGCTCGGAGTGCCGGGCTGACCTAACTCATCGCCCAGCGTGCCGTACGCCGCACCTGCCTCCGAGATCAGGGCCGGAGTCGCATCGCGCTCCGCGACTAATCTCTCGTAGGCCTCGGTCGCCGCCTGCATGGACTCGACCGCTTCCGGAGTCTTTCCAACTCCCCAAAGAACCTCGCTGCGCGCTTGCTCCACTGAGGCCAGCGCCCGCAAAGCTTCGTGGTCGCGAGCCGCTGAAGCGGCGAGCGACTGCGCGATGACGAGCGCCTTATCCAGACTCACAAGCGCGCCCGCAGTGTCGCCCAGGTTCTGGTCGTAGGGGTTGCCCTGGATGTTTCCCAGCCGGGTATATGCGTTCGCCAAATCAAGCTGGACGAGGCGATCTCCCGCCGCACTCTTCGATGTGCGATCGAGATGATCGAGAACGCGAGTGACAAGGAGTTTCTGCACACCGCTGGAACCGGGAAGCTCTTTAATGGCTTCGTCCAACTCGTATAAAAGACTGTTGCTCAATTGGCGCATTTCCGCGGAGGTGTCTACAGCCCTGCGCCGCTCTCGATCGGCGACCTTTGCCTGCCAGACTACGCCTGCCACTCCCGCGATCAGACTGGTAGTGACCAGTGCTGCTCCAAACAGAGCGATGCGGTGCCGGCGGACGAATTTGCCTGCTCGGTAGCGCATTGTGCCGCGCCGCGCTGAGACGGTGCGGCCGTCGAGATAGGCCTGCACGTCCAAGGCAAACTGTACCGCGGTGAGATATCGCTCCCCGGGGCCTTTGCGTAGAGACTTGAGCAAAATTGCTTCGAGGTCGGCATCGATTCGTTGGTCACCGCTTCCCGGCAGCGTGGGCCTGCGAGGCGGCTGCTCGCAGATGACGCGCACCATCTCGGCGGTTGTGAATTCCTTCAGTTCGTAGGGAAGGACGCCGGTCAACAGGAGATAGAGGAGCACCCCCAGCGAATACGTATCGGAGGCCGTAGTGATGGGATTGCCCAACACCTGTTCCGGACTGGCATACTGCGGCGTGAACGATTGAAAGCCCTGCCGGGTGAACTCACTCCCCATTCCATCGGCCGATGGAGACAGCAGCTTCGCGGTGCCGAAGTCGAGCAGCCGAGGTGTGCCATCTTCCATCACCAGGATGTTGTCCGGCTTCAGGTCGCGATGGACCACGAGATTCTGATGAGCAAACTGCACGGCCTCGCAGACACTCTTAAAAAGGAGGAGTCGCTCGGCGACCGAAAGACGATGGTCTTCGCAGAAGCGATGGATGGGCACTCCATCGACATACTCCATCACGAGGAACGGTTCTCCGTCGCAGGTGACGCCGCCGTCGAGGAGTCGGGCAATGAGCGGGTGGTTGAGCCCGGCGAGAATCTGCCGCTCCATTCGGAAACGCTCCCGGAACAGGTCGGTGGCCAGGGGCAGATCGATCAATTTAATGGCTACCTGCTTGTCGAAGGTGCCATCGGCGCGATGAGCCACGTAAACCGCGCCCATGCCGCCTCGCCCGATCAGCCGGTCGATTTCATAGGCGCCGACACGTTTCCTGTCCAGGCCCGTGCGTGCGTCGGTGCGTGCCTCGCGCAGGCGTACGGCGGCAAGCGCTTCTTCCTCTGCGCAGGCTCTGAGCAGCGAGTATATCTCCGACTTGAGCAGGGCATCTTCCCCGCACCGTATTTCAATCAACGCTTGCCGTTCGCCCGATGGGAGCGCCAGCACTTCATTGAAAATTGCTTCGATCAGCGGCAGCATCGTCGGCCATTGATTCATGGAATGGTTAACCTACCGATGGAAGTGAAGTTCCTCTACTAAGGGAGGCGGAAAGCGGACAATAAATGAATCAAATTTTACTCAGGTTTTTCGCCCGCTTCCGGATGCAGGCGGCGAAACAGCCAGCTCTTGATGAACCTCATCTCCCGGTCGACGGTGGCTTTGGAGGATCCAATGAGCGCCGCCGTTTCCTCCGAGGTACAACCGAGGAAGTACCGCAGTTCCACCAGTTGAACTTTGTGCGGATCGATCGCGCCTAATTCATCCAACACCCGATCCAGATCCAACAACTCCGGGCTGCCCACGTCAACCCAGGAGAGTTCCTCACTGAGGGGAACGTGGACGATTCCGCCGCCTCGCATTTCTGCCTGGTTCCCGCGCGCGTGGTCGATCAGGATCCGGCGCATCACATTGGCCGAAAACACATAGAAATGCTGCCGGTCCTCATACGCGACCTTCTTCTGATCCAACAGCTTGAAGTAGAGTTCGTGCACCAGGGCCGTGGCCTGCAGCAGGTCAGGATTTCGCTCTCGGCGAATGTACGCTGCGGCGACCTGACGCAGATGCGGGTAGACGAGCGGCATGAGCTCTTCAAAGACAGAGCTCTCGCCGTTTCTCCACTTCGCTAGAAGCACGGTGATCTCGCCGGTTTCTATGTCCAAACTTTCTCCCTTCGTGGGGACTTGAGAAGTCCTGGCTGCTGTCTGTCAATTACCTCCCAACGTCCACACCAGGTTGAATTTTCCAGCCGGAAATCACGGTTCAAGAATAATTGATTCATTTTATCCCCATATTGCGCTTTCTCAAGTGAACCGCCGAAGGTTCACGAAAAGATACAACGGTTCACCAAAAAGAGAGGGAAGGCACATGATGCGCAAAATGCTTGGGGAGCGTTCTCTGGTTCGCTCGCAGTCGATCGAAATTCTGTCAATCGAATCCGTCCTGTCGCCCCTGGTCTGGGCCGCGCTCGCCTTGGTGCTTATGAATTGCGCGAGCACAGCCTCCGCCGCCACCTTGCAGGTCGCCACCGTCAAGCTGCCCGTCGGCTACCTAGGCCTTGCCTACTCGGCCAAGCTCACAGCGACGGGCGGTTCAGGCGCGGGCTATACCTGGAGCATCTCCACCGGCGCCCTCCCCACCGGCCTTACTCTTGCCCCTACTACGGGCGTGATCTCCGGCAAGCCAATCGCCAAGGGGGTTACAGCCCTCACTCTCAGAGTCAAGGATTCTGCAGCCAACACGGCGACCGCCAAGCTCTCTCTGGCCGTCGATCTCCCCCTCTCCGTCTCAACTTCCAAGTTAGCCACCGGGTACCTCAACATCACCTACTCGGCTACCCTGGCGGCCACGGGAGGTTCTTCCACAGGCTACAAGTGGTCCATTGCAACCGGAACCCTGCCCCAAGGCCTTTCTCTAGCCGCGGCTACGGGCATCATCTCCGGCAAGCCCACGGCCACGGGCAGCAGCGCAATTACAGTCAAAGTCACGGATTCGCTCGCCAACACGGCCACGGCCAAACTCATCCTGCTGGTCAATCCGGATCTCTCGGTGACCACCGCCAAGCTTGCCGGCGCCTTTGTGGGAACAGTCTATAAAGCCACGCTCGCAGCCTCCGGCGGGTCCGGAAGCGGCGATACCTGGACCATCTCCGCCGGTACCCTTCCAGCTGGCCTCACCCTTGCCGCCGCCACGGGTGTCATCAGCGGCACAGCCACCACGGCCGGAACCTCCACTTTCTCCGTCTCCGTCAAAGACTCCGCAAGCAACACCGCCACAGCCTCACTCAAGCTCATCGTCGGCCCACAGTTGGTCATCACCCCCGCCACCCTTCCCGTCGGCTACCTCGCCACCAACTACACCTTCACCTTCAACGCCACCGGCGGCTCCGGCACGGGTCTGGTCTGGACCACCAAATCCACCCTCCCTCAGAACATGGTTCTGAGCAAGGCTGGCGTGCTCTCCGGCCCGCCGCAAAATACCGGACCCTTCACCCTGACCATCGTCGTCACCGACTCGGCCAAGAACACCGCCTCCGCCGAGTTCCCCCTGGTCATCAACTCAACGGTTGCCCAGTGCACCAACGACCACCAAACCACCACTCTCATCGAACTGCACGGCCTCTACACCTTCACCTTAAACCGCCGCAACCTCTCCAACGGACAGTTGTTCAATACCATCGGCAGCTTCAACGCGGACGGTCTGGGCAACATCCTCAACGGCGTCATGGACTCCAATGGCCCCGAATTCACCGCCGAGCTCCAGAACACATTTACCGGTACCTACACCATCGGCTCCGACGGACGCGGCGGCATGGACATTACCATCCCCTCCACCGGCATCGGCAAGCCGAGCCTGAGCCAGAGCTTCTGCTTCGCACTCGACACCTACGCCATCAATGGCATCGAACCGCCCTACAACGAAGAAAACAAGTCGACCACCTACGGCGCCAGCACCCACGCCTTTGTCATCGAGGACGACACCTCTAACGTCGCCTCGTCCGGCGAGTTCCTGGCGCAGACGGTGAATCCGACCAATGTCATCATGAACGGCTCCTGGGCTTTCGCCTTGGCCGGCCGCGTCCACTACCCGACCATCCTGCCCAACGGGCCAGACCCCCGCGTCACTTTCGTGGGCTACATTTCCTGTGACGGCAACGGCAACATCACCGCCGGGAAAGTCGATGAAGACTTGTCCCTAACCACCGCCGGCAAAATCCCCAATCCCTCCTATTCCTCCCAAAAAACCCTGGTCGGCACCTATTCCATTCCAACTCCATCCAGTGGAACCCCCACGGGCCGCGGCACAACGTCCCTCACGCACAACGGAACGCAATTCGTGGACTACGTCTTTTATCCCAACGGCTCGTCCGGGTTCGTCGCCCTGGTTGTGAGCGCTCCTGCCTCCGCAACACCCGTTCACTTAGCATGGACAGGAGTCGGAGCCCGGCGCACGTCCACTTCCTTCTCCACAGCCTCCTTGAAGGGCTCGTCCGTGGCCTCTCAGTACTTCATCGAGAACCCCGGCCTGAGCAATGAAAGCGAAGGCGTGGGCATCGACGTCGATCAATGGGATGGCTCCGGCAGCTTCACCTACACGGGTGACCGAAACTCGGCCTCGGTCGCCAGCACCGTTTCCGGTAGCGGAACCTACACCGTCGACGCCAACGGACGATTTGCCGTAATGGTCAACGGACTATGCGCTCCCTGCGGATATCTCTCCGGCCCCAACCAGGGCTTCGCCATCTATGACTCCGCGAACACGGCCCTGGTCACGCTTGACGCGCAAACCGTACCTGTCGGCGGACCCTTCCAAATCGCCTCGATGCAGGGTGGCTATGCGGTCGGCAGCCGCTGGTACGTCTTCCCGCGACAGCAGACCGTCAGCGGCGAGACCATCTCAGACGGCCAGGGCAACTTCCGAGGCACCTTTGACACCAACACTGAGGGCCAAACCGATGTGGATCTCAACCTCACCGCGTTAGAGACCGCGACTTCGAACTCCGGCGTCCACGGCCGCTTCCTCTACCAGCCCAGCAACACCGCCTTCCCCTACGCCATTTACGTCATCGACAAAAATAACGCCGTCGCCATCCCCCTCGGCGGCTCCAACAGCGAAACCGAAACTCTGCTGAGATTCATTCACCAGTAGCCCTGCTCGGCAGGCCTGAGCTGGGTGCCCCAGGTCCCGATTTTGGGACCTGGGACGCTACTCAGGTCCCGCCGGCGCCGGCAACTTCGTCGTTCTGCGTGCCCACAGCGCCGATCCCGGCGAGGCGTCACCACACCGGTCCTCTTTGTCATAGGCACCAGGCGAACCGCACCAGCTTCGCGACCAACAGCCTGTACGGCTACAGCGTCGCTTCGGAATACGTGGAGTCCAATGCCCGGAACGAGCAAAGAAATCCAAGGCGTCATCCAATGGGATGGCAAAGGTAATTACACCCAGAACGCGGACGTCACCCTGGCCGGCAAGACCGGCTCGGGAAGCGTCACCAGCACCTACACCGTCGATAGCAAGGGCCGATTCTCTCGCCTATACAAAGGGTTCGTTGCCGCTCTGCGCCAGGCCTTCCTCAAGCGCCAGCTCTGCTTCCGGGGAGACCTGAAAAATCTGGCTCAGCCCCAGGCCTTCGCCGCTGGCTACGGCCATTCCACCGACAAGACTGGGTGGTCTATCTCAAGCACCCCTTCGGTGGTAATATCTGGGCCGCTACACCCATCGCGTGGCCATTCCAACCATCGTCTCGTCTCCTTCACCAATGGCCAAGTTAGTTTTCGATGGCGGGATTCCCCTCACCAAAATGAACAGAAGTTGCCGCACACACCTCCAATATCGTGGCATGAAAGCCTCGGCATCGCTACGGTAAAACAGCCAATCCTGCAAGTTGACCTTGCAAGAATCATAGCGGGCGGGATTGCTGCTGGGCAGACTGAGAATCCACCCAACCACTATGCGGCTGGTTGGCAAGCACTTCTTCAAAAAACTTACGCACGTGCTCAAATACGACGGTAAGGTCTGACGGCAATCCGCATTCTTCCGCGAGGTTTTGAAACAGCGTCGTCCATTCCGATGGCGGGGCATCCAGCGTTTTCGGCAAAGGGTGTGTTGCGCGACGCTCAAAGGTCAGCCGCAATGCGTTACGAATCCTCTTCCAATCCATTGTGCTGTCGCCGATCAGAAGCGCCATATCCACTAGATCCTTCACACGACTGTTGGGAGTATTGCGTGGCAGCGTGTATGCGTGAATCTTTTCGGCGAACTGTTGTTCGCGGGCAATCAATCGCACTTGCGACCGTTCGATTCCTGCGAATGCGAGCCAATCGCGCGTTTCGATTATCTCCACCGGATGAATGACAATATCTCCGATGCCTGCGTCGAGGTGGAACTTTGCGAAGATTCTTCCATCCATACGAACTTCGACCGGATAACGCGCTCCTCCATAGGGAGCAGCAGTTATGTCCATCATGGGAGAACCAATCGTGTACTCGAACCAATCTCCAAGCGGGAGACTGGCTGCCGCTTGCAGTATCTCCCTGACAACCCGGTTTACGTCGCTGCTATCGGTTGCATCCTCCACTCGTCCCACAGTCAGGTCGATGTCTACCGTGGATCGTGCCGTCTTGAAGCGAAGCTCCAAGGCGTAGCCGCCCTTCAATACCCAGGGCACCGAATCATCACGAAACAGCCTTGCCAGCAAACGGTCAAATGACACCTGCCGTCTCAGGCGGTTGATGTCAGTCTGATCCGTCTGCGATGTTTTCTTCAGGCGTTCTTCAAGTGCCCGTCGAAAAGCTCCAGCAGTCGTGTACGTCTTGTGTTTTGTCATTTGGTAGCTCGTGAGATTGCTTCTTCTATGAACCTGCGTGCAGGCTCGCTCATCGTTGCTTTCTGAATCTGCTGACGAGTAATCAGACCCCGATCAACAGCTTGTCTCACCGCCTGGCGAATGAAATTCCTCTCAACGGTTCCGGCTTCAATGAGGTCAATAATCGTTCGCAGAGGCCGGGTGTATTGATAGCCGGGTCCGCTCTGGATATCACTTTCTGTGAGGTTTCCATGATGAAGTATGAGGACGCCAGGAATCTCGCTGTTGCGGCGGAAATTGGTAGGAACGGTCATATGGAGTCTCGCCGGATTGAGGTCAGACAGTTCATGGAGGCTGATTGCCGTTTGATGGCTATATACGCCTTCGACCTCTTCTTTCCGGTTCTTTGACCAAAGCGACCAAAGGGCAAGATCTGGCCGGTCCGTCACAGGAAACAGGGCGAGCCGGTAGATGCCGCGATGCTCACGAACCCAGTTCCCAGCCTGAACGTGGTAGGGGTGCGTGTTTTCGGCGAATCCTGCTGCCTTGGCTTGCTTCGTGGTGAAGTAGCCTTGTTGCTGTTCGGCAAGATCGAACAGCCGGCGCGATGCTTCTTGACGAGGCTGAACCATAAGCACAATACTACAACTATTTTGAAGTATTGTGCTGCTTTCTCCGGGCCGCTGAGGCTCATCACTGATTTGTAGAATTCAATGCTGGAGCCTGGAGCTACTTGCTGATCAGCCCATCCGTGATAGATGAGCAACTTCCCGCCGTGTTCCGCAAAGGCTGCGAGATGGGGGTCGAGTTCGTCAACATCCTTATCGATCTCGTGCGCCTTGGCAGAATCGCGTTCCAGCTCAAAGGTTCGCCAGTCCCAATTGGGATCCTGGTACACAACATAGCGGAACTCGTCTAGAAAGAGATCAGCCGGGCGCGGACCGCCCGCGAGACGATCCCAACGAAGTTCGGCTGGATGACTCCGGTTGGCCGACTATCCAGACAAAAACGCCCGCAACCGGAGACATCGTCGGTTGGGTCCCGGACCAGGCGTCAGCTTATTTTATGGTTCCTAATTGAGCGCCGATTTTAAATCGGCGATATTCAGGGTCCAACAGTGATGCTGTCCAGCCCGGGCGCATAGCCCCCAGGATTGGGATTGGTGATCACGATCTTGTTTGCTCCGGCATTCAGTTGCACAGAAACAACAGCAGGCACCGGTGAATCGAAGGTGCTACCGTTTACGTTCAGGACGGTGGGCGGACCGTTATTGACGTAGATATAGAACGTACGCAGGCCGCTGGTGGTGTAGTCGATCTCGAGTTGATATGTGCCTGCCCTTGCGACCGTAACCGCGGGAAACGTAACGGCGTTCTGGTTGCCGGCACCGTAGTTTCCTACGTAGGCTCCACCCGAGCAGAAACCGCAGCCACCGACGCTGGCCGTGCCGCTGAGTTGTGCCGCCTCCGCCTCGTACGTGGTGAAATCCGGAGCGACCGCACTTCCGTTACCGGAGATGACGATGCGATCGAGATCCGGGGCGTAGGTTCCGGGATTGCCGAAGGTGATCGTATTATTACCCGCCAGCAGGGTGACCGGCACAGTGGTGGCTTGCGGCAGGTTAAAGCTGCCTCCCCCCATGTTCAGCGTCGCCGGGTGCGTTCCGTTCACGACGTACACTAGCGCCCGCGGTCCCTGGGTCATCGCGTCAACTTCCATGCGGTAGGTTCCAGCATCCTTTACATAGACATTAAAGGTCGCGGTGTTGGAACTGGGCGACGCCCCAAGGTAGCTCAGCTTCGCTCCACCGGAACAGGCGGAGCAAGAAGAGACAACCGTTGCGCCACTGAGCGTTGCGGTCTCTGCTTCATAGACCTGGCCGACGGGCGCCGCAACCGCGCCCAAGGGGGTGACCTTCAACAAGCGTGAGCCGTGGCCAACGAGGGTCGTGGTAAATGCACCCGCTGATGGCCCAAGGTTGGTACGGTTCCACACGTCACGCACCGCCAGGGCGTGGCGGAAACCGAGATCGCTCCAGCGAACAGTAACTTTGCTGGACAGACCATTCAGATTGTAGACGGCAACGTAGATACTGCCGTCCGCTTGCTTCGACATCCAGACGGGCTGCGGGCCGCCAGTCACCTGGACGGCGGGGAGGCCGGACTGATCGACGACGATGAGTTCGTCATTCGTGAAGGCCGACTTGGCGAAATTATCGAGTTTGGTGAGATCTCCACCGAGATACATGGGGGAGTTCGCCATCGCCCAAATAGTGATCGCAGTCTGCTTCTCCACGTCAGAGAGGCCATCGAGCGAGCCATCGCCGACATCGAGCGTGTCCATGTCATTCCATCCCAAGGTGGTGCTGGCTTCATGCTCCCAGCCCACGTCGTCGTATTCGCGTAACACGATACGCGGCCAGTTGGTCAGGGTGGCGCAGCGGCCTTCGCACTCGACATCGTCGTCAATGCGGCGCGCATTCGACCACTGTTGCCAGACGGAGGCATAGTCCTGGGAGAGCTGCCAGGAGACTGTAAGCCAGATGGGCCGTCCCGTCCTGGTAATGGCGTTCGACCAGGCTTCAACATCGGCCCGGTTGTCGATGGAGAGGTCGTTTGAATAAGAGCCCGGCGTAACAGCGTCGAGTTTGATGAAATCGAAGCCCCAGGACGAGAAGAGCTCTACGATCGAGTCCATGTACTCCTGCGCTCCAGGCTTGGTGAAGTCGATTTTATCGTGGTAGGGATTGGGCGGGTTGGCGGCGAAGGCGTTGCCTTTGGCAAGCGGGATGACGACGATATCCTGCGTGTGGTACGGCGTGCCAAGGATGGGATAGTTGCCGTCGACAGCCGGTTGCTCGATGCCGGGGATCCAATAGATACCCGCCTTTTGCCCGTTGGCGTGAATATGGTCGACCATTCCCTTGATGTCAGGGAATGTCGTGTTATTTGGAATGGGCCTGCCGTTCTGGTCGAAACTACCCTGCCAGCCGGAATCGAGATTGATATAGACGAAGCCGTGCTCCTGCAAACCCGAGGCTTTGAGTGCGTCGGACTGCGTGATCATGTTTGCTTGCGTCAGGAAGTCGCCTTGGATGGTTTGCTGGCTGAAGCTGCTCCAGCCGAGATAGGGTTTCTGGCCGGCGTTGTTGACCTGTGCGCTCGCGCAGGGCAAGAAAGCGACCACCACTGTAATCATGGTGAGAAAGGAAAGATACATCGATCTCATACGATCACCTCCTCGATAGCAAAGCGGTTACAGCCTTAGCAGACAGGGAGAAACTCGTCAGCTAGAATATGGTTAACGTGTACGTGCACGCATCTTGTTTTCACATGTAACGTGCACGTACACGTCTTGTCAAGATATTTTTGTGATCGGTCTTATCCGACAGACGTACATGCAGCCTTATGTCGCGATGAAGGGAGCCCCGATCTCTCGGACAAAAACGATGCCCTTGGATTACGCGCTGGATGGCATCCGGTTAAAGGCCATCTGTCCAGCAGTTGTAAGGACTCGCATGCTTCGTCGATGGGCCACGGAGCAGGAGAACCAAGCTGACATCACCTCCGATCCTTGATCGCATACTCCCCTTAGGCAACTCCCCGAAAGGCGATGTCATGGCCGATGCAGAAAGGACTCGCTTCGATGAGAACTAGCCGTAGAGAGTTTCTACAAACCTCGGCTCTGGCCTCCCTGGCCGCAGCACATTCGACGAGCGTTGCTTCAGACAACCGTACCGCGGGGATCTCGACGGATGCGCGTCTCAACGCGTCCGAGATCGCCCGCAGACACATGATCGTTCGTGACACACCGAGCCCCTCGTTCTTCGACGGGATGCTCCTCGGCAACGGTGATGTTGGAGCATGTGTGGTTGTGCGCCCGGATGCGCTTGCCATTCACATTGGCAAGAACGACTGCTGGGACATTCGCGTGAGCGAGGACATTGCGGATCATGTGCTCCCGTTTCGTGAGGTACTTCAACTTTGGCAACGCGCCAGTGAAGAAGCCAAAAAGATGGAAAAGCCAGATATGCTGTATCTGGAGACTAGGATTCCCTTTTTCCGTGGGTATTCCGAAAGGGTGGCGAGTTCCTACGACGGAAAAAAGTGGCCTCGCCCTTGGCCGTGCGGCACCATCTGGATCAACTGGGATCCCACGTGGGTCGAGCCAAGCCAACACACTCTCGACCTTGCTACTGGCTTATTCACCCTAACGTTAAGATGCACGAATATCGAAAATGAGAACAGTCGCGTTCAGCTGTTCGTCTTCGTCGACTGGGAAACCGGACTCATTTCCGCCTCCACTGACCAAGCCTTGCCCGTCCGATCAATTGTGTATTCGCCAGAGATTGACGGCTTTCATGCTGGACCTTTCGAGTCCGGTAAGCGCAAAGAAGCCTCCGAACTCCTGCCGTCTCCCCAAACCTCTGCCGGGATTTTTCCTGACTATGCCGAGTTCTCTTCGTTTCAATACTTCCCTGCTTTAGGTCCAATTAGCGACCGCCCGTCGCCTCGACCTTCTGACAAAGACCGCAATTTCTCGTCATATGCCCGCATCTCGGGGCGCTGGTCTGTCGAACCGGCAGACCCTAGTTCAGATGTGCACCTAAAGCCCGAGACGCGGCAACTTCTACGCATTGACGCTTGTGTCGCTACTCCTCGCGATTCGCTTCTGAGAAGGCTATTTCAGCAACACGCGACCACTCGCCGCGGCCAAGACTGGATCTCCATTCCGCAAAACCATGCTTATTCCGCGGAAGACCTCGATACCAAAACCTTTGCGCGTCACCGGGTCGCAGAACTCGCGAAATCGGGACCGCGAACTATCCAGCACAACTCTGAATCGAAGTGGAATGAATTCTGGTCTCATTCTGCTGTTGAGTTCAACGATTGGGAATTAGAGCGCATCTGGTACGAGAATCAATATTTCCTAGCGTGTTGCTTGCGACCGACTAAAGTGGCGCCAGGTTTGTTCGCAAACTGGTCGGCCGGCGATACCGGAACCTCGTGGCACGGTGACTATCATGCGGACTACAATTGCGAACAGGTTTATTGGGGTGTCTTTTCCAGCAATCATGTCGAGCAACACTTACCCTTCGTTGAACTCTGCGAAAACCTCCTTCCAATCGCAACGAAATTCGCGGCAGAACATTTCGGACTCCCGGGCGCCATGTTTCCGGTATCTTCTTATCCAGCACCGAGCCAAATCGTAGCGTATCCAGTGCCGCCCTGGGCCTATCAGTTTGGAATGACCCCATGGATGGTGCAGAGTCTATGGTGGCAATATCTCTATACACAGGACGAAAACTATCTCCACCGGGTATACCCAATTCTGAGAGAGGCCGCGCGATTCATCGCTGCCTACGTAAAGAGAAATGATGATAAGAAATACCACTTCAGCCCGACTGTGTCGTCTGAGAACTGGGGGTTCACGGTCGACCAGCGTCTCAACCAAGACTCCATTCTTGATCTTGCCCTTACGCAGTTTCTCCTCAAAGCCGTCGTAGACGCCTCTCTTGTCCTTGCTGTTGACGAAGCCGAGCGTGTTCATTGGAGCGAAATCTGCGAGAATCTGACGCCTTACCCTCTCGCAACCGGACCTTACGGCGAGGTTTGGATAGATGTTGTAAATGCACCCGTAGGCCATATCTACAATCTTCCTGTAAGCCTGGCTCCCGTTTTTCCCGGAGAGCAAGTCGGCATTGGACTAAACACTCGGTATTGGGACATTGCGAAACGGACGGCTAGCACGATCAGCCTGGAAGGAGGAAATGATCTGGTCCTTCAGCCGTTGATCCGCGCGCGCCTTGGAATGCTCGATCTTGAATGGTTCAAACAGGAAGTGCGGTACTGCAGGCTACCGAACGGAGTGGCCAATGATCGCGTCCGCCAATCGGGAGGCCGCTATGCTCAGTCACTTGATTTCGATTTCATGATGCACATGGGGTTTTGGTGTGAGAACTTCTCGTTGCCGGCTGTCCTAAACGAATGCATGATGCAAAGCTACGCAGGTTGTATCCGGATTTTCCCTAATACTCATAATCTAGGTCCAGCGCGCTTTGAGAATCTTCGTGCTGTAGGCGCATTCCTCGTAAGCGCCACATATGATGGCCACAAAGTGACGAATTTGTCCTTGTACAGCGAAAAGGGGAAGACAGCGGAGCTCGTCTCGCCATGGGCGGGCAAAGGACTGCGCGTAATTCGTGGAAGTGACCGTGAACAGGTGAAGGTGGCCCTTAAGGGTGACGTAGCGGGTTTTGACACTCAGGCAAACGAAATATATCTCATTATTCCTGCGTAGCGGTTTCTTCCCGTTCGCCACAAACAATAGGAGAATCTCGGTCGGCACAGGTTTCGCGAGTTTCTGACGCTATATTCCTCATAAAAACCGGCTGAACCTCTAGGTTGTGAAATTCCTTTTCTGCGTTTAAGGTGATTTCTACAAACCGACGCTGTTCCGTGCTGGACTAACGAGGAGCAATTCTCTGTCAGGGTTCTTAGAAGGGATGATGATGAAGAATTGGAGATGTCGGCGGGCTTGTATCGGCCAGCGCGCGGGCTGTTTTCGCGTGTGCGGAGCTGTGGCATGGATTCCAGACTGGCAATAGTGCAAAAGTCCCTGAATGGGTTGACAATAGTGGGTCGAACCAGCATAGGAGCTTGGTTGCAAGCCAGTCATCGGTGCTAGACAAACATGGTTTTGCGGTCTCTTCTAGTTTCTTTATTTCTTTGCGTCGCGTCCGGGGCAATGCCTCAAGCCGCTGCCCCTTCAGCGGTTCCTCATGAATCCAACCCCGCGGACGCATTCAAACAAGGTCAGCGGTCGCTGGCCCAGGGGCAGCTGGACCAAGCCCTTTCGGAGGCCAGACTCGGGCTAGCGCGAGCCCCGCGCAGCGTGGTGGGGCTCAATCTGCTGGGCGTTATTTATAACCAACAAGGCAAATACGAGGAAGCGGCGATGCAGTTTCACCAAGCGTTGGCGATTTCTCCGAATTCTGTAGAGACGCTGGTCAATCTTGCAAATAGTCTGGCAGCTCAGAACAAGCCCGAACTTGCAGAGCTCACCCTGAAGAAAGCCTTACGAGTCCAGCCCGGCAACCAGACAGCAGACTACAATCTCGCAGCCGTATTGTTGGGCCAGAACAAAGCTAAGGAAGCACTGACGTACCTTTTGCGAATACCCTCACCTGATCAGACCACTCGCTTGCTGGCAGTTCGGGCATACCTGGATGCGGGAATGCTAGCCACTGGAATGGCGGCTGCCGAAAAGCTGTCTAAAGATTTTGCGAAGGATACCAGAGTTCATTTTTCTCTCGGAGTGTTGCTGGCTTCCCACCGGCAATACCGGGAGTCTGCTTACGAATTTGAGAAAGCGGATGCTCTACAACCCGGGGACTTCGATATCCTGCATGACCTCGGCGAGGCCTATTTATTAAGCGGACAACTCCCGAAAGCGCAGGAAAGCCTCAATCAGGCTTTGCGTGCGAAGCCTGACTCTGCAGATACGCTGTACTTGCTAGCCGAGACCTCGGCGGGGATGCACCGGGAAGTGGACGCCTTGGAACTGTTAGTGCGCGCGCGAAAGGCTGCTCCGAACAATACGAACATACTGTTCCTGATGGCGCAGCTGAGCATGAAGCAGTCGTTCTTTGAGGACGCGATTGAAGTTCTAAACGATGGACTGAGAATTGATCCGAAACGCGCTGATTTTCACGCAGCTCTGGGAGAGAGCTACTTCACAGTGGGCAAGGTAGACAAGGCCGTTGAGGAGTTCAAGACGCTAGTCACCCTTGATCCTTCACCAGGCTCGTATGTGTTCATGGGTCTTTGCTATCGACACCTTGGAAAGTACGAGGAGGCAAAACGCT
>Ga0209380_10001408_pt1 | contig 16189 bp, 12 predicted proteins | sample HubBroMetageWFT6_FD_188347 | JGI IMG/M metagenome (GOLD analysis project Ga0209380, IMG submission 188347) | Warmed and freeze-thawed soil microbial communities from the Hubbard Brook experimental Forest, New Hampshire - Hubbard Brook CCASE Soil... | ecosystem: Environmental > Terrestrial >...
CCGAGTTCCTGCAGTCGCGTGTTGACGAGCTTGTTAACCAGCCCGGGTGGCAGTGGCTCGTCGATCGCGAAGTGCAGAGACCCTTTCGTGCTCTGATAGCTGGCGAGGTCACCGCTCAGCTTCTCCAGCACGGATCCGCTGTGCGGCAGGTAGCTCAGGTGATTCTTGAATGCGGCGAAGCCGGCCACGGTCTTGCCCCGCACCTTGAAGGCCGGCATCCCGTACGAGATGCACTGCTCGGCGCCAGGAATGGCTGCCAGGATGGATCGTCGCAGCTCCTCCAGCGTGGCGCGCCTGGGTTCGTCGACGGTGGCGAGGTACCTGTCGATGTCCTGCGGTGCCATAGGCGAAGTCTCTCATCATCCTGGATAACTCAGCGCCGGTGCACCGGAGAGCCAGCTACCTCATCTCCACAGGCCTCGGCCGAGCCGGCCAGGACGCAAGCGACCTGCGTCCAGCGCTGCCTGAGCGACCAGCTCGATGGCTACAGGGTGGCAGGTCGCGGTGCCATCCTGGCTAGCCCTTCCCGATAGCGCCCGGCCCGGCCGGCACCGCAGTGCCGGCCGGAAGTTCCGCAATGGTGGCGTAGACAGCCCGGAACTTAGCGCGGCGGTCAGGTGGTGGCTCGGACAGCCTGCAGAATGACGCTGGTCACGACGCCGGGGTCGGAGATCATGGACAAGTGCGGGGCCTTCACTTCGGTGATCTGGGAGTGCGCGTTCTCGGCCATGGCCAGCTGCAGTGCCGGCGGTATGGCGTGGTCGGCGGTGCCTACCACAGCCCACGACGGGATGGTCTGCCAGGCCGGGACACCAGAAGGGTCGCCGAGGGCGCTCGTCGCGATTGGCAGCTGAGTAACAGCGAGCATGTCTGCCTCCCTGGCGGGGAGACCGTCAGCCATGCACGACGGGAAGGCGCTCTGGGTGATGTACGCGTCCCCGACCCCCGAGGGGGCGCCAGGGAACGGGACCACGTTCAGGTTCGCGGGCACGGCGCACGTTCCGGGCACGGAGGCGAGGAGCTCCGCGAGGGTCTGGCCCTGCGCGGGCTCGAAGGCGTCTACGTAAACGAGGGCTTTGACCTGCGGGTCGCCGGTCGCGGCGTTAGTGATAACAGCCCCGCCGTAGGAATGGCCGACCAGCACGATAGGCCCGGAGATGCTGTGCAGGAAATCGGCCAGGAATGCCGAGTCATAGGTCAGTCCCTGCAGCGGGTTCGGCGGGGCGTACACGGTGTAGCCGTCGGCTTGCAGCCGCTTGATGACGCCGTTCCAGCTGCTGGTGTCAGCCCAGGCTCCGTGCTCAAGCACGATAGTGGGCTTCGGCCCGGTGCTTGCGGCAGCAGGAGTCGTCGGATGGGCAGAGGCGGTCTGGCTGAGCGGAATGATCAGGGCAGCGGCGGCCATGGCCAGTGCCAGGATCACCAGGCGCAGCCTTCGCGGCGGGGTTCGGGCAATCTTCACTGTGAGCTCCTCTTCCGGGGGGATGCCCAGCGGCCGTTCGGCCGCTTTGGGATAGGCCTTAAAGAAGTCCCCTGTTTCGACTGTGCGGAAGGAAGCTGGCAGCAGGTATCCGTCCCATTACTGCACTTCTGTCAATGACCACCGAAACTACATTCGCTAGGCAAAGAAGTGCAGGTCTCGGGCTCCGGGCGAAGCAGCAAGATCCACGGCGACTCCCGTGCTTGTCGTCGAGTTTCCCGGTCGCCGAGCCACGCGCCGAAGAGCGGCTCAGGTCCGAAGCCCAAGGTCCGGATCGCATCTCAGCTGGCTTGTCCGTTCTGCGACCGGCGCGGCGGACCGTCCGGCCCGCTGCGCCGCCTGCCGGGCTGACCCGGGCGGTCGATGAAATCGAGAAGCGCCTGGCTGACCTCGTCAGAGTGGGTCCAGATGATCGCGTGCGGCCCGCCCGCGATGATGGCGGAACGGGCGTTCTTCAGCAACTCCGGAAGCCTCCTGCTGGTGGCCTCGTAGGGCAGGACGCGGTCCTGGTCTCCGTGGATGACCAGGACAGGGATGCTGATCGCGGCGAGATCGCCTCGGAAGTCTTCCAGGCAGGCTGTGACGCAGCGGAGAGCGGCTTGGGCCGACGCGGAAATGGCAACGTAGAAGCTGTTCTGCCATGCCTGGTCGCTGACCCGGCCGCCGCCAAGGAGATCGATGTTGTAGGAGCGGTCCAGGAAGTCTTTCATCGCGGCCGGCCGGTCAGCCGCGATGCGGGCCGTGAGGCTGTCGAAAACGCTCCGGTCGATACCGTCGGGGCTGTCGCTGGTCTTGAGCAGGAAAGGCAGCATCGGCGCTACCAGCGCAGCCGCTCGGACTCGGCTTGAGCCGTGAACGGCCAGGTACCGGGCCACTTCACCGGTGCCCATGGCGAATCCGGCCAGCACCACTCCGCTCAGGTCGAGGCTGCTCAGGAGGACATGAAGATCGGCGGCGAGTGTGTCGAAGTCATATCCGACGCTTGGCCGGCTTGAGGCGCCGAAGCCGCGCCGGTCGTACGTGATCACCCGGTGCCCGGCGGCCAGCAAGGCTGCCTCCTGTTTTTCCCAGGAGTGGCCGTTCAGCGCATATCCGTGTACCAGGACGACAGGAACACCGGACCCGTGATCCTCGTAGTAGATCCGGATAGCGGCTGAATTTTCCCGCCCGACAGTGACAAAAGGCATCGCGATCCTCCGCCGTTCCGTGCTCGGAGCGGTAACGCCTGGCGCTGTCTTCACTGTGGCTCCGGAGAGGTACGTGCGGTATCCGTGGCGCCACTGCACTTTGCGCTCTGCGGGCATGCCCGCACCCTGGTCGCGGTTTAGCCTGGGGACGGCGTCGACGGAAACGCGACGCCTGAGAGGACAGGCTCAAATGCCAGGCCCCGGTGCCTTTGCCGCGCAGCAGCCCGCCCGAATCATCGGCCGCGAGGCTGCGCTGCTGCGGCTGCGCGGACTGGTGGAACGGGCTCCGCTGGCCGGCCAGGTTCTGCTGGTCACGGGTCAAGCGGGGATGGGCAAGACTGCGCTGCTGGCGGACGCAGCCGGGCGGGCACGGTCAGTGGGTATGCGGGTGCTGTCGGTCACCGGCCGGGAATCGGAGTCCAGGCTCGCGTTCGCCGGACTGCATCAGCTCCTGCGGCCGGTGCTGTCCAGCGCCGCCGGTCTTCCCGACCGGCAGACCCAGGCCCTGATGGGAGCGCTCGGCCTGGCTGCGGATCCGGTTGCTCCCGACCCGCTGCTGACCGGGATGGCCGTTCTGACGCTGCTGTCGGATCTATCCGAACAGTCTCCAGTCCTGGTAGTCGCCGACGACGCCCACTGGCTGGACCGTAGCTCGCTGGAGGTGCTGGCCTTCGTCGGCAGCCGCCTGGACGCCGAGCGGGTGGTAATGCTGGTGGGGGCCCGCGGACAGGCCCCGCCGCCCGGCTTTGACCGGGGCTTCCCGGACCTGCTTCTCGGGCCGCTGTCGGCGGCAGACGCGGGCCTCCTTCTGGACGGGCAGCCTCACCCTCCCCGTGGGCGGGCAAGGTCGCAGGTGCTCGGCCAAGCCGCCGGAAATCCCATGGCGCTGATCGAGTTGGCCAAGGTGATCGCGGACGATCCCGCCGCCAGCAGGCGGTGGGCCGCGGAGCCGTTGCCGCTGACTGACCGGCTGACCGCCGTCATCGCCGCCCGGTTCACGGCCCTACCGGAGGAGGCACGAGCGGCGCTGCTCCTTGCCGCGGTGGCCGACGGACCAGACCTGCGCGCAGTTGCAAGCCATGGCGCGGGGCAAGATGCCCGGGCGCTGGCGCCGGCCGAGCAGCTGGGTCTGGTGAAAGTGAACCGGAGCGGGCTGCAGTTCTCCCATCCTCTGGTCCGCTCCGCCATCTACCACTCTGCCCCCTTCGCACAGCGAGCCGCTGCGCACCGCCAGCTCGCCGAGGCCTTGCACAACGAGCCGGACCGGCGGGCCTGGCACCTGGCCGCCGCAGCCCTGCAACCGGACGAGTACGTGGCATCGCTGCTGGAGGCCACCGCTGGGCAGGCGCAACACCGTGGCGGTGCGGTCGCCGCCGCGCTTGCACTGGAACGGGCGGCCGAACTCAGCCCTGACCGCACAGCGCAGGCACGGAGGCTGGTGGCTGCCGCGTCCGCAGCCGTTCCCACCGGAGAGGGGGACTGGGTGCAGGAGCTCGCCAACCGGGCGCTGGCAGTTACGGTGGACCCGGAGTTGCGGCTGACCGCGCGCCACGACGCCGCGTGGGCGCTGGCGTGGTCAGGGCGGCGCACCGCCGCGCTGGCAGCGCTGATCGAAGTCGTCGAGGCAGCATGGCGCGACCTTCCGGACCTTGCCTGGGACGCACTGGGAAGTGCAGCCACTGTCGCCTACCAGTCCGGAATGCCCGCCAGCCGCACGGCTGTCGGCCACGCCCTCGGCCAGCTGGAACGCCGCGGTCCGCCGCCACCCGGCCGGTCCCTGGGCATTGATGTCGACGCGCTGACACTCTGGATACGCACCAGCGCGGACCCGATCGGCAGCAGAGACCACCTCCTCCCGCAGCTGCACAACATCGTCGGCTCGTCTATTGATGAGCCCTCTTTGTGGCGAGTCGCTTCCACCGCATGGCTCCTGGACGAGTCCGAGCTGGCGATCTCTATGCTCGAGGACGCTATGGAGCGCCTTCGGGCTCCGGGCGTCCGGGGGACCAGCGGCGGGAGCCTGACCGTGCTCGGGTGGGCTTATATCGACACGGGGCGCTGGGACGAGGCGCTGGAAGTCGCCGCGGAGGCCGCCAGCGTGGCCGAGGCGGGCCACATGGACATTGTTGCCGCGTCCGCTGACGCGATCACCGCCACAGTCCTCGCTCTGCGCGCCGACTCTGGCGGGGCACGCTGGCATGCCGCGAGGGCGCTCGCCGCCGTTGACCCGGCCGAGTGCGGGCTGGTTGCCGCCAGGGCCAGGCGTGCCCTCGGCATCGCGGCTCTGGCCGACGGCAGTTACCTCCAGGCGTTCACCCAGCTGCGCGGGCTGTTCGACGATGACGGCACGCCCCTGCACAACTACGCCTCCTACCTTGGCATCGCGGATTTCGCAGCCGCGGCGGTCCGCGCCGACCGGCGGATAGAAGGAAGCACCGTCATCGAGCACGCGCTCCGTCGACTCGACGGAGAGGCTTCTGCCCGGCTCGAGCAGCTCATCGCCCGCGCGCGCGGCATCCTGGCCGACCCATCGAACTCAGAGGCCCATTTTGACAAGGCGCTCGCCGACCCCGATGGGGACCAGTGGCCCTTCGAGCGGGCCCAGCTTCGTCTCGACCACGGCGAATGGCTGAGGCGTCGCCGCCGGATCAACGATGCCAAGGCCGTGCTGACCGAAGCACTGGGAACCTTCCAGCGCCTGGGCGCACGGTCCTGGGCGCAGCGCGCCCAGGCAGAGCTGAGAGCCTGCGGCGTGGCTGTCAACAGCGAGCCCGGCAAACCGGATGCCCTAGAGGAGCTGACTCCGCAGCAACGCCAGATCGTCCGCCTAGCCAGTGAAGGCCTGACCGACCGCGAGATCGCCGACCGGCTCTATCTCTCGCCGCGCACGGTTAGCTCGCACTTGTACCGGTCCTATCCCAAGCTCGGAGTAGCAAGCCGCCACCAGCTACGCGACGTGATCGCCCTCACCCGCACGTCGCCGCCCTCGTACGAGAGCACCGGAAGCGAGACCCTCCAGTGAGCGTCTGACTGCCGGCGGCAGCGGCGAACTGTGCATGTGGGCGCGGGACCGCGCCTTGCCTGGGCGCGGCCTGCTAGCACGGCCAGATCGGAAGCAGCGAGCCGGCGCCGGCGAACGCTGTCGCGATGGGATGACGGCTATCTGCCAGGCCAGCTCTTGTTCAGTTCCGCGATCTGGGCGCGGGCGGCGCTGACGAGTTCGGCGTCATCGCCACGCCCGGCCGCGCAACAGGCATCCGTGATGTGCAGTAGTGCTGCGGATACCCCGACCGCAGCCTCGCGCCGCAGGATGGTGACGAGACGACGCACCGCTCGTCGCGGGCCGGCCCGACGATCAGGTGTACGACGGTCCGAGCCGCAGACGCATATCGTTCCGCGGCGGACAGCGAGACCTCACCCTAGCGAGATTGTCGTGCCTGCCACGCCACCAGGCATCGGGCAGCCGACCTGGGACGCCAGGACAGGCCGCGAGGATCTTGGTCGGCGCGTGGCCGCCTGGTAGCCGCACAACCTAGCGTCCGCACCGGCGCCGGACACACCAGGAAAGGAGACCTCAGTGAACATCACCCGAATCGCGCAGCCACGCAGGCTCGGGCAGCCGTGGGTGCAGGAGATCGTCCCGGGGGTCTTCCGGGTGGGTACGACGTTCCTGGGCTGTTACGCGGTTGAAGACGCGGGCGCCTATACATTCATCGACGTGGGGCTGCCTGGCTACTGGCGGCAGATAACCGGGTTCCTGGCCTCGCGGAACGCTCCGCTGTCAGCCGTCAAGGCCGTGGTGCTTACCCATTACCACCCCGACCATATGGGTAATGCCGAACGACTCCGGACGCAGGCGGGCGCGGCGGTGCTCGTGCACCAGGATGACCGGGCGGCGGCCATGCACAAGGGGAGGCCGTCCTTGTTCCCGCTGTGGAAGCCGCCGGTGCTGCATCTGGTGGGGCACTTCCTGCGCAATGGCGTGGCCCAGACGGTACCGGTGGGCGAGGCGTCGAGTTTCGCTGACGAGGAAGTCCTGGACGTGCCGGGCCGTCCCCGCGTCATCCACACACCAGGCCACACCGCCGGAAACGCGGCCCTGAGCCTGGCCGACCGCGACGTGCTGATCGTGGGCGACACGCTGGCGACGCTCAGCCTCTCCCACGGCGGGTCCGGGCCGCAGTTGCTCCCTCGGTTCATGAACGAGGATCACGACCGGGCCCTTGCCTCGCTGGAGAAGATCGAGCCGGTCAACGCTCGCTGGGTGCTGCCCGCTCACGGCCTTCCCTGGGAGGGAAGTCCGCAGCAGGCCGTCAGGCTGGCCCGGCAGATGGCGGCCCGGACAAGCTGAAAGGCCTGCCCGCCCATCGGGGCTGTAGGAGGCTGCTTGCGGAACGCTACAACGGCGTGGACGGTTGTGAAGATCGCGCCCGCCTATGGACAGCACTGCTGCAGCCGCAGCGGTGACTCTGGCGCCGGGGCATCGCGGAAGCGACCGTGGCGTTCTACCGTCGCCTAGGGCTGAGTGTCCCCGACACTGACGCCGCGTTCCCGATCCACCATCGAGCCGCCCAGGTTCCGGGCGGGGTGGATCTCCACTTCGACAGCACCGAGTTCGCCCGCTATGCCATCGTCGAGGATCCGGACGGCAACGCTGTAGGCGTCATGAGTCCCGTCGATCCTGCACGTCGTTCGGACGCAGGCTTTCCGTGACTCCGCCCATTCGGGGTCTCGCAGTACTGGCGGTACGCCGGACGGGGCTAGGCGTGCCGGACGGCTTCCTCGTATTCGAGCCTGGGCAGGCGCTCGAACCAGGGGCTGTCGCCGGGGTAGCCGATGTTGACGACGAGGAATGAGTGCCAGTCGCTGGACGGGAAGAACTCGGCGTCCAAGCCCGCGGGGTCGAAGCCTCCCAGGGGTCCGGCGGCCAGGCCGGCTGCGCGGACGGCGATGATGAAGTATGCGGCTTGCAGCCATGCGCTGCCGGTACCGATTCTGTCGCGTAGTTCCGGGTCTCCTTCGAGGGCTTCTTGCATCTCGGGGCGGAACGGAAGCAGGCGGGGTATGTGGTGGTGGAAGGTACTGTCGGCAGCCAGGATGGCGCTGACTGGGGCCTGGGCCGCCTTGCTGATGTTGCCGGGCTGCAGGTGCTGCAGCAGCCGGGCTTTTCCAGTCTGCGTTGTGACGTAGACGATGCGCATGGGCAGGGTATTTGCCCATGTCGGGCCCCATTTCATGAGCTCGTAGATCTCCCTGAGCTGTTCTGCGGTCACGGGACGGTCGCTGAAGGTGTTAGCCGTCCGGGCCCGGGTGAATAGAAGAGCGCGGCTAGTAGCGTCGAGGCCGGCCGGAGCGATCTCGCGGTCTGCGTGGGCGGTGAGTGTTGTCATCGTCTGCTCCGATGTCGTGTGGACTGTCGCCGGGGTGTCAGGGGTGTCAGGGGTGGATGCCGAACGGGCCGAGCTGGCCGTAGTCGATGCGGAGCGACTCGACCATGGCGTAGGCGTTGGCGAAGGTGTAGACGTCTGCTCCGCCGAGCTGGTCGATCCAGTTGGGGATGACTGCGTTGGCGGCCTGAGCGGCGACGCCGTCGAGGTAGCCGCGGAACACCGCCCAGGGGTTGGTTGGGTCGACGGTCTGATAGACGGTGGCGGGGTTGAAGCTGGCAATGGCGTTCGCAGCCTGGGCCTTGAGTTCGGCGATGTACTCCTGCTGGATGAGCACGTCGTTGCGGGTGCCGAGCCGGGTGAGGTGCCCCCCGACGTAGGTGTCGAACTGATAGGTCAGGACCTGGGCGGGGGCTTCGAGCCAGCCGGGGATGTTCTGTGACTCGGCGAGGTAGGCGAAGGGCACCCAGCCGGGGAAGACCACGTCCACGAGCATGAGGACCCGCTGGGCTGGCAGGTTGACGAAGATGTTGCCGGGCGAGTGGTTAGGGCCGTGGTAGGCGAGGCTCAGGACGTCGTCGCCGGCGTGAACGTTCAGGTGGCGTTCGAAGGTGACGTCGGGGAGCGGGCGGTTCGGGTCGCTGGTCTGCCTCAGCAGCTCGGCAACGTCTTTGTGCGCGTAGAAGCGTGCTCCCTCGTAGAGAGTCATCGCGCCGGTGTGGTCGGCGTGGTGATGGCTGTAGATCGCATGAGTGACTGGGGATGTGGTGACGGTCGCGATAGCACGCAGGATGTTTTTGCCAAGAGTGGGCGGGGCGTCGACCGCGACGACTCCCTCCGCGGTTGTGACGAAGATCATCTGGTAGAGGCCGTCGGTGAGCCAGTAGACGCGGTCCGCGATCTCCTCGACCAGGTAACCGGCCGCGGGAATGGCCGGGCCCTTGGCAGGTGGCGGGACTGGCGCAGTAGTGCCCGGCGGGCAGGCAGCCGTGACGGCGGATACGGCGGCCTTTGCCGTGCTCCGTCCGAGCAGCGGTGCCGTTGAGATGGCAGCGGCTGCCAGTCCCGTCGACGCGATGAGGTTCCGGCGTGTCAGCGGTGACCGGGGCGCGTGGGTGCCTGGTTCCGGGGTTGATGGGGTCATTTCGGGTTCGCCTCTCCGGTGATGTTGAGCTGCCGGTGTGGTCTGGAGGGGTCAGTCGTCGGGCCGCTGGAAGTCATGTCGCGGCTCCTCTTACGCGAGCGGGGAAGCAATATAGCTTGCGCAAGCAAGTATAATTATAAATTGCTTGCGCGTGCAATACACTGGTCCGCGCGGCCAAGGTGGCCGGTTCGGAGCTTCCTGCAGTGTTAGGTCACAGTGGGGCTGCACAGCGCGGCCAGGCCGCTGGCGGGGTCGCCAGTAACCCCGGACCGTACCTGGCCAGAAAGACAGCTAGGGTGAGCGCCTCATTGACTGTGAACGGACCTACCAGGCCAGCCGGGCAGCCTCCGCGAGCGAGCGGGGAGCCTCCGGTGGAAGATGCGCCCGATCTGGCCGATGCGCTAGCCCGGCTGCATCAGCAAACCGGCCTCTGGCAGTCCTTTCTCGCTGTCCACCGGCAGATCGTGGGGCAGCTTGCTGATGAGATGCTGATCGAGCACCAACTCCCGCTGGAGTGGTTCGACGTCCTGGTACACCTCGCCGACATGCCCGGCATGCGCGCGCGGCAGAAAGAGCTGCGGAAGCGGATGCTGCTCAGCGAGAGCGGCGTGAGCCGGCTGCTCGCGCGGATGGAAAAGGCCGGCGTAATCACCCGGACAACGGCCGGCGACGATCGGCGCGGCGTGGAAATAGCCGTGACTGATGCGGGCCACGCCGCTCTGCTTACTGCCATTGACTCGCACCTGCAGCTCGTAGCATCCCTCTTCACCGCGCGCCTGACTGCGGCCGACCGAGCAGTTCTGAGCAAGGCGCTACCGAAACTCCTGGCCGAACCGCGGCGAGAGTGATGGCCGGCAAGTGAATTAGGTTGCCCGCAGCGCCAGAGCTGGCCGCCCAGATCAGGGACGTCCACCGGCGGCCGGCCGCGGTCGCGGTGCACTGCGTGACCGCCGAGCAGCTTGTGGTTGCCGTAGCCGCTTTCCAGCCGGCGGCCCCGGCGTCGGCGGGCCAGGCCGACCGGGTCGAGCACGCCGAAGTCCCGCCGGGGTACGCCGATGATCTTCCGCCTGGGCCCGGCAGTTGTGACCCAGCCCGGTTTCATCCACGACCGGGGTGACGATTACCGGCAGCATGTGGCTCCCACGGAGCAGGGCTGGCTCCATCCGTGCGCCAGCCTGCTCCGGGCTGGGGTAGGAGCCGACGAGGGTGCTCAGCGTGAGCATGCTGGCGAACCTGCGCACCGCCGTTCCCTGCCGGATGAGCACCAGGGCGAGCCGCGACGTTGCCCGGCGACAGTATCCGCCGGGGATCACGGCCTAGTGTGGACGCCTAGGATGTCGGCGATGAGCGCGCCAGCGTAAGCCCTGGGGGAGGGTGCTCGTGGGTACTCCAAGTGCCATGAAGACGGATATTGATCTTGATCTCGCGGCCGAGCTTGCCCAGCAGCTACGGGTCGACTCGGTCCGGTCGAGTACGTCGGCCGGGTCGGGTCACCCGACTTCCAGCATGTCGGCCGCTGACCTGCTGGCCGTCCTCGTCGGCCGGCATCTTCGGTATGACTGGGACGACCCGGCCAGCCCGGCCAACGATCACCTGATCTTTTCCAAGGGTCATGCGTCGCCGCTGCTCTACTCGGTCTACAAGGCGGTAGGAGTCGTCACTGACGACGAGCTGATGACGGGTTACCGCCGGTTCGGGTCGCGGCTGGAGGGCCATCCGACCCCGGTCCTGCCGTGGGTGGACGTGGCGACTGGCTCTCTGGGCCAGGGGCTGCCAGACGCCGTCGGGGTCGCGCTGGCCGGCAAGTATCTCGATGAGTCCCCGTTCCGCGTCTGGGTTCTCTGCGGTGACAGCGAGATGGCCGAGGGGTCGATCTGGGAGGCCTTCGACAAGGCCTCGCACTACAAGCTGTCGAACCTCATTGCCATGGTGGATGTCAACCGGCTCGGGCAGCGCGGGCCGACTGAGTTGTCCTGGGATCTGGAGACCTACAGCCGCCGTGCGTCGGCGTTCGGTGCCCGGGTCCTGACCGTCGACGGCCACGACGTGGCCGAGATTGACCGGGCCATGGCAGAGGCGGGCGACATCACCGGTGACAGGCCGACCGTCATCCTCGCCAGGACGATCAAGGGCCGCGGCTTCTCCGAGGTCGAGGACCGGGAGGGCTGGCACGGCAAACCCCTCCCGGCCCCGATGGCTGAGCGTGCGATCGTCGAGCTGGGCGGAGAACGCGGCCTGACCGTGCGCGGCCCGAAACCGGTTCAAGCCGCGGCGGCCGCCCGTGCTGGAGGGCCCGGCGGGGAGGTGCGGCTTCCCAGCTACGCAGTCGGGGACGTGGTTGCTACGCGCAAGGCGTACGGCCAGGCATTGCGCGCGCTCGGCGTCCGCCGCGATGTCGTGGCGATGGACGGTGAGGTGAGCAACTCGACGTTCGCTGACGAATTCGCGAACGCGTATCCCGAGCGGTACTTCGAGATGTACATCGCCGAGCAGCAGATGGTGGCCGCCGCAGTGGGCTTCAGCGTGCGCGGCTACCGGCCGTTCGCCTCGACGTTCGCGGCCTTCCTGACCCGTGCTTATGACTTCATCCGGATGGCCGCTATCTCGCAGGCCAACATCTGCCTGGTCGGCTCGCACGCCGGCGTGGAGATCGGCGCTGACGGGCCCTCGCAGATGGCGCTGGAGGACCTGGCGATGATACGCGCTGTTCATGGCTCGACTGTCCTGTACCCGAGTGACGCCACCAGCACGGCTGCTCTCGTCCAGGCCATGGCCGACCGAGACGGGATCGTCTATATGCGCACGACGCGTGGCGCCTACCCGGTGCTGTATGCGCCGGGCGAGGCATTCCCGGTCGGCGGGGCGAAGGTGCTGCGGTCCGGCGATGAGGATCAGGTCACCTTGATCGGCGCGGGCGTGACCCTGCATGCCTGCCTCGCCGCAGCCGACGAGCTCAAGGCCGACGGGATCAGCGCCCGCGTCATCGATGCCTACTCGGTCAAGCCAATCGACACCGCGACGCTTAAGGCGGCGGCCGCGGCCACTGGCGGCAAGCTGGTGATCGCCGAAGACCATCACCCCGAGGGCGGCCTCGGGTCCGCGGTCGTGGACGCGCTGACCGGCACCGGGCAGGTCGACCTGACCGTGCTGCACCTGTCTGTATCCGAGATGCCAGGGTCGGGGACCAGCGAGGAACTTCTCGACGCGGCCGGCCTCAGCCCGCGGCACATCGCGGCCGCCGCCCGGAGCCTGGCAGGCTGACACGTCGGCCACCAGCGCATCGGCTCATCCAGGAGCCCGAAAAGAGCCAGCTGTGCTCTGGATCTTGAACGGACGTCTTGCCAGCCTAGGTCTCGTGATTCACGAGCGCGGCATGCGAGCAACGACAGTTCCCGCAGATCAGAGGGGATTTCGCCTGGTCATCGATATCCGTCCCCCGCAGGATTCGAACCTGCGCACGCGGCTCCGGAGGCCGTGTGCGCGTAAGTTGCCGCGCCATCTCTGACCTGCGCAGACGCGCTGCATCGCTTGCCTCGGCCCGCTGTTCTATCGCAGTTCTCTCGCGGGCAACGGAGCGCTCCAGTCCAGCTGAACCGTAGCTGCCGGTCAGGGCACCAGCCGCGGTCTTCTCGTCGTCGCCCTGTCTTTGATCTTGTCCGGCCGAGTCCAGGCGTGGCCAGAGCCCGGCCGGAGGTGTCAGCTGGTGCTGGCTCGGGTGGCGAGGTCGAAGGTGGTGGCCAGTTCGCTGGCGTAGACCTGCATGTCCAGGCCCGGGCTAAAGCGCAGGGCCAGGAGCATGGTGTGGGTGACGGCCGAGCGCACCAGCCCGGCCATGACCTGGACGTCGAACTCCCGTAGCTCTCCGGCCTGCTGGCCGTCGAGGAGAATATGCTCCAGGGTTGGCTTGTGGGTCTCCAGGGGCATGGAGGCGACCAGGGGCAGCCCGTCGGGGCCGAGCGCTTTGAAGGCGATCTCCAGGACTGCCAGGTGCAGGCTGGGGTGGGCGGTCATGTAGTCGGCTGACCCGACCAGGTAGGCGCTGATCTTCCCGCGGGCGGTGGTCTGGGCGGCCAGCCGGGGCTCGATGAAACCGGTGAACGTCGCGACGGCGGTGCGGATCAGTTCCTGCAGGAGCTCGTTCTTGTCGGCGAAGTGGTAGGAGATGACGCTCTTGGCCACGCCGGCCTGCCGGGCGATCTCGGCCATGGTGGCCCGCTCGTAGCCGGCCTGGGCGATCACGTCCGCGGCGCACCCGACGATCTGGGCGCGGCGGGCCGTCTCGGTGAAGGTCCGGGCAGGCCGCTCGGTCTCCGGCTGCATCCCCGTACGCTACTGTAGGCCGCACGGCCGGAAAACTGGCCGCCTGGCCGAAGGCCCTGGGAGAGCGCCGTGGGACTGGAAGATCGCCTGCCCGGCGGGGTCCTGCTGACCACCGTGGAGAAGCTCGCCGGCTACGTCCGCAAGAACTCGGTCTGGCCGGCCACGTTCGGCCTGGCCTGCTGCGCCATGGAGATGATGGCCGCCGGCGGCCCGCGGCACGACCTGGCCAGGTTCGGCATGGAGAAGCTGGCCGCCACGCCGCGGCAGGCCGACCTGATGGTCGTGGCCGGCCGGGTCAGCCAGAAGATGGCGCCGGTGCTGCGGCAGGTCTACGACCAGATGTCCAACCCCAAGTGGGTCATCTCGATGGGCGTCTGCGCCTCCAGCGGCGGCATGTTCAACAACTACGCCATCGTCCAGGGCGTCGACCACCTGGTCCCGGTCGACATCTACCTGCCCGGCTGCCCGCCGCGGCCGGAGATGCTCATCGACGCGATCGTCAAGCTGCACGACAAGATCCAGAACATGAAACTCGGCGTCAACCGCGAGCGCCAGATCACCGAACTGGAGCAGGCCCGGCTCCAGCGCCTGCCGCTAGCACCGCAGACCAGCCGATGACCGTGGCAGCCCCCAGGCCGACAAGTTGCTGTTCTGGCTCGTCGCCACTATCACAACCTGGCGCTCCGCCGGGAACAGCACCCGCTCTACCCCTGGGCTGCCGTTAATCCGGTATTGCGGAGCCCTGCGTGGGCCTCGTCGCGAAGGACGTCCAGTGCCACGCACCATAGCGGCGACTCGCGTCCATGCGTGCGGCCAATACGTCACCGGGAAGGTCAGCCCGACCTCGGCGTAAGCCGCTACTGCTTTGGCGCGCCCTCGGGCCGGCTGCCAGTCCCTGCCTCGGCGGTACGCAACTGCGGCCCGCAGCAAGGCGTCGGCTCCTCCAGCCGCGAGTCATGGTTCGATGGAAGGCATGGATCACGCCGTGGCGCAGCGGCTGCTGGGCTCGAGTGGCCTAACGGTGTCCGCGCTGGGACTTGGCTGCATGGGCCTGAGCTACCACCGCAGCACCACCCTGGACCGAGACGAGGCGATCGCCCTGATCCGGGATGCGGCGGATCTCGGGGTGACGTTCTTCGACACCGCGCAGGTGTACGGCCCGTTCACGAACGAGCAGCTAGTGGGCGACGCCCTTGCTCCCGTTCGTGATCGAGTCGTCGTCGCCACGAAGTTCGGCGAAGTCGACGCGGCCGGCCGACCCGCTCTCTCCAGTCGACCCGAGCTGATCAGGCAGACGACCGACGCTTCTCTCGTGCGCCTTGGCGTTGAGGCGATCGACCTGCTGTACCAGCACCGAGTTGATCCCGACGTGCCCATAGAGGACGTCGCCGGCACCGTCAGGGACCTGATCGCGCAGGGCAAGGTCAGGCACTTCGGCCTGTCCGAGGCCGGAGCCCAAACGATCCGCCGCGCCCATGCCGTCCAGCCTGTGACCGCGGTCCAGAGCGAGTACTCGCTGTGGTGGAGACAGCCAGAGAACGAGGTGCTGCCAGTCTGCGCGGAGCTGGGCATAGGGTTCGTGGCCTACAGCCCGCTGGGACGCGGCTTCCTCACCGGAGCCATCGACGAGCACACCACCTTCGACAGCGCCGACAACCGCACCGAGCTGCCGCGCTTCACGGTCGAAGCGCGCAAGACGAACCAGGCCCTTGTCGACCGTCTGCGCACGATCGGCGAGCGGAAGCGCGCAACCCCCGCGCAGCTGGCGCTTGCCTGGATCCTCGCCAGGGCCCCGTGGATAGTGCCGATTCCCGGCACCACGAAGGTGCACCGGCTAGAGGAGAACTTGGCCGCGACGACCCTCGAGCTCACGAGCGGCGACCGGGCCGACATCGACCGCGCCGCATCCGAGGTAACGATCGTGGGCGAGCGGTACCCTGCCGAACTCGAACAGAAGACAAACCGCTGACCGTCTCGAGCGCACGCGGATAGACGGCCTTTTGGGCGTTAACTAGCCTCCGTTCAGGTACTCCGTAGCCGGCCTCAGGTGAAGCTGGTGGCGGCCGTTTCGGATACGGCCGCCCCGGCCTTGTGCGTCAGGTCAGTCGACGTTTATCGCGTTGCTGTCCTCGAAGAAGCTGGTGTTCCCGCCGTTTACCTCCGTTCCGACAAACTTGACGGTGATCTTCTGGCCGATGTATGCGCCGAGGTTGGTGCTGTACTCGACGTAGCTGCTGCCGTTATTCGCTGCAGTCGCTACTGCAACCGTCTGGACCACTGTGCCGGAGGAGTTCAGCACTTCAAGGACCAGCTTGTTCGATGTGTTGGTCGTGGTCGAGTTCACCTCGACCCAGTAGGTGAACACGGCGCTCTTGCAGGTCGACGGGATGGTGACCGTCTGCGCGAGTGTGTCGGTGTGTGCTTCGCCGTAGCCGTCCAGCCAGGCCAGGTAACTGCCAGCCTGGGCCGGTACACCCTCGGCGGTGTCGGCGAGCACGCCGGCAGTCGACGTCCACGGTGAGATCGAACCGGTCTCGAAGCCCGGGTTGCCGAGCAGCTGTGCCGCTGTGCAGCCGGTCGCGGAGTTGATTGTCCAGGTGAAGGACGCCGATCCGGAGGCTCCGGTGGTGTCCTTGGCGGTGACCGTCACGCTGTTGCTGCCGGCGGTGGT